>Ga0302181_10002119_pt1 | contig 14310 bp, 10 predicted proteins | sample I_Palsa_E3_3_FD_198786 | JGI IMG/M metagenome (GOLD analysis project Ga0302181, IMG submission 198786) | Peat permafrost microbial communities from Stordalen Mire near Abisko, Sweden - I_Palsa_E3_3 | ecosystem: Environmental > Terrestrial > Soil > Palsa > Peat permafrost | place: Sweden... | reverse complement strand
GACCGACAGCGGCTCGACCCCGGGCGGAAGGATCGACTCCAGAATCGAGATGTCGTGCGGGGCAAGATCCCACAGCACGTCGATGTCGGGCTGCACCAGGCCCAGGTTGATCCGCACCGAGTCGAAGAAATGCAGGTCCCCGATCTCGCCCGAGTGGACCAGCTCCCGGATCTTGCGGACGGCCGGGGTGTAGCAGAAGGTGTGATCACACATGAGCACCAGGCCGGCCCGATCCGCCTCCTCGACCAGGCGGAGCCCGTCGGCGTAGGTGGCGGCCAGCGGCTTCTCGATGAGCACGTGCTTGCCGGCCCGCATGGCCGCGAGCGCTAGGTCCAGATGAGTGCCGGCCGGAGTTGCGATGGCGATGGCATCGACCCGCTCATCGGCCAGCACGACGTCCAGGTCGTCAGTCGCGCCGACGGTCGAATACTGTCCGAGCACCCGGACCGCGCGGGACTTGTCAATATCGCACAGCCAGGTGAGCCGGTAGTGCGGCGAGCTGGCGAAGTTCCGCACGAGGTTCGGCCCCCAGTAGCCCGCGCCCACCACCGCGACGCCAATCGGCTGCTGCGGTCTGCTGACGTCGCGCTCAGAAGTCATGGCACTCCAGATCTGGTTACGGCATGATCGAACAGCGCCGCGCAAGCTTCTGGCCGGCTACCTGCGGGCCGGAGAAGCGCGGCACACCCCTACGCAGCGCAGACGGCCATCCAGGGCCCCGTCTGGCCTAGCGTCCTACGAAGGTTAGACGCCTGACCCGGCAAAAGCGTTTACATTGGCCGATGTCCTGCTCAGTGAGCATAGCTCACATTCACGCGGAGTTTACTATCGGTTACCCTGAGTGCCCGGATCTTCCGCCACCGCCAGGGTTCCGTCCGTCTCGGTAAAGAGCGCTCCGGTCTCCGGGCAGCGCCACCGTGACTCACCGTCGGGTACCAGCGTCACCCCAGCCTGGCCCACCCACCCGATCCTGCGCGCCGGCACGCCGGCGACCAGGCCGAAGTCGGGAACGTCCCGTGTCACCACGGCGCCGGCGGCGACGAGGGCCCACCGGCCGATCTCGACCCCGGCCAGGATGACCGCCCGGGCGCCGACCGATGCTCCCTCGCGGACCACGACGCCCTCGGCGTGCCAGTCCGCGGGCCGTTTCAGTTGCCCCGTCACGCCAACCGACCGCGGGTACACATCGTTTGTGAGCACGGCCGAGGGACCGATGAAGACGGCGTCCTCCAGGTGGGCCGGCTCATAGACGAGGGCGTAGTTCTGCAGTTTGACGTGGTTCCCCAGGACGACGCCCGGACCGACGTAGGCACCTCTCCCGATGATGCAGTCACGCCCCAGCCGCGCGTCCTCGCGGATCTGGGCCAGGTGCCATACCTGCGTGCCGGCCCCGAGTTCTGCTCGCTCGTCGACGTCGGCGGTGGGCTGCACCTGGACGCCGAGCACGGCTGCATGTCGGTAACTGTCCGGTTGCATGTTTTCCTCCCCCGGCTGGGCCGCCAGTTGCGGTAAGTCCGCGCCGCCCAGTTAGAGGTGTACCACCCAAAGTGAGTGCTTCGGGCCGGTCCCAGAGGAACTTTCTTTGCTCGGGCGGTGACTCCACGTAAGCTGACCCGGTGAGGTCACGACTGTCATGGCGGTACTGGGACGACCGTGCAGCCTGTTTACAGCCATGACTACTGGGTCAACGATACCCTCCCCCTGCCCGTCTTCGACGGGCGGCCCGGTCCTGTCATACGTGACCGGCGGGTCCAGCTTCCTCCTCCCGGACCACCCGGCTCTGGATCCCAGAACCGGGTGGCCCGCCTTTGGGCGGGGTTGCGCGACCCCGTATACCGCGGCAGTTACGCGCTGGTCGCGAACACCGTGGGGACGAGCGTCATCGGCGCGGTCTACTGGGCGGTCGCGGCCCACCTTTACGGTCCGGCGGACCTGGGCCGCGCCACCGCGCTGATCTCCGCGCTGATGCTGGTGGCAACGCTCTCCCAGCTCAATCTGAGCAGTACCCTGATGCGGTTCTTGCCCCAGATGGGGGCCATATCGGCCGGCCGCCTGATCAAGTTCTGCTATCTGGTGACCACGCTCACGGCCCTGGCCGGGAGCGTGATATTCGTCACCGTGATGCCGAGGCTCAGCTCCGAGTGGCACTTCGTGGACGATTCAGCCTTCTTCGTCGTCATCTTCGCCGTGTCAGTTGTCGTCTGGGAGGTATTTACCCTGCAGGATGCGGCGCTGGTAGGTCTGCAGCGTCCTGTCGCCGTCCCGGTAGAAAATGTGATCTACTCGCTGGCCAAGCTGGCATTGCTGGTGGTCGCGGCCGAGGTACTCGGCTCGACAGACGTCCTGTTTTCCTGGATTGCCCCGCTGATCCTCTTGATCCCGGTCATTAACTGGCTGATCTTCTACCGCTGCCTTAAGGACCGGAGCCAGTACGACACGGGCCCGCCCATGCGGGTGCGTCAACTCGCGCGCTTCGCCTCCGTCGACTACGGCGGCGTTATCTGCGGTCAGATCACCGGGAACGTCCTGCCGTTGCTGGTGATATCCGTCCTGGGGCCAGCCGCGGCCGGCAGCTTCTACATCGCCAGCTTGATTACTACCGGTGTGGCCACGGTGGGAAGCAATTTTTCCACCGGGCTGCTGGTCGAAGGCACTGCGGCACCTGAGCGGCTGCCGGAGATCACCCGGGGCGCGCTCAAGAGATGCGTGATCATCCTGGGCCCGGCGACGGTTGTGCTGGTCCTCGGAGCACACGTCATCCTGAAGGTTTACGGGGGCAGTTACATAGCACAGACGGCCGTGCTCTTCCAGTTGCTGGCCCTGTCTCTCATTCCCTTCTGCATTGAGACCGTCGCTTACTCCCTCGACCGTATCGCCGGCAAGCCCATTCGCGCGACGCTCAGTCAGCTCGCCGTAGCGGTTCTCACGCTTGGCGGCAGCGCGCTCCTGTTCGGGCGGCTCGGGCTCAACGCCGTGGGCGTCGCGGTCCTCGGAGCCGACCTTGTCGTAGCACTTGTTCGTCTCCCGACGGTCCTGGCCGCTGTTCGGCGGCGACCAGGTGTGATAGCACCGCCGGCCGCGGCAGCTCAGCCGCGGCGCCCGGCTGCGACGGCGCCACCGCCGGCCGCGGCAGCTCAGCCGCGGCGCCCGGCTGCGACGGCACCACCGCCGGCCGCGGCAGCTCAGCTGCGGCGCCCGGGTGTGTCAGCACCACCGCCGGCCGCGGCAGCCCAGCCGGTCCCGGTGCCAGGGTCTCACGCCCAGCCCGACTCGCCTCGGGACACCGATCGCCGGAACAGGGACGCCGATCGCCGGAATTACGCGGGCCGCCACCGGGCGCCTGGGCGGGGCGGAGCTGCACCCACGGGTCGGTAGCGAATCTGCACCGCGTCCGGTAGCCGAGGCGTGAGGCGTACGCCGCGGCTGCCGCGGGCGCGGAACCTAGCCGAGCGCGCGCCGGACGGCGTCGGCCACCCTAGCCTGCTGCTCGGGCGTGATCTGCGGGTAGAGCGGCAGCGACAGCAACTGCCCGGCGGCAGCCTCGGCGACCGGGAAGTCGCCGGGCCCGTAGCCGAGGTGCCGGAGGGCTGGCTGCAGGTGAACGGGCACCGGGTAGTGGATCGCGGCGCTGATTCCTTCGTCGTTCAGGCAGCGCAGGACATGGTCCCGGCGCGGCACCCGGATCACGTACAGATGCCAGACGTGCTCATTGCCTGGGGCAGTCCGGGGGAGAATGACCTCGGGCAGGTCAGCGAGCAACTCGGCATAACGACTCGCGGCCTGCCGCCTCGCCAGGTTCCCCGCTGGCAGGCCGCGGAGCTTAGCCCGCAGCACAACCGCCTGGAGGGCGTCGAGCCGGGAGTTGAACCCGATGGTGACGTGCTCGTAGCGACGCTCGGATCCGTGGTCGCCGAGCAGGCGAACCCGCCGCGCGTGCTCGGCCGACTCGGTCAGTACCGCCCCGGCGTCGCCGTAGGCGCCGAGATTCTTGCCTGGGTAGAAACTCACCCCGGCGAGCAATCCGAACGAGCCGGCCGGCCGGCCGTTCTGGGTTGCGCCATGTGCCTGGGCGGCGTCTTCGATAATCACGGTCCGGCCCTGGGCGGCGTCGGCGATGGCGGCCATCGGCGCCATCTGGCCGAAGAGATGCACCGGCATCACCGCCCCGGTCTGCTGGCTCAGGGCCGCCTCGAGGGCTCCCGGATCGAGCAGCAGGTAATCGGGATCCACGTCGGCAAACGCGGGCCGGGCGCCCGCGCGCACGACGGCCTCCGCGGTAGCGACGAAGGTGTTCGCCGGCATGATCACCTCAGCTCCGGCTGGCACCTCGGCCGCGCGCAGGGCCAGCTCGAGCGCATCGGTGCCGTTGGCCACGCCAACGCAGTGCGCGACGCCGGTGAAGGCTGCGTAGTCTCGCTCGAAGGCGGCTGCCACCGCACCCTTGATGAAGGCGGTGTTGCTGATGACCTCTTCGAAGCCTGCCTGGATCTCCGCCGCCACGTCAGCGTGTGCAGCCTTCAGGTCCACCAGCGGTATCGCCGTGATCACATCTGCCTGCTCGCCCACCGTTACCCCTCACGCCTCGTCACAACTATCATTACTTTCTGCTCACGAGTGTGACACTACCGTCACCAGCCCGCCAGCGACGAGCCGCCGGTCAGGCCTCCCCGCGCGCACACCCATGTACAGTGACTCACTGGCCGCCCCCTGGGGCAGGAAACACGCAATCGTGACTTTCCCCACAAGGTAATGCCGCTGGGCAGATAACGGTCCGAAAAGCACGCCGCCGCCGACCCAGAAAATCGGACTCAACGCCCGCTAGCGCTCACTCTGGCACTATTCGGATACACATGATAATCACATGAAAAACTCAGTTTTAGCCCAGATAATGCGTGACCCATTATAGGCTCCGCGTACTGGCGTAGGCTGCGAGCCAGCCGTCCTCGGCTGTCCCGCGCCCGCGCCGTCGTCGCGCCTGTGCGCGGTGGGTACGGCGCAGTGCCGGTGTCCGGGTGGTATTGCGGAACCTCACCTCCCGCCGACAGCGGAACCTGAATCCCCTGCAAGACAGCGCAGCCTGATCTCCGGCAAGACCGGAGTCGCGGAATCTGCGACGGGCCTGGGAACTGAGGAGGCGTCATGGTGTTCGGCATGTCGAGGGGCCGCAGCGAGGGCCCGGACGTGATCCTGGTCGATACGACCTGGGGCAGCGTTGACTTCATGGCTTACCAGCTGGCCAAGCGCGGGCTGCGCGTGCACGCGTTCACGCCGCACATGCACCGGCCGCGTTACCTGCGGTTTGCCTATCCTTATGCGTCTTACGTCGAGCAACCGCTGGGAGCAGAGAGTTCTGATTCCTTCCGGGCCATGGTGGAGAGGATTAACCCGGCGTGCATCATGCCGTGCACGGACCACGCGCTGTACTGGATGTGGGATCAGCCTGAACACATCCAGCGGCTGTGTCTGCCGGATGTCGCCCCCGCCGTCAGGCCGCTGCTGCTGGAACGTGCCCTGCTGCTGGATGAGGCGGCCACCTGGGGGGTGCCGGTTCCGGCGGGGACGCTGCTCGGCAGCCGTGCGGACTGTGACGCGGCCATCGCCCGAGGCCTGCCGATCATGGTCAAGTCGGGAAGGTCCGTCGGGAGCTTGTTCGTGGCGCTGTGCCGCACGCCCGAGGAGGTCATCGACGCGTATGAGCGGTTCGCCCCGCGAGGCGCGTCAGTGACGGCGCAGCACTTCTACCACGGTCCGTCCTACATGGCAGGCGCCTTGTTCGTGCATGGCGAGGCGGTGCATTTCTATTCCGGCGAAAAAACGATCATGTGGCCGGAGCTGACCGGCTATGCCTACGAGATGCGGTCGGCTACCGAGCCGGACCTGTCGCTGCTGCAGCAGTACGCGGAATCGGTGTGCAAGCACCTGGAGTGGACCGGGATGGCGGGGCTCGATTTCGTCCTGGGCGAAGACGGTGTGTTCCGGTTCCTTGATTTCAATCCCAGGCTGTGGGGTTGCGCCGACGCGACGCTGCCGGCCGGGGTCAAGCTGTACGACGGGCTGGCCAGCTGGATCCGCGACGGTAACGCCGGCCCCCCGAGCCGCCCGCGGCAGGGAGCCGTGCACCGGGTGTTCCCGAAGTACACCTTCGAGCCGTCCGGGATCAGCCCGTGGCGGCGGCTCGGCGGCCTGCGCGACGCGCCGTGGGATGCGCCGTCCTTCATCATCGCTGAAGCACTCGTAGAACTACGTAACCGGGTCATGACCCAGATCGCGAAAGCGCGCCAGCGCTGACCGGGTATAGTTGCCACCGTTGGTGTCCTGGTATTCCTAGTTGCCGTCACGCCATGCGCTCACCTTCGGCGCATTCACTGGGCTTATTCCAGATCGAGGCCGTGCTTAGCCTGGCCGGGCTGGCGGTCGGCATCGTGCAACGGCGAAGGAACTCATGTCAGACAGCGGACCGGTCGGCAACGGTGACCGCCGTTCCGAACGGGGACGTGGCGACGGAGGGTCACCTGCCCAGGCCGCTTCGTCTGGCGGCAGGCATCGGACGCTGAATCAAGCAGGGCCTTACGCGGGGTCCAACCCGCGGCTATCTGAGCCCGCCAGGCCTGCCGGGATATCGGTGCCCGACCCGAATGCGCAGACGACCGCGCTGGTTGCCGCCGCCCCGCGCCGGATCGCCATCCATGTCTCGGACGTGGCCCTACCGGTCAGCATCGCGCTGTGGGCGTTCGGGGTGAGCCGGACGAACGCAACGACGCTCGGGCCTTTCGGGCTTCCGGCGCAGCTGCCGGTGGTCTTCTACGCCGGAGTCGCTCTCCTCGTCCTGTCGGCCGTGATCGAGCTCACTATCGAGCAGGCGTCACGGTGGCGCATGACCCTGCACGCGATCGGGCTGGTGGTCATGCTCTACGGGACCGCCCCCTTGGTGTACCCGGAGGGACGCTACTCCTGGCTCTACAAGACAATTGGGGTAGTCCAGTACATTAATCAGCACGGCCAGCTGAATAGCCACCTCGATATCTACCAGAACTGGCCCGGTTTTTTCGCTCTCGCTGCCTGGTTCGGAAAAGTGGCGGGCGTAAGCAGCCCACTTGCCTACGCGAAGTGGGCTCAGCTGGTATTCGAGCTCGCCGCCCTTCCCCTCCTTTACCTGATCTACGACGCGCTCCCGCTGAGCTTCCGGCAGCGCTGGATGGCGCTGTTCCTGTACTCGGCGTCCAACTGGATCGGCCAGGACTACCTGTCGCCTCAGGGCCTCGGTACGGTCCTCTCGCTGGGCGTCATGGCGATCACGATGCACTGGCTCTACACGGGCAACCGAGTCCGGGTCGTGCCCGGCCATGACGACAGCAGCGGAGCGGAGAGCGGTAAGGGGCGTCGTCTGCGCGGCAAACCAGCACCGGATCAGCTGGCCTCCCCCGGGCGTCGCATCGCGGTCCTGGTGACCATCCTGCTCGTCTTTTTCGTGCTGACGTTCACCCACGAGTTGTCGCCCTACATCGTCGCCGTCCAGCTGCTAGTCCTCGCGGCCGCGCGTCCGCTGCGGCCACGCTGGCTGCCACTTGCCATGATCGCCATCGCGATCGGGTACCTGGTGCCGCGTTTTGCGTTCGTGAGCAGCCACTACGGCCTACTGGGCTCACTCGGCAGCTTCTTCTCGAACGTGGCGCCCCCGTCCAGCTCCTCCGGCGCCGCCGTCACGTCAAGCATCCCGGCCAGCCAGCTGCTGATCCAGCACTGCGCGGACTTGCTGTCCGTGATCATATGGCTGCTCGCTCTGATCGGCGCCTGGCGGCGCCGGCATTCAGGGCGGATCGTGCTCGCGCTGCTGGTCCTTACCTTCTCGCCCGTCCTCGTTCTGTTCGGGCAGGCGTACGGCAACGAGGGGGTCCTGCGGGTCTATCTCTTTTCCCTGCCGTGGGCCGCCGCCCTTGCCGCCGCGGCAATCGAACCGGGGCCCCTGTCCCGCAAAATGGTGCCGCGCCTCAATTTCTCCTGGATCAAGCCTGCCTTCCGCTGGCTACGCGCCCCGGTGGTGCTGTGGATTGTCCTCGCCATGTTCTTCGTTGCCTTCTTCGGGGATGACGCCTTCGACACCTTCCCGCAAACGGAAGTCACTTCGATCTTGTCCTTCCTGCAGAGCGCACCTCCGGGCCCCGTGTACGTGGCAGAGGACAATGTTCCCGCTGAGGATAATGCCGGGTACTATCAGTTCCCGCTGATCGACATCTTCGGCGCCCGCGATGGGGCGCCGCTGGTCGACGAAGCCACACCTGACATTGCCGAGCTGATCGCCGAAAACTCCAAGACGTACACGCAAGGCCGGGGACCTGCTTATGTGGTGATCGCGCCGAGCATGGCGCCGTACAACACCGCGTACGCGCAGGCACCGCCCGATAGCTTCGAGATCCTGCAGAAGTCTTTGGCGGACTCGAAGGAATGGAAGCGGATCGTGGACGCCGGCGGTACGGTCATTTACGAGCTTCCGCCTGGCACAGGTCCCTGACCCGCCTCGCGCTGACAGCACGGGCCGACCCGGAGCCCACCCCGTCCTGGCCGGACCTCCGGTAACCGTCCTGGCCGGACCTAGTGCCGCGGCAGTCACGCTCGCCCGGTCGGGCTGATCGCGTGAGTGGCGAGTCTGGCGTCAGGTCTGACCGTACCGATGTCACATCGGTACGACGGGCCGGGTGGTCCTGAGCCCGGTGGCGATACTGAAGGGGCTGGTGAGGATCCACTTTCGTGACCAACGTACCTTGCTACGCCACTAGGTCGTGACCCGCCAGAACCGGGCCCGCCAGAACCGGGCCCGGTCTGCTCAGCCGTTCATCGAGTACTCGGCCACCCAGGCGACCGACATGGTGTCGATGGTGCCGCCGGGCTGCGCCGACGCCTGGTTCTGCGACTGCAGGGTCAGGTTCATCGGAATAGTCGGCCACTGGGCGGGCGAGCTCAGCGAACTGCTCGAGACGCTGGCCCAGACCCGGCCGTCGATCGTGTAGGTGATCGAGCTCGGCGTCCACTGCACGCCGTAGGTGTGCCACGCCGTGCCGTCGTTGTCCTGGGTGGGGCTGGGTATGACGCAGCAGTCGCCGTTTCCGTCCGGGCCCACGTGCAGGCTGGCGGAAAAGCTCTGCCTGGTCCCGCCCGCGTCCTGGAAGAAGTCGACCTCGGGCGGCCAGACGCCCTGCTGGGCCGGCCACAAGATGGCCAGGTTGTTGATGGACAGCCCCGGCTCGTCGTCGCCCTTCATCCGGACCAGGTACATGCCGTAGGTCTGCGGGTTCCCGTAGAACGCCACGCCGCCCTGGGCCGAGGGCGTTGCCAGCAGGTTCAAGCCGTCGCTGACCGTCACGTTGGAGGGCACCCAGTTGCCTTGGGGGTCGCCGCCAGGCTCGCCGTTGTAGGCGTCCCACCCCGACGGCAGGCTGTTGCCGGGGAAGTCGGTGCTGTAGGTGAGCTGCCAGCCGGGCACGCTGGTGGGCCACGAGCTGCCGTCACCGGTGTTGGCGGGCCCGCTCGGGCTGGTCTGCGAGCTCGGCGTGGCCGACGGGCTCGCCGTGGCCTTCTTCGCGGCGCGGTGCCGTCGGGGGGCAGCTGGGCTGGCCGGCGCGCTGGCGAGGCCTGAGTAAAAACAGCAGTTGGTGGCGACCGACAACGCGTTACCCGCGGATTCCTCGGTGTGCTGCCGGCTGATGTCCGCGGTCACGTGGACCGGCTGGGTGACGACGTGCATGCCAAACAGGCCCCCGGCTACCAGCTCCGCAGTCACCGATGCCGCGATGAGCAGCAACCAGGGTCGGCGCCACCGGCGCGGTCCGGCTACGCTCGCCTCCGCCTCGGGCGCCCCTGTCGGCGGGCCGGGCGCGACCTGGGCGTGCCTGGCCGACGTCGATCTCATCAAACGCGCCAAGGAAACCCACCGCTCCGCTCACGCGGCGAATTCTGGCCGCGCCCCCCACTTTTCGGCATGTAGCTTCTCCCGGAGGTCGTCTGTAGCCGGTAACACCATACCGAGAGGTAGTGCTGTTAATCAGCGAAAATGCAGATAAGCCGGTGATATGCGGCAGTTGCTAACCCTTTGCCGGTTTTCGATCAGTAATTCCGGGCCGTCTCCGGGATGACGGAACGGACGGTGGCTCGTCATGTTGCCGATGGCCAGCTCCGCCGGGCACTCAGCTACGGCGCCCGACCACCATCGTTGACACCCCGAACCGGCGTAGCCCGGGCGTGCGGTCGAAGAACCGGATGTGGGCCTGATACGTATCGCGCAGGTACTTGGGCAGCCAGGGGTATATCTCGAGGACCGGCCAGATGAACCCGCAACTCTCCACGGTCAGCCCCGCGGCTTTCACGTGATTCACCAGTTGCGACGGCCAGTAGTTACGCGCCATCATCCACCGGCTCGCCAGCGACTTGGGCAGCCAGGGCAGCAGCGGTACGGGGAAGCCGACCACGAAAAAGGAAGTGCGCATGCCGTGCCCCTCGAAGGGGAACCAGCGATTTGGGCTGATCAGCACCAGCCTGCCGCCTGGCGCTAGGACCCGGGCCACCTCTCGCATGGTCGCCTTCTCGTCGGTCACATGCTCGAACACTTCGTTCAGGAAGACGCCGTCGAAGTGGCCCTCCGGGAACGGAAGATCCTCGCCGTAACCGACCTGGAACGAGGCGTGCGGAAGATTCCTCGCGGTCGCCTGCGTGACCCGTTCCTGCTCGGTGTCCACCCCGATCACCTCGGTCGCGCCCTGTCGGAGCAACTCGGCGGCGTAACCGCCGTCAGCGCATCCGAGATCAAGCCAGCGACCTTCGACCAAGTCGGCGATGCGGTCGATGCGATAGGAGACATTGAGAGGCCGTGCCGTGGAGTTGCCTGGAAGCGGTCTGTCTAGGCTCTTCACGACACCATCGGTCGAGGCTGATTCAGGCATTGGAATATCCACCTAAGAAAGCGAGACTCTCCGCTGGCCCGAGTGTCTCAGGCTGCACCGCACCATATCGTGATCGTTCAGCTGGATGTGGCGTTGTTACCTAAATCGGACCAGGTCCGGCCGTCCTGTCCCGCCGCAGGAGCTCTCCGGGTACGGGTCGGGTGCCGAGGCGAAACGGCGATGGCGCACGCCGGCCGAAGGTAGGCTCGGTGCGGAGGCTGGCCTGGCGCCCGCGCAGGCCACAACACAGGACCAGGGTGACCCCATTTCATACAAGGCCCCCGCTAGGCCCCCCGCGCGCCGGCGTAGAGAACCGCGGCCCGGACTCTTCAAGGCGTTGAGGCTGACCGCCAGACGGTCATGGCTGCTTGTCGCCGCCGTTCTGATCGTCGTCGCGGTCGCCGTCACGTGGGCGCTCCAGACACCGTCCACCAGCCCGGCCGCCCGTACGCCGATGCCGACCGGCGTGGCCGGCGACTGGACGCTCAAGTTCGACGATGAGTTCAACGGCACCAGCCTGGATACGACCAAGTGGTCGACCGGCTGGGGTGGCGGTACGGGCATCACCGCTCCGGTCAACAGCACCGAAGATGACTGTTACGACCCCGCCCAGGTCGCCGAGGGCGGCGGGGCGCTGAGCCTGACTCTTACCCGGGAGAGCGAGAGCTGCGGCACATCCGCCCAGTACGCCGCTGGCCTGATCAACACCGACGGCAAGTTCAACTTCACGTACGGTTTCATCCAGGCCCGGGTATGGCTGCCCGGGACACCCGGGAATCCGGACTATGTCGCCAACTGGCCTGGCGTGTGGACCGACGGCCAGAACTGGCCCGACGACGGTGAAATCGACATCGCCGAAGGCATCGACGGCAATGTGTGCGCGCACTTCCATGACGCGGCACATTCTTCCGATGGTATAGGCGCCGGCGACGGAACCGGCTGCCCCAGCAAGGTATACACGGGGGGCTGGCATACCTTCGCCGCGAACTGGGAGCCCGGGATTATTACCTATTATTATGACGGCGTCGATATCGGAAGCGTGACCTCCGGGATTACTTCCGCGCCGATGTACCTCATCCTTGACTACGCCGCTCGGTCTCCGGCCCAAGCGCCTGACACGATGAAGGTTGACTACATCCGGGTCTGGCAGCATCCATAGCCCGATCTTCGAAGTTAACCCGGATCACGGCGTTCCAGACCGTCCCCACCGGGCCGCCTTCACCAGGCCGTCTCCACCGGGCTGTCATCACCAGGCCGCCCTTCACCAGGCCGTCTTCGCCAGGCCGCCGTCGATGCGGAAGTCGGCGACGGTGATGCTGGCGGCCTGCGAGCAGGCCGGGTAGGCGATGGGCTGGGCGACCTCCCGGACCGCGGTGCGCACCGCATACCGGGCCGGGCGACACGGTCACGACACGTACACCCGCGGGACCGAACTCCTCAACCCGTGGACTGCGGGCGCCGTCGTCGCCGACGGGCCCATCAAGGCTGAGAAAACCTTAAGCGGCGAGGTCGTGGCGCGCTGTGACTATGGATGCTGCCAGACCCGGATATAGTCAACCTTCATCGTGTCAGGTGCATGGGCCGGAGACTGAGCGTCGTAGTCAAGGATGAGGAACATCGGCGCGGAAGTAACCCCGGAGGTCACGCTTCCGATATCGACGCCATCGTAATACCAGGTGATGATCCCGGGCTCCCAGTTCGCGGCGAAGGTATGCCAGCCCTCCGTATATACGCCGTTGGGGCAGCCGTTTCCACCGCCGGGGCTTAGCGCCTGGTAAACCGTTGCCGCGTCATGGAAGAAGGCACACACATTGCCGTTGATGCCTTCGGCGATGTCGATTTCACCGTCGTCGGGCCAGTTCTGGCCATCGGTCCACACGCCAGGCCAGTTGGCGACATAGTCCGAATTTCCCGGCGTCCCGGGCAGCCATACCCGGGCCTGGATGAAACCGTACGTGAAGTTGAACTTGCCGTCGGTGTTGATCAGGCCAGCGGCGTACTGGGCGGATATGCCGCAGCTCTCGCTCTCCCGGGTAAGAGTCAGGCTCAGCGCCCCGCCGCCCTCGGCGACCTGGGCGGGGTCGTAACAGTCATCTTCGGTGCTGTTGACCGGAGCGGTGATGCCCGTACCGCCACCCCAGCCGGTCGACCACTTGGTCGTATCCAGGCTGGTGCCGTTGAACTCATCGTCGAACGCGAGCGTCCAGTCGCCGGGCGGCGGTCCGTCCGGCACCGGCGTCACTGCCTGTGTGTGCGTCGGCGTCGGCGTCGGTTTTGGCTTCGGCTTCGGCTTTGGCTTTGGCTTCGGCGTCGGCATCGGCTTCGTCGGCGGCGCTTCATAGAACTGCGGCGGCTGCGAGCTCTTGACCGCGACGGTCTGCTTGGCGGATCCGACCGTCGGGAGCCACCCTTGCGTGATGATGGCTGCCGCGCAAATAACAACGGCGGTAATGACAGTCGTCGTGACGAACCGTGACCGCCGGCTACGGTCCCTCCGCCGTCGCCGGTGTCCTCGTTCTGGCGTTGGAGGAGCCACCTGTGTCATGCGGGTCGCCTTACTTGGTGTATCGGTGAGTCCTACGCTGATCAAGGGACGCCCAGGCCGCTTAACCTAGCGATGCCGTGGGTTCAGGCACCGTCAGCACCACGGGCCACAATGGTAGCCGATGCCTGCCCGGCGTGTGTCCGGAACCATCCGGCGGGCCGGGTGCCGGGCCCGGCGTCCGCGTGGGGTGCCGCTTACTCCGACGGCCAGACCGGAAATGGGAGCAGCCCGGGCCTGGCGAGCGCTCTGGTCCAGGCCGCATTACCCAAACGTTACCTCCGGCTGAAAGCGGAATAAGTGCATAAACCACTCATCAGCTTAGCGCTCGATGACCGGGTCATCATGCACGTCACGATGCCGCCGGCCGCGGCTTGCGGCGCTGACCTGCACTATTAAACCCTTTCGATCTGATTCGGGTATTGTTGCGACACGACGTAGCCGAATGGTCGCAAAACGTAACAATAGTGGCAAAGTAAACCTCCCGGCGCCTGCCCGCGTCCTCTACGCATACGAATCGAATTTGAACGCAGGCTTACGACTCGTCCCGCAAAATTCTGTTCCCCTCCGGGGGAATGTCCGGTCTGGCTGGACTCTTTGGGGAGACAATTAATGACCGATATTGCCGAGACCCCGGCGCGGGGCCTGCCGCTCGGTGCCCCGCGGCACCGGGACTCCGCCTTCGGCAGGGCTCCCGCCTACGGCAAGGCCCGGGCCTACGGCAAGGCCCAGGCTTATGGCTTGGCTGGAGCGCGGCCCGCGCTGCCGGGGTTCCCTGCCTGGCCCCAGCCGTGGCCCAAGGTCAGCGTGGTCATCCCCACCCTGAACGAGGCCCGC
>Ga0302181_10002117_pt1 | contig 14329 bp, 10 predicted proteins | sample I_Palsa_E3_3_FD_198786 | JGI IMG/M metagenome (GOLD analysis project Ga0302181, IMG submission 198786) | Peat permafrost microbial communities from Stordalen Mire near Abisko, Sweden - I_Palsa_E3_3 | ecosystem: Environmental > Terrestrial > Soil > Palsa > Peat permafrost | place: Sweden... | reverse complement strand
ATGATCACCTCCGGCATCGACGAGATCCCGGCCGCGTTCCACAACGTGCTCGTCCCCGGGATCATGCTCGTGCTGACCGTGATGTCGGTCAACATCTTCGGCGACGGCCTGCGCGACGCGCTTGATCCGCGCGCTCGCGTACGTATCGCGATCTCCAGCACCTCGCAGGGCGAGCACTAGTGGCCCGCTTCCTCGTCCGCCGCCTGCTGACGATGATCGCGTTGCTGATCGCGATCTCGCTGATCACGTTCCTGCTGTTCATCGTCGTGCTCCCAGGCGGCAACCCGGCGGCGCTGATCGCCGGCCGGCTCGCGACCCCCGCCGAGGTCCACCTGATCAGCGTCCGCTACGGCTTCGACAAGCCCATCTACATCCAGTACGTGAGGACGATGGAGAACATCTTCACGGGCAAGGCGTACTCCTACCAGCAGGGCTTCAACGTGCTCCAGCAGTTGAAGGCAGGCTTCCCGTGCACCGCCTCGCTGGCGATCGGCGCCGGGATCATCTGGCTGCTGACGTCGATCGCCTTCGGCACGCTGGCGGCGATCAAGGCCGGGCGCTATGCCGATCGCATACTGACGGTGCTGTCGATGATCGGCGTCTCGATGCCGCCGTTCTTCCTCGGCGCGATGATCATCTACTTCCTCGGCTACCAAGCCGGGATCGTCCCGATCGGCAGCTACGTGCCGTTGACGCAGAACCCGACCCAGTGGCTCTACCACCTGCTCGCGCCGTGGTTCACGCTGTCGGTGCTGTTCGTCGGCTTCTACTCGCGCGTGCTGCGCTCGACGATCCTCGAGACGATGAACGAGGACTACGTCCGCACGGCGCGGGCGAAGGGACTGTCGGGACGCCGCGTCCTGATCCACCACGTCCTGCGCAACAGCCTGCTGCCGATCATCTCGCTATGGGGCCTCGACTTCGCGCAGGTGATCGGCGGTGGCGCGATTCTGACTGAGACGATCTACAACCTGCACGGCATCGGCTACCTCGCGTTCCAGTCGGTCTCGCACCTCGACACCGTGACGCTGCTCTCGATCGTGATGCTGACCGCGTTCTTCGTGGTCTTTCTGGGAGCGTGCGTGGACGTGATCTACGCGCTGTTCGACCCGAGGATCCAGCTGGCATGAGCGACCGTGAGCCGCTGCTGCGGGTCGACGGCATGCGCGTCGGGTTCGCGACCGAGGACGGCTTTCTCCAAGCCGTCGACGGCGTCTCGTACGAGATCGGCCGCGGCGAGGTGGTGGCGATCGTCGGCGAGTCGGGCTCTGGCAAATCGGTCAGCGCGATGACGCTGATGGGGCTGACCCGCGGACCCAACGCACGGATCGAGGGGAGCGCGAAGCTCGAGGGCACAGAGCTCCTGACCGCCTCCGAGGCCGAGCTCCGACGGATCCGCGGCGCGGAGATCGCGATGATCTTCCAGGACCCGATCAGCTCGCTCAACCCGGTCCAGCGGATCGGCAACCAGATCATCGAGCAGATCCACGCCCACCGGCCGCAGATGAGCAAAGACGAGACGACGCAACTCACGATCGAGCTGCTCGAGCGCGTCGGGATCCCGCGCGCGGCCGACCGCCTGCGCTCCTACCCGCACGAGTTCTCCGGCGGCATGCGCCAGCGGGTGATGATCGCGATGGCGCTCTCGTGCAACCCCAAGCTGCTGATCGCCGACGAGCCGACGACCGCGCTCGACGTCACGATCCAGGCCCAGATCCTCGACGAGTTGCGCCAGCTGCGCGAGCAGAGTCAGGCTGGGATCATCCTCGTCACCCACGATCTGGCGGTGGTCGCCGACATCGCCGACCGCGTGATCGTCATGTACAGCGGGCGGGTGGTGGAGCAGGGGACGCTGGACGAGCTGTTCTACGACCCGCAGCATCCGTACACGTGGGGCCTGCTGGGGTCGATCACGCGGGTCGACCGCGACCGCTCGCAGCGGTTGCCCGCGATCCCTGGTTTGCCCCCGTCGCTCCTGCACCCACCGACCGGCTGCCATTTCCGGCCCCGCTGCCCGCACGCGTTCAGCCCCTGCACCGAGGTGCCCGACCTGATCTCGCGGGTGGTCGGCTCCCCGGAGCACCTCGACCGCTGCTGGCTGACGGTCGACCAGAAGCGCGCGCTGCGCCAGATCGGCGACCAGATCGGACTTGCCGCTCCCGATCCGGTGCGCGCGTGAGCGCCTCAGCGAACGGCTCGGCCCTGATGCAGGTGGCGCACCTGCAGGTCCTGTTCCCGGTCAAGTCCGGGCTGATCATCGACCGCACGGTCGGCCACGTGCACGCGGTCGACGACGTCACCTTCGTGCTGCGTGAGGGCGAGACGCTCGGGATCGTGGGCGAGTCCGGCTGCGGCAAGACGACGCTGATCCGCGCGCTGGTGCGGCTGCTGGACAGCACCGGTGGGTCGATCACGTTCCGCGGCGAGGAGATCACCAATCGCTCGCGACACGCGCTCGCGCCGATCCGCCGCCAGATGCAGATGGTCTTCCAGGACCCGCAGGCGTCGCTCAACCCGCGCAAGCGCGTCTCGCAGATCCTCGCCACGCCGTTGCGGCTGCGGGGCGTGCCGTCGGGGGAGATCGATGCCGAGAGCCGCAAGCTGCTCGAACTGGTCGGGCTGCGCAGCGAGCACCTCGGCCGCTTCCCGCACGAGTTCTCGGGCGGCCAGCGCCAGCGGATCGGGATCGCGCGCGCGCTCGCGTTGGGTCCCCAGCTGATCCTGCTCGACGAGCCGGTGTCGGCGCTCGACGTCTCGATCCAGGCGCAGGTGATCAACCTGCTCGACGATCTGCAGGAGGAGCTCCATCTGTCCTACGTGTTCGTCGCCCACGACCTCAGCGTCGTCCGGCACGTGTCAGATCGGATCGTCGTCATGTACCTCGGCAAGCTGATGGAGCTCTCCCCCGCTCAGGAGCTCTACGACAAGCCGATCCATCCCTACACCTCCTTCCTGCTGAACGCGATCCCGATCCCCGACCCCGCGGAGAACCGCGCCCGCACGCGCCAGGTCGTCAGCGGAGAGGTCCCGAGCCCGATCAACCCGCCGTCCGGCTGCCGCTTCAATACGCGCTGCCCCCGCGCGACCGACGTCTGCCGCGCGGTTGAGCCCCAGCTGACCGAGTACGCCGGCGGTCACCTGGCCGCCTGCCATCACCCGCAGAACGTCGACGCCACCGAGCTCGCGACCGCTCGCCGGTCGGACTCGAGCCCGCTGGCGGCCGGCGACGAGCAGCCGACGCTCGTCACATAGTGCGGTTAGGCTGATATTCGATGTCGGAGCTGATCTCTCTCGATGCGGAGGGCTATGCCCTTGCCCACACCTCCGCGCTGACCGGACCACTCGCCGGCGCTGCCGACTGGACACTCTCGAACACACCTTGGCCGGGGATGATGAGCGGCCTGGCAGAGTTGAGGTTGCTACAGGCGTTGATCGTTGCCGGCGGCGCCCGGCGCGTGCTGGAGATCGGCACGTTCACGGGCGTCGGGACGGTCGGGATGGCGGCCGCGCTGCCCGAGGGCGGCCGCGTGATCACGCTGGAGTTCGACGAGGCTCACGCCGAGATCGCGCACCGTCACATCGACGCAAGCGGCCTGGGGGATCGGATCGAGCTGATCGTCGGCGACGCGCTCGAGACGCTGCGGCGGCTCGATGGGCCCTTCGATCTCGTCTACGTCGACGCCGCGAAGGAGGACTACCCCGGCTACTACGAGGCGGTCGTGCCCAAGCTGGCGCCCCGCGGCGTGATCGTCGCCGACAACCTGTTCCGCGCCGGCGCCGTGCTCGACGACACGGCCCGCGACCTGGGCACGCGGCGGATGCGCGAGTTCACCGACCTGGTCCAAGCGGACGACCGCACCGACAACGTACTGCTGACGGTCGGCGATGGGCTGATGCTCGCCTGGCGCAAGCCGGCAGCCGGCTAAGAGCCGGCGCCCAAGCTCGCACGTCGCGTAAGGCCACCTGCACGCGCGGTAAGGCAACCGACCGACGGATCGGCTGCGAACTGCCGATGACAGGTGTCCGCTCTTAGTCGAGTCTCCCAGTCGATGCAGGAGACCAACCGAAGGAGCCGGACGCAATGCACCCCGCAATCACCCAGCTCGTCATTGATTCACGCACCAAGGAGCTCCGCGCCCTCGCTCGCCAGGCCCGCGGCGACACCCCGCACCGCTCGTCCGTCGCAGGAGGCGCCGCCGGCTGGCGGCGATACTTGGGGCATGAGCGGAAGGCTGACCAGTCGCCGGTTTGTTGGGCGGGCGAGGGAGTTGGCCGAGCTCGAACTGGCCTTTCGTGACGCGAGCGGCGGCCACCCGCGGGTGATCCTGCTCGGCGGCGAGTCAGGCCTGGGCAAGACGCGCCTGCTCGCGGAGCTCGAGCGGTCGATGGACGGGGCGCTCACGCTCCGTGGCGAGTGCCTGGAGCACGGCGACCGAGAGCTCCCGTACGCGTCGCTGCTCGCGGCGCTCCGACCGCTGGTTCGCACGCGTGACCCGGTCCTCGCCGGACTCTCCCCCGCCAGCCGCGCTTACCTGGCCGAGCTGCTGCCGGGCCTCGGCGAGCCCCACAGCGCGAGCGGGCGCGGCGACGACGAGGCGCTCGGGCAGATGCGGCTGTTCGAGTCGCTGCTGGAGTTGCTCGACGTCCTGTCGGCACGTGCGCCCGTGGCCCTGATCCTCGAGGACGTGCACTGGGCCGATAGCTCGACCCGGGCGTTCGCCGGGTTCCTCGCGCACAGCCTGCGGGCGGAGCGGTTGATGGTGGTGCTGACCTTCCGCAGCGACGAGCTGCGCCGCCGGCACCCGGTGCGGCCGCTGCTGGCCGAGCTCGACCGGCTCGAGTGCTCCGAGCGGATCGAGCTAGCGCCGTTCGATCGCGCCGAGCTGACCGAGGCGCTCGGCGACATCCTCGGCCGTGAGCCCGAGCCGGCACTGGTCGAGCGCCTGCTCGAGCGCAGCGAGGGTAACCCGTTGTACGTCGAGGAGTTGCTCGCCGCCGGGCTCGATGGCCGCGGCGCCGCGCCGCAGAGCCTGCGCGACGCGTTCCTGCTGCGAATCGAGCGCCTATCTCCCGCGGCCCAGGCCGCCACGCGAGCGGTCGCCGTCGGGCAGCGGCTCGACGAGACGATCATCGCCGCGCTCACGGGGATCGATGGCGAGCGCCTGCACGAGGCGCTGCGCGAGGCCGTCGCCGAGCACGTGCTCGAGGCGCGTGCCGACGGCCAGCTCGCCTTCCGGCACGCCCTCCTGCGCGAGACTCTGTACGACGACCTGCTTCCCGGCGAGCGGGGCGAGCTGCACCTGGCGCTCGCGCGCGCACTCGAGCAGCTGTGCCTGGCCGCGCCCGACGACGAGGTCGAACGGGTCGCGGCCGTCGCGACCCATTACGCCGCCGCCGGCGAGCAGGCCGCAGCGCTGCGGGCGACCGTCGCCGCCGCGCTGGTCGCCGAGCGCGTACACGCCTGGGGTGAGGCCGCCGAAGCCGCCGAGCGCGCGCTCGAGCTGTGGCCGCGGGTCCCCGATCAGTCTCGCGCGGTCGAGCTCGACCGGGTCGACCTGCTCGTCCTCGCCGGCCGGGCGCACGGCTTCGGCGGCGACCGGGCGCGCGCAGCGGTGCTGCTCGACCGCGCGCTCGCCGAACTCGACCCCGAGCGTGAGCCCGCTCGCGCCGGAGCCGTGCTCGCACTGCTGGCGAGGATCCAGTGGTGGCTCAACCACGGTCGCGTGGCGCTCGAACTGGCCGAGCGCGCGGAGGCCCTCCTGTCCCGCGCCGGCGCGAGCGCCGACCACCTGGCGCTGCTGTCGTGGCTGGCGCGAACGCGCGTTCTGCGCGGCCGCTTCCGCGACGCGATCGCCGATGGCGAGGCGGCGCTCGCCGCGGCGGTCGCCGCCGGGGATCCGCGCGTGGAGGGCGAGGTGCTGAACACGCTCGGGATGGCTCGCATCGCGCTCGGTGACGTCGCCGCCGGCGAAGCGCAGCTGCGGCGCGCGATCGAGCTGGCCCATGCGCACGACGACCTCGACGGGATCGGGACGGCGTACTCGAACCTGGCGGACCTGCTCAGCCTGGCGGGACGCACGACCGAGGCGCTGCAGGTCGCGAGTGAGGGGCTCGAGGCCACCCCACAGCGTGTCAGCCGCATGCGCGACTGGGCGCGGCTGACGGTCTCGATGCTCGCCTTCGAGGCGGGCAACTGGGCGCTCGCGCGGGCGCACCTGAATCCCGCGCCATCGCAACTGGCCGGCGTGATGCTGATCTTCCGAGAGCTGTGCGAGGCCGAGCTGGCGCTGGGCGAGGGCGAGGAGGCGCTGGCCGAGCGCTGTCTGGACGCTGTGCAGTCGCTCGTACGGACGACGAGCGAGGCGCAGTGGCACGGCGCCTTCGGGTCGTTGCTCGCGGAGCTTCGCCGCCGGCAGGGCGACCTGATTCGCGCCCGCGCCGCGGTCGGTAGCGCGCTCGACGAGCTCGAGGTGTGCACCGATGACGTGATGCGGATCGCGCGCGTGACGGCCGTCGGGCTGGGCGTCGAGGCCGACGTGGCGCTGCGCGCGCGGGACCTCCGCGACGCCGCCGCCGGGCGTGACGCCCGCGCCCGCGCCCGGATCCACGTCCAGCGCCTGCGCGCGGCAGCGTCGGAGGGCGGTCCGGTCGAGCGAGCGTGGCTGCAGGTTGGACTTGCCGAGGCGGCCCGCGGGCGCGGCCGCGACGATCCGGCGCTGTGGGCGAAGGCGGCGGACGCTTGGGAGGCGCTCGCGCGTCCCTACCCGGCGCTGACCGCGCGCTGGCGGCAGGTGGCGGCGCTGCTCGAGCGCGGCGAACGCGACGCCGCCGCCGGGATCGCGGCGACCACGCTCGAAGGCGCTCGCAGCCTCGGCGCCGGGTGGCTGGCGGCCGAGCTCGAGGGGCTGATCGCCCGCGGCCGACTCGCACGGGCGGCCGCAGTCGATCCGGGCGCCCCGGACGGTGCCGAGCAGGAGGCCCCGTTCGGTCTGACGCCCCGCGAGCTCCAGGTGCTCGCGCTGGTCGCGGCCGGTGCCACCAACCGCCAGATCGGAGCGTCGCTGTACATGGCCGAGAAGACGGCGAGCGTCCACGTTTCGCGGATCCTCAGCAAGCTCGGCGTTGCCTCGCGCGCCCAGGCCGCCGCCCTCGCCCACAGGCAGCATCTCGCCTAGGGAGCGTCCCTGAGGGTCCCTAACCGCGTACCCTGGCGCCGTGCGTTTTCCGGCCGAGTGGGAGCGACACGAGCGGACCCTGATGGGCTGGCCCTGCCGACGCGAGCTGTGGGGCAAGACGCTCGCCCAGGCGCGAGCCGACTACGCGACCGTCGCCTCGGCAATCGCCGAGTTCGAGCCGGTCACGATGATCGCCAACCACGGCGAGGAGGCGGAGCAGGCCAGGCAGGCCTGCTCCGCTGCAGTTGAGGTCGTCGAGCTGCCGATCGACGACTCGTGGCTGCGGGACTCGGGCCCGATCTACGTGTGGGATGGCGACGGCGCGCAGCGACGGGTGGCCGTCCACTTCCGCTTCAATGCGTGGGGCGGGAAGTTCTCGCCATGGGACCGCGATGCGGCGATCGGCCGGCTGATCGCAGAGCGACTGGGCGACGAGGTCCGCGAGGTGTCGTTGGTGCTCGAAGGCGGCTCGGTGCTGTCCGACGGCGCCGGCACGATCCTGACGACCGAGCAATGCCTGCTGCACCCGTCGCGCAACCCGGAGCGCTCGCGTGAGCAGATCGAGCAGGCGCTGTTCGACAACCTCGGCGCCGAGCGCGTGGTGTGGCTCGGCCAGGGGCTGCTCGAGGACCGGGACACCGACGGCCACGTCGACCTGATCGCGGTGATCGTGGCGCCAGGACGCGTGCTGCTGCAGACGGTCCCGCCCGCGAACCCGAACCACGACCACTGCGAGGAGAACCGCCAGCGGCTCGAGGCGGCGGGGATCGAGGTGACCGAAGTGCCGCACCTCCCGTACGTCGAGGTGGCGGGCGAGCGCGTCGCCGCCAGCTATCTGAACCTGTACATCTGCAACCGGGCGGTGGTCGTGCCGGTCACGGGCGGGCCGAGCGACGGGGACGCGCTGTCGATCATCGGGCACGCCTTTCCCGACCGCGAGCTAGTCGCGGTACCTGGCGCCGTGATCGCCTACGGCGGCGGCGGCCCGCACTGCATCACCCAGCAGGTGCCCGCGTGACCGACACCCAACGGCTGCTGAGCGCATTGGGGCCGCCACCGTCGCCGGCGCGCACGCGTGCGCCCGAGCGCCCGCCATTTCGGATCGGCCTCGTGCAGGAGCGCTGGCACCCCGACCACGACGAGCACGAGGCGGCGCTCGCCGCCGGGATCGCCGCAGCCGCGCACGCGGGCGCTGAGCTCGTCTGCCTCCAGGAGCTGACGCTGTCGCCGTACTTCGCGGTCACGCCTGAGGGCCCCGCGGCCCTCGGGGTCGAGCCGGAGGCGCTCGAGACCGGCCCGACCGTCTCGTTCGCCCGCCGCTGCGCTGCTGCCAGCGGCGTGCACGTGCATGCGTCGCTGTTCGAGCGCGCCGATGGAAGTGATGGTCTGGGGTTCAACACCGCGGTGCTGGTCGCCCCCGACGGCCGCCTGGAGACCCGCACCCGCAAGCTCCACATCCCGGTCACCGCCGGGTACTACGAGGATCGCTACTTCCGCCCCGGCCCGGCCGGCGCTGACGCGTTTCACGTGGTCGGGCTGGGCGAGGTTCAGCTCGGCCTGCCGACCTGCTGGGACCAGTGGTTCCCCGAGCTCGCGCGGGCCTATTCGCTGGCGGGGGCCGACGTCCTGATCTTCCCGACGGCGATCGGCTCCGAGCCAGACCACCCCGGATTCGACACCCAGCCGCTGTGGCAGCAGGTGATCGTTGGCAACGGGATCGCGAACGGCACCTTCATGGTCGCCGTCAACCGGATCGGGACCGAGCCACCCCTGACCTTCTATGGGTCGAGCTTCATCTCCGATCCGTACGGGCGGATCCTCGTGCAGGCGCCGCGCGACGAGCCCGCCGTGCTCGTCGCCGACCTCGACCTCGACCAGCGCCGCGACTGGCTCGAGCTGTTCCCGTTTCTGGCGACCCGGCGCCCGGACGCCTACGGTCCACTGGTCGAAACCTGACCGGTCGACCCGCCGGAATCGATCCCGGGGGCGGGGGTAGTCAGCGGCTCAGCTTCTTGCCCGGGTTGAGAAGGCCCTTCGGGTCGAACACGCGCTTGATCTGGTCGTGCAGGTCGAGCGCCGCGGGAGGCCATTGCAGGGCGAGCGCCCCGCGCTTGACGAGGCCGAGTCCGTGTTCGCCGGAGACCGACCCGCCGAGGCGGGCGGCGAGCTCGAACAGCTCGCGTGCGGCCTGCTCCGCGCGCCCGACCTCAGCGCGGTCCTCGCGATCGATCAGGAACGTCGCATGGACGTTACCGTCGCCGGCGTGCCCCCAGCTACAGGCCTCGAGGCAGTGGCGGGCGCCGATCTCGAGCGTCGCCTCGATCGCCTCACCCAGCCGTTCGACGGGCACGACGATGTCCTCGCTGAGCTTGCCGCCCCGGCGGGCGGTGACGGCGAGCGAGACACCGTCGCGCCAGCGCCAGAGCGCGGCGATCTCGCCGAGCGCCGTCGGCGCGTAGATCGCGAGCGCCTCGCCCGCCATCGCCTCGCGCAGCTCGCGGCGGGTGGCGCCGGCCTGCTCGAGCGTGCCGTCGGCCTCGGCCATCAGCATCAGGCGAGTCGCGCTCGCGACGTCGGCCGGCAGCCCCTCGGCGTCCCGTACGAGTCCGGGGAGCGAGGCGGCGAGCGCCCCCGCGTCGAGGAACTCGAGCGCGCTCGGCACCTCGCCGGAGGCGAACACCGCGGCTAGCGCGGCGGCTCCGGCCTCGATCGACGGGTACAGCCCGACCACCGGCAGCGCCGCATCAGGCGCAGGAGTCAGCCGCAGCCAGGCGGCGGTGACGATTCCGAGCGTTCCCTCCGAGCCGACCAGCAGGGAACGCAGGTCGTAGCCGGCCACATCCTTGCGGACCTGACCGCCGAGCTCGACGAGCTCCCCCGGTGCGAGCGCCACCTCGAGTCCGGTAACCCAGCTCCCGGTGACGCCGTACTTGAATGTGTGCGGCCCGCCGGCGTTGGTCGCGATGTTCCCGCCGAGCATCGAGGATTCCGCCGCGCCGGGATCCGGCGGGTAGAGGAGGCCCTCCTCCCGGCAGCGCCGTCGCAGCACGGCCGTGCGGACTCCCGCCTGCACGCGTGCACGCCACTGACCCGGCTCGATCCGCGGCGGCCCCGCGAGCCGCTCCATGCTGACGACGACCGCGCCTTCGAGTGGGACGGCACCACCGGCGAAGCCGGTCCCGCCGCCGCGGGGCACGATCGGCACGTCGTGCTCGTAGCACCAACGCAGCGTGGCGGCCACCTCCGACGCCGTGCCCGGCAGGGCGACAGCGTCGGTCCGACCGCGGATCGCGCGACTCTCGGTCGCGTCGGTCAGGTACTGCCGCGCCGCCGCGACATCTCCCGGGATCACCGCCGCCGGCCCCAGCACGCCGGCCAGCTCCGCGGCGACGCTCACCGCCCGCTCGCGAACGGCAGCGCGTAGAAGGCGGCCGTGGCGCCGCAGATCGCGACCGTCGCGTACGCGGAGAACGGTGCGACCGCCACCGCGAGGACGTACGGGAGCACACCGCTCATGGCCCGGAGGAACACGCGGCGGCGCTCCGCATCAGGCATCGGCGGTCCGAGTAGCTGGGGCCGCCGCAGCAGGATGTTGTAGTTCAGCAGCGCGAACGCGAGCCCCATCACCAGAAACGAGCCGGCGTACACGCCGGCGGCGAAGTTCTCGCCGCGCCTCAACTTGAGGTAGGTCGCCATCAGGTTCGTGGTGAAAGGGAGGAACACGATCGTCATCAGCAGCAGCAGGTTGGCGATCAGGATCACGTGATCGCCTCGCGCGAGTCGGGAGATCATCGAATGGTGGTTGATCCAGATGATCCCGATCGTCACGAACGAGACGATGTAGGCGACGAACTCCGGCCAGTGCCCGCCCAGATAGCTTTGCAGGCTTTGGCCGGGTGGAGCCGGGAGTCCCGGAAGGTTGAGCACGAGCAGCGTGATCGCAACCGCGATCACCCCGTCTGAGAATGCCTCGAGCCGGCTCGTGCTCACGCTGCTTGGTTCGCCGCGCGGCCCGCAGCTCCTCGACGAGCAGCTCGCTCGACGCTCCCCTTGACCCGGGTCAGGGCCCTGTTAGCCGGTTCTTCGCCTCTTCCTACGAGGCTCTTCGGCGATCTCGAGCACGTTCTTACAGCCGGTGCTCAACGTAATCGGCATGAACCCGAAAACCTTTCTACCTGCGATTCCGGCGATCGCGTGCCTGGCCCTGGCCGCCCCCGCCGTCGCCGCGACGCCGGCGGCCGTAAGCGAGAACTGGGCCGGCTACGCGGCGGCTCCCACCACCGGCACGAGCGCGTTCTCGGCTGTGTCGGGCGGCTGGACCGAACCGAAGGCCGCGTGCACCGCCGGCCAGGACACCTACTCGGCGTTCTGGGTCGGTCTGGGCGGCGCCAGCGAGCAGTCCCAGGCGCTCGAGCAGGCCGGCACCCAGGCCGACTGCACCGCCGCTGGGGCAGCCAACTACTACGCCTGGTACGAGCTCGTCCCGTCCGCGCCGGTCCGGCTCGGGCTGAAGATCAGCCCGGGTGACAGCATCTACGCGCGGGTTGCCGTCAGCGGCGACGAGGTGACGATCTACCTCAGCGACCGCACCACCGGCCAGTCGGTGACGAGGACGGTCGCGATGACGACCACGGCCCCGGACACCAGTACGGCCGAATGGATCGCCGAGGCGCCCTCTGAGTGCAGTTCGGGCGACCTGCAGCAGTGCACGCCGTTGCCGCTGACCGATTTCGGCACGATCCAGTTCCACAACGCCGATGCGACGGCGGGTGGTCACACCGGCTCGATCTCCGCCTGGAGCCACGAGGCGATCTCGCTGTCGCCGAACGACGGCGAGTTCCTCGGCGGTGGCTATGGCGGGTACGGCGCCGTCGACACCAGCTACGCGGCCAGCTCAGGCGGCGGCGCGAGTCCCTCGTCGCTGCAGTCCAAAGGGACCGCCTTCACCGTCAGCTATGGCGCGCAGGCATCCTCCGGCTCATCCGCGACGGGCGGAAGCTATGGCTACGGCGGTGATCCGTATGGCGATCCGGGCTACGGCTATGGCGGCTACGGTGGCTACGGCTACGGCTATGGCGGGTATGGCTACGGCGGCTACGGCTACTGACAGCTGCTTAGGCGACCGAGCGAGCGCGGCGCACCTCCTCGGAGAGCGCCGCGCGGTAGCCCTGTGCGAGCCGCTCGAGCGAGGCATCCCAGGTCCGCGTGCGCACCACCGCGAGCGCCGCGCGCCGCAGCCGCTCCGCCAGCAAGGGGCCGCCGCTGACCTGTAGCAGCGCCGCCGCAAGCGCGTCGGGGTTAGCGTCGGCCAGCACCCCGGTCTCACCGTTGTCGATCAGCGACGCCGGGCCGCCCTCACCGACGGCGACGACCGGCAGGCCGCTCGCCTGTGCCTCGAGGACTACCTGGCCGAACGTGTCGGTGCTGCTCGCGAACAGGAACACGTCGGCGCTCGCATACACGCGCGCCAGGTCTTGGCCGTACTGCCAGCCGAGGAAGGTCGCGCGCGCCCCAAGGCGCGCGCGCAGGGCGTCCTCCTCGGGGCCGCCACCAGCCAGCACCAGGTGCAACCGCGGATCGCGCCAGGAGGCGGCCTCGAACGCGTCCGCCAGCAGGTCGACGCCCTTCTCCTTGGTCAACCTGCCCGCGTACAGAACGTTGATCTCGCCCGGCAGCAGCTCAGGGTCGCGCAGCGCCGAATCGAACCGGTCGAGGTCGACGCCGCGGTCCCAGCGGCCGATCCGGTCGAAGTCGATCCCGAGGTACCCGAGCCGCTCGTCGGTTGCCGGGCTCGGCGACAGGACGACGTCGCAGGCGCCGTAGAACTTCGACAGCGCGAAGTTGGCGACCATCTCGGCGTGCGCCTGACCCGAGCGCAGGCCTGCGTAGGCGCCGAGCTCGGTGTGGTAGCTGCCGAGCAGCGGCAGCTCGAGGATGCGGGCCAGCAACCAGGCGGCGGCGCCGGCGGGCCCGGGCGAGCACACGTGGATCAGGTCGTAGCGGCCCTCCGCGAGTGCCTCGGTGATCGCGGTGACGCTCGGGACCCCGATCTTCATCCCCGCGTAGAACGGCACCTCCACCTCGGCGACGGCGCTCAGCCGGCGGTCGACATCGGCGTCGGTGCCGATCACCTCGACGTCGAACCCGGGCACGCCGCGGTCGCGAATCTGGCGGATCGTGTGGGTGACGCCGTGCATCGTCCCGAGTCCGTCGGCGACCACGGCCACGCGCGGCCGATCGCCGTCGTTGCGTGCCAGCTTGTACTTCTCGCGCCCGAGGAACGCGGACGCGGCGGCGTATGGGATCGCCGGCAGGCAGGCGTCGAACAGCTCGACGGCGACGTGCCCGAGATCGGGGATCTGGCCGGTGCCGACGACGGCCACCGTCTCCTGCACGACCCGGCGCAGCTCGTCCTCGTGGATCCGTCGCGCCCGCCGGTACAGGTCGCCGTGGCTCAGCTCACCGTTCTGGAGGTGGCCCAGCAGCTTGCGCTCGTCGACCTCCAGATCCATCGACTCGAGCCACGCGCGCAGCAGCGAGAGCGCGTCGTGGGGCCCGAGATCCCGCTGCGTGGCGCCCTTCCGAACGCCGCCCTCGCTCATCACGCGCTCGACGATCTTGAGAACCGCGCTCGGGTCGGGCCGCCGATCGCACTCGCCGTCGCCGAGCGCTCGGATCGCAAGCGCCATCGCGGCGTGCGTCCACTTCGCGGCGCTGCCCTGGTCGCCGTGGGCGACCGCGTCGCCGGCTCGGATGTGAGCGAGGAACTCGGCCGGAGTGGCGGCAGCCGGCGTCTCGGTGAAGGTGCGCCCGATGTCGATCCCGGCGTGGTCGTCGGTCCCACCGATCGCGGTGCCGCCATGGGTCTCGATGTACACGAACGCGGGCAGGTTGAGCTCCTTGGCCCGGGAGCCGTTGCGCGTCTCCCAGATCGGGAACAGCTGTGCCAGCCGGCGCCGGTGGCGCGGCGTCAGCGGCGCCTCGACCGCATAGAACGGATGCGCGAGCGCGGCCGTGATGCCGGTCGCGTGTAGATACTCGGCGCACGCCTCGACGCTGTCGTGGTGCGCCTGCAGCCACTCGTGGTCGTCCGGGGTGATGCCATAGCAGAGGACGTGGACCGCCTGCGCCTCGCCCTTGAACCGAACGGTCAG
>Ga0302181_10002116_pt1 | contig 14343 bp, 8 predicted proteins | sample I_Palsa_E3_3_FD_198786 | JGI IMG/M metagenome (GOLD analysis project Ga0302181, IMG submission 198786) | Peat permafrost microbial communities from Stordalen Mire near Abisko, Sweden - I_Palsa_E3_3 | ecosystem: Environmental > Terrestrial > Soil > Palsa > Peat permafrost | place: Sweden: Abisko... | reverse complement strand
CTTTTCCGAGGCCAGGTCCACAGAGACTATGTCGTGAGATATCGATACGATCCCGCTGCCACGCCCAACGATCGTGTCTTGCAATGTTGTCTGGGCTGTGCGCGCGGTGACGGCGTCGTAGACCATGTTGTAGATCGAGGTGCCGTCATTGAAAGCCGTGTTAGCAGCGAACGTCGAGGCCGTCGCGGTGAAGTTGCCGTTCAGGTTGAACACCGCGCCCCCGAGTGCGCTCCCGTTGCCCTGCTCCGTGCCGGTGCCGGCGAACGCCGCATTGCCGGTCAACGTCGAGTTGGTGATCGTGACGTCGCCCTGCATGTTGAAGATGGCTCCGCCCATTCCCGCGCCACCACCACCGGACTCCTCGGAGCCGCCGGTGCCGTTACCGCCCCCGAAACCACCGGGCCCACCGCCGCCCGCGCCACCGCCCCCACCGAACCCACCCCGGCCGCCAGCTTCCGTGCTGGTACTGGTACCTCCTGCGCCGCCGCCGCCGCCGAAGCCGCCGCCGCCGCCCTCGCCAAACGAGTTCGGGTCGCCCTGACCGCCACCGCCACCAACACCGCCGCCGCCGCCTCCTTCGGTTGCGGTACCTCCGAGGCCACCTTCGCCGAAGCTCCCACCGTTGTTCCCCGCGGTGTTGCCCCCGCCGCCGCTGCCATCACCACCGAAAACCCCGCCGCCCCCGGCGCCGTCCCCACCCAAACCTGTGGGCTGGCCGCCGCCGGCGCCCGGCCCGCTGCCGCCGTTCTCCGTAGCGACGAAACCCGCACCCCCGCCCGTGCCCCCGGGGCCTCCCGCACCACCCGAGCCTCCGCCAAAGGTGCCCTCGCCGAAGCCGCCGCCGTCGCCGCTGGCGCTCGCGTCGGTCCCGATCCCGCCACCGCCTGAGCCAACGGAGGTGTCCCCGGCGTTGCCACCCTGCGCGACGTTGTCGGTGAGCGTGCTGTCGTCGATGACTACGGTCCCTTGATTGAAGATCGCTCCGCCCATGCCGGCACCGCCGCCACCAAGGTCGGAGCCCCCGCCCTGGGCAAGACCACCCTCGAGCGTCACGTCATTGAGAGCCAGGGTGCCGGGCCCGGGTGAAACGTAGTTTTTGGTACTCGTGTCGTTTGGATTGGCGCCGACGAAGAACAGCCGGAAGTCCGGGCCACTCAGAGACCGCGAGATAGTTGCGCCGTTGCCGTCGATCGTGATGCCGTTGGCTATCGGCGGCAGGCCGTTCGGGCCGTACCAGTCGTTGTTCACACCTGTAACGTTGTACAAACAACCAGCGACCAACTCGATCGTGGTTAAACCGGTTGTCTCGTCGGCCTGGTCGATAGCGGACACCAGGGCGGCTGTATCGCCCGTGGCACCCGAACAACCCGCCGTCACTGTCCCCGCCGACACCGCGCCCGCCCCGAGGACCGGCATCCCGAGTTCCAGCGCTGCGGCTACCGCGATGACGGCGCCTATCTTGCGGAGCATGGCTGCGACCGTACAGTCAGATCTCAATCGCGTCCAGGTACGTGACCTTGGGCCCGAGGTTGCCGACGGCCACGACCTTGTGCTGCTCGAACTCGGCGACAAGCACTCGGAACCTCTTGCTCCCCCTTGGCGCCGGTAGCTTCACGACGCCGTCCCAGACCGTTAGGGACGAGGACTGGGACGCAACGCCGAGGAGTGTCCCGTCCAGGTCCGACGGCACCGTCGTCCACACCAGGTCGCTGTCGGAGGTCTCTACGGTTGCTTCCTGGACATAGGCCCGGACGGAATCGGCGGTACCCGGGTCGGTGGTGGCCAGGTAGCCGGGGCCGGCCACGGCGACTCTCACAGTGGTGGGAGTAGGGAAACTGGTCGATACCACACGGTCGGGGCTGACCTGGATGAAATCGGCTTGGACGACCCGCGAAAGTTCGAGGCCCTTGAGGGAACTCGGCTGGTAGCGGACGAGGGCGAGCTTAACGAAGGGGAAATAGGTGGTCGCCGAGATCGTGCCTATCTCGATATCGGAGAACCAAAGCTGGCGGTCCTTGTCCCAGGCCACTTCGTGGCCAGCGACGTCGACCCAAGGGACGGTGCCGGTCTGCTCTTCGAGTAGCAGGCCCTTGCCTTGGTGTACGGCCAGGGTGAAGTCGGTGGCCGCGACGATCTTCACCCTGCCGGCCTCGAAAACCGGGTCCACGCCATAGCCGCTCACCAAAGGAGCAAGCGTCAAAGGAAGTGCTGTGCCGATCGGAGGGGCCGCGACCACGACGCCGAGCAGTTCTCCTGCACCGGTTTGGAACCAGGGGCGACCTATGTAGACCCTGAGGATGTTCCCGAAGCGGACCGAAGTCTTCAGCTTTGGGTTACTTTCTTGCTGCCACCGGAAGGCGGGTATCACGTAGCGCAGCGCCGGGGCGGGTGGCCGCACGGAGCTAGGAACTGAGACCCGGTAACCGATCTTGGTCGGCGGGTGCGCCGAAGGTTCCAGGCTCGAGCGGGTGACGGGCGGTGCGACGTACTGCACCTGCACCGTTGCCCCATCGGGCAAAGACCCTGCGCCAAGACGGGCGATCGAGCCCGCCGCGTCGTCCTCGACGAAGTCGACGCCCTCCTTGTATGTCACCGAAACGGCTCCACCCGTCCCCATCACCACGACGGTGCCAGCAGCGAAGCCTTTGGTGGAAACGGCAGCAGCGGTCGTACCGGTCAGCTTGACCGTGGTCGTTTCGGTGAAGTACTCGAGGAAACGGGTTGTGGAAACAAGGTTGTAGTAAACTTCGTGGTGCTTGGTGTCGTTGAAATCATGGCGCATGTCCTTCACCGGGACGATGTCGCTCGCATCGGCGGCCAGCGGGATCTCGGCCACGCGGGCCTTGCTCTCGAGGAGCACGATGCCGTCGAGGCTCACTCCGTCGTCGTAGGGGTCCACGTAAAACGACAGCACGTCGACCCGTTGCGTGCTCTTCGGGTCGGCCCGGACGTCCCCGTTCAGGTAGATGTACGTCGCGCCGGCTGTCCGGAAGGGCGCCAGGATGTTGGCCCACGGGGCCTGGAGCGGCTGGCGAACCGCATGGACGATTGTCAGTTCCCGGTATGGGGTGAACATGTAGTGCCCGCCGAGCAGGATGATGGCGTCCAGCTCGGGGGTGGCCAGGCCGGCTTCCGCCAGCCACTGCCACAGTTTCATGGACGCTAGCTGGCCGGGGAGGAACGACGAGCTCAGCCGGACGGTCGAGACCGAGGCCTTGGGTGCGTAGACCGTAAGTGCCCCGTCGAGTTCCCCGGGCGGTGGCTTCGAGGGAGCGGCATTGCCGGCCCGCACGACCAAGCGGAGCGCCCGGCGCGCCGGCCACGCGCCCACGGTATCAAAAGCCAAGTTGACCCGCTTGGGCGCGGCTCCCGGAAGGCCGAGCAGCGATACCCCAACGCCCAGCACATCGGGGAGGTAGGGGACCCCGAAGGCGGGCTGCGAAGAGGACGGGGCGGTGACTGGCGGGTAGTAAACCCACTCGTTGCTGCCGTTAAGGGGCTGGGTGTCGATTTCCCCGCCATAAAGTGACATCACCGCTGGGCTTTTGTAGGTCAGGCCGTCGCGCCCGGCGATCAAAGAATACGAGCTCGACTGTGGGACGCCGTTAGGCCCATCGAGCGCTCCGTGCGCCTCCACCATCTCCTCGGAGGACGCCGGCGGCGCCAAATGGCGCTCGGCGGGCACGATGAGCGGGCTGGAGTTGGGGATGTCGTAGTTGGACCGGATGACGATGGTCTCGAGGCTCTCACCGGGGGTGCGGGGGGCGCAGGGGACGACCACCGGGGAAGCAACCGGCTCGACCCGTCCGTAGACGGCTGGCGGCGTGGAGTACGTCAATGAGGCGCTAGAGGCGAACGGCACGCTGTTGCCCGCCAGGTCGACGACCCTCGCCCTGAAGCGGTAGGTGCGCCCGAAGCGCAGCGTCGGCAGCGTCCCCGGCGTGGCGGCGTACTCGATCTGTAATTGAAAGTTGCTGCCCGGCGGAGGTGGGTTGCCGGCATCGTCGACAAGGCTGTCGTCGGATGCATCGTCGATGTGCTTGCCGGGGCGGGGCGCCACAAGGCTCCAACCGTTCCAGCGCGTCAAGGTTTCGGGCAGGTACATCGGCGGGTTGGGCGACGAGCTCGACGTCGGTTGGGTCGGCGCCGGCTCGATCCACCCTTCGTCCCCGGCCGGCACCGGGACCACCGTTTGGGGACTGCCGATGCCGTAGCCCCCGGTCCCCGGTGGGTTGGGCGTCCCCGTCCGGGCGCACAGCGAGTACCACTTCGCCTGCACGGCGTCGTAGACATCGAAGCGCCAGCCCTGAGCTATGTCTTCGGCGTACAGCGTGATCGCCCCGGGCGGCGTGGAACTGAGGGCGGTGTCGAACGCATTGTTGTTGAGCCAGTTCTGGTAGAGCGAGGACGCGTGGCCAACTTTGGAGAGCGAAAGGCCCGCCGAACGCAAAGCAGGGACGGCGTAGGTACTCGGGGTATCTGCCGAACGCATGGCGTACTGGGCGTTCCAAACGTTCTGGACAAAGTTGAGCGCCTTCACCGACGCTCCGTCGAGGTCGACTTCGATCACCTGATAGGCGCCGGGGTCGGACAGCCTGAGCAGGCCCTCGGCGATCTCAGGGCTGGCGGTCCGGGGCTCAGCCAGCCAGGTGGCAGATGTCGTCATGGTGACCGGCGTCACGTTGGTGGTACTGGACCGGACGAACGCGATGCCGACGGGGCTTGGGAGCTTGGGCCTCCAGCTGGGGGTAACCGACAGGGGCACCGTTGTGGCCATGCCCGCGGGGACCGCCACCTCGAGGTCCACCACGAAGCCGAAAAGTCGCAAGAGGGCCGGGTGGCGCTGTAGTAACGAGTAGGCCTCGTGGAAATCGAACTGAGGGACCGGGGGCGGTACCAATGCTGCGGCGGTCGGGTACGGGGGGGGCTCCGTCCGGGGCTGCAGGAAAAGGTAGGCCTGGGTTACGCCGGCCTCCGCCCCGCCCAGGCTGGTCGACGGGATAGGCCCGCCGCCCGCCGGGAAGGCGCCGAGCACCTGGTCGATGGCGGATTGCATTTCTCGGCCGTTTAGCGGCAGTACTCCAAAGGAATCGTCGCTAATTATTTCCTGCCAGCCGTGCCATCCCCCGCCTTCGGGGAGCGCTTTGGCGAGCCCTGTGTAGAGGCCGGCGAAGAACTGGCGAACGGCCGCGGCCGGATAGGTGTACAGGGCGTTGGCCGTAGGGCTCTGGTACTGGTAAGTCGCGACCGGTGTAGTCGAAAGGAAAAGTGACGTGTATAGCAGCGACGAAGGAGCCGCGCTCACCACCGTGGCATCGACGACGTCGGTGCCGATGGTCGCTTTCCAGGTGATCGGCGTGGCTGGCCAGTCCGCCCAGTCAGGGAACTCGGCCAAGGTGGCCCCCGAGCCGGTCGGCATCAGCTGGGGCCCGATGGCGACCGAGATCTGCAGGTTGCCGTTGGGCGCGATCCCGTTGGGGCAGGCCGTCCAGATAATGCGCTGCGTCGTCATGAGGCAAACGCCCCGCAGTAGGTGTCCCAGTCGCCCTGGGTAATGGCGTCGGCGAAATCGGGGTCTGAACCTCCGCCGAAGGTCTTGGTCATCGTCGCGCTCACCGACACGGAGAAGAACAGCACGGAAATACTTACCGAAATAGTCGCTGTCCCGTAACACTGGCCCGGGTCCAGGTAGGTGAACGCGAGGTAGAACTCCATTGATATCTGGATGATCCCGAGCACCGACAGGTTGCCGTCGGCCCGCAGGAAGCCGGTCAGCTGGACCTGCTTTTCGGGCACCGTTTGAAGCGAGAAATAGATGCCGGCCATTATCGACACGCCGCCGCTGGCCACGCCGAGGTTGATCGAGATGGCGGCCCCGAACTCGAGCGACACCTGGATCTCTTCGATCCCGTCGGCACCGATCGCCAAGCCGAAGAAGCCGCCGCCGCCGAAGACATAAATCGTGAGCAGGAACGGGTTGTCCTGGGTGCAGAGGGAGAAGCGGACCCGCACCGGGGAGCCGTCGAAAGGGATATTGACGCCTGCCGACAACGACAAGTTCGTAAGCGAGAAAATGCCGACCGTGATGTCGGGTAGGGCAAGGGTGTAGCTGGCATCGATGCCCGCCGAGGTCACGTCGATTGACGGGCCGCCGAGCGAGCTCAACAGTTGGCTCAGGTCCTGGATGAAGGTGAGGGGCCCAAGGAAGGTGACGGTGTCAATGTTCGGCTGGACAGAGGTCTTGGCGCCCGTCTTGGAGTCGAAGGTGAACGAATTGAAGGTGATACCGATGAACGAGGCGGCGCTGCCGAACAACACGAGCTCGAAATTGGTCAGCTCACCGTGTATGGAATAGGTGGTCTGGGCCGGGTTGGAGATCGGCGTGTAAATCTCGGCAGTGATAAGCAGGTTGCTCGTCATGCCCCCGGTGTTGGGCTGGAAGAACCCGGCCGAGTCGGCCTGCACCGCCGGGGCCCAGTTGAGCTTGGTGTCGATGGCCGTTGGGGGTTGGGAGTCATCGTTGTTGGGGTAGACGAAATTGCTGGAGATCTGGGGCGCCTGGTCGTTGGCGGCCTGTTCGTCCGGGTCGACTGCCTGGATTATGTCGATTATGGAAATTGCCCCGAGCAGCTTGCCCGCCGTGCCGGAGAGATTGCCGAAGAAATCAGACGGGTCGAACTTCCCCGCCAACAGGTTCGTAAGGTCGCCGCCGACCGGGCCGAGGTCCCGCGCGATGCCGCTTACACCGAAGTTTGGGGCAGCCATCCCGCCCACGAGGTTGACGGGGAAATTAAGCGACGGGCCGTTTTGCTTTACGGCTAGGTAGACCTCTGTGACGCCGGCCTGGAAGCCGTTGGCCAAATAATTGTCTGAGATCGAAACGCTCGGTGGCGACAGCGGTGCTGACCCGGCACCCACGATCTGCTCCGCACTCGGCAGGTGGACCACGGCCGAGGACAGGAGAGGGTAAAAGTTGGCGTCGCCGTTGGAGACGTACTTGGCCGTAAGCGTGTAGTTATCTACGTGCTGTGCCGTCGTCCCGGGCTTGGCCCCAGCCGTGTCGGCAAACGCGATCAGCTGGCCGCCCAGCGACGGGGAGTTCCGGCTCGGCGCGGCGGCGTCGTAAGCCGAGACGATCTGGTCGACATCCGACTGGTCCGTGCGGGTTTGGTCGACCCAGATCACGCTGGTTGTAAAATCAACCTTGCGCCCCTCGAGGTCGGTGCTGACAAAGGAGAACGGGACGTCGGCCAGACCGCTGCGTACCCATAAGACGTAGTCGGTGTCGGAGCCGAGCGCCCCCACTTTGATCCCGGGGTCGACCGAAGGGTCGAAGTCGATCGGCGGGGTCGTGAGCGTCTTGACCTCTACCTGGCGCAGCGGGTTACCCCGGCCAGAGAAAGGTTCGTGCGTGTCGCCGGTGTACGTGATTATCGGCTCGGTGACGACGATGTACTCCTTGGTCACCAGGAAGGCGACTACTTCAGCGACCTCCGCTACCGCGGACGCGCTCGCGACCTGGAACTCCCGGTCCGTCACTTTGATCTTGACGGCACGGTGGCCGAAGGGGAACAGGTAGCCGAGGTTGACCACCCGCACGTAGCTGTCCCGGCCCACCGAGGTGCGGTGGATCCACGACTCGAGTGAGATCCCGCTGTTGGGGCCGGGTGACCAGTGCCCCTGGACATTTATCGAAGCCCCGAGGGCGGTCAGCGCGAAAAAGTTGGCGCTCACCGGGCCCGCGCCCTGTTCTGTTGAGGTCGTGAGCGAGACGATGTCGTTGCGGTCGGTTGGGTCGAGGGGCATGAACCACGGGTCCGGCGTCGGGGGTGCAAACCTTCCCTCGTCGTAGGTCCGTGACCAGAAAGCCTTGAGCAGTGGGGCAACAGAAGGCGGCTCTAGGCCTTTCACGCCGAGGCGGGTGTGCCACAGCTCGGTGCGGCCGCTGAAGGTGACCGGTGTGCTGGAGTGGTGCCAGGTCCCGGTGGGGGCCGGCGACAACCACAGCGACCACGGCACTTCTATGGCGGTGTGGAGCGGGTCAGGCGGGGCGGGCGACCCCGTTGCCGGGTGGGCCTCCACCGGCACCAGCTGGGGCCGGAGCGTCGTCCAGTCGAGTAGCCCTTCGAGGGTGTAAGGCACTGAGGCGCCGGGCGCGAGCTCGAAGGCGAGCCAGCTGAGGCCGGCCAGAGCACCGTGGAGGGGTGGGGTGGGCCAGGTGGTCATACCCGGCGTGTACTCGACCGACTGCTCTCCCAGGTGCTGGGACGGGAAGACAACCACCATGTAGGTCGGTTTCTTGGTATCGGTCGGCACTATGTGGACCTGGCCGCCCAGGACCTCGGTGTGGGCGTTGTAGAACTCAAAGCCGAGGTAAAGCATGTCCTCTGTACGGACAGCCTGGAACACAAGGTTGGGCTTGGGCACGGTGATGTCGGCGCGCAGTGCCCCGAGGTGGAGCTGGCTAAAAGACTGCCCAGTAGCCCTCTCCAAAGCAGGCGGAGTGCTTGCCCAGGCGCCCTGCAGGCCCCGGCCCCGAGCAAGGACAAAACCGGCAGCGGAGCCGGCGGCGACCCCGATGAAGATCCGGCGGCTGATCGGGCGGTCGGCGGGGCGCGCCAGGGGGTCGCTTGGCCGCAGCTCCCGTGAGTCTCCCTCGTGGCCCATCAGCGCTCTCGGCCGGACTCTACCACTCTGTGTCTTGGGCTAACCTCTTATAGTCCCGGACGGGCTACGGCCCGCGGAGGCGGGCGAAGAAGCAGAAACGCGACTAAATCATCCCGTTAAGGCCTCTTCGCTAGTTGGCCCTTTGCTTACCAGGGCACAGAAGGTTCAGCGCCGAGCCAGGCGTCGGCCACTTTCGGTGCTGATCGGCGTGTAGTTCAATTCGAAGTGGTGGTACAGCGCCGACTCGTCGGCCTGTGATAATTCCTCACCCTCCATCTCGATATTCGGCGCAGAGCGAACCTGTTCTTTGGTTACCGCCACCTGCAGCCCATCGGGCCTGATCTTTGTCCCGCCCAGGGGCACGAACGTCAGGTGCCGTCCGATGATGAAGCCCTCTTTCACGGTGGCGAACTGGGGCTCGTCATTCTCGACATCAACGTAGACGTCCTGCAACTTGCCGATCTTCTCGCCTTCGCTATCGAAAAGCATCTTGCCCTGCCATTCCGCCGCATTCCACTCCGCCTCACCCTGAGCGTCAGTCACGTCATCGTCCTTTTTGCAAAATGCCGCGCCCGACTTTGTTGCCGAGCTGCGGTCCACAGAACAGAGCCACCGGAGTACATACCCCGGCACAACGTTTCAACCACGCCTGAGAACAAGCTCCCTCTAGCTGCGCCGCCGGCTCTGCCGTCGACGTCGACAGTTCAGGTGAATGCCTTGGGCTTTACGCTGGCAATGCGGATTCGATGGCGGACAGCAGCTCTGGTGCCTCGGGAGTGACCTCTGGCCGGAAGCGGGCTACCACCTCTCCGTCAGCGCCGACTAGGAACTTTTCGAAGTTCCACTCGACGTCCCCTGCTTCCCCCTCATCATCGGGCGTCAAGGTCAGCTCGGCGTACAGCGGGTGCCGGCCCGCACCGTTGACGTCGACCTTTTCGGTCAGGGGGAAAGTGACACCGTAGGTGGTGCTACAGAAAGCGGCGATCTCCTCCGGCGTTCCCGGCTCCTGGCCACCGAACTGGTTGCACGGCACGCCTAGGACACTGAAGCCCCGGTCTTTGTACCGGGTGTGGATCTCCTCCAACCCGGCGTACTGCGGGGTATACCCGCACTCGGACGCCACGTTCACGATGAGGACTGCTTTGCCGTCGAACTGCTCGAGGTCTAGTGGGCGGCCGTCGAGCGCCGATATTGCTATTTCGTTAAGCGCCATACCACGCGCAACTCCGGGCGTTGATGCCCTATTCCCAGGCCATCATTCCACGACGAAGGTGCCGCCTGCCCGCCAATAGACCCCGTCGCGACGGTCCATGATCTCCTCGTCCACCAGGTACCGGCGGAGCGCGCAGTAGTCCGGGTGGAAGCGAGCGAGCGTCTCGTTGACCTGCAGCTCCGTATAGTGGCGGCCGGGCTCGAACTGGCCAGCAAGGAAGTCGAGGACGGCCATGCGAGCAGGTCGACGCCGTGGCAGGAGGGTCAGCCGGCCCCCGCGGAAGTACGGCTCAATGGTCTTCGCCAAGTCCATAGAGCCCATTCTCGCAGGGCTCCGGGCCGTCAGATCCCGATTTTGCTAGTTCGACTTGGCCTTGTTTGCACGGGATCCTCTTCGGCACGCGCATCGATGGTGGGCTGGGGAGCGAACTCCGCCGTATCTCCAGGTCCGGCGTCGGGCCTCTCGGCGTTGACTGGCTTGGCGGCCCCGGGCATGCGTCCTGCCCGGTAGCGAAGGGCGAGGGGGGCACAGGCGGCCAAGGTAGCCACTCCGCCGACCATGATCGCAACCCGCGGGTTGCTGACGTCAGCGATCCAACCCACCAGCGGGGCTCCGATGGGGGTACTCCCAAGAAAGGCGATCGCGTATAGAGCCATGACGCGGCCGCGCATGGCCGGGTCGGCCTTCAGTTGGATAGTCGCATTGGCGGTGGAGATAAAGGAAATACTGCAGGTCCCCATGAAGACCAGGGCCACCAGGGCGATGACCTCGGACGGGGCGACGGCGACGACCAGGAGCATGACGCCGAAGGCGAGGCCGACGACGCTGAGCATGGCCGTGCTGGGCCGGCTCCGATGAGCGACCACGAGACCGCCGATCACCGCGCCCGCCCCGATAGCCGCCATGAGGGCGCTGTAGGTGCCGGCGCCGCCGTGGAAGGTACGGGTAGCCAGCAGCGGGAGGGTGGTCGTGAAGTTGAAAGCGAAAATGCCCACTACTGCCATGGCTAAGAGCGGATCACGCAGCTCGCGAGTGGACCACGCGTAGCGAAGACCTTCACGGACCTGCCCCTTGGCCCGGACGACCACCGGGCGCCGATGGAGCTCTCCTGGACGCATCATGAACAAGGCCACCACGACTGCCACATAGGACGCGGCGTTGAACAAGAAGCAAGCAGCTAGGCCGACGGTGAAAATGAGGATCCCTCACTAATAGTTGGCACCGGGCCCCGAGGACTTAACCATCCGGTCTTGTGTTCGTGCCAGCAGGGACCGCCAGGGAGGTATTGGCATACCTCGCGAGTGAGGCAGGCACCCTTTCGACGGCAGCGGCTTTCGGTCAAAGTCGTCCCATGGGCCCGCACCCATCTTCGCCGGAGGCAAGTTGACGCAGCCCACAGCCCGTAAAACCACCAAGTTGGAGGTCAATGTGCCCAGTCCGCGCCACTCGCTCAGCCGTCGCTCCCATCGAACGACCAAATTGCCATAAGGGGTGACGGCCTCGGCCGCCCCCGCGGGCGCCTGGCGACCGATGGCCGTGGCCACCGCCTTGGTGGTCACCCTTGTCGCGGCGAGCCCCGCCGCTACCGCGTCGGCGAATACCGTTCCTGGGACCCTTGGTACCGCGGCCGCCACGGACGTTCCCGACGCCGCCGGGCCCCCCGCCTTCCAGGTAGTGGCTTCGGGACTTAACCAGCCCCGCAGGGTGACGCTGGGCCCGGACGGCACCCTGCTCGTCAGCGAGGCCGGCCTCAATACCGTCCCTCCCGAGTGCAAGGACGGCTCACAGCCCCAGTGCGTGAACCCTTCGGGGGCCATAGCTGAAGTGACCACCGCCGGGAAAGTGAGGCCGAGGGGGCAGTGGCTGGGGACGTTGTCGTCGGCCCCGGCTACCGGCGGCAAGCCGACCCTTGAAGCCAACCTGGGCCTTTACGAGGGAGCCCACAACCCAGACCACGGCGTCGGGGCGAAGTTTTTCCAGGAGCAGCCCATCGACTCGGACCCCTACGCGGTCGTGAACTGGAACGCTGGCCTGGCCATCGCCGATGCGGCCGGCAACGACGTCCTTTTCTCCTCAAACGGCACTCTCAGCACTCTTGCGGTCCTACCGCTATTACCCGAGACCATCCCGGCCAACGCCATGGGGAAGGGCGAGCCGCCCCACACAATTGTGGCCGGAGCGCAGCCGGTGCCTGACTCACTGGCCGTAGGGCCTAACGGCGACCTCTACATCGGCGAGCTCGGCGGCGGCAACGACGTCAAGGTCGCGAGCGTCTACCAACTGACGCCCGAGGGCCAACTATCGCTGTACCGCACGGGTTTCACCATGATCGGCGATATCGCGTTCGACCACCAGGGTCGCCTCCTCGTCCTAGAGATGTCCACAGGCGGCCTGCTCGGGCTTTCCGGGCCGGGTGTGCCCCCGTTTGGCGCTCTCATCCGGGTCAACGCAGACAAGTCGCGTACCGTCCTCGCCAGTAGCGGGCTGCTGCTGCCCGGCGGCATGACCGTGGCCCCGGACGGGACGGTCTACTTGACGAACCTGAGCGTCCTCCAGGGCCACAACGACCCGTACTTCGCCACGTACAGCGGCGAAATTGTACGCATAACCGCGAACAACCCCTGAGCGCGGGGGTACCCCATCCCTCGTGCAATTGCTTTGACGGCCATGGGTGCATGTCCGCGGAGGTACGGTTCGTAACAGCGCTCTGAGCTCAACGTCTTGGCGATCGAGGACAGGAACCGTCCTCGATCGCCCATATCCTCCAATTGGTGAGGGACCAAAAGGTCGGCCTGGGCGCGGTGCGCGGCGCCGCCTTTTATGTCGGCGCCCTCGTCGGGCCGGGGGTGCTGGTCGTGCCGTCGCTCGCCGCCCAAGCGGCTGGGCCCGCCTCGGTCTTGGCGTGGGGCGGGCTGCTTTTGTTGTCGGTGGCACTGGCAGCGACCTTCGCCCTGCTCGGGACGCGCCACCCCGTCGTGGGGGGTGTTGCCGCCTATGTGCATGAAGGCTTCGGTCCGCTCGCATCGGGCGTGACCGGCGTCTGGTTCGTCACCGCCGTCACCTTCGGCGCCCCCGCCGTGTCCTTAGTCGGCGGGTATTACGTAGCCGACCTCGCGGGGTCGGGACGGGCCGTCGCCACCGCCGTAGCCATCGCCATGATGACGGCCGTCCTGGCCACCAATGCCCTCGGTCTGCGCGTTTCATCAGGGTTTCAGTTGGGTCTTTCGGGCGTCCTCGTAGCCGCAATAGCTGTGGCCGTGAGCGTCGCCGTACCGTCTCGGGTCACGCACCATTGGCGCCCATTTGCCCCGCATGGATGGTGGGCGGTCGGTACGGCCGCCAACATCTTGATGTGGCTGTTCGTCGGGTGGGAGGCGATGGCCCAAATGGCAAACGAGTTCCGCAATCCCCCCCGGGACATCCCGCGCGCAGTGACGTCGGCTCTGGTCGTCATCGCCGCTCTCTACTGCGGGATTGCCGTTGCCACCGTCACCGTCGTCACCACCGGGAGCAAGGTGCCACTGGCAGATCTGTTGGGGGCGGCCTTCGGACAAGACGGCCGAGATGCCACCGCCTTCCTGGCCCTCGCCCTCACCATGGGCACGATGAACGTCTACGTGGCGAGCTCGGCCCGCCTGGCCGCCAACCTGGCCCAGCAACACGCCCTGCCGACCTGGCTGGGGCGAGGCCAGGACCGTGACGTGCCCCTGCGGCCGCTTGCAGCCCTGGCAGTGACCAGCGCCCTCCTCTTGGGCGCACTAGCGGTGGGCGTCACGGGAACAACCGAACTGGTTAGAGCGACCTCGGCATGCTTCGTCGCCGTTTACGTGCTGGTCCTGGCGTCGACTGTCCTGGTCCTCCGGGGGCGGTCCCGGGCCATCGCCGCTACGGCCCTTGTAGCAATGACGGTGGTGGCGGTCTTCTCATCGGTGTACCTGCTGGTACCAGCGGCAACCGGTGGCATTTTGGTGTTCGTACACGTGGTGGACCGCAAGCGACGGCGTGAGGCGGCGACCTGAAGGCACCCGTCGGTTCCCTGGCCTCCAACAACTATGGTTCCCCGGACGACGTGACCTAAGGTCACGCCTAAAGCAACCGACTGGACCTGGGTGGGCGAGGAATCCAATTTTCACGCTGTCAGGAGAACAGGCATCGCTGACGGTCTCAATCGGCGTGGCCACGTGGCTACCACGAGACTCATACGCCGACCTGTTCCGCCGGGCCGACAATGCGCTATACCGGTCCAAAGAAGCTGGTCGCAAGGCATGTTCGGTGGACGGCGTCACTGGCCCGAGCGCCCAACCCCTCCTGGCCGGAGACCCGCCTCGTCCCGGTCCGCCGAGAGGGTGGTCGTAAGACTTCTCCGCTGATAGCGCTAAAGCCCGCCTGCAAGAGCCGACTGTCGCTCTTGACTGCAGGCCGTAAAAGTGATATCACTTTTACGGGCGGTGCGCGTAACCGCC
>Ga0302181_10002114_pt1 | contig 14351 bp, 9 predicted proteins | sample I_Palsa_E3_3_FD_198786 | JGI IMG/M metagenome (GOLD analysis project Ga0302181, IMG submission 198786) | Peat permafrost microbial communities from Stordalen Mire near Abisko, Sweden - I_Palsa_E3_3 | ecosystem: Environmental > Terrestrial > Soil > Palsa > Peat permafrost | place: Sweden: Abisko... | reverse complement strand
CGCTGGGGCGAATGGTACCGAGTGGGGTGAGCATGGTGAAGGAGTTGCAGCCTGGGGATCCGTCGGCGATCGGTCCGTACCGGCTCATAAGGCGGCTCGGCGAGGGTGGCATGGGGAGGGTGTTCCTCGGATTGTCCCCGGGCGGCCGGCCGGTAGCAGTGAAAGTCGTCCGCGCTGAACTAGCCTCGGATCCGGAGTTCCGGACGCGGTTCGGGCAGGAGGTCGCCGCAGCACGGGGGGTCAGCGGCGTGTTCACCGCTCCGGTGCTGGACGCGGACATCGACGGCCCGGTGGCGTGGCTGGCCACGGCCTATGTGCCCGGGCCTTCGCTGGCCGAGGCGGTGGACCGCCACGGGCCGCTGCCGGAGGGGTCGGTGCTGGCGCTGGCCGCGGGTCTGGCGGAGAGCCTGACCGCGATCCACGCCGCGGGCGTCGTGCACCAGGATCTCACGCCGTCGAACGTGCTGCTGGCGCAGGACGGCCCGCGGGTCATCGACTTCGGCATCTCCCAGGCCGCGGAATCCTCGCCCCTGGCCCGCGCGGGCCCGGTGATCGGATCGCCCGGGTTTATGTCCCCCGAGCAGGCAATGGGCGGCGAGGTCGGGCCGCCGAGCGACATCTTCAGCTTCGGGGCGCTGCTCGCGTTCGCCGCCACTGGCCAGGGACCGTTCGGGACGGGGACAACGGCAGCGCTGCTTTATCGCGTTGTTCATGAGGAGCCCAGCCTCGATCAGGTGCCGGCCGCGATGCGGCCCCTTCTCGAGTACTGCCTCGTCAAGGACCCGAGCCAGCGTCCCACCGCCAGCGGCCTGCTAGCCGCGGTGGGCCGTCTCCAGCCGACCGCGAACTGGCTGCCCGATTCGATCATTCGCACGTTCGCCCAGGATGCCGCGTCAGGTCAGGCCTTCGCCGGGTCAGATCCCGCGTTCGCCGCGACCGGCACCGCGTTCGCGTCGGACGTGCCGCCCTCGCCTGGGGAAACGTCGGACGCGTGGCCGTGGCCCGGGGAAGCATCGGACGAGTTGCCCGTGCTCGGCGAAGCGCCGGACGCGTCGCCTTGGCCCGGGGAAGCATCGACACAGGTCATGGCGGCCGTGATGGGGGCATCCGCCGCTGCGGCCTATTCGCCGACCGCCAGCTCAAGAAGCCTGGCGCCGCCTCCAGGGGACGCGCATCGTCAGCCCCCACCGCGAAAGAACCGGTCACGACTGCGCCTGGGACGGCCGCTGGTACTGGCATGCATCATCGGCGCCCTTCTCATAGCAGGCGCTTTTACCTTGACCTCTAGCAGCGGAAGCACGTCCGGTTCGGCCCAGAGTCAGACCGCAGCACAGGTGCCTCCATCGACGGCACGCACCTCCGCCGGAGGGAAGGCCTCGGCGTCTCCGTCTGCTTCCAGGCGCGCGTCCCCCAAGGCGCCCGCCACCTCGGCTGCGGGCATTATCGCGCCGGCCAGCGCGCCTGCCTCCCTGTCCCCGTCTCCGACCGCATCGAAGAAACCGACTCCAACCCCAACCCCATCCAAGAAACCGACACCCACCCCGACCCCGACCCCGACCAGGCGACCGACCCCAACCCCGACTCCGACCCCGACACCCACCCCAACCCCGACACCCACGCCGACTCCGACACCCCTCCCGACCCTGACGCTGCCCCCAACCACGCCCGCCTAACTGCCCGGTGAGAGAGCCGATACGACTCGCGGGTTCGGATGTATGGCTGGAGATCTCTGGGTACGGCCCGCCGGCCGTCACGCGCCTGGGCTGCCGCGCAGCCGGAGGTTGACATCCTTGATCATTTCCCGGGCGGAGTATTGCACCGAACGGATCCTACGGCGGGCCGGCCGCGACAGGCTATCCCAGAAAAGCAACCGGATCCCTGGGACAGTCCGGGCCAGTTGGCCGCTTCCAACCGATCTGGCCCGCCCGGCCCAGTCCTCGGCCAGGTCGTCATTTTCGCCGTACTTGAACGCAATCAGGGCGGGACGAACATAAGCAAGACCCGCAGGCAACCGGCGCAGCTTGGCCGTCTGCGTTTCGTACATGTCGTTAATGGCAGCCTCAATTTCTGCGCGGTCACGCATCGCCGAACCAGGACGCAACCGCAGATCCATCAGGAAGTACTTGCTTCCCCATAGGATGGGCGTCTTCGAATTCTCGGCGATACGAAGCCACATATCAAGATCTTCGCCGTAGCGCAGCTTCTCATCGAAACCGCCGACGTCCGTGAAGCAGGACTTGCGGATGAGCAACGAACTGCCACTACGGGCTGGATTGCCGTTAACTAGAAAATCATCAAAGTCGTAATGGCCAGCGCGGTGCCACTGAAAGAAGATCGGAGTGCCGTTCTCTAGGACGATCCGGGAACGGCAGAACACCACACCGACCTTCGGCGGCAACGACCGAATCAGCCCGAGCTGCCGCTCCAGAAATTTGGGATGCCACCGGTCGTCGCCATCGAGAAATGCGATGTACTTCCCTTTCGCCTCCCGGATCCCCGCGTTCCTGGCCGCGCTTGGGCCGCCATGGGAGACCTCAACCAGGCGGAACCTCGGGTCATCATGTGCGTGCGCCTTAATTACATTGAGAGTGTCATCTACAGAGGCGTCGTCTACTACGAGGTACTCAAAGTCACGAAATGTTTGACGCAGTACCGAGTCAACAGCCTCACCGATGTACTTGGCGATGTTGTAGGCGGGTGTCACGACAGTGACAAGAGGTGAATTATCCGTATTGGAAGCGGACATGCGCAAACCCCTGAGCTTAAATCAACTGGACAGTTCTGTCGATTTTTTGCACAGCTTACCGCCTGGTTAGCGCTTCGTGGTCCTTGATCGTTTCGAGTACCCGCCGGTGATCCGCGCCCAGGGAGTCACCGGTGCCGCATGTTCCCGGCCGGACGCCGGTTGCGTCGCTGACGGTGCGGACGGGAAGCTGGAGCTGGTCACCCGCCTGGACCGGCCCGGTGTCCCTAGCCGTCAGGGCGACGTCGTTGGCGGCCAGTTTGATCTGAACTGGATGCTGGTCCAGACTTGGGGGATGTCCAGTCGATCCCCGCGAACCGGGTACCCGGTGGCACAGTGGGCCGAGCTAACCGATCTTCTCGCGGTTGTCGTAACGGTGTCGCTGATCGCGATCATCCACCTGGACCGGGTGGGCGTGGCTCGAACCGTACTGGCACTAGTGTTCATCTTCTTCGTCCCCGGCCGCGCCATCGTGTCAAACTGGCCGCGAATGGCCCGCTGGTCCGAAGCGGCAATGCCCATGATTCTAAGCCTCACGATTACCACACTGGTGGCGACGGTCGCGCTCTGGGCTCATTTTTGGCGCCCATTGCTAGTGTTTGAGGTTGAAGCGTGGCTAAGCCTAGCCGGGCTTGTCGTCGGCATCACGCGTCGACGCCGCCTCGGCCTGGTGTGGTCCGGTTATGATGACGAACCTGAGTATCCCGGGCAGGGGCAGAGTAGACCAGGCGAAGGACCGGCTTAAAAGACACTCACCGGTCACCGCGGGGGTCCGGGGTGCAGTCGGCGCGACGATCATTTCTTCAAGCTCAGGGCCGGATCGCGACCGTGGCGAGCAGGTAGCGGTGGTCGCTGCCGAATCCTGGCTTGGCGGCGATCTGGGTGACAGCCAGGCGTGCTCCGGTCAGCACGTGGTCGATACGGACGAAAGGCGGTACCACGGCGCCGTTCGGCCATGTCATGTCGGTCGCCTGCCCCCGTGCCGCGGCCCCGTCGGTCAGCCCGTCGTGCAGCAGGGCGGCGAAGCCGCTGTTGCCCCAGGAGGCGTTGAAGTCCCCGACCATCAGCATGCGGCCGTCGCCGCTGACGCGCACCGACCGGCCGACCGCGGCCAGCGCCGCTGACCACTCCGGCCAGGTCGAGGGGAAGGGCGCCAGGGTATGCACCAGGCGCAGGGCCACCGGCCCGCCCGGGGTCCACAAGGTGGCCTGGACCATATACGGCGTCTGCTGACCGCCGGCGAGCACGGTCTGTACCTGGCAGCCGGTCAGGCGCAGCCTGGAGGCGATCAGGAAGCCGGTCGCGCCGAGGGTCGGCGCTCCGCACCGGTAGCCGAAGCCCGCCAGCACCCCCGAGGCCGTCATGCTCTGCAGCGCCTGCGGCGTGAACTCCTCCAGGGTGACCAGGTCGGGACGGTCCTGCTCGATGGCCCGCACGTAACCGGTCTGGAAGCTCAGGCTCTGGTCGATGTTCGCATCGAACACCCGCACCACCGGGGCATCCCGGGCCCACGTAGGCACGGGGGCGGCAGCCAGCAGTTCCGGCGCGACGAACGCCACCTGGGCGGCGACGATGACGGCAGCCGCCGCGGCGAGCGACCAGCGCCGCGCTATCAGCGCCCCGGCGGCCACCACCCAGGCCGGCAGGTAGATGATCAGGCTCAGGGCGTCGAGCACGGCCAGCGGTTCAACCGAATCCCAGGCCACCAGCCGCAGGAACGCGACGAGCCCGAGCACCGCGACGATCAGCCAGCCGAGAATGAGAAGCCGCACCACAGCGGGTCCCTCTCGTGCCCGGCTGCGCGGCGGCCAGGTCTTTCCTGCCTCGATGGCGCCAGGTACGTTCGGCATGACCGTCAACGTACCGTGGGAAGTTGAGTGATCTTTCGCTCCCGCTACTGGTGTGCGAGCTCCGAGCGAGGGGCGGTGTCGGGTTCACTGAGCCGGCGGGGCGACTGGCTGGAGGCTGACTGCCCCGGTTGCGGTTCGGTGAAGAGCCAGTCGACATCGACCTCCTCACCGCCCACGTTCGTGGTGTCCCACGGGCCGCTGACCAGCAGGGTATGGATCAGCGGACCGCTGAGCGAATCCAGGTGCGCGCGCAGCGCGTCGTCGTCGGGCAATCCCTCGATGCGCGATGTCAAGCGGCCCCGGATCTGGATCAGCCGACGCAGCAACGCGTCACGGTCGGCATCCCGGTCGTAGTTCCCTTCGTCGCCCTCGGCAACACCCTGCGCGACGATGTCCTTGATCGCGCGGAAGTTACCGTTGTCATCGGCGGTGACCATCTGCAGCCAGGCCCGGTTCTTGTGCCGGTACTGCAGCATGCACATCACGGCCTCATGCCGGACGAAGTCGGCGTCTCGCAGCGTCGTGCCGCGCCGGGGCCTAGCCAGGCACCGGGCTAGGGAGATCGCCGACGCCAGCCCGCTGTTCAAGCCGCGCCCTGGCCAGAAGTGGATGGCGTTGGCCGCATCGCCGAGCAGGAAGCCGAACGTACCCGGCGTCGTCTGGGTGCGCGGGAACAACCGGGCCGAGAACCGCGGCCGTTGCACCATGTTGAGCTGGAAGGCGGTCACGGCGGTCAGGTTCTCCTCCGGGACGCCGAACAGCGCGAGCCCTTCCAGCATCCGCGACCAGAACGCCGACCCGCGCAGCAAGGCCGGCAGGAACAAGGTGTGGTGCGTGCCACAGACGAACTCGCCGCCCGGGGCGCGCTCAAGCAAGCAGGGGTCGGTCTGGATGCAGCCGGTGAACAGCTGCCTGATCGGGTCGATCCCGACGGCCTCCTTCGCCTCCTGGGTGGTGAGCCGCACGTTCAGGAATCCCTCGCCGCGCAGCGAGTTCAGCAGGAATCGGTTCTGCGCCACCGTCAGCAGGACCGCCATGGGGTCGGGCAGCAGCGACTTCACCCGCATCCCAAGCACCATGTCGGTGAGCTGCTCGCCGTCGAGCCCGTAGAAGGTCGAATCGGCCGCGCCGAACTTGTCGGAGAAATGCGCGAGGGTGCGGGACCGGCTGCCCTCGCAGATCGCCAGCACGTGCGCGTCGGCTATCTCCTCACGGGCCGAATCGGCGTCGAAGGGCTCGGGGACGAGCTCAATCTGGCCGCGCTTGCGGTTAGCGAGGTCGAGCAGGCGGTCCTCAACGTAAGCGATGCGGATGTTGCGCGGGCCGTGGTCGCCGATGGAGTCCGGCCCCTTGGGCCATATCTCGGTGTAGTTACCAGGGGTGAACAGATGGTCCTGCATCTCATCCGGGAGCTTAAGATACTGGCGGCTCTGAATGGTGACAACCTGCTGGCGCCGGGTGTTGCGCTCTTCCGGCCCCTTCCACACCACCTGGTCGCCGTCGCGCTTCCAGCGGCCGTTGTGAACCCTGATGGCCACCCTCGGTCCCATCAGGTCGGCCAGCAGCAACGCGAAGGTCAGGCCGACGGGGCCGCCACCGCTGACGATCACCCTCAAGACGGACTCGGGATCGACCGGCGCGGCGGGCAACCCCGGGCTGGTGCGCTGGATCGTGGCTCGCGGATCCGACACCTCGAAACGGAACTTCTGGTCCCCGATAATGATTTCGTCGCCCGACCGGAGCTGGTGACTGGTAATCGCGGCGCCGTTCACCCAGGTGCCATTGCTGCTGTGCCGATCGGTGAGGACGTAGCCATCGGCCTCCTGCTGGAGCTCGGCGTGCCACCGTGAGACCGAGGGATCGTTAATAACGACGTCGTTGTCCTCCTCACGGCCAAACGTGACCGGCTCCCCGCCGATCACGAAGCGCGTGCCGACCAGGTCGCCTTGCACTCCCACAATCGAAGTTCTCACCGCGCCGTCCCCCCATTTCCGCAGACCGAATCGGATTAACGTGACTAGCTCATAAGATATCGTCGCCGTCTGTCCTCGTCCACGTCCCGGCTTAGCCAAGGTCGGCGGGACCGCGACGGCTCCGGCCGGTCTTCGTGATCATCGAGCGACCTCTAGGCCAGGACCAGGGAAGCCGGCGAATGTCCGGGCAGGTGAGACTCCACGCACCAGCCTGCGTCGTCGTGGCACACGGGCAGCACCGGAGCGGAGACGGGCAGGTTCAGCCGCACCGGCCCCGAATCGCGAGGTGCCGCAGCGGGCAGGACAGCGAGGCGACCGTCGGGATCGTCGGGACGGCGGCGCCGACCGGGGACTTCTTCCATCCGGTCCAACCCGGCCGGCCGCTCGATACGAACCACGGTCTGCCGCTCGGCCCGCCACAGCACTCCTCCGCCGGCCCACTCGAAGGCCAGCACGCGTCCGGAAAGTGCCACGGTCAGCACGCTGAGGCCGCTTCGGCCGCGCAGCCCCGGCAACCTCCGGCTCGAGAGGGCGTGAAAACCGCACGTGCATCCCGGATCGGGGGCGCCGTGAGCGCCCCGGAACCGGCACTCGGCCCTGGCGTCAGCCGGATAGCCGGAACCGCCGGTCAGCGGAATGAACCGATCGCCTTCTTGCCGGGCCACCTTATGGGCCCACACCACCCACAGCCCGTCTACGGTGGTGGTCAGATGCTCTTCGAGTACTGCGGGCAGGCCAGGCCGCGCGCCAGTCCCGGCCACGAAATCCGCTACCAGGCGATCTCCGCTGCACATGGCGGCCTCCTCTCTCAGGTGGCTAACCCAGGGTAACCCTTCACCGGAGAATCCAGCACCCAGATTCCGCACCAAACCACCGGGCCAAGGGCTATTTATCAGCGTCCCAGCCCGCGGTCCAGGTGCGCGGCGGGCGGTGACAACACCGCTGGCGACGCGCCGGCCGCGAATACCACCCGCGACAAGCCAAGTCCCGGCAAGACCGCTTAATGTTGAATCGATCGTTCCGCTGGTGGCCATCAGGCTTGGCCCTGATGCTGGAAGACCAATCAACTTATAAGGAACACAATGACGCCGGTAGCGGCAACCGCAGACAAAGAATCGATCTTCGACCGCATAGCGGATTATGTATCTGCCGCTATGGGGCGGCCCACCAATATTATGATCTGGCTCGTGCTAGTGGTCGGGTGGACTGCGCTTTTCGCGACGCACATCGTCAGCGCCAACGCTAACTTCCTGCCGACCTGGTTTACCGGAACGGCATTCAACTTCCCGCTGAACCTTGTTACGACGGTCGCAGAGCTGTTCATCGGATTTCTTGTGGCCGCCGCAGCGAACCGGTCCGAGCGAAACCTGGAACTGACTCTGGCGGCTATCGCGGACCAGGAAAAGCACATAGAGGATGTCGAGGCAGCCCTATCCGCGGAACTGGCGTCGAATACTCTTCTTACTCAGCAGGTCCACGACATGGCAGCTGAGATCCACGCTGTCCTGGCCATTAGTAAGTCATGACACGGCTCCGCGAATAGTCACCTTCAGTGATGGGGGCTGACCGTCTCCGGGCCGTTTCTGGTGACCGCCAGTGGGCAGGCGTAGTCAGGGGCTCGCCAGCGTTCCGCCGGTGCGTTCGTAGCGCCGCGCCTGGCGCCGGCCTCCTTGGTGGAGGGCCGCTGATCCCGCAGCGCGCCGTCCTGGCGTGTAATGGGATGACCCGATGTTGCGATGGAGGCAGGCTCGATGATGTACCAGGTAGTGAACCCCGCCACGGGCAAGGTGGAAAGCGAGTACCCGACGGCGACCGACGCTGAGATCAGCGAGGTGCTGGCCAGAGCCGCACGGGGCTACACCTCGTGGCGGCGTACTTCTTTGGAAGAGCGCGCCGAGATCCTTCGCCGGGTTTCCCAGCTGTACCTCGATCGCGCGGATGAACTGGCCGCGATCATCACCCGGGAGATGGGCAAGGTCACCAAGGCGGCCCTGGGAGAGCTGCGGTTCGCCGCCGCCATCTACCAGTACTACGCCGACAACGGGGCGGCGCTGCTCAAGGACGAGCCGCTGGCCTCGAACCTGCCGGGCACGGCCTGGGTGCGCAAGTTCCCGATCGGGGCGCTGCTCGGCATCATGCCGTGGAACTACCCGTACTACCAGGTCGCCCGGTTCGCCGCGCCGAACCTGATGATCGGTAACACCATCGTGCTCAAGCATGCGCCGCAGTGCCCGGAGTCAGCGCTGGCCATGGAGCAGATACTCCACGACGCCGGGCTGCCGCACGACGCTTATATCAACATCTTCGCGAGCAACGAGCAGATCGCCGGCATGATCGCCGATCCGCGCATCGCCGGGGTATCGGTGACCGGCAGCGAGCGGGCCGGGTCGGCCGTGGCCGCGGTGGCCGGGCAGAACCTGAAGAAGGTCGTGCTTGAACTGGGCGGCTCGGATCCGTTCATCGTGCTGGACGGGGCCGACCTGCCGAAGGTGGCCAAGACGGCCGCAAGGGCCAGGATGGAGAACGGCGGGCAGGCGTGTAACGCCTCCAAGCGGATGATCGTCACCGGTGCGGTCTACGACGACTTCATGCGGGAGTTCACGGCGGCGATGTCCAGCTACGTGACCGGGGATCCGACTGACCCGGCGACGAGCTACGGGCCGCTGTCCTCTGAGCAGGCGGCGCGCAACCTGATGGAGCAGATCGACGACGCGGTCAGCAAGGGCGCGACGGTACACCTCGGCGGGCATCGCATCGACGGGCCGGGCGCATTCGTGGAGGCGACCGTGCTGTCCGGCGTGACCCCGGACATGCGGGCCTACACCGAGGAGCTGTTCGGTCCGGCGGCCGTGGTCTACTCGGTGGCCGACGCCGATGAGGCGGTAGAGCTGGCCAACAGCAGCGCTTTCGGGCTGGGCGGCGCCGTCTTCAGCAGCGACGAGAGCCTGGCGGCCGATGTCGCTGACCGGCTCGACGTCGGGATGGTCTGGATCAACACGGCCGAACTCGGCGGCCCGGAGCTCCCATTCGGCGGCACCAAACGATCCGGTGTCGGCCGCGAGCTCGGGCCGCTGGGGATCGACGAGTTCGTCAATAAGAAGCTCATCCATACGCCGCCCACCACGCAGTGATGGTGCCCCCGTGGCGGCAGCCGTCCGGCAATAGCCAGCTAGCGGTCACCTGGCGCGCCGAGGAGCCCAGGTGACACCGGACCTTTCAGATCAGACCTGAGATAGCCGTTGCACCGGCATCGCCGCCACCAGCGGCCCCGGATCGAGCAGCTAGTGACATTGTGATGTGAACCAGCATGATGACCGCAACGCTCGCACAGCGGCACATCGTCTCCGACGTGGACTCCGGGTATCCAGGTGTAATCAGCCCCGTGGCTCATCTCGGCTCTCTCCTTCACCTAGGAGGAAGCCCCTCAAGCATCTTTTGAGGCACGCGTCCTCTACTTACCCCACTACCCGGTCAGGCGGGCCGGACCGGCAGGTGCACGATGAACGCGGTCTGCCCGGGACGGCTCGTGACCTGGACCGTGCCGTGGTGGTTCTCGACGATGGCCCGGACGATGGCCAGCCCAAGGCCGGTGCTGCCGGCATCGCGGTGCCGGGACTCGGCACCGCGGGCGAACCGCTCGAAGATGGTGGGCAGCAGGCCGGCGTCGATGCCCGGGCCGTCGTCGAGCACGGTGACCACGGCCGTGGCGGGATCGTTGCTGCTCAGCATCACCACCACGCGGGTGCCCGGCGGGGTGTGCACCCGGCTGTTGGCCAGCAGGTTGGCGAACACCTGGTGCAGGCGGCTCGCATCGCCGGTCACGGTGACCGGTTCGGTGGGCAGCTTCAGCTCGTAGTGGTGCTCGGGACTGCTGGCCACCGCGTCGCTGACCACATCGAGCAGCAGGTGGGTCAGGTCGACGGGGTCGCGGGCGAGTTCCCGGCCGGCGTCCAGGCGGGCCAGCATGAGCAGGTCCTCGACCATCGCGGTCATGCGTTCGGCCTCGGACTCGACGCGCTCCAGCGCGTAGCTCATCTGGGCCGGCGCGTCAGAACGCATCGGGCGGGTCAGCTCCGCGTACCCGCGGATCGCGGTCAGCGGCGTACGGAGCTCGTGGCTGGCGTCGGCCACGAACCGGCGCACCTTCATCTCGCTGCGCTGGCGGGCGGTCAGCGCGGCGTCGACGTGATCGAGCAGCCGGTTGACCGCCCCCGCGACCTGGCCGACCTCGGTCCGGTCGGCGGCCTGGCGCGGGTCGATCCGTTCCTCGATCGCGACGTCGCCCTGGGCCAGCGGGAGCATGCTGACCCGGACCGCGGTGTCGGCGACCCGGCGCAGCGGCCGCAGCGTACGGCGGATGATCAGCGCGCCCGCCGCGGTGGCCAGCACGAGGCCCGCGGCCGCCACGACGAGCTCGACCACGATGATCTGGTGGGTGGTGCGCTGAACGTCACTCAGCGGCAGGCCCGTGACGAGGACGTCGCCGCGGCCGGCCGGCAGGCCGGCCACCCGGAACTCGCCGAGCCCGGCGATCGTCACCGTCCGGGGCGCCCCGCCCGGGGGTACCGAGGCCAGCGCCGAGACCCGCGCGGGCGCCACCGCCTCGAGCTTCCCGTTGCCGCCGAGCACGGCGGCCGCGGTGACCTTCCCGTTCTCGACGCGGACGCCGAGCGTGCCGACCGCCTGGCCGGGAGCGAGCAGGAACCTCGCCCCCGACGGGCCGGGGCCCGAGCCGCTGCCCGGCGGCGGGACGTTGACCGCCCGGCCGCCGGCCGAAGTCAGCTGCGCGTCCAGCTGGCCGACGAGGAAGTCCTGCATCGCGATCACGGTGATCCAGCCGACGGCGGCGCACACCACGGCGAGCAGGGCGACCAGGACGAGCAGCAGCCGGACCCGCAGCGACGCCGGGCCCCGGCGAAGGCGTGGGCGGAGGGGGGATGGCACTGCCCGTTCCGTCTTAGTCATTTGCGGGTTTGAGAACGTAGCCCACGCCGCGGACGGTGTGGATCATCGGCGGGCGGCCGGCCTCGATCTTGCGGCGCAGGTAGGAGATGTACAGCTCGACGACGTTGGTCTGGCCGCCGAAGTCGTACCGCCAGACGCGCTCGAGGATCTGCCCCTTGGTCAGCACGTGCCGCGGGTTCTGCATGAGGAAGCGGAGCACCTCGAACTCGGTCGCGGTCAGGGTCAGGTCAGCGCCGGCGCGGCTGACCTCGCGGGTGCTCTCGTCGAGGACGAGATCGCCTACGACCAGGCGGGTTTCGGTCGTCTCGGCGGCGATCCCGGCCCGGCGCAGCATGCCGCGGACCCGCGTGACCACCTCGGCCAGGCTGAACGGCTTGGTGACGTAATCCTGGGCGCCCGCGTCCAGGCCGGCGATCCGGTCCTCGACGGCGTCCCGGGCGGACAGGTAGAGCACCGGCACTTCGAGCGCGTCGGCCCGCAGCCGGGCCAGCACCTCCAGCCCGTCGAAGCCGGGCAGCATGACGTCGAGCACCACCACATCGGGTTTGAATTCGCGCGCGGCCCGTACCCCGGCCGGCCCGTCCGCCGCCGTCCGGACAGCCCAGCCCTCGTACTCGAACGCCATCGTGAGCATCTGGGCCAGCGTGCCCTCGTCCTCCACGACCAGGACCCGCATGGGCGTCCCGTCCGGCCGGCTGAGCTGAATCCGCTCGGTCACCACTACCCCTTACCTATTAACGCCGAACGTAACGTGCCATCACCGCCATGACCAGCATCACGCCGGCCGTGGCTCCGGCCTCGGTCACCCACCGTATGGCGAGCCCCGTCACCACCCGGGCGAGGGTGGTGACGGGGCGTTAGCCGGCCTTGGGGGCTGAGCCGGCTAGCTCAGCGGCTGGCTGAGGTCGTAGACCGTCTGCCCGCCGATGGTGATCTTCTTGTAGTGCGCTGCCACCCACTTGGTGATCTGGGCGGCCACGCCGGCGGAACCGCCGCCCATCGCCATGCCGCTCGCCATGCCGCCGGAGGTGATCAGGTACCGCACCTGCCCGGTGGCGACGTAGTGCTCGAACTGCGCCAGCGTCGGGGATGGATCGGTCCCGCTCCAGCCGCCGATCGAGATGACGGCCTTGCCGGTGGCCAGCTCGAGGGTGGCCGCGCTCTGGTCACCGACCACGGCGGCGGCCCACTTCGAGGACGTGGCCTTGAGCGCGTCGGTCAGCGCGGTGCTGGTGGTCGCGCCGCCCCCGCCAGACGGCATGCCGCTCTTGGCCGTACCGCCCGGCGCGGCCGCCGTGCCGCCGGCGGTCCTGGACCCGGTCGGCGCGGACCCGGTCGGCATTGAGCCGGTCTTCGCGGCGCCGCCCGGCGCGGACGTTCCGGTGCCGCCGCGGCTGGCGGACCCCGCGGCCGAGCCTGCCCCGCCGATCCGGCCGGACGGTAGTCCGCCTCCGGTCCCCGGGCCACCGCCGGCCGAGGCGGCGGCCGCGGGACCCACGCTCGGGATACTGCCGGTGTGCGGGCTGGCCGCGGTGGCCACGCCGAACGCGGTCGTCCCGATCAGTGCGGCGGCCAGGCCGCCCGCGAGCAGGGCGCGCACGGCCAGGCGGGGCCGGATCGGCACGGCCAGGCCGATCCCGGCCACCAGCGTGAGGACGAGGACGAGCCAGCGCAGCTCGGGCTGCCAGCTGCCGGTCCGGCCGAGCAGGACGAAGCTCCACAGCCCGGCGGCCAGGACGAGCGCGACGCAGGTCAGGCGGCCGGTGACGGTTGCGCGGCGTTCCCAGGCAGCGTGGGCGGCGAGGGCGACGAGCGCGGTGATCGCCGGGGCGAGAGCCACCGTGTAGTACGGGTGGATGGTGCCCTGCATGTAGCTGAACACCAGGCCGGTGACCAGCAGCCAGCCGCCCCACAGCAGCGCGGCCGCGCGCAGCCGGTCGGTGCGCGGAGCCCGGCGGGTGAACCACAGCAGGGCGACGAACCCGACCAGCGCGGCCGGAAGCAGCCAGGAGATCTCGTTCCCCATCTCGCTGCTGAACAGCCGGGACAATCCGGTGGCCCCGCCGAAGCTCGAGCCGCTGACGCCGCCCGCCCCGCCGGCGTTGCCGCTGCCGCCGAAGATCCGGCCCAGGCCGTTGTACCCGAAGACCAGCTCCAGGATCGAGTCGTTGCTCGAGCCGCCGACGTAGGGCCGGTCAGAGGCCGGCCACAGCATGACGATCAGCACCCACCAGCCGGCCGCCACCACCACGGCCGCGGCCCCGGCGAGCACCTGGCCGATCCGGCGCCGCAGCGGGACCGGCCCGGCGAACAGGTAGGTGAGCGCGAAGGCGGGCAGCACCAGGAAGCCCTGCAGCATCTTGGTCAGGAACGCCAGGCCGATCACCGACCCGGCCAGCACCAGCCAGCGGGTCCGCCCGTCCGCCAGGGCCCGGGTCACCGCGTAGGCCCCGGCGACCAGGCACAGGACGAGCAGCGCGTCGGGATTGTCGAAGCGGAACATCAGCACCGCGGCCGGGGTGAGCGCGAGCGCGGCCCCGGCGGCCAGGCCTGCGGCGGAGCCGGCCACCCGGCGCACGGTGCTGTACAGCAGCCCGACGGCGGCGACCCCCTCCAGGGCCTGCGGGACCAGCAGCGACCAGGAGTTGAAGCCGAAGATCCGGCCAGAAAGCTCCATCACCCACAACGACGCAGGCGGCTTGTCGACGGTGATCGAGTTGCCCGCGTCCAGCGAGCCGAAGAAGAACGCCTTCCAGCTCTTGGTGCCCGCCTGCACCGCGGCGGCGTAGAAGCTGTTGGCGTAGCCGGAGGCGGACAGGT
>Ga0302181_10002107_pt1 | contig 14381 bp, 14 predicted proteins | sample I_Palsa_E3_3_FD_198786 | JGI IMG/M metagenome (GOLD analysis project Ga0302181, IMG submission 198786) | Peat permafrost microbial communities from Stordalen Mire near Abisko, Sweden - I_Palsa_E3_3 | ecosystem: Environmental > Terrestrial > Soil > Palsa > Peat permafrost | place: Sweden... | reverse complement strand
GGGCGCGACCACGCGGATCGCGGCCAGGATGTACTCCAGTGCCATGTCCTTGACCAGGAACCCACTGGCCCGGGCCCGCAGCGCACCGTAGACGTAGTAATCGTCGTCGAACGTGGTCAGCACGAGCACGCGGGCGCGAGGTCGCCCACGGTGATCAGCTGGTTTGCCTCGATGCCGTCCATGCCCGGCATGCGGATGTCCATCACGGCCACGTCGGCGCCGTCCGGCCAGTCCGTGAGAAAGCTGTGATCGATCCCGCCCGTGGCAACGACCGCAGCTGTGATGGCGCGAGCCTCCAGCGCTTGCATTGACGTGCCACGAGACCCATGCGAACTGATTCCGGACCGTCAGCGGTCAACTCAATGGCAGCCAGTAGCACGCGACATCGGGCATGCCTGTGGCTGCGTGCCCCCTGTTGCCGTACTACCTGCTGTACGGAGTTGGCGCATAAAACGTGGACGCCAAGCCAGTCATTGGCCCATCATCATCATCGCGGGACCTGTGCTGCCCGCGGTGCTCGCGGTGCCCTGCCCGCCGCGCAAAGCCGGGGAGGGACTCGGTGGCGTGAGCCGGGTCGACTTCGGCCAGTTTTGCGCTGCTTCGGAGCGGGTGTGAGGGTCGAAGTTGCCGTCAGTCGGTGCTGCGCAAGGCCTCGGCGGCCTGGGCCTCGTTGACTTGGGCCAGCCTTGCCCCCGCCTCGAAGTGAGTGTCGGGGTTCGAAGTCGTCTGCACGCGCAGGTAGACCCCCTACGTGAAATGAAGCCAGAACGCTAACAATCCCGACTACCAGACTGTCACTGTCTCCATGAGACCTCCACAGTATCTCATACCGTCACCGCATCATCTCGGCCTAATAGGCAATCGACTGTTAGGACAATCGACTGTTATTTTCGATCTGCCCTAAACACCTAACCAAGGGGATAATGCCGTGGCAGCAACTACACAGCAGGACAACTGGAGGTTCTGCAACAAATGCTACTCACTCTGGTGGAACGGTCGGCCCGACAACGGGCACTGTCCCGCCGGAGGTGCGCACGAAGGGACGGGGAGCTGGGACTTCTTCCTCCCCGCTGACCCCGCCAACCGCCTGGGTGGCACAGTGCCATTCGACGATGGCACAGCATTGCACCCTGTAGATGAGTGAGCCGCTGTCAGTCCAGCAACCAACTCTTATAACCCCTTCGAGCCCTGCGCCGAGCGGTGCAGGGCTCGATCCGTTAGTTTGCCTTCGATCGGAAACCACCTGCTCGATCGAGCTGCCAGCTTGGGAATTGGACCAGATCTCGGCTCGTGGTGTCGCTGACTGGGCAGCTCGGCGAACCTGGAGTAGCCATATGTGACCGCTCGTCACCTTGTTTAATTGCACGATGACCTTCCCCCGACCTGATAACCTTTCCAGTCCCGCACCCTCCGTGACTGGCCCCGCGCACGGTCGGTCACAGCTAATGCAGGCGCGGTGATGCGGCGATGGTGGGGGTGTGGAGGACCCGCGGTCAGGCCCGGGGCAGCGTCAGGGTCATCTGGGTGCCGTGTCCCGGCCCGCTGCTCGCGGTCAGCCGACCTCCGTGCGCCTGGGCCAGCTCGGCGGCGACCGCCAGGCCGATGCCGCTGCCGGAGATCTGGGCAGCCTGCTGGCCGCGCCAGAACCGGTCGAAGATATGGGGCAGGTCACCGGCCGGGATGCCGGCGCCGGTGTCGGTGACCCGCAGTACCGCTTCAGCGCCGTCGTGGGCGGTGCTGATGGTGACGTGGCCGCCCGCCGGGGTGAACTTCAGTGCGTTGGTGAGCAGGTTGGTGATCACCTGGTGCAGCCAGTGCGGATCGGCGGAAACCGGAACCGGGGCAAGCTGGCTGTCCAGGGTGATTCCGGCCGCCTCGAACCGGCGGGCCAGGCTGTCGGCCGCCGCGGCGGCGAGGCCGGCCAGGTCACAGTCCCGCCGGGACAGGTTCAGCGCGGCGGCATCGGCGGCGGCGAGCGTCTGCAGGTCGTCGACCATGCGGGCCAGCCGGAGAACCTCGTCTCGCAGCGAGCCGAGCTCGGCCGGGGTAGGTTCAGCCACGCCGTCGAGCAGGGCCTCGTGGCCGGCCTGCAGGATCGCGATGGGAGTGCGCAGCTCGTGGGCGACGTCGGCGACGAGGTTACGGCGGATTTGCTCTTGCCGGTCCAGGGCGCCGGCCATCTGGTCGAACGCGATCGCCAGCTCGCTCAGCTCGCCGGCGGCGCGGATCTCGCCCGCCCGCGTGGCGCGGTCGCCGGCCGCCATCGCCCTGGTCACCGCGATCAGCCGGGTGACCGGGCGGGTGATCCGGCGCGCCACGGCGAGCCCGGTGAACAGCGCGAGCAGCGCCGCCAGCCCCGCGGCCCCGGCGATGGCCCGCAACAGGTCGGTCTTGAGGCTGCGGTCCGCGGCGTTGAGCCCGGAACCAGTGAACCGGGCCACAGCCGTGCCCACCCGCTGGCCCCGGACCACGATGGGATGGCTCGACTGCGGCCCTTTCGCGGCGGTGAAATAAGCCGAGGACACGACGGCGTGCCCGGCCTGATCGCGTATCTGAACGGCCGCGCCGATACGCGCGGCGCCGTCGAGGACCGGGGAGAGGTCGCCGGAGTCCCAGGTATCGTGCTGGCCCCACAGTGCCCCGGCGGCGACCGCGAACCCTGCGGTCAGTTCAGTGCGCTGCTGGCTGGCCAGGTGGGAGACGTCCGCGGCGGCGAACGCCGCGGTGAGCCCGGCGAGCAGCGCGACCGCGGCCAGCGCCACGAGCAGGAAGGCCAGGGAGACCCGCAGGCCGAGGGTGCCGCCGTGAGCCGCCCGAGCCGAGGCGCCAGGATGGTCAGTCATCGCGGGCCAAGCCGAGCCGGTAACCGCCGCCCAGGACGGTCTGCACGATCCTGGGCTGGCCCGGATCGTCCTCGACCTTGCGGCGCAGGTTCTTCACGTGCGAGTCCACGGTGCGCTCATAGCCTTCGAATTCATACCCCCGCACCCGGTTGATCAGCTCGAACCGTGAGTACACCCGGCCCGGGACGCTGGCCAGCGCGACGAGCACGCCCCACTCGGTCGGGGTGAGGACGACCGCTGAGCCGTGCACCGTGGCCAGCCGCTGCGGCTCGTCGATAACGAGCTCGCCCCCGCCGTAGCTGGTGACACCCTGGGCGGCGGCCGGCCCGCCGCGGCGCAAGATCGCCTGCACCCGCAGGACCAGCTCCCGCGGGCTGAACGGCTTGGTCACGTAGTCATCGGCGCCGAGCTCGAGTCCGCGGATCCGGTCCTCCTCGGCGCTCTTGGCCGTCAGCATCAGAATCGGCGCGGACGAGGTGGCCCGCAGCTCGCGGGCCACGGTCTCGCCCGGCACGTCAGGCAATCCGAGATCGAGCACCACTAGGTCCGGCGACGCGGTCGCCGCCATCGTGATGGCCTCGGCACCCGAGCCGGTCGACAACACGGTGAACCCGGCCCGCTCCAGGTAAGACCGGACTAGTTCACGCAGCTTGCGCTCATCCTCAACGACCAGCACCGTCGATGTCATCGCCGCAGTCCGCCTCTCCGCCCGGCCCGGCGGCCGGCCGCCTCCATACCGTCACCATGTCAGCTTCACCGGTCCCGCACCCCCACCGGGTGCACTCATGGTGACAGCACTGGCAGTTTAGGGGCGTTGGGAGGCGAGGCCGATGACCGGAATTGACCTGATCGTGGCGGCGCCGTGGATCATCTTCGCCATCGGGCTGGCCACCATGAGCATTCTCCTGATGCGCTCGCGCCGCGCGGCTCGGTGCCCGGCGGGACGCCCGGCCCGCCGGCCGTCCCGGCCAGATCGCGTTTCGCCGGGCCAGAAGCTGGCCCGCGACCCTCACCCACAGGAAGAAAGATGTCCGCAGAAGAACGCAGAAGCCCCGCGGCCATGACTCACCTCCAGCCCGCCGGGACGGGCGGCCCGCGCTGGCGGGCCCGGCTGGAGACCCGGTGGCAGGCCTGGGTGCGGGAAGTGACCGAACTGTCGCTGGCTTACCTAGGCGCGGCCGCGGCTTCCCCCGATAGCACCGGCGGGACGAGCCAGCCGAAGACACAGGCTCTGCTGCACCGCACGGTCGCCGCCCGCAGAACCTGTTCGTGGTGTTCACGTCCAACGCCTTCGCCGTCCTCGGCCTGCGAGCCTTCTACCTGCTGCTGGCCACATCGATGGACCGGTTCTGCTACCTCAAGCAGGGAATCGCCGTGCTGCTGGTGTTCATCGGCGTGAAGATGCTCGCCTCGCCCGTCATCCACGTGCCGGTCACAGCGAGCCTCGCCGTGATCGTCGTGGCCGTGGGCGGCGCGGTGACCGCCAGCCTGTGGCGCGAACGGACCCGATCCCGCCAGGCGCAGGACGGGCGCCCGGTGCCGGGCCAGGCACAGCCGCCGCATCGGCCGGTGCGCAGGTGACCGCGCTCGCCAGCCTGCAGGTCAGCTCCGCGATCTCGTACGCTATCGCGGTCCTTGTCCCCGCGCTGGACGCGATCTTCCCGGTGCTGCCAAGCGAGACCATCATCATCGCGCTCGGGGTGGCTACCGCGGGCAGCAGCGATCCGCGCATCGCCCTGCTGGTGGCCTGCTCCGCGATCGGCGCGTTCGCCGGCGACAACCTGTGCTACCTGCTCGGGCGCCGTTTCGGACCGCGTGTCGAACGCAGGTTCTTCCGGGGTGAGAAGGGCGCGCAGCGGCGCGCCTGGGCCGAGCGCTCGCTCCAGCGATTCGGGATGCCGCTCATCGTGATCTGCCGGTTCGTCCCCGGCGGCCGGACGGCGGTCACCCTGTGCTGCGGCATGATCGGGTACCAGCGCCGCCGCTTCGTCATCGCGACCGCGGCGGCGGGCGTGATCTGGGCCGCCTACTCGTTTTTCCTCGGGCGGCTGGGCGGCCGGGTCTTCGAGGACAAGCCCTGGGCCGGATTGCTGCTGGCGTTCGGAGTCACGATCGCCGTCAGCGGGATGATCGAGGTGACCCGGCGGATCAGATCCTGGAAAACCGCAGCGGGGCAACCGTCAAGCCAAAGTGACGCCGGACAGGCTGAGGCTGATAGCTCCGGCCAGGACCTCAGCTTCAGCGACACCGCGAAGCCCGTTTCGAGGCCGGCCGCCAGGATAATCACCCACGACTTCGCGTGACCTCTAATGCCGCCGTAGGTCCGCCAATTCTTATGGTGTAACTTCTTCCTCTGTTGTTACTCCCCGTCCCGCGCTCGCACTGCACGTTCCTGTCCGAGTAACCGCAAGGACTGCGGCCCGACTCAGCCGGGCGGGCGGCCGCCGGTTAACGCTTCCGGCACCGTTTGGCGCGGGGCACTACGAGGTCATGCCGGACAGGTTGAGGCCGACGATACCAGCCAGGATCGGGGCAATCGACACGAGCTTTCCTGCCGAAACCGCGTCTCCGAGAAACATCATGCCCACCGTCGCCGCTCCGGTCGCGCCGATCCCGGTCCACACCGCATAGGCGGGTCCCACCTGGAGTTCGCGCAGCGCGATGGTCAGCAAGCCGAAGCTGATCAAGGCGCAGACGGCGAACCCCGCCGTTGGCCATAGCTTCGTCAGCCCGTGGCTCATCTTCGGAAGCACGGCGAATGCCATCTCGAAAAAACCTGCCACGACGAGGATCACCCACGCCATCCCGGCACCTTCCTCTCCTCGTCGACCCAAAGGGTCGCTAGTCACACCTTGTTCGTAGCGAGGCGATGAGGAGGCGCGGTGCGCTGATGTTGCAGATCCGGTGGAGGGCACCTTCATCAGGTCTGGGCCGGACGCCGACCGGGCTCTGCACACCGAGGCGGACGCCAGCTCGTCCCGCCAGCTGGGGCAGGCACGGGAGGCACCGCCTGGGCCTGGCGGGTTCCTGGCGAATCTCCACGAGGAGCTGTACCTGTTGCTATAGCGTGAGGTTCAGTGCGAGCGCTGTCGGCAGGGGCGCGAAGGCGAGCGTGAACAGTGACGACTTCAAGGTCCACTACTACGAGTGGCGGACGATCGGCCGGGGCATCGGTGGGACCGCGTCCGCTTCCTGGCAAGATGATCCAGGGAAACCCTGAAGGTCACTGCGGACCGGTTTGTCGGGGATCACAAGCAGGCATGTCCTCCCGCGCTTGATGACGACGGGCTGATGAAGCTGTCCTTCGACGTGTCCTTGTCCTTCGACGGTCCGGCCCTCGCCGACTGATGTTGCAGCTCCCGGCCAGCCTTACGAGCATGCTCCAGCCATATCTAACCGGCGACGCGTGGGGCGCGAGGTCATCGGGAGTGCGATGCGTGACTGAGACGGGCACCACCGCCAGGCCGTGAGCGGGCAAGAGCGGGGCTAATGTCCGACTCCGGGGGCCGGTCAGGTCGCGCCCTTTCGGGCGGGAGCCCTTCGGGCTCGCTCGCCGCCGCCTAGCCGGCTACCCCGCTTCCGCAGGCTGGCCGGGACGCTCGCAGGGCAGGGACTCCAGCGCCCAATCTGTTTACTGGTCTCATCGAGCCAAGGCAAACCGGCGTCGGCGGGCAGCGCACGCACCACCCATTCTCATCCCCGAGAGCGGCCAGCGGGCAATCGTAATCTGTTTACACAGAGTCGCCTTCCTAGATGCCAAGCCGGAGCCCGGCCGAAGGCGGGCTCCGGCCTGTGCGGGGGCCGGGGAGGGGATTACCTGTCAGCCGCCGCGAGGGCCGGGGAACGCTCGCCCGCTCCGGCATCTCCGATAGTGCCGGACAGGATCGGAGACGGCTTGAATCCCTTGACCATGAGGTAGATGCCAAGCGACAACTCCCAGGCAAATTCCGGGATCGTCGCGATGACCTGCGCCGCGGAGCCTGGCTCGATGACGTTGAACAGCACGGCCGTCCCCGAGGCGATGATCAGCGGACCTCCGATCAGGCCCAGCATCGCCATGCGCCGTGGCACCAGGCCGGACCGGTACATCAGGTAGCCCAGGATCAGCCCGTTCCCGACGCCGACGATCCAGCCGGGCCCGAGCAGGAACGTCCAGTCGTGGACCGCGACGAGTGACCTGCCGACCGTGACGAGCGAGCCCGCGTCGCCTGTGCCTCCGACGTCCTGCCGTAGCGTCACGACCGCGAGGAGGCTGACGATGCCGACGGCGATGAAGGCGGATTCGATGATGCGTGCGGTGACGTAGCCCAGGGCGAGGGCCTCGTTTTGCCGTTTGAGGACCGGGAACAGCACCACGGCGCTGCCGACGTTGGCGACAATGAGCAGGACCTCGAGAAACGCGCCCAAGGCCACGCGGGTGTCGGCGCCCGCGCCGATGATGTAGTCGGTGTGGTCCAGCACTGGGGTGTAGAGAAGAAGCGCTGCGGGGATCGAAGTGAGAAAAGTGATCACGAAGAGCGCGCCTGCAATTAGCGCGGTCTTTCTGGTTGAGCTCAACTGGACTCTTTTCGTTTGGTAGATCGGCGAGGGCACACTAATTAGCTGCCTCGTGGCTTCGGTCACGCTCGCGTCGTCTGACGGTGCGGCTATCAGCCACCTCATGCTGCCGAATCCACCTCCGAACACACGACCCGTAGGAGCGGTTTTACTGGCCGAGCGGCAATGACTACAGCCTTGCCAGACCACCTGAAGGGCGGTCGGAGATGGCGTGGAGACTATGTGGAGGCGAAGCCGCCTGGAGCAGCCTCGTGCGCTCCGCGCCAGCCTTGACATGATCTCCCCCGGCAAGACGTCGGCACCTAGCAGGAGGACGGGGAAGGGCGCGAAAGGCGTCATGATTGCCTCGATCTGCGCGTCCAGCTTTGCGACTATCTCCTCTAGATGGTCGTGTGGTCCAGGTGCGGAGGCACATCACGGCGTGGTGGGTCATCGAAGCGGCCCTCCAGCGCCATCTGCAGGTCCGGGATCTTGACGCGCACCTGCCTTCGGCAGGAAACCGTGGACGATTGGGCAACGGCCAACAGCGATCAGGCAGGCTGATCGCAGCCGACTGGTCACGTCCGTTAATGGTCACCATTTGCAGACATTGTGGAGGTCATGTGGAGATTGCGGGTCTGCTTTTCTTTGTCCTGCTCTGGCGGTCCGCGGCCGATGTCAGGAGGAATTGCCGGGGCTAACCTGAGGCCCTGGAGGCCTCGTTGACATGCTGCACATATCCCTCTTGGGGGAACAGGCCATCACTAAGGATGGGACCAGCGTTCAGGCCCGTTCATCGCGCGCGGTTGCTCTCGTCGCATTCCTGGCTGCCCACGCCGGGACACGGCAATCCCGGCAGCGCATCGCGGGGGATTTTCTGGCCGGAGTCGACCGACGCGCAAGCGCTGACGAACCTTCGCCGAGAATTGCATCATCTGCGGCAGATCCTGGCCAAAGAGAGCTCGCTCGTCGTGACGTCCCGGGACCTGTGCTGGCGTGACACCGACACCTGCCGCGTCGACCTGCGTGTCTTTGCCACCGCGCGGTCAGCGGCGATAGCGGCGGGCGCGGCCGGCGATGACGCGGGCGTACTGGTGCACGCGGCTACGGCGGTGCCCGGGCGCTGACTAGTGACCTGCCCGGAGCGGTGCAGGCGGAACGGCGCCGGATCCAGCTGCAGCCGCTTGAGGAGATCGGCTACCGCACCTTGATGCTGCTGCACGCCGACCTAGGCGACCGGGCCGGCGCGGTCAGCACGTACCACCACTGCGCTTCGGTGCTGGAACGTGAGCTCGGCGTGATCCCGGACCCAGTGACGCGGCAGGCATTCCAGCGGCTGATCGCGGATGACGCCCCGGATGGCGCGAGCCGGCCGGCGGTCCAGCCTTCCCCGCGCTCAGGTGTCGCGGCGGCTCGGCTCGTCGGACGGTCGCAGGAGCTCGCCGTGCTCGCGGAGCTATGGCGGGATGCCGCTTCCGGAGCACCCAGGCTGGTACTGATCCGCGGTGGTGCAGGGGTCGGCAAGAGCCGTATCGCGGCCGAGATCGCCACGATGGCGGGGCTGGGAGGCGCGGTGGTGGCCAGCAGCCAGTGCTTCGGAACCTCGGGGCGGCTGGCGCTGGCGCCGGTGGCGGACTGGCTGCGGCACCCGGCCGTCCTGGCGGCTTCGGCTGTGCTCGATGCCGCCTGGCGGGCCGAGGTCGGCAGGCTGCTGCCGGCTGAGGGACGTGAGGAACGCGGCGCCGGCTCCCGGGCCATGGTCGATGCGTGGCAGCGCCATCGGTTCTTCGAAGGCCTGGCCCGGGCGCTGATGGCCGTCGGCCAGCCGATGCTCCTGATCCTTGACAACATGCAGTGGTACGACCAGGAGACGCTGGCGTTCATCACCTTCTTCCTGGGCCTGGCCGCCGGCACGCCGGTGCTGGTGGTCGGCACCTGGCGCAACGACGCTTTCGATGACGAACAGGACCTGGCGGCCTGGACGGTGCGGATGCGGGCCGCCGGGCTGCTGACCGAGCTTTCCCTCAGCCCGCTGGACGCCGCCGGAACCGCGCGGCTGGCCGAGGTGATCTGCGGCTGGCCGCTGCCGGAATCGGATGCTGACCTGCTCCAGGCCGCGACCGGAGGTTTCCCGCTGTACATCGTCAAGGCCATGCGCGGCCGCGCCGATGCCGGCAGCACCTCGCTGCCGGCCGGCGATCTGGCGGCCGTGCTGCGTAACCGGCTCGAGCAGGCGTCGGTGCCAGCCCGGGAGGTAGCCGGCCTCGCGGCGGCGGTGGGCGCAGACTTCACCCTCGACCTGCTCACCGAGGCGAGCAACCTGGACGCCGGCACGGTGGTGGGAGCCGTCGACGAGCTGTGGCGGTACAGGATCATGCGCGAGTACCGCGACGGCTATGACTTTTCCCATGATCTTCTTCGCGAGACGGCATACACGCTGGTCAGCCCGCCGAAGCGCTGGCTGCTGCACCGGCGCGTAGCGCAGGCGCTCGAGCTTCTTCATCCCGATGACGCGGACACGGTCTCGGCTCAGCTCGCCGAGAAACCCGGGCATCGAAGCCTGTGGATTCGCCAACATGCCCGGCGATAGCTGGTCAGAGCGGCTGACCGCGGGTGTCGTGGCACCGCCCGGCCGCGAATCTCCACACGGTCTTCATGACGTCTGCAAGTAGCGTCCAACGCAGGAGCATGTACTGCCGTGGGTACGCGACGGATTACGGAAGGTCACGTCATGCCCGGCCACCGCGATCGGGGCCATCGGGCCCGACCTGTTCTTCTTCTCCCAGGACTGGAACTACCCCGCCCTGGAGCCGCATTCGGACGACAGAATGCTGGCCCTCGCCGTGTACTACTATTCGACGCGGCCAACGAGGACGGCTGGGAGCCGATCCTGGCGATCCTGGACGGCGTCAACAGCACGCTGGCCGGCCGGCTCCGGCTCGTGATCAAGATCCAGAAGCAGTGGAACGACTTCGTCGACGGGTGGAACAAGACCGTCGGCCCCTTCGCCGACGCGGTCGGCAAGCTCGCCGACGACCTGACCGGCGGTACGCTCAGCGCGTTCAAGGACTACCTGGTCCAGGGCGCGGCGCGACAGGCGGGCGCCGCGGCAGCGCCAGAAGTATGTGGGGATGACCATGTCGCGCGTAAGGGTTTGTCAGGTGCTGCCGTTCAGTGGCTGCCCGTGCTCCGCGCAGGCAGCGGAAAGCCGCTGGTAGAACCAGACGGTCTCGTATCCGTCGGTCCCCCGCGCCCTGAGCAGCGCTACGGCCAGATCGACGTAGGCGGTGCCTGCGTTGCGCAGGTCCGGCCAGCGCGAGCTGGCGAACTCGGCGCGGAGCTTCGGGTACTCGGCCGCAGGGACGTCTTGCGTGCTCAACGGGTACGCGCAGGCGACGAGGCCGCTATCCTGCGGCGCGCCCGAGCCGGTGCTGCCGAGCACGCCGATGAGCAGGGCGGGGATCAGTGCGGCTGCGCCGATCGTGAAGCGGCGCGTGCGGGTCGAGAGATTCCTGATCGTCAGCGACCGGCGTGCGGCGAAGCGGTCGAACATGGTGGGAGTTCCTTTTCTTCCTGGTCCGCGCCAGCGCGGATGACTGATCTGCCGGCGGCCGGCAAGCAACTGGCCGGATGGCAGGCTGGCCCGGGTGTCGCGGCCTGCCTGGCGCTTCAGGCCCTGCGGCCTGCCGCCGGGCAAGTGGTTCCACCGTGCTCGGCGGCCCGGCTGGCCGCCACACATGGGGCGAGGGTCCGGTTGGCGCCGACGTCGTCGGGATCGGAGCGGCCGAAGACCGCCATCAGGTCTGCGGGCAGGTCGAAGCTGATCTGTCTGGTCTCGTGCTACGGTCTCGGCGATCATGATCCGCAGTGGTGTGTAGAGGAAGGAGGCGGGATCGATGTGGAAGCCGCGCTCGGCGCGGACGATGTTGGCGGCCAGGTAGGTGATGCCGTCTCTGGGCTGCCGTTCAGTTTCATCAGTGTCGTGTGACTACTGTCATTTGGCGAGGTCGATCGCGGGCAGGACCGCGCGCCTGCGCCTGGCGCTGAGCCAGGAGCCGAGCGTGACCAGGCCGAGGCCTGCGGCGAAGATGAGCAGGTTGACGACGCCGTAGGACCAATCCACCGCGGCCGGGTTCTTGACGAAGGCCGAGTAGTCGCCGCCGTTCCATTCCTTGAGCAGGGTGGTGCTCTGGAAGGTGAACACGAATGAGTGCAGGGCGACGTAGGTCAGGTAGGCCCCCACCCGGTTGCGGATGAAGTATCCAATCGGGAACGGGGCGATCAGCATGATGATCAGTTCCATAGTGGCGCCTTTCTGAGTGGTTGGGGTGGCGTGCTTTGTGTTGCCGTCAGCGTGGCCTGCCAGGGCGGCCCGGCAGATGCGGACGTGTCCCGGGAGAGGCGCGGCGATCGGGTGAGGCGTTCACGCCAGAGTTCGAGGATGCGACGCGATGCGCCGTCCAGAGTCGGCAGTATCAGTCGGCTCTGGACCGGCCGGGCCTGCGGCCTATGACGATCCGAGCAGGATAACGGTGAAGTCGGTGACGCTGATATCGACTGCTTCGTCGGCTGTCCGGCGACGGGCCTGCATGCTCAAGGTGACGGGGAAGGGCGGGAGCGGAGGGTACAGGGGTACTCCGACCGTGGCGGGGTTGTAGTCGCTAGTGAAGCATTCCAGGTGGAAGTCGGAGCCGGTTACCGGGTCCTGGTCCCTGGGATAAGCGAGCGGCGAGGACAGGGATTGCGTGCCGTGCCCGATCGAGCAGGTCACCACGGCCTGGCTCGCGGGGGTCTTCTCCAGGTGGCCGTTGACCACCAGCAGGAAGCCCGCCATGTTCAGATCCGGGGGCACGTCCACCGACAGGGCGCCGGACAGTCCGGCGGCGCCGGCGAAGGGGGCGTCCTGGCCGGCCTGCAGGGACAGGATGAAACGGTCCAGCAGGAACTGCACATTGAGACCGTCGCTGGCCACGCTGGTGACCATGTGCGGCCCCTGCCCGGTCGAGTCGTAGTAGCTGGTCCACGGCGCCCACGTGGGCGCGGTTACGGTTGTCATGGTGGCCCTTTCTTCCTGGTGAGGTATCACGGTGCCGGGACCCAGAAGGCGTCGCCGGGCTGGACGTGCTCGGTGTGCCCCGGTGAGCGCGCAGGCCGGCGTTGTGCGGGTCATCCCACAGCGTGTGCCAGTCGGCGATCCCGGAGTGCGCGGCGATGCCGCTGATGGTGGACATCGGGTCGGGCCACGCCGCCACCGAGACCCAGTGCCCCGGCGCATCCGCCGAGCCGTCCAGCCCGCGGTAGGGGTAGTAAATCAGGCTGTGCTCGGGCCCGCGGTCCGACCCGCCGTGGAACTCATACGCCCAGTACGTCACGTGGGGCTGGTCCCAGTGGTCGAACACGACGATGTGCCGGGCGTTGCCTTCGGTGCCAGGCCCGCAGTGACCGACCAGGTCACCTTGGCGCAGCTCATCCGGCGTGATCTCGTGGATGTACCCGTCGGTGACCAGGCTGAGCGTGTTCAACCCGGGCCTGGACAGGTCCAGGCACATCGACACGTAGCCGGAGCAGTCCGTCCGCCAGCCGGGATTGCGGACGGTCAGCTGGCTGTACGGGACGTGGCCGAGCGGCCAGACGGTGGCCGCACGCTGGATGATCTCGCTGCGCGTAATCGACATTATTTCTCCTCACCTTTCTTCTTCTGGCCCGGAACCGGGCGCGGCGGAGCTGGTTCCGCCTGGCCGGACTTGGTGCACGCAAGGAAGCCCGGTGGCACACCGGCCCCGAAGAGGGGACCGGCCAATGGCGGGCGGCAGCCCGAGCTCACGGCAGAACACCCGGTGCACCAGCACCGTGTCCCGGGTATCGGTCGTAGTCATGGGTCTCTGTTTCAGATGATGGCTACCGCGTCCTGGGGACACGGCAGAAGCGTCTGGGTGGCCGCGGTCCGCGATGACTGGGTTACTGACCGGACGTTCCTTAGGGCTCGACAAAAGCGCGGGATGCGGCGAAGACGCGCCCGGTGTTTTCGTCGGAGAAGAAGTCCGCTGGTGACATCACGCCTGCGTTGGTCCGTGCGAAGCCGTCCATGGCCTCTTGGTTGCCGTGAACGGCGGCGAGGAGGTGGCGGAGTTCCTCCGACGGCGGTTGGAGGGTGGCGAGCTGGGTGGTGAACTCGTACATCGGAAGGACCTGTTCGTCCCGGGCCGCCTGGTAGCGGCCCATCGCTTCGCCGAAGGCGCTAGCGCCGGACAGCGCCTGGTCCAGCGCGGTGGCGCACAGTTCGGCGTCCCGGAAGGCGTCAGAGATACCCTGCGCGGTGATGGGGTCCTTGTTGTAGCCGGCGTCGCCGGCCAGGGCCCAGCCGGGACCGTAGGGTTGGCGGAAGTAGTTGGGGACGGTGGTGCCGACGATGCGCGTTTCGCGGTTGGCGGCGCGGATTCGCTCGGCGAACTCTGGTGCCAGGTCGAAGTTCTTCAGGTAGTTGCCCGCGATGTCGGTCTTGTTCGCGGCGAACTCGGCGTAGGGCCAGCCGGCCACGACGACGGTGAGGTCGTCATGGGTGGGGCAGGCGGCCCAGCCGCGATGGGGCCGGATGTAGGTCTCGAATCGGCCGGCCATTGACAGTCCGCTCCAGTACGCGTAGTAACCGCATAGCAGTGGTGGCTTGTCGCGGTAGTGGGGTGGTCTCACGGCGGCGGCGACAGCCGAGTGCAGCCCGTCCGCCCCGATCACCATCCGGGCGTGCTCGGAGACGACCTGGCCACCCTGGCCGCGGCCGCGGATGCCGGTAACCCGCCCGCCCTCGGTGAGGACTTCCTGGACGGTGAATCCCTCGCGGACCCGGGCTCCCGCGGAGGCTGCGGCGTCGACCAGCAGCTTGTCCAGGACGGTGCGGCGCGGCGCGTAGGCGACCGGCGAGTCGTCAGTGCCGGGCGAGCCCGCAATGGTGAAGGGGCCGAAGTCGAACGCGTAGGTGCCGACGGGAGGGCAACCTGTCGACAG
>Ga0302181_10002096_pt1 | contig 14451 bp, 8 predicted proteins | sample I_Palsa_E3_3_FD_198786 | JGI IMG/M metagenome (GOLD analysis project Ga0302181, IMG submission 198786) | Peat permafrost microbial communities from Stordalen Mire near Abisko, Sweden - I_Palsa_E3_3 | ecosystem: Environmental > Terrestrial > Soil > Palsa > Peat permafrost | place: Sweden: Abisko... | reverse complement strand
TCTACGCGGCGGACCATGATCTTGTCGGCGTCGTTGCCCGGCCAGACGCCGATCTTGTCGCTATCGGGGTAGACCGAAACAGAGGGCTCGCGGGCGCTTGACCACATCAGTAGCCGGGCGGTCTCCGGGCCGGGATTCGTCGTCTTATGCGCGCCGTCTGGACCGGCCGGGAAGCAGACCACCGTCCCACGCTCAATCCGCTCAGTTCCGGTCGGGGTGCGCAGGTCCAGCTCGCCATCGAGCAGGATCAGCCACTCCTCGGTGAATTCATAGTGGAAGGGACAAATAGCTTCGCCCGCTGGGATCTCGAACAGACGGACCGATTGGTCTTTTCCGCCGGCCGCCTGGCCGATCCGGGCGATCCCCGCTTGATAGCCGGGTGGATCGTCCGGGTCGTACTCGAAGTCGCCGGCGTAGATGTTTGGATGGGCCATGTGGAGCATCCTTGCAGCCGATGCCGCCGCGCAGGCCTGCCGGATCCCGCGCCCCTACCGGCGACGAAGGGGGAACGTGAGGTCGGGGCGTGGACGCTGACGCTGGGGCGGTCGGTTCGCCGCTTGGCGTCTCCTGGGTAGGGCGCCTGCGATCATCGGAAGATGGCAGTGGATTGTTATTTCGACGACTCCTCGGTCCTGCGCCGCGTCCACCGTGAGCAGGTGATCGCGCTGTCGGGGCCCCGCGCGCTGCTGATGCAGGCAGCGCATCCAGTCGCGTTCGCGGGGTTCTTCATGTCGACCGGCGCGCTCGAGGACCCCTACGGCCGGCTGCAGCGAACCGCGCAGGTGCTCGGCACGATCACCTGGGGCTCCCGGTCGGACGCCGACCGTGCAACGGCGGTCGTGCGGCGGATCCACGCGACCAAACGCGGCACGCTCGCCGAGCCAGCCGGCAAGTTCCCGGCTGGCACTCCGTGGGCCGCTGATGACCCCGAGTTGCTGCTATGGATCCTCTCGACCTTGGCGGACTCGGCCTGGATCGTCTATGAGCGGTACGTGCGGCGGCTACGCCGGAGCGACCGCGACGCCTACTGGCGGGACATGCGCGTGATCGGGCGGCTGTTCGGTCTAGACGACAGCGACATGCCCGACACCAGCGTCGAGCTCGAGGCCTACGTCCACGAGATGATCCACGGCGACGTCCTCTGCGTGTCCGACCAGGCGCGAGAGCTGGGCGTCGAAATCGTCCTGCATCCACCCGTACCACTGCTCGCACGGCCGCTGCTCGAGCTCGCCAACTTCATCACCGTCGGCCTGCTGCCCCGCCAGATCCGCCGCCACTACGGGCTCGGCTGGGATCCGCTACGTGCCGTCACACTGCGGGTCGGAGCCGAGTACACGCGGCGGCTGCTGATGCCTGCGCTGCCCCGCCGCGTCCGCTACCGCGCGCGACGCGGGGCCGCGACGGCCCCGGCCACGAGCGCGGGGCGGGCGGTCGCGTCAGCGGTTTAAGGACCAGAGGCAAGTCCGAGAAAGACCATTAGCGATCGGTTGAGCTGTACAAGCTCGTCGTCGCGGAGGCGGCCGAGTCGTTCGCCCAAGCCCGATCTGGAGAGCCTTGACCGCGGTGTTCACGCCCGAGCCGCCGATCGGCGGCGGGCACGTCGAGAGGGCGTTGTCAAGAAGTGATAGACACGAAAACGGCGGCTCGAGGGCCCAGCCTTCGACTTGGTTCCAGAAAGTGCCGGTTTCCGCCACAAAACGGGACCAAGTCAGCCACCGCAGACCCGCAGACCGTGCCGTAGCCCACGCGGGATGATTGCTGGCCGCGAACGCCGCTGGGAGGACCGGCCCGCGTTATCAAGTTGTGATAACGCGCCACACTTCCTGATTTTTATGCGACACCCTCGCGACTTTGCAGAAGCCAACCGCGAGCACGGGCCGTGGTCTGGGCTCAGAGTGGGAGTCCGCGAGCGCCGATGAGGTCCTTCATGACGAGTGTGGATGTGAGGCGCTGCACGCCCGGGAGTGACGCGAGACGCTCGTCGTAGAGGCGGCGATAGGAGTCGAGGTCGGCAGCGACGACGCGCAGCAGGTAGTCCGGGTCGCCAAACAGGCGCTGGGCGGAGACGATCTCGCGAACCTGGGCGACCTGGGTCTCGAAGTCGGCGACCGTCGTCTGGTCTTCTTGGCGCATGGTGACGAACACGATCGCCGGGAAGCCGAGACCGGCGGCGGTCGGGTCGATGTCGGCGTGGTAGCCGCGCAGCACGCCGTTCACTTCCAGCTCGCGGACGCGCCGCTGGCAGCGTGAGACGCTCAGCGGGATGCGACCGGCGAGTTCGGTGACGGTTAACCGGCCCTCTTCCTGAAGGAAAGCAAGAATCTTGCGGTCTATCGCGTCGATACGCAAGATCATCCCACAGAATGTGAGTCTGGTGCGGGAAGAGGCCATAATTGTGCGCTGCGAGCTAGATACTTTGCCTGCGTGCCGTTCGGGTCGTTTGTTTCGTTCGCCGCGCTGGACCTGCTGCTCGTGATGACTCCCGGTGCCGACTGGGCATTCGCGATCGCCGCCGGGCTGAAGGGTGACGGCGTGGCCGCGGCGGTCATCGGCCTTGCGGCCGGCTACCTCGCGCAGGCCGCGCTCGTGGCCGCCGGACTGGGCGCGCTGTTGGCCCGCAATACAGACGCGCTGAGGATCATCACCATCGCCGGAGCGGTCTACCTGCTGAGCCTCGGCATCACCGCCATCAAGCGCCCGGCGCCGATCACAGCCGCGGAGGCGCCCGCCCGATCCCCGATCCGCAGCGGCCTGCGGGGCGCCGCCGTCAGCGGGCTCAACCCGAAGGGTCTGTTGCTGTTCTTCGCGATCCTGCCGCAGTTCGTCGTCGCGAAAGCTGCATGGCCGGTGCCTGTCCAGCTGGCAGCGCTCGGTGTCTTTCACGTCGCCGCCTGCTCGGTCGTCTACCTGCTGGTCGCGCTCGGCGCACACCGACTCCTGCGATCCAGACCGCGCGCGGCGCGAATCGTCGGACGGATCTCGGGCGCCGCCATGATCCTCGTCGCCCTCGCGCTCACCCTCGAGCGGGTCATCAGCGCATGAGCAAGCAGACGACACCCATCCCGGTGCGCACGACCACGACCACGCCGGCTCTCGGGTTTGCTGGTCAGATGACGTAGACGGGGTCTTTAGCGGGTGGGACGGTGTTCCTTGTCAGCCACCCGAGCCGACATCACATCAGCCCTCGAGCCGCCCGCCGGCTCATCTCACAGGAGCAGCCCATGTCCGCCACCCGTAGCGTCACCCCACGGTTCCCAACGAGCGCGATGCGCTCGGGCCACCCGGCCGTCACCGCCGCCCTTGCCGTGCTCGCGGGTCTCGCCGTCCTCGTCTTGACATTCGGATTCACTGCTCGCTCGGCTCCCGTGACCCGCACGGTCGGGCACGTCGTTGCTGGGGGAACCGCCTTTACGGCCGCGAAGCAGGAGATCGCGATGTTCGAGAACCGCGGCTACACCCAAGTCGCGTGCACGACACACGGCACCCTCATGCTCAACCGGCACACCAATCAGACGAGGATGATCAACCTCTAAGGGCCCGTCGGACCCTAACTCCCGGTCGGCGGGCCAGGCCCCAGCCGACGCTTCCCCAAATCGAGGCGGCGTCAGCGCGGGCGGAGGGTGTCCACCACCAGGTCGAGATGCCGGCGCCACTCGAACGGCGCCGGCCGGCCGCCCATCGTCGAGCACACGCCGCACATCAGCATGGCGATGTCGACCGCCTCGATGTCGGGACGGATCGTCCCGGCGCGCCGCGCCCGCTCGATCAGCGCGGCGGTGACCGCCAGCAGCTCATCCTGCTCGGCCTGTGCCTGCGCCCATGCCTGTTCGCCTGCATTCGCGACCGCATACTGGATTCCGGCATCGCTCGCCGCCGTCTCTGCGTTGCGGCGCATCAGGCGCTCGATCGCGGCGAACGGCTCCTCGTCGGACTCGAGCGCCTCCCGCGCCCGGTCGGCGAACACGCGGAACTTCTGGCGGACGAGCTCGGACAGCAGCGCCTCCTTGGTGGGGAAGTGCCGGTAGACGGTGCCGACGCCGACGCCCGCCTGCCGCGCGACGTCGTCGATCTGTGCCTCCGCTCCCGACTGCGCGAACACGATTCGCGCGCTTTCGAGGATCCGCTCGCGGTTGCGCCTCGCGTCGGCCCGCTGCGGTCGGTCGGTGTCATTGGAGATCGCGGTCACAAGCTGTCCACATTCGGCTTGACAAAGCGGAATCGTAGTTCACTATAGACCGACTTGCAACCGGAACCGGAGGTCATCTTCCATGACATCCCTCACAGACTCGCCGTCAACCGCGCTGTACACGCCGCGCGCGAAGAACCTCGCGCTGCTGCTGCTGGCGATGACGCAGTTCGTGATCGTGATCGACGCTTCGATCGTGAACGTCGCGCTGCCGTCGATCGGGCGCGCCCTCCACTTCTCGCGCGCCGACCTGTCGTGGGTCGTCAACGCATACACCCTCACGTTCGGCGGCTTCCTGCTGCTCGGGGGCCGGCTCGCCGACCTGCTCGGCCGCCGGCGGATGTTCATGCTCGGGCTCGTGGTGTTCTCGCTCGCCTCGTTCGCCGGCGGCATCGCCCAGTCCGAAGGTTGGCTGCTCGCGGCGCGGGCCGTGCAGGGCCTCGGCGGGGCGATCGTCTCCCCGGCCGCTCTGTCGATCATCACGACGACGTTCGCCGAGGGTGCCGAGCGCAACCGCGCGCTCGGCATCTGGGGAGCGGTTGCCGGCGCGGGCGGCGCGGCGGGCGTGCTGCTCGGCGGGATCCTGACGAGCGGCCTGAGCTGGCGGTGGGTGCTGTTCGTCAACGTCCCGATCGGGCTGATCGCTGCGACGCTCGCCCCCCGGACGCTGCTGGAGAGCCGCGCCGAACACGCCGAGCGCAGCTTCGACCTGCCGGGCGCGGTCACGGTCACGGCAGGCCTGTCGCTGCTCGTCTACGCGATCGTCGATGCGGTCAATGTCGGTTGGGGATCGTCGACGACGTGGTTGAAGATCGCGGGCGCCGCGGTTCTGCTGGTCGCGTTCCTGGTCATCGAGCTGCGCCAGCGCCAGCCGCTGATGCCGTTCTCGATCTTCCGCCTGCGGACGCTCCGCGGGGCAGACATCGTCGGCCTGCTGATCGGCATGTCGCTGTTCTCGATGTTCTTCTTCATCTCGCTCTACCTCCAGGACGTCCTGCACTACTCGCCGATCAAGACGGGCGTCTCGTACCTGCCGCTGGCGGTTGGGATCATCGTCTCCGCCGGCGCGGCATCCCAGCTGGTCACGCGCGTCGGCTTCAAGCCCACCCTGATCGCCGGCCTGCTGCTGATCGCCTCCGCGCTGATCTGGTTCTCGCGCGTGCCGGCGCCCGGGGGCTCCTATCTCAGCGACATCCTCGGGCCGTCGCTGCTGGCCGCCGTCGGGCTCGGCTTTGCGTTCGTCTCCGTCACGATCGCAGCGGTGACCGGCACGCGGCCGCATGAGGCCGGGCTCGCCTCAGGCCTGATCAACACCGCCCAGCAGGTCGGCGGAGCGCTCGGGCTCGCGATCCTCGCGACGGTCGCCAACAGCCGCACCCAGAGCGTCCTCCACTCCGGTGTCCACAGCGCCGCGATCGCGCTGACGAAGGGCTTCGATCGAGCGTTCGCCGTTGGCGCCGGATTCGCCGTCGCGGGCGCGATCCTCGCCGCGGTTCTGATCTCCTCGCGCGACAGCCGCGGGCACGCCCTCGCTGCCCGCAGCGAGGCGCTCTCGGAGCCGGCGCCAGCCGCCTGATTCGCGCGGCCCGACGGCCGCGCTCGGCCGAATGTCCAGATCGCCACAGCCGGTTTCGACCGCCCGCCGAGCCGACCGATAACCACCAGGTAGCGCCACGGAAGGCGCGGCCGTCGGCCCCAGCGGGCGGCTCGCCAACGGACAACCCAAGGAAGGGGAACGGTGGATCGAAGCATTCGCGTTGCGCGCCGCGTCCTTGCGCTGTGCCTGTTCGTCGCGGCCGCCGCCATCCACACGCCGGCCGTCGCGGCGGCCGCCGTCTCGGTCCAGGGGGTCAGCCTCTGGAAGACGGACGCGTCGCCCGTCGCGTGGACCGCCAACCCCGACCTCGTCTACTACAACGGCGTCGGCTCGGATGGGATGTACGAGGGCTACAGCTCGAACCCCGATGGCAGCGACCCGAGCTGCCTGACGTGTTCGGCGCCGTCGTTTCCGTTGGCTGGTACCGCCACGCAGCGCGGCGTCTCCGACGTCTCGAGCGACGGCAGCTACATGCTGCTCGAGGTCGAGAACCCCAATCACCCCGGTCCCCCCGGCGAGATCAGCTCGGAGCCCGGCAAGGGCGCCTACAACGATCTCTGGCTCGCGAGCACCGACGGGGCCCACATGTGGCAGCTGACGAACGTGACCGCTCCGGGCTCGGGCGTGATCGGCACGATGTGGGCGCGGTTCAGCCCCAGCGGCAACCAGATCGTGTTCGACGAGATGTACGCGGCCGCCGACGACAACCTGGGCTACTGGCAGATCGTCGTGGCGAACATCGACTGGTCGGGCGGCACCCCGAGCCTCACCGACGAGACCGTGATCGATCCCTCGCCAGACCATTTCATGGAGCCCTACGGGTTCAGCCCCGATGGCTCGAAGATCATCTTTGCCAGCGACCTCGGCCAGCCGAGCTGGATGGACAGCCAGATCTGGGAGATCGGGACCGACGGCTCCGGGCTCACCCAGCTGAGTCCCGAGGCGCCGGACGGCTTGTTCACCAACTACAACGAGTTCGCGTTCTTCCTGCCGTCGGGCGGCGGCATCGTCTACGGCAGGACGGTCGACTCCAGCAGGGCGGGGATCGACTACTGGCTGATGAATCCCGACGGCAGCGACTCGCAGCGGCTCACCTTCTTCAACGAACCCTGGAGCACCGAGAGCCAGGGCTACACGATCGCGGGCGGGTTGACGTTCAATCCAGACGATCCCGACCAGTTCCTGGCGGGCGTCTCCCTTGGCCTCAAGTCACAGAGCCAATCCGCCGTGCTCGTGACGCTCAGCGATCCGAGTTCTAGCGGGGGGCTGACCGCCAGCTACTACGCGAACTCGACGGACTTCCAGGGTGCCCCGGTGACGGCGATCCAGAACCCGTCGTCGGGGATGAAGTGGCCGGGCGCGCCGCTGCCGGGCGTCTCCTCCGACTACTACTCGGCGCGCTTCACCGGCGCGCTCACGGCCCCGCTGACGGGCGCCTACACGCTCTGCCTTGTGTCCGACGACGGTGCCGAGCTGTACGTGGGCGGGCAGCTGCTGATCAACGCGCAGTCCGCTCCCGCCCAGCGCGTCTGCGCCGTGACCGCGCTGACCGGCGGGCAGCCGACCGCGCTCGAGCTCGACTACTGGCACCCGCAGGGCGATGGCTACCTGCAGCTGACGTGGATCCCGCCCGGAGGCCAGAGCGCGACCGTCTCGCTGTCAGGCGCCCCCGACGACTGGTCCGGGACCGCGGCGGCCGGCGAGATCATCCCATCGGCCGACCTCAGCCCGATCGAGCCGAGCACGGACTCCGGCCCCGCGGCGGCGTCAACCGCAACCGCTCAGACGCCGGCGCCCGCGAAAGTCCTGGCTCGCGCACACAAGCGCAAGCGCCACGTCAAGCGCAGGCGTTTGGCGGTGATCGCTCGCGCACATCACAAGCGGGCTCGTGGTCGCCGCCGCCGCCGGCGCTGAACGCCCGTCTCAGTCGAGCGAGAGCGTGCGCACGGAGCGGGCCTTGTCGACCGCCCACGCATCGAACAGCGCGTCGGCGACCCGCTCGCGCGTCTCGGTCGGGTCGATCACCTCGTCGATCGCCCCGAGCTCGAGCGCCGCCCGCGCCGACAAGTGATGCTCGGCGTAGGTGTCGGCCAGCCGGCCGGCCAATGCAGGATCATCGGGCGCCTCGATCAGCTTGCGCCGGTGGATGATCTCGACCGCGGCGCTCGCGCTCATCACGCCGATCTCGGCGTCGGGCCAGCTGAACGACGCGTCGGCGCCGAGGCCCTTTGAGTTCATCGTGATGAACGCGCCGCCGAACGCCTTGCGCACGATCACGGTCGCCCGCGGCGAGGTGGCCCCGGCGAACGCTCGCACCAGCTCGGCGCCGTGGCGGATCACGCCGAGCGTCTCCTGCCGGCTGCCGGGCATGAACCCGGGCGTGTCGACCAGGACCAGCAGCGGGATCCCGTAGCGATCGCAGGTGCGCACGAACTTCGCGCCCTTCTGGGAGGCCTCGACGTCGATGATTCCGCCCAGGTACGCGGCCTGGTTGGCGATCACCGCGATCGACTGGCCCTCCAGCCGCGCGAACCCGCAAACCATGTTGCGTGCCCAGCGCGGAGCGACCTCGAGGAAGCGGCCGCCGTCGACGATCCTCCTGATCAGGTCGCGCACGTCGTAGAACGCGCGGCTGCGCTTGGGTAGCGCCACGGAGGGGTCGCCGTCACCGAGCGGCGACTCGACGATCGTCGGGGGCGCGGGCTCGGTCATGTTCTGCGGCAGGTAGCCGAGCAGTTCGCGGACGAGCTCGATCGCGTCCTCGTCGCTGTCGGCGACGAAGTCACAGACGCCGTTCTTCTGGTGGACCTGGGCGCCGCCCAGCGCCTCGGTGCTGACCACCTCGCCGAGCGCATGGCGGACGATCTTCGGGCCCGTGAGGAACATGCTCGCGCCGTCGGCCATCACGACGAAGTCGGTCAAGGCCGGCGAGTAGCAGCCACCGCCCGCCGAGGTTCCGGTGATCACCGAGATCTGCGGTGCGCGTCCAGACAGCGCGACGTTCTCGAAGAAGATCCGACCGAATCCGGCAAGCGCGCCGGCGCCGTCCTGCAGGCGCGCGCCTGCCGACTCGAGGAACCCGACGACCGGCACTTGGGCGTCGCGCCCGTGGCGAAGCACCGCCACGATCAGCTCGGCCTCCGCCATCCCGACGGAGCCACCCGACATGCGCGAATCCTGGGCGTATGCCGCAACTGGGCGCCCGCCGACGCGACCGCGCGCACCGACGACGTTGACCTCGCGCTGACCGACGCGTAGCCCGTCTCGACGCCCCGGCTCGGGCTCGATCAATTCGATGCTGTTTCCGTCGAACAACCATTCAAGCCGCTGCATCGGCAGCAGGCGCGACGGAAGCGCTGGCACTGTTGACAACCTGGCCGACCCCCAAATAAGCAGAACTTCGATTTGCCCCTACTGGCGGCCAGCTTTGCAGTGCACCGGCGATAGGTCAATGACGAGGATCGACTTTTTGCACCTTTGGGCAGACGTCCTTGACCTCTCCCCCGACCGCAGACACATTGGTCGAAGTCACGAACCGACTGGGGCGAGTCAATGTTCGAATTCATCGTTGTGTCTTCACCGGCCAGCGCAGATTGCGCTGCGGCCATTGCAGCAAGCCGCGCCGGCGCGCTCGGCGTTGCCGACCTGACGTTCATCGCTGATCCTGCGGCCGCGCTGCAGCGCCTGACGCTGCTGTCCGAGCACAGCCGCGGCCGCTGGGGAGCGCTCGTCGACGACGGGCCACTGCTCGCCGGAATCCTCGGAGCCGGCCCCGAGGAGCTCGACACGATCATCGTCTCGTCGACCGGGACCGATGGGCTCGCCCAGCTGGTCGCCCAGGTGACCGGCGCCGGGCGCCGCGCCTACGCGATCGCCACCTCGCTCGACCAGGCAGTGGCCGCGCACGCCGCCGGCGCCGCCGCCGTGATCGCAAAGGGCAACGAGGCCGGCGGCTGGATCGGCGACGAGGGCGCTTTCATCCTGCTTCAGCGGCTCGTCCAGGCGCTGCCGATCCCGGTCTGGGCGCACGGCGGCATCGGACTTCACACGGTCGCCGCGGCCTACGCGGGCGGGGCCGCCGGCGCGCTCCTCGACGGCCAGGTGCTGCTTGCGCGGGAGAGCACCCTGCCGGCCGCCGACCGCGCCGCGATCAGCGCGATGGACGGCAGCGAAACGGCCGTTTTCGGCGCCGAGCTCGCCGCGCGCGTCCGTTTCTACGCCCGGCCCGGGATGGCGCGACTGGCGGCCCTCGCCGAGGAAGAGCTCCGCCTCGTGGGCGCGGCCGGCGCGCAGTCGCCCGGCACCGAGCCGGGCGGCGGCGATCCGCAGGGCGCCTGGCGCGAGACGGTCCGCGCAGCGGTAGGCGGCGGCTCGCTCGCAGACGGCCTCCTTCCGCTCGGCCAGGACGCCTGCTTCGCCAAGCCGCTGGCCGAGCGCTTCAACACCGTCTCTGGGATCCTCGCAGCGCTCCGCGGTCAGATCGCCGAGGCCTCCAGGGCGCTCGCGACGCACGGCAACCCGTTGCGCCAGGACAGCCCGCTGGCGGTCGCCAACGGAACCCGGTACCCGATCGCCCAGGGTCCGATGACCCGAGTGAGCGACCGGGCAGAGTTCGCTGCGGCCGTATCGGAGGCCGGCGCGCTGCCGTTCCTCGCGCTCGCGCTGATGCGCGCCCCGGAGGTCGACACGCTGCTAGAACAGACCCGCCGCCTCGCCGGCGAGCGGTCGTGGGGCGTCGGCATCCTCGGATTCGTCCCGGCCGAGCTGCGACAGGAGCAGCTCGCCGTCGTCAAGGCCCACCGCCCGCCTTATGCGCTGATCGCCGGCGGCCGCCCCGACCAGGCGGCGGACCTGGAGGCCGAGGGGATCTCGACCTACCTGCACGTCCCGTCGCCCGGGCTGCTGCGTCTCTACCTTGGCGACGGCGCGCGGAAGTTCATCTTCGAGGGCCGCGAATGCGGTGGCCACGTCGGGCCGCGCAGCTCGTTCGTGCTGTGGGAGTCGATGCTCCAGGTGCTGATCGACGAGCTGCCAAAAGGGGTGGCACCCGACGACGTCCAGGTCCTGTTCGCCGGTGGGGTGCACGACGCACGCTCGGCGGCGATGGTCGCCGCCGCCGCCGCGATCGCGGCCGAGCGGGGGATCCGCGTCGGTGTGCTGATCGGGACCGCCTACCTGTTCACCCGCGAGGCCGTGCATGCGGGCGCGATCACCGAGACGTTCCAGAACGCGGCGGTCGCCGCGTCCGATACCGCCCTGGTCGAGTCCGGGCCCGGCCATGCGACCCGCTGCCTCGACTCACCGTTCGTGGCCTTCTTCGAGTCCGAGAAGCGCCGCCTGCGCGCCGAGGGGGTCACCGGTGAGCCCCTGCGCCAGCGGCTCGAGGAGCTGAACATCGGCCGCCTGCGGATCGCCTCAAAGGGCATCGACCGCAACCTGGCGCACGAGGCGGATCCGTCGCAGCCGCGGATGCTCGAGCTCGACACCGAGGCCCAGTGGGACCAGGGCATGTACATGATCGGGCAGGTCGCCTCGATGCGTCACGAGGTGGTCACGCTCGCCGACCTGCACGGCGACATCTCGAGCGGCAGCGGCGAGCTGCTGGCCGACCTGCCGGCGCCGGGCGAGGCGGAGCCGGTCGGGCCCGGCGTGCCGCCGCCCGCCGACGTCGCGATCGTCGGGATCAGCTGCATCCTACCCGGGGCGCACGACAGCGGCTCGCTGTGGGCGAACATCCTTGACAAAGTCGACGCCGTCTCCGAGGTCCCGTCCGACCGATGGGACGCGAGCCTGATGTATGACCCCGACCCCTCGACGCCGGATCGGGTCAACTCGCGGTGGGGTGGGTTCATCGCGCCGGTCGAGTTCAACCCGATGGCGTTCGGGGTGCCGCCCAGGGCGATCGCCTCGATCGAGCCGTTCCAGCTGCTGGCGCTGATCACCGCTCAGAACGCCCTGATCGACGCGGGCTACGGCAACCGCCCGTTCGGTCGCGAGCGCACCTCCGTGATCCTCGGGGCGGGTGGCGGCGGCGCCGACAAGGCGGTCGGGTACACGGTTCGCTCGATGCTTCCCTCGCTCCTCGGTCGCAACCATCCGGAGCTCGAGCGCGAGCTGAACGACCGCCTGCCCGAGTGGACCGAGGACAGCTTCGCCGGCCTGCTGATGAACGTGGCCGCCGGGCGGATCGCGAACCGGCTCGACCTCGGGGGCACGAACTACACGGTCGACGCCGCCTGCGCCTCGTCGCTGGCCGCGATCGGGCTGGCGGTGCGGGAGCTGCAGGCTGGCACCAGCGACATGGTCCTCGCCGGGGGCGTCGACGCGATCCAGAACCCGTTCTCGTACCTGTGCTTCGCCAAGACGCGCGCGCTGTCGCCGCGCGGGCGCTGCCGGCCACTGGACGCAAGCGCCGACGGGATCGCGATCAGCGAGGGGTTCGCGACCGTCGTCCTGAAGCGGCGCGAGGATGCGGAGCGCGACGGAGACCGCATCTACGCGATCATCCGCGGCGTCGGCGCGTCCTCCGATGGGCGCGACAAGAGCCTCACCGCGCCGCGCCCCGAGGGGCAGATGCGGGCGCTGCGCCGCGCCTATGCCCAGGCCAGGTTCTCGCCCGCGAGCGTCGGGCTGATCGAGCTGCACGGCACCGGCACGGTGGCCGGCGACAGCGCCGAGATCAAGTCGCTGTCGCAGATCTTCGCCGAGGCCGAGGCGGAGACACAGACTGTCGCGGTCGGCTCGATCAAGTCGATGATCGGGCACACGAAAGCGGCCGCCGGCGTCTCGGGACTGATCAAGGTCGCGCTCGCCCTGCACCACCGGGTGTTGCCGCCGACGATCGGGGTGACCGAGCCCAACCCCAAGGCCAACTTCGCCAGCAGCCCGTTCTACATCTCCTCCGAAGCACGCCCCTGGCTGACGGGTGGAGCCGACCATCCGCGCCGCGCCGGGGTCAGCGCCTTCGGCTTCGGCGGCACGAACTTCCACATCGTGCTCGAGGAGTACACCGACGCCTACGTGCCAGATCCGGTCGCGACCGTGCAGCGGTGGCCGGCGGAGTTGCTGCTGTGGCGCGGCACAAGCGAGGAGATCGCGACCTCGGTACGGGGCATCGCCGACCAGCTGAAGGCCGGCGCCGAGCCGGACCTCGCCAGCCTGGCGCTGACGCTCGCGCTCGAGGCGCCCGCGCCGGCCCCCGGTCTCGCCACCCTGGCGGTGGTCGCCGAGAGTCTCGACGATCTCCGGCTCAAGCTCGAGAAGGTCAGCCGGATGCTCGCCGGCGGTGAGACACGTCACCACACGCCGCAGGGCGTGCACTACGCGGCCCAGCCGTTGGCGCCCGCGGGCGCAGTCGCCTTCCTGTTCCCTGGCCAGGGATCGCAGGCGGTCAACATGGCTCGCGAGCTGACGCTGGCGTTCCCGGCGGCGCGGGAGCCGTTCGAGCTCGCCGACCGTGTGCTGGCCGATGCCTACCCGCAGCCGCTCAGCCGCTACATCTTCCCGCCACCGACCTTCACCGAGGAGGACGGCCGCCGGCGCGACGCCGAGCTGACCGACACGCACGTCGCCCAGGCGGCGCTCGGCGCCACCGAGCTCGCCTACCTGCGAGTGCTTGCCGGGCTCGGGGTGCGGCCCGGCATGACCGCCGGCCACTCCTACGGCGAGCTGGTCGCAGTGGCGGCCGCCGGCGGGCTCGAGGATGCCCCACTGCTGCTCCTGTCCGAAGCCCGGGGCCGGCTGATGAGCGAGGCGGCCGGTGAGGAGGCCGGCACGATGGCCGCGATCGACTCCGACCCCGAGGCCCTCGCGCCGCTGCTGGCGAGCGACCCGGCGCTCGTGATCGCGAACCTCAACGCGCCCACCCAGACGGTCGTGTCGGGACCTCGCGAGTCGGTGCAGGCCGCCGTTGCCTGGTGTGCCGAGCGCGACCTCCGTGCCCGCGCGCTGCCGGTTGCGTGCGCCTTCCACTCGCCGCTCGTGGCCGGCGCCGAGCGACGCTTCGCCGCGGAGCTGAAGCGGACCGAGATCGCCGCACCGGACGTGCCCGTGTTCTCCAACACCACCGGCGAGGCCCACGCCAAGGATCCGAAGAAGATCGCGCAGGTCCTGGGGCGCCACCTCGCCAAGCCGGTCCAGTTCGTGTCCGAGATCGAGGCGATGCACGACGCCGGCGCGCGGCTGTTCGTCGAGGTCGGTCCGCGTGCCGCGCTGACCGGCCTGGCCGACCAGATCCTGCGCGACCGCGAGCACCTCGCCGTGTCGGTCGACCGGCCCGGTCGCGGGGGACTGCTGCAGCTCTTGCACTGCCTGGCGGCGCTCGCCTCCGAGGGCGTGCCGGTCGCACCCGAGCGTCTGCTCGCCGGGCGCGGCGCCGAGCGCCTCAACCTGCGCCGGCTCGCGCGACCCGGGGAGACGCTTGCGCCCGGCACGTGGCTGATCGACGGTGGCCGGGCCTGGCCTGCCGGCGAGACAGCGCCCGTCCTGACCCCGGTTCCGCCGCTCGCGGCTCCGGTCCCGGCCGCACCCATTCAGCCCCGACCCGCCGCACCCATTCAGCCCCGACCCGTCGCACCCGTTCAGCCCCGACCCGTCGCGATCCCCGGAGCCGCCGGGTCTCCAGCCCTATCCCCTGTATCGAACCGATCCGAGGAGCAGACACCTGTGA
>Ga0302181_10002093_pt1 | contig 14466 bp, 10 predicted proteins | sample I_Palsa_E3_3_FD_198786 | JGI IMG/M metagenome (GOLD analysis project Ga0302181, IMG submission 198786) | Peat permafrost microbial communities from Stordalen Mire near Abisko, Sweden - I_Palsa_E3_3 | ecosystem: Environmental > Terrestrial > Soil > Palsa > Peat permafrost | place: Sweden... | reverse complement strand
AGGCCCCCGGCCACCAAGGCCGCACGCGCACCTAATCAGGCCACGGCGTGCCATCTCACCGCTCCCAGCAACCAGCAACCAGCACAGCCAGCAGCAACCCCGACAACCGCGCCAACCGCACGGACGAGCGCCCCTGCCAACACCAAACTTGACAAAACGCCAAAGGCCAGTTGCGGACGGCGCCAACAGAGCGCGCCGGCCATGGCTGCACCAGCCTCCAGCGTCGCCCCCCACCGGCTGCCGCAGACCTTCCCGTGCCTGTATATGTGCGCGAGCGCGGCAAACCGGCCAAGAACTTGCTCGGGGCGGCAAGGCCACGCACGCACCTGAGCCGCCAGCGCTGTCAACTGCTGCACCGAGGGGGCGATGGATCGCCAACCGGCAAGCTCGGCGCTCGTGGCAGCCCGAACTGCAACCGCAACCCTCACACGACACCACGGATTGCGGCGCGGTGGCCGCCGCTACCTGCATCGGAGGCGTCGGGCTGCGCCCTCCTTGTTACGGCCACGCCCTCAGACCGATCGCGCCATCGTAGGCGGGGCTACAATCGACCGGGCTATGCGTACGTCTATACGGGCCGCGCTGGATGGAATCGCAGCCAAGGAGCAGCGGGGATGAACGCAGTCGCCACAGAGGCGATGATCGAGCGCGCGGGCCGTGCGCTGATCGACGCGGCGTCGGCGCCTGCCAAGGTGATCCTGTTTGGCTCGCGTGCTCGTGGAGACGCGAACGAGGGCAGCGACTTCGACTTCTTGGTAATCGAGCGCCAGGTTGACGATCGCCTCGCGGAGGCCGTCAAACTCCGTCGCGCTCTACGCGAGTTCGGCGTGCCCGTCGATGTGATCGTCATGGAGGAAGGGCTTGTCGAACGACGCTCCAAGGTCAAGGGCACGATGGTCGATCGCGCTCTACGCGAGGGGCGCGTTGTCGCCCAGTCCTGAGCAGATCGAGTACGCGGAGATGTTGCATCGCCTCGCCACAGGCGACCTATACGCCTGCCGCAAGCTCGCCGACGACGCCGAGGTCGACGACCACATCATCGGCTTCTTGGCGCAACAAGCCGTCGAGAAGGCGCTCAAGGTAGCGCTCGTGCTCGCCGACTCGGAACTGCCGCATACGCACGATCTGGAGCTGCTCGTGGAACAGATCAAGGGGGCAGGGACGACGGTGCCTGACGAGCTATCGCGCACCGAATGGCTTACGCCGTGGGCAGCCGAACTGCGCTACGACGAGCCGATCGCGCTCGATCGCAAGGCTGCGCTTGCAGCGGCCGAGAGCGCAAGCGACTGGGCGGCATCGCTGCTCGCTGGCGCGAAGCTCCCCCAACCCGACCCCGATCCTGGGAGGAAATCTCGGGAGGAAGCTCCACCGGCGTCCGAGTCCTAGAACCACGAAAGCCCTGGATTTCCAGGGCTTTCGCTTCATAGCGGGGGCGGGATTCGAACCCGCGACCTTCGGGTTATGAGGTCGCCCCATGGGGCCCTGGTACGGTCAGGTTGCCCGTGTTTGCTGGGGTTAGCTCGGGTTCGATGGGGTCGGATTTGCTCAAAACGGAACCTTGAATGGAACCCTGGCGCGCCGTCAGCTGACGTGCCGAGCAACCAGCATCTCCGCATATCCGACATGCTCAGGACTCGGCGACAACGCGTCCCTCGCGTAGAGCGCGATCCACCGTCGTGCCTCGCACTCCTCAACCCGTGAGGTCGGCGAGCAGCTCCTCGAGAACAAGCTCCTCCTCGATACGTCGTCCAACGCGGCGCATCGTCTCACCGAGACGCGGATCCCAACTCGCGGGCACCGGAACGCCGATGAGCGGCTGAGGCGATGTCACGGAGTCTGCTGCGCGTATGTATGCCTCGGTGTCGAACTGCCACGGGACGAGCGGCAGCCGGGCGTGCAGCACGTTGCCAATGCGCACCCCACCCCAGTCGAAGTCGCCGTGATGGGCCAGCTGCGCGCCGGCTGCCACGAGCGCGCGCAGGAGCAGCATGGTGGCGGCGCCCGGCTGACCGCTGGTGCACACCAGCGGCAGGCACTCCGCCCCGACACGGTCGGCGGCGAGCGCCACGATCACGGGGTTCTCGCAGATGTGCACCGTCTGCCCAGCGAGGCTGCCGCCGGATGCAGCCGCCCACCTCGGCGGATCGCGCACGAGCTGACGCAGCGTCAGCCACACAGGTTGCCCGGTTCCCCGCGCAGCGCGCAGGATCCGGCCTGACCCTGTCTCCTCCTCGCCGGGCAGCCCGAGCGTGAGCACAGCGCTGGAAAGCTCGTCGCAGAGCAATCCGGCGGCGGCCCACGCCTCGCGACGCGACTCCGCCGACGACTCGTCGGCACGTGGGGCCTGGAGGCCTGTGAGCGCCCGGGCGGCGCCGAGCGCGAGTGTGGCGAGCGGCTCGCCGTCGTCGAGCGCGTGCGCACCACCGGCAAGGCGCGCAGCGAAACGGCCCAGCGGCTCGCCGTCGGCGGGCAGCGCGGCGAGGACCGTGGCGAGCCGCTCGAGCAGCGTGCGAGCGCCCGCAGGGTCGGGCTCCAGGCGCTTGACCACGCCCGAGCGGCGCAGCCACGCGAGCCAGCTCGTCAACTCCTTACATCCGTCAGCCCCCACCTCCAGGCGCCGGCCAACCAGATCGTCCAACGGCACAAACGCCTGCTTCCATGCAAGCTGCTCAGCTGCGCTCGCCTCGGCGCGCACGACCACAGGCCCCGTGAGCGCGACGACCGCCGCCGCGAGTCCATCCGGACTGGCGCCCGAGCGGCGCACCAGCTCGTCCACCGCGCGCAGCGACACGCTGAGCGCACGGCCCGCGCGCGGTCGCCGGCCGAGCAGTCGCTGCGCAGCCCCGCGCTGAGCGGCAGCGGCATCCGCGAGCGTGATGGTGCCATCGAGCGACTGACCGAGCTCGAGCCGACGGCGCACCCGCGCGAGCAGCCACTCGAGCTCGGGGTCGCCGAGCAGCCGGCCGAGCCGCTCGACGTCCGCCCTCGAGCGCCTCAGCCGCTCGTGCTCGGCGTCTCCCACAGGCCCTCCCCGTCGAGCGGCTGAGCATCGTTTGAACCGGCTGCCACCGACGCGACGGCCGCTACGGGGCGCTCGACGCGCGTGCGACTCGCGCCGTCCCACTCCCAGTGGCTGACGAGCACCGCCGGGACGTCATCGACTCGCGCCAGCTGTGCGATCGCCAGCCCCGGAACCTCGCGGTAGCACCCCCACTCGCGCTCGCTCGTCATGACGACGTCGAGATCGAACGCGGTCAGCAGGCCGAGGCACTTGGCGCGCGCATCGTCGTCGACGCCGGCGAACGCCTCGTCGAGCATCACCAGGCGCGGCGCATGGTCGTTGCCCGCCGAGGCGTAGAAGGAGGACGCCGCGGCGAACAGCGGCACGCTCGCGGTCAGCACCCGCTCACCGCCCGAGGCCGGGCCCGTCGCGCTGCGCCAGCGACCGCCCTGGTGTCGCTCGATGGCGAAGCGGTGCCAGGCGCGATAGTCGAGCGCGTCGGTGAGGTGCTCGACCCAGGTTCCCGCCACGTCGCGCGAGCGCACCTCCTGAATCTGCGCCTGCAGGAACGCTCCGACCGCCGCGCGATCCTCCTCCGACCACGCGTCGGCAGCTTGTCGCAGCAGGCGCTCGCGCGCCTCCTGCAGACCTTGCGGGCCGTCCTCGACGACCCGCCAGCGCAGTCGCAGGCGCATGCCGGTGCTCGTCGGGCGCTCGTCCAGCTCGGTGTTGGTGGCAGCGACGTGATGCTCGGCATCGGAGATCAGTTCCTGCAGCGTGCTGGCGACCTCGTTCACCAGGTGGTTCTCGAGGATCTCGCGCTCGTGCTCGTCGAGCAGCCGCTGACGATCGGCGACCTCCCCGGTGAGCGCGCTCGCCAGCTCGGGCACCGTCGTCGAGTGCCCACGGAAGACGACCTCGACAGTGATCCCCTCCTCCTGCATGGACGCCGAGGCGTTGTTGCCGTGGCGGCGCAGCGCATCGCCCAGCGTGCCCAGCTCGTCGGTCACCCGCCGCTGAGCGCGCTGCCAGGCGGGCTCGTCCTCGGCGGCATCGGCGAGCTCCTGCTCGAGCTGGCGCGCGAGGCGCAACGCGGCCGTCACGCCCCACTCCTGCTCGCCTTCCGGCAGCTCGACCTCGCCGAGCGCAACCTCGATCAGACCGGTGCCCGCAAAGCGCCGCAGGGAGTCGACGTCAGCCCGGCGCCGCTCAGCCGCCTGCTCGAGCTCCACCGCGAGCTGCTGGCGCCGGCCGTCTTCCCTGCCCTCCTCGCGCTGGGCCTGCGAGCGCCGCGCGTCGGCCGTGCCTCGGCCGCGCTCGTTCTCGCGCAGCGCGCTCGCGACATCGGCGAGCCGCCGCTGCAGCTCCGCGACAGCCGCGCCGACCGTCTCAGCGAGCGTCGCGTGACGCTCCATGCGCTCAGCTGCCTCGCGCGCGGCCGCCTGGAGGCGCTCGCTGTGCTCGGCGAGCTCGCGCGCAGCCGTCTCCACATCCTTGCCGGCCTCCGAGGCGGCGCCCCGCGCGTGGTCGAGCGCAACGCAGGCCGGCCACAGAGCGGCGAGCGCAACACGAAACGCCTGCACGCCGGCGCGCATGACGTCGAGCTGCGTCTCCTCGTAGGGCAGGCTCAGCTCCTCGGCGCTCTCGCGTGCTGCGCGCTCTGCCCCTGCCCTGTCCGCCTCCGCCTGCGCCAGGCGCGCCCCCACAGCCGCTACGCGCTCGGCGAGCCGCACCTGCTCGGCGTCCAGGCCGGCGAGCGCACTGTGCGCATCGTGCAGGGCGTCGTCGGTTGGCATGCCCCGCAACTGGTCCTCCAGCTCCGCACGGCGCTCGCCGAGACGCTGGCGATCGCCGGCCAGCTGATCGAGACGCCGTTGCGCCTGTGCGCGTTGCTCCTGCAGCTCTGCCAGCCGTGCGCGCCGCGTCACCTCGCGGGCGCCGCGACCGATGAACGCCGCTGCCGGCTTGCGCCAGGAGCCGCGCAGAGCGCCGTTGCGAAACTCGCCCTCCGGCGTGACCCAGACCGTGCCGTCGTCCTGCGCCAGTGCGACCGCGGAGAGCACGCTACGCACGGCCTCCAGCTGCACGTGTCCCGCGCGGGCGTCGTCACGGTCGATCGCGGGCTCGAGCACGTCGTGCAGGCGCGCGCCACCCTCTGGATCTCGCGCGTCGGGCGTGAGCAGCACGTCCTGGGTGCCGGGCGCGAGCAGCTCGCCGTCGGGATTCACCCACGCGTCGAGGATCCCGGACGCCTCCAGTGCGGCCTCGATCCCGGCCCGCTGCTTCTGTGGCACGCTGGAGCGGAAGTCGACAAGCAGCCACAGCGGCGCGCCGGCGCGCTCCTCGCGGACCGAGGGGGCACGCGTGTGCGGGACGGGCGGCGTCTCGTGCTCGCCGGCCTGCAGGCGCTCGATCGACGCGTCGAGCTCACCGGCGAGCTGGCGGACCTGGCGCTCCTCCGCGTCGAGCCCCGCCTCCAAACGCGCCAGCGCGGCGCTCGCGTCGCGGCCCGCGGCGGCAAGCGCCGTGGCGAGCGGGTTCAGACCGTCGAGGGTCTCGACCCACAGCTCGAGCGCAGCGAGCACCTCCGCTGGGTCGGCGAGCGTCAGCGCGCTCGCGGCGTCCACGTACACGCGGGCCGCGCGAACCAGATCGCGGCCGGCCGCGGCGAGCAGCTCCGCCGCCTGCACGCGCTGCCCGGCGAGCATCGCGGCCTCGCTCGCAAGCTCCTCGTGGCGCTCGCGTGCGTCGATCAGCGCACGCCGGCCATCGGCGACCGCCGCGAGCAGCGTCCGCAGGTGATCGATCGCCCGCTGCTGGCGCTCGGCGAGCGCCTCGGCTCGACGGCGCAGCTCTGTCACGTCCGTCTCATCTGTCACGTCCGTCTCGATCACGCGATCCACGCGCTCGCTGAACGCGTCGACGATGCCCGCCACCTGCGCCTGCTCGACGGCCGCGCTGCGCGCCTGCGCCAGCTCCCCATCCGTTCGCGCTCTGTGTGCGTCCGCATCCGCGAGGCGCTGGCGCTGTTGATCGCGTCGCTCGACACCGCGATGGTGGACCGCCCGCGCCTGAGTGGCGCGCTCGGCGGCCCGGCGAGCCTCCTCGGCGGCGCGCTCGAGCTCGCGGGCGCTGCGCGCCTCCGGGCTCTCGCGCAGCGCTCGCTCGCGGGCGCGCAGACGCTCCTCCTCGGAACGCAGCTCCGCAAGCGCCGCCTCCGCGCCGTGGAGCTCGTCGCGCGCCTTCTGATGAGCGGCCTCGGCGTCGGCGAGGTCGCGGCTGACGCGGTCGAAGGCGGTCTGTGCCTGGCGCGGAAGCGCAGCGCGACGGCGGCACGCGATCCGCGCGTAGTGACGGTAGGTGTCGAGGTAGCCCGCGGCGGCGTCGCGCGCCTCGACCATCGCGGTGAGCGCGTCGCGGTCCTCCTCCAGCCCGCGGAAGGCCTCCGCGACGTCGGCGATCAGCGCCTGGTCGAGCGGTGGCAGCGCGCCGGTGAGCGCATCGGACAGCGCGCGCTCGTTCGGGCGCTTGGAGAGCTGTGGCGCGCGAATCTTGATCAGCAGGTCGATCAGCGCGTCGTAGCGCTGCTCGCCGAGGCTGAAGAGCGCCTCGTCGACCGCGCGCCGGTAGGCGCGTGCGGTGCGGTGCACCACGCCGCGCGCACCGATCGCCTCCTCCAGCCGCTCGCGGGTCAGAGCGATGCGCACCCCGTCGACGAGCGCCAGCTCCTCGCCGACGCGCTGGTCGCTGAGGAAGAACCAGTGCGAGGCGATGCCGCGGCCGCTGACCGCCTTCAGGCCGCATCCCAGCGTGCAGAACAGCGTGTTGCCATCCGCGTCGAGACGGCCGAGCTCGAGCCAGGTGTATCCGAGCCGCTCGTCGTTGGGGTGCTCGCCGCCGAGCAGTAGGTTCCAGTCCATGCGCTTCTTCGGATCGGCGTCCGGCTCGACGCGGTGAGGGGAGAGCTCGCCGTCGAGCAGGAACGGAAGCGTAAGGGCGAGCACCTTGGACTTGCCGGTGCCGTTGTTGCCGCGCAACAGCAGCCGGCCATCGCGGAAGCGAAACTCCTCCTGGTCGTAGTAGAAGACGTCCACCAGCCCCGCGCGCAGCGGCTGCCAGCGCTCGCGCTCGGGCTGCGGGAGCGGACGCGTCACGCTTCCAGCTCCAGCTGCGAGCGCCCCTCGGCGATCGTCGGTGGGGCGAGCGCGTAGCGGGCGAGCGCCGGTAGCGGCCTGACGCCGTCCGGGCCGCGTCGTATCAGCCGCAGCGCCACGAGCCGCTCGAGCGCGGTGTCCACGAGCGCAACCTCGGCGCCAGGCTCGCGCGCGCTGCGACGCCAGTACGCCCGGTGCTCCTGCGCCAGCTGCCGTACCAGCCGGTGCAGCTCGGCCTCTGCGATCTCCTCCGCCTGCTGCGCAAGATGCTCGGCCAGCAGCAGCGTGACGTGGCCGTCGGTGCCCACGTCCGGCATCCGCACGTCAGTCAGGTCATCGTCGGGGTCGACCATCGCGATCCCCTCCTCGCGAACCTCGGCCACGAGCCCGGTCAGCTCGGAGATACGTCGCGTGAGCGCACCCCGCTGACCGGTCAGGTAGGCGGCCTGCGCGGGGTCAAGCTCGTCGTTGTAGAGGACGGGATCGTCGAGCAGGCGTCGCGTGAGGTGATGGCGCAGAGCACGGGTGCGCAGATCCTCGGCTTCCGGCAGTGGATCGGCGCCAAGCTGGGAGAGCCGCTCGTCAAAGTCGTGAGCGACGATCGTCGAGGGCCCGCGCGGCGCCGCGAGGACCACTGCGAGCACGCGTCGTTCGACGTCGTAGAGGGCATCGCCGGCGTCGCGCACGAACGCCTCCTCGTCGCCGGCAACGCGAGCGAGCACGCCGAGCTCGAGCAGCAGCCGCACGACCGCGACAAGATCCGCGCGCTCCTCGCGTCCCTCGAGCCGGAACACGACACCCGCCCGCGCGAGCCGCTCGTCGGCGGCCGCCAGGATCACACCTTCGGCCAGGCGCCCGAGGGTGATCTGCGCATCGGAGCGCTCGAGCACCGACAGGGCGAGGCACGTGAGCACATAACGTCGGCGGCTGAACGGCACCCGCGAGCGCGCGTCGCGCGCGGGATGCGTCGGGTCGTCGGTCGTGGGCGCGAGCTTGACCAGTCTCGCCACCTCGCTGTCGACGATCAGCCGCCAGCCCGTGTTCGTGTCGAACCACGAGCGCAGCTCACCGGCGTGACGGCGGACGAGGCGGAAGTCCTCAGCCTCGGCGCCACCCGCGCGCAGCATCGGTCGGCGCAGCAACGCGCGCGCCGCCCGTCGCAGCTCTGCCGATCGCGCGTGGTCGAGCGCACTCTCGAGCGCTTGGCTCACGCCAGGACCGCCGGAGGACTCGCCTGGCGCTCGGCACCCGCACCGCGGGAGGAGCCAAGCGTCACTGCACTCGCGCCATTCGGATATGGGTTCAGGTCGGCGATCTCGATCACGTGATCGGGCCCGCGAAAGATGCCGGTCGGGGTGTGGATCTCGATCAGCTGAGCGTCCGCGAGCGCGACCAGCCGGACGTGCAGGGTGCCGTCGGCGGTCGTGGTGGCAACCTCTCGCTGGCCCGATCGACGGGCGGAGAGGGCGTCGCCCAACAGCGCCAGGAACAGGCCAAAGGCATCCCGATCGAGCTCTCCAAGCTCACCGAGGTTGGTCGGCCGGCCGGTAGCGAGACGAGCGCGCGCGGCGGCGGTCTGCTCGGTCTGCCGCGCTGCGAGCTCCGCCAGCAGGCGACGGGCGTCCTCGCGGTCGGCGACGCGGTTGGGATGGCCACGGCGCTCGTAGCTGCCGGTGCGCCGCAGGCGTGGACTGATGTGTAGGGGAGGCGCCTGCATCCAGGATGTTGACACCGGCACGGGCTGCTCCTCACGTGCCTGGCGCGTGTCACCGTCGAGGACGAGGTGCCGCGACCCGTATACGCCGAACGCGGTGCGCCACAGCCGATGCAGAGCGGCGTCGTCGGGCGCCTCGGCGAACCACTGCGCGAGCGCACGGAAGTCGGCCGAGCGGTCGGAGCGCCCGGAGCGACGCTCGTTGAGCGTCGCTACCACCGTGAGCAGATCGGGGATCGCCTGCCGCGCCCTGCTGCGCAGCAGCTTGGCCTGGCTCGGGTGGCCGGGCTGGGAGACGAACCATTGCCGCAGCCCCCGCCAGCGCTCCTCCCAGGCCGCGACCTCGACGAGATAGGCCACCTCGCGAGGGTCCTCGCCGGCGGCGCCGTCATCCTCGCCGCCCGGCGCGGCGTCCTCGGCATCGCGGCGCGCCGCGACACCGAGCAGACGCGACACGTCCGCCTGCTCGAGCTCGCCGAGCAGCGCGGAGATCTCCCCGCCCACGGTGACGAGATCCTTGATGAAGCGCTCCAGGTAATCGACGAGGTGATTCTTATAGGCGCGGAAAGCGTCCACGTCGGCGTCATACAGGTCGATCGTGCGCTGCAGCGACCCCATGAACGCTTGGGCGTTGCCGGCGAGGTCGGTGAAGCGCGCCACGAGGTCGCGTAGCAGCAGCCCCACGCTTCCGGGATCGGGCTGAGCCTGGACGGCGAGCTCGCGCAGCGCCCGCAGCTGGGTCACTATGTCCGTCAACGCAACCGCCTGCAGAGCACCACGCCGTCCGAGCTGCTCGTCGTACACGGCGAGCGCCCGCTCCGCGGCCTCGCCCGGGTGGGTCAGCTGATAGAGGAAGCGCGCGCGGTGGAAGTCCTCGACCGTCGTCACGCGGCTCGTATCAGGGTCGGCGCGTAGGTTGCCCCACTCGACGAGCTGCCCGAGGGCGTCGGCGACCGCCTCGACAGGTACGTGCCCATCGCAATCGGCGCGGGCGAGAGCCTCATGAAGATCCTCGGTGCGCAGATGCACCACGAAGCGCCGCTTCGCGGCGACGAACTCCGCCATCACCCGCCTGTAAAGCGCAACGTTCGGTGTTGCGAGATGCGCGAACGGTCTAAATTCGAAAGGCTCCACACTCAAGCACGTTAGCCTCCGGAGGGGACCGGTATACGGAGCGCCGGCGATCGCCTCGATCCGAGGCATGAAGAGCAGTCTTCCGGGAACGAGACGGCTGCTTCAGTGAGCCTTTAGCAAAGCCGAAGCTCACGGTCGTGTGCGCGCCAACGTGTGCGCAAACCTGTATCGACGAGCTCGCTGGACGCAGCCCGCGCGGGCAGGTCGGAGTCCTCTCCCCACACGCAAAGCTGCGAGTCGCGCGACCAGACGGCGTGCAGGGCGATCACAAGGGCATCTTGTCGTGCGGACGGACGCCTCCCGAGACCGCCTACGCGGGCAGCGCCCACCGGGGACCACCGCGGTGGCGAGTCATGCAACCATCCTTCGGATGGCACACCACAGGCGTAGGGGTCCGAAGAGCACGCGCGCCGGATGCCTGCTGTGCAAGCCACACAAGCACCAGGCCGAGCGCCATCGTGGCCGCGCTCGCAGCGACCGTCGTTGGCACGAGCAGCAGGTGGCAGCCGACCACGATGGCTACCGCGACCGCTCAGACCCCGCGAAGTAGACGCACTGCCGATGCCAGTCAAGTTCGGGCTCTGGAGGCTGGACGGGGAGTCGGCGCAGCAGGTGCGTTCGAACGTGATCGCATCCGAGGAGCGCCTGGAGAAGATCATCCAGGCGCGACTCGACATCCTTGGCCTGGACGATCTCTTCCAGATCGGGCGGCAGGTCATCACCGACTTCGGCAAGCGCATCGATCTGCTGGCCATCGACGGGGGAGGAGATCTGTACGTCATCGAGCTCAAGCGGGATCGAACCCCGCGTGAGGTCGTCGCCCAGGCACTGAAGTATGGGTTCTGGGCACAGGGTCTCTCGCTCGAGGCGGTCAGAGAGCTATACGCAAAGCACCACCAGGGCGAGGACTTCGACTCGGCGTTCACCAGTCACTTCGAGGGCGACCTGCCGGAGTCCATCAATACCGATCATCACCTCGTTGTGGTCGCCGGTGGTATCGACACCAGCAGCGAGCAGATCGTGGAGTATCTGCGGGGTTATCGGGTGCCGATCAACGTTCTGTTCTTTGAGTACCTACAAGACGGCGACCGGGAGTATCTGGCGCGATCCTGGCTGAGCGATCCCGAGATCGAGGCTTCCAGCGGCGCCAGCGGCAAGAAGCAGGCTCCCTGGAGCGGACTCGACTTCTTTGTCGCCGTCGGGGAGAACCAGCATCGCAACTGGGATGACATGCGCCGCTACGGGTTCGTTTCCGCAGGCCATGGCGAGAAGTACCGCAAGGCGATGAGCAACCTCTTCGAGGGAGCCCGTGTTTGGGCCGCGATCCCCGGGACCGGCTATGTAGGGATGGGTGAGGTGATCGCTCCGGCAGTCGCGATCAGCGACTTCGACGTCGAGGTCGATGGCGTGACCGTGCCGATCCTACAAGCGCCGCTCGAGGCGTCCAACATGGGCGAGGACGCGGACGATCCAGAGCAGAGCGAGTATTTGGCGCGGGTGCGCTGGATCGACGTCCGGCCGCGCGAGCAGGCGGTTTGGGAGAAGGGCATGTTCGCCAACCAGAACGTCGTCGCCAAGCTGCGACAGCCGTTTACGCTGCAGCGGCTTGCCGAAGTCTTCCGTGTTCCCACTGACAGGAATCCCGAGTAGCCAGGCCCATGCAGCAGACGCAGCGGATCTACGGCTCGGTGTCCTCGGAGCCCTCCGCCAACTCGCGTGCCCGGCGGGCGGCAAACTCGGCGACCTGCTGCTCCACCCGCCGCAGGCCCTCCATCTCCCCTGCGAGGCCTTCGGTGATCTGGACATCCTCACCGGCCATCAGGACACCGCGCTCGCCGACGGTGTAGCGAGTCACGGCGATCGGGGTGGCGATCCCCTGCAGGGTCAGGTGGGCGACCGCCGCGTTGCGGTCGGCGCAGAGGATGAAGCCAACGGTGGCGCGATCCTCGTCGTGCGCAACGAGCTCATTGACGGCGTTGACGTAGAGGTTCATCTTGCCCGCGAACTCAGCCTGGAAGGGGCCGATCTTGAGGTCGATGACCACAAAGCGGCGAGTCGGGTGGTGGTAGAAGAGGAGGTCGAGAATGAACTCCTCGCCGCCTATCTCCAGCGACTTCTGGCGCCCAGCAAAGTAGAAGCCCTCGCCCAGCGCGAGCATGAAGCGCTCGATGTCGCCCAGCAAGGCCGCTTCCAGGTCGCGCTCCTTGGCGCCTTCGGCGAGCTGCACGAAGTCCAAGACCACGGGATCACGGGTGATCCGCTGCACAACCTCAGCGTCACCGGCCTGTAGCGTGCGATCGAAGTTGGTGATCGCCGCCGCTTGCCGCTCATGCAGGCGGCCGGCGATATGGTGCGCGAGTTCCGCCTTGGACCAGCTCGACGCGCGAGCTGCGTACCAGTCGCGTGTCGGGCGGTCGGAGAGCTTGTCCAGCAGCAGCATGATGTGAGCCCAAGGCAATGCTCCAGTACCGGACTGGAGCATTTCCCGCTCGGGCCATGCTGCAGCGAAGGCACGCATGTAGCGGAGGCTGCTCACAGAAAACCCGCGCGCACCGGGAAAAGCCGCCCGCAGGTCCACAGACAGCCGCTCGATGATCTTGGGCCCGCCACGTCCGCGGCGATTCCCCTCCTCACCTTGGCGTCGCAGAATCTCTTGGCCGATCTGCCAGTACACGTCGATGAGCTCCGCGTTGATCGCGCGGGCCGCACGCGCCTGAGCGCTGCGGATGCGCGCCTTGATGTCCTCGAGGAACTCTTCGTAGCTGCGCGGCGACTCGGGAGTCTCGGCCGACCGATGAGCAGGCGGATCAGGCATCTGGCTCCGGAGCGTACCGATCGCCTGCGTCGATTCTCCGGGGTCGGCCGTCCCCAAATGCCCGTTCGACGAACGCGGCTCCGTTGGAGGGATCGGGCGCGTAGTGGCGGTAGATCTCGGTGGTCTTGGCGTCGGCGTGGCCCATCCACTCCTGGATCGCGCGCAGCGGCGCGCCGGCGGCGGCCATCTGCGTGCCGAAGGTGTGGCGGAGCTCGTGGAAGGTGATCTCGTGCACGCCCGCCTGGGCGAGGGCGTCCTTGAAGCGCTTACGCATCTTGGAGGGGTCGAGGACATGCCCGGTGTCGGGATGGCAGAAGACGAGATCCCTGTCTGCGGGGAAGCGAGAGCGTCGGCGCAGGCCTTCGAGCTCGCGGGCGAGCCGTGCGGCCATCGGGACCGAGCGACCTTCATGGGACTTGGGGGTGTCCATCTGCCCGCGCGTGAAGTTGTCGGCGACGCGGACGCGCCCGACGTGCCAGTCGATGTCCAGCCACTTGAGCGCGAGCAGCTCGCCCTGGCGCAGGCCGGTGAGCGCGGCGGCCAGATACAGTGCCCGCTCGATCCCGCCGATGGCGTCCTCGGGCACGGCGTCGATCAGCTTGTCGAGTTCGGGTGGCTGTAGGAATCGGACGCGTTGGTGCGGGGAGCGGTTCTTCTTCGGGCGGTCGACGTATGCGACCGGGTTGCTCTGTGCCCAGCCGCGCTTGATCGCGAAAGCGAACACGCCGTGGAGGAAGTTCAGGTGGTTCTGGACGGTCTTTGAGGACAGGCCGTCGCTGCGCTTGCGCTTGAGGTACTGCGCCACCTGGGCTGGCTCGATCTTGTCGACCGGGCGCTCGCCGAAGAACGGCACGAGATGACGGCGCAGGTGTCCGCGGTAATCCTGGATCGTGGAGCGCTTGCGCTCCATCACGTTCTCGAGGTGGTCAACGTAGGCGCCGCCGGCCTCCTCCAGCGTGCGCCTGGCGGCGCCCGGCACGATCGCGTCGCGCTCGATGCGCTTGCGCAGCTCCTTCTCGGCTTGGGCTCGTGTGAGTCCGTCCGCGGTGCCCGGGGTGCGCTTGGCGGCGATCTTGCGCTTGACGCGCCTGGCGCCGGACCACCACGAGCCGTACCAGCTCACCCGCCCAGCCGCGTCGGCTCGCTCGAACAGACGACCGCTGCCGTAGGAGCGCCTACTCATCGCCGGTGACCCATGTGTCGGTGTCCGATGTCCTGCGGGGCATCAGCCGTCGACTTGCTCGGCGAGCCACTGTTCGAGCATCGCGCGGGTGAAGCGGATGTGCCGTCCGACGCGCAGGCACGGTATCCGGTGGGCGCGCACGGATTCGTAGACCCAGCTCGGCTTCACGGACAGCAACGCGGCCGCCTCCTGCGGACACAGCAGCGGCCCCTCGGCGAGTATCGACTCGACTACGGCGGCGCTTGTGGGTTCTGTCCCGTTCATCCCCGTTAATGACCCCAAGTGGCCGGAAACGGCCACGCAATTTAGGTTGGCGCGGAAGTTGGGGTTCGCTGGTAGCCGCCGTGACGTAGGTCAGCCTCCTCTTCGAGTAGCTCATTGGCCCAGGTGTGTGCGGGCTTAAACCACTGTCGGAGGAGGCTGGATGCAGAGGATGACGGACGTGCCTGGGACATCGATCTGGGG
>Ga0302181_10002084_pt1 | contig 14496 bp, 9 predicted proteins | sample I_Palsa_E3_3_FD_198786 | JGI IMG/M metagenome (GOLD analysis project Ga0302181, IMG submission 198786) | Peat permafrost microbial communities from Stordalen Mire near Abisko, Sweden - I_Palsa_E3_3 | ecosystem: Environmental > Terrestrial > Soil > Palsa > Peat permafrost | place: Sweden: Abisko... | reverse complement strand
CAGGGCGGCCGGTATCCCGGCCGCTGGCGCCGGAGGAGGACCTCGCGCGGGCGCTGCTTGACGCGCTGGGCCCGGCCGGGCGGGCCAGGGCCGTGGTATCGGACCAGGCGCCCGGTGATATCCGCACCGGCACCAGGCCGCGCGCCGGGGAGGGCATCGAGCCGCTCGGCGTTGCCGCCGCTGGGCTAGGGCCGGCGCCGCGGGCAGTGCTCGGCGAGCTCGTCGCGCTTTACCTCGGACGGCTGCCCGCCGGGCTTGCCGCCAGGGAAGCCGCCAGGGTCGCCGCCGGCGAGCTGTACTTCGCCTGGGAGGGCCCGACGACGCCGGGCCAGCGGCACTACTACCGGGTGCAGGGCGAGGACCTGCTGATCGAGTACGACAACACCGCCGACGACGGCAACCATGCGCACACCGTGCTGCGCCGGCCCCGCAGCGACTTCGGCGACGATGTGCTCGGCACGCACTACCGCCAGGCGCACGCCTAACGGTGCGGGAGTCCGCCGAGGATGGCTGCTACTGCCGGGAAAAGGCCATCAGGGGTCTGAGGTCTCCGTCGGCGTCTGCTGCCTGAAGTGCCGTGATGTATGCCCGGCGCAACTTGCCTGGTGCGGTCAGCGAGGCAGCGCCCCAGCTGAACCGGCTGCCGCCAAGCGCCACGATGAGCGCGTCAGAGGCCAGCCGCGACCACCGGCCGTTGCCGTTGGGGAACGGGTGGATGACCACCAGCCGGTAGCCGAACCGGATCGCGAACTCGTCGTCGCCGTACCGCGCAGGGGTAGCGTCGGCGCGCCAGGCGCGCACGTCGTCGAGAAGCCTGCGCATGTCCATGCGTACTTGCCAGTAGGGCACCCCGAGGTTCCGGTCAGCGGTCCTGTACTGTCCCGCCCAGGCCCAGACCTGGCCGTACATCCTCCGGTGCAGGCGCTGAAGCCATTCCTCGTCCGCGACTAACTCCGGGCGGAGCCGGCGGCGGGAGAAGAACAGCCACGACATGGCATCGCTGATGTTCGCTGCCTCCGCGCGGTTCAGCTCGGCCCGGGTCAGCACCGGCAGCAGCAGGCCTTGCTGTTCGGCCGCCGTGAGCGCCGTAGCATCAGCCGGCTCGCGGGCCAGGTCAGTCATCCGCCGGCCGGCTCCACAGCCCGCCGCGGGCAAGCAGCCGCTGAGTGAGCTGATCTTCCAGATCGGCTGCCTGGTCAGTTGCCTGGCCCTCCAGGCGCATCGTCTGCTGCACCGCGGCCACCTGCCCGCGTGCCAGCTCCCGCGCCCGGTCGCGCACGACCGCGTCCAGCGGGCGGCGCGGTACCAGCAGGTAGACAAGATCACAGCCGAGCGCGTCGGCAGCCCGCCGCAGCGTGTCCAGGCGCACCCGGCCAGCGGCTTCGGACTGCTCCAGCCTGGTCACCGCCCCGGCTGTGGTGCCCAGGCGGGCGGCGACTGCCGCCGTGCTCATGCCCAGCGCCTCGCGGACGGCGCGGATCCAGCCGCGCGCCGGGCGCGCGAGTTCACGGAGCGGCTGCCACTCTTCGAAGTGGCCGTCAAGCAGCTCCCGGCCGCGCACCGACGCATCGTGGGAAATCCTAGGCATGAGACCACCGTAAGTGAGATTTAATTCATGTTAAGCGGAGTCTGTAGTGAGCTATACCACATCTTAAGTATACTCAATACTGAGTTATAACGCAGTATTAATGCCTGAGACTATGCGCTATAGCTCACTGTTCAGGGTAGATCTCCGGCACCCCTGCGAGCATGCTGCTGCCGTGCTGCCGTGCTGCCGTGCTGCCGCCGCCGTCGCGGTGCTGACCGCGCGCGCCGAGTGCCCGTCTGGCGGGCTGGCGGCGTGATTTCGAGCGTATCGGCGCGTTGCGTTGATGATCGAACAATTGTTCGTCTAGAGTAGCCCTGCTGACGGTGTCCGCTGCCATGCCGGGGCGGGCGGGCCGGCAGCACCGGAAACTGTCGGTGGCGGCGCGTAGCGTCTGTGCCGACAGTTCATTGACACAGCTCACGGCCCAGTTCACGACCCAGTTCAGGACACAGCCCGGCAGCGCGGGAAGCGCGGCATACGAACGGCTCGGAAGCACGGCCGGCGCGAGCCGGCAGGGCAGAAGCCCCTGATTCCCACAGGAGTTCTCATGGCACCGAACGACAGGTCGGGCAGCGGCAAAGGCGGCGGCGACAGGGAGAAGTCCCTCGATGCCGCGCTCGTCCAGATCGAACGGCAGTTCGGCAGGGGCGCCATCATGCGGCTCGGTGATGAGACCAGGGCGCCGATGGAGGTGATCCCCACCGGATCTATCTCACTCGACGTCGCGCTGGGCATCGGCGGCCTCCCGCGCGGCCGGATCGTCGAGATATACGGCCCGGAGAGCAGCGGCAAGACGTCCCTGGCCCTGCATGCGGTGGCGAACGCGCAGAAAGCCGGCGGGATCGCCGCCTTCATCGACGCCGAGCACGCGCTCGACCCCGACTACGCCAAGAAGCTCGGCGTGGACACCGACGCGCTGCTCGTCTCCCAGCCGGATACCGGCGAGCAGGCGCTGGAGATCGCCGACATGCTCATCCGCTCCGGAGCCGTCGACGTCATCGTCATCGACTCGGTGGCCGCGCTCGTCCCGCGGGCGGAGATCGAGGGCGAGATGGGCGACAGTCATGTCGGGCTGCAGGCCCGCCTGATGTCCCAGGCACTCCGCAAGATCGCGGGCGCGCTGAACCAGAACAAGACCACTGCGATCTTCATCAATCAGCTGCGGGAGAAGATCGGCGTCATGTTCGGCTCGCCCGAGACGACCTCGGGCGGAAAGGCGCTGAAGTTCTACGCGTCGATACGGCTCGACATCCGGCGCATCGAAACTCTCAAAGATGGCACCGACGCGGTGGGTAACCGCACCCGCGTTAAAGTAGTCAAGAATAAGTGCAGCCCGCCTTTCAAGGTCGCCGAGTTCGACATCCTGTATGGCATCGGCATCAGCAGGGAAGGCAGCCTGATCGATCTTGGCGTAGAGCATTCGATCGTCCGCAAGGCCGGCGCCTGGTACACCTACGAAGGCGACCAGCTCGGCCAGGGCAAGGAGAATGCCAGGAATTTCCTGCGTGACAATCCTGACCTTGCCAACGAGATCGAGAAGAAGCTCAAGGAGAAGCTCGGCATAGGCCCGCAGCTAGATGCTGACGCTGGCACGCAGCCGAAGCCGGAACTCGCGGTGGTCCCCAGGATCCCCGCGGGCAAGTCCGCCGGAGTCGCGGGAGCCGCCGGTGGTGCGTCGTAGCGGCGACCAAGAGGTGCCGGCCGGCCAGGCAGAAAATCCGGAGGCGGTCGCGCGGCAGATCTGCCTGCGGATGCTGACGGCCGCCCCGCGGACCCGGGCGCAGCTCGCCGATGCGCTGCGGCGGCGAGGAGTGCCCGCGGAGGCTGCCGAAGCGGTACTCGGGCGGTTCGGTGAGGTGAAGCTCATCGACGATGCCGCGTTCGCTGCCGCCTGGGTCGAGACCCGGCATCACGGCAAGGGCCTGTCCGGCCGGGCACTGGCAGCTGAGCTGGCGCACCGGGGCGTGCCCCCGGAGGACATCGAGGCGGCCATCGGCCTGCTCGATTCGCGCCAGGAGATCGCCACCGCGCGCGGGCTCGTCGCGCGGCGGCTGGCCAGCACGAGAGGGCAGCCGCTGAACGCGCGCACCCGGCGCCTCACCGGCATGCTGGCCAGGAAGGGGTACTCGCCGGCAATCGCCTACCGCGTCGTGCGGGAGGCCCTTGAGCAAGAGGGCATCGACCCGGCCGCGACCGGCGTCGACCTCGATGACCCGCCGGAAGCGGAAACTGACTTGCACTTTACGCAATGGTGAACCGCTGGTAGCAGCCTCGCGGGCAAACAGCGGCCCGGTGAAGATCGCAAAGGCATACTTGCCCAAAACGTTATCTGCGCTTAACCTCACGACAGCGAGGTTTTTGTTCCGCGCAGGGCGAGTCAGCATGGCTAAAGAAGATCAGTTACGAGCACCGGGGAGCCCGGAACCGGCTAGATCGGACGGGCGCACCCGGAGGCTGTGAAGGTATTGCGGGGCTAGCAGGCAGCCCGCCGGGCACAGGCCGGATTGGATGTCGGTCCGGCCGGCCCGCTTGCCGGATGTCGGTCCGGCCGGGCTGCGGGCCAGCCTGGCCGGAGGCCAGAGAGAGGTCGGCGAGGAGGAGCGCCGGCCGGCCAGCGGGCGGCGCCCGTCGGCCAGCAGGCGGAATCCTGCCGGGACATGCCAGCGTCCGGGAGGTTCGGCATGTACCCGTATCCCCCGGACGGGATCGCTCTAGGCGCGTGGCCCCTCGCTGCAGGGCACGGCCCTGGTACCGACCAGCGGTACCTCGGCGCCCATGAGGCGGGAAGGGGCGAACCTTGAGTAACGGAATCGCGCTGGTATTGGCGATCGCGCTCGTCGCCGCGCTCTTCGCGCTTGTTCTCGTGGTGCTCCGCAGGTCACCCGGCCGCGTTCCGGCTCGCCCCGCCGACGCGGAACCCGCCAGCCCGCAAGACGACGCGCAGCGTCAGCGTGCGCTGGCTGACGCCACCAGCGAAGCGGACCAGATCAGGGCGCGTGCCGAGTCAGCGGCCGGCGCCATCGTCAGCAGTGCAGAGGCAGCTGCCAGCCAGTCCGCCGAGGCGCGCCGCGAGGTCGAAAGCGAGATCCGGGCCGTCAAGGAAGAGGTAAGGCTGCTCCGCAGCGACCTGGAGCGGCGGGAGGCCCGGCTGGCGGAGCGGGAGCAGCGGATCGATGAGGATGCTCGCAAGGCCGATCAGCGTTCCGATGGCCTGGACGAACTGCAGCGCGGCATCAGTCGCGAGCGGGCGGAACTCGAAAGGCTCGGCGAGGAGCGCCGTGCGGTGCTCGAGCGCGCGGCGAGCCTTACCGCGGACCAGGCCAAGGCCGAGCTCGTCGCCGTCATAGAGAACCAGGCCAAGCGCGAGGCTGCCCTGATCGTTCGTGACATCGAGGCGTCAGCGCAGCGGGACGGCCAGAAGCGCGCCCGCAAGATCGTGACGCTGGCCATCCAGCGAGTTGCCAGTGAGCAGACAAGCGAGTCCGTGGTCTCCGTCCTGCATCTGCCAGGCGACGAGATGAAGGGCCGGATCATCGGCAGGGAAGGGCGCAACATCCGCGCCTTCGAGTCGGTTACCGGCGTCAACCTGATCATCGATGACACGCCGGAGGCCGTGCTGCTGTCCTGCTTCGACCCGGTTCGCCGCGAGGTCGGCAGGCTCACCCTAGAGCGCCTGGTCCTGGACGGCCGGATTCATCCGCAGCGGATCGAGGAGGCTTACGACCGGAGCAAGGCGGAAATCGAGCAGCTCTGCGTCCGGGCAGGCGAGGATGCGATGGTCGACCTGGGCATCACGGACCTGCACCCGGAGCTCACCAACTTGCTCGGCAGACTGCGCTACCGCACGTCCTACGGGCAGAACGTGCTGAAGCACCTGCTCGAATCTGCCCATATCGCCGGCATGATGGCCAGTGAGCTCGGGCTGGACCCGGCGCTGATGAAGCGATGCACGGTCCTGCACGACATCGGCAAGGCACTGACGCACGAGGTCGAGGGCAGTCACGCTCTCATTGGCGCGGAGATCGCGCGCCGGTATGGCGAGTCGGAGGATGTGGTGCACGCAATCGAAGCGCACCATAACGAGGTCGAGGTTCGCACTGTCGAGGCAGTGCTTACCCAGGCGGCCGATGCGATCAGCGGCGGCCGTCCCGGCGCCCGGCGGGAATCACTGGAGGCATACATCAAGCGCCTGGAGCGACTCGAGCAGATCGCGCTGGCCCAGGAAGGCGTCGAGAAGGTCTTCGCGATGCAGGCCGGCCGGGAAATCAGGATAATGGTCAAGCCGGAAAACGTCGACGACATCCAGGCACAGGTGATCGCCCGTGACGTGGCCAAGCAGGTGGAAGAGGAACTGACCTACCCTGGCCAGATACGCGTCACCGTGGTCAGGGAATCACGCGCTATCGAATTCGCCCGCTAGCGCTTTTCCGCTGCCTTTCCGCCGGTCAGCTTCAGCACCGGCACACCGGGCGGCGTGAAGCCAAGGATCTGGCCGTAGAAGGAAAGCTCGGCCTCCAGCGAAGCGATGATCGAGTCCGCCTTCCTGAACCCGTGGGATTCGCCCTCGAATGCGAGGTAGGCATGCCGGATGCCGTGCGCGGCGAGATCGTCGGCGATGCTCCTCGCCTGCTGTGGCGGCACTACCGGGTCATCGAGACCCTGCAGCAGCAGCACCGGGCAGGTGGCGTCGGTCACGTGACCCACCGGGGCGCGCTCGGTGTAGACGGCATCGAAGCCCGGCAGGGGCCCGATCAGCCCGTCAAGGTACCGCGATTCGAAGTCATGCGTTGACGCCGCGAAGCCGCGCAGGTCGGCGACGCCGTAATAGGACGTGGCCGCTGCGAAGACCGGATTCTTCACCGCGCCGGTGGTCACCGCCGCCAGCGCCGTCCAGCCGCCGGCCGAGCCGCCGCGGATGGCCAGCCGCGCGCCGTCGGCCTGGCCCGCCTTGGCGAGGGACATCGCGGCCGACTTGACGTCCTCGACGTCGACGATGCCCCACTGCCGCCGCAGCCGCTCACGGTATAGCCGGCCGTATCCGGTCGACCCGCCGTGGTTCACGTCGATGATCCCGATGCCGCGGCTGGTGAAGTAGGCCTTCTCGATATCCAGCAGCCCGACCGAGTTCCCCGTCGGCCCGCCGTGCACCCAGACGACGTACGGCGGCAGCTCGCCCGCCGGGGCGCTCACGTCCGGGTTCGCCGGTGCGTACACCAGGGCGTGCACGATGCGCCCGAACGGCCCCTCAAGCTCCACCGGACGCGGCACCGGCAGGTACCTGGCGTCGGGCACGTCCTCCATCTCGCGGCGCAGGACCGTCACCTTCGAGGTAGCCACGTCGACGGCGATGACCGACAGCGGCTCGCTGTGCCCGCCGGCCACGCCCGCGATCACGGTGCCGTCCGCGGAGAGCCCGAGTGAGAACTCCCCGAAACCGATGTCCAGGTCGGTGAGCTCGGATGTCTCAGGGTCGAGTATGCCCAGGCGCAGGCCGCCGCGGCCGTGCAGTACCGCGAGCCGGCCGTCGCCGAGCATCGCGAACGGCCGCGCCCCCAGCTGCCAGAGCGGGCCGGCGAACTCCTCCTCGGTGGGGAACAGCGCCTGCGGCGGCTCGCCGGTCAGTCCCACCTGGTAGATGTTCCACCACCCGGTCCAGTCGGTGGCCACGTACAGGCTCGTGCTGTCCCGCCAGACCGGTGCCAGCACGGACTCCCGCAGGCCGCCCTTCACCAGCCTGCCCTTGCCGGGGACGCCGTTCTCGATGGCCGCGACACGCAACTCGGTACCGTCCCACGGCATGTGCGGGTGATTCCAGCAGATCCAGGCCAGCCGGCCGCCGTCGGGCGACGGGGTGGGAAAGGCGAAGAAGTCCGATCCCACGGCAAGCTGCCGGATCGCGTCAGGCTTTTCGGCCGCGGAGCCGTCCAGTGGCACAGCCACGATCGAGCGGGTGACCTTGCCGCCGGCGTGCCGTTCCTGCACGCACCACACTTCCTTGCGGTCGGGGGAAAGCGCGAAGTCAGCGAAACGCAGCCCGGCAGGCTCGAGCCCGGCCCCGTTGACCGTGGCAGGATCGGGCGTCAGCGGGCGGGGCGCTGCCGCTTCCTTGGCATCGGCCGCCTCCATCCCGGCCAGGTAGAGCCGCTGATCCGAGTAGTTCGCGAAGACGATCGCGTGGCCGCGCGGCGGCCGCCCGCCGGCCGAGTGCGGCCGCGCCGAGGCACGCGGGACGGGCAAATATGACAAACCACCATATTCATGTACACGTGTCCGCGCGTTCCACGGCGCGGGCAGCAGCATGCGCGGCTTCCCGTCCGTGCCGCGGTGCACGATGGTCATCCGGCCGTCTTCTTCCGGCCGTCCCTCCTGCCACCAGATGTCCTCGCCGATGACAGTGGGGTACAGAATGCGGATCAGGCCCTGTGCCACGTCGGCGGCGCGGATGGGGGAGGGCCACGCGCCGAACGCGGCAGCGGGAATCGCCGCGTCCCCGGCGGTCAAAAGCTGGCTATCTCCTGTGTCTGCCGTTCCGTCAGGGGTGTCCGTCGAATCCACTGCTGTCGTCGTCGCGCCTTCTGCGGGAACCGTCGAGCTTTCTGTCATAGGGCTATCGTGCACCACTGGGCCACCCTGCCTAGCGCAGATTCCGGACACGGGTCATGCTCTGTGACCGAAGTGGCGAAGATCCGCATTACCGGAGCGACGAAGATCCGCTCGGCTGGCCGGTCGCCGCCCGCCCGGCTGGCCGTTCGGCTGGCCGCCCGCCCGGCTGGCCGTTCGGCTGGCCGTTCAGCGGGACGCCCCGCCGCCAACTGCCTCTACGCTGGGGGCATGGCGCGCTCTGACGGTCTCCGCAGCTTCGAGATTCGTACCTACGGGTGCCAGATGAACATGCACGATTCCGAGCGGCTTGCCGGGCTGCTGGAGGAAGCCGGCTACCAGCGCGCCGAGGCCGGCGCGAATCCGGACGTGGTGGTGTTCAACACCTGCGCGGTCAGGGAGAACGCGGACAACAGGCTGTACGGCAACCTGGGCCACCTGCTGCCGGTCAAGAACGCCCATCCGGGCATGCAGATCGCCGTCGGCGGCTGCCTCGCCCAGAAGGACCGGGCGGTCATCACGGCGCGCGCCCCGTGGGTTGACGTGGTGTTCGGCACCCACAACATCGGCTCGTTGCCGGCTCTCCTGGAGCGCGCACGGGTGCAGCAGCAGGCCCAGGTCGAGATCGCCGAGTCGCTGGAGCGGTTCCCCTCCGTGCTGCCTGCCCGCCGCGAGTCCGCCTACTCGGCCTGGGTGGCGATCTCCGTGGGCTGCAACAACACCTGCACGTTCTGCATCGTGCCGAGCCTGCGCGGCAAGGAGGAGGACCGCAGGCCGGGCGACGTGCTGGCGGAGATCCGGGCGCTGACCGCCGAGGGCGTGCTGGAGGTCACGCTGCTCGGGCAGAACGTGAACTCCTACGGGGCGGCGTTCGGCGACCGGCAGGCCTTCGGGAAGCTGCTGCGAGCCTGCGGCGGGATCGACGGGCTTGAGCGGGTCCGCTTCACCTCGCCGCACCCGAGGGACTTCACCGATGACGTCATCGACGCGATGGCCCAGACCCCCAACGTGATGCCGCAGCTGCACATGCCGCTGCAGTCCGGCTCGGACGCGGTGCTGCGCGCCATGCGGCGCGCCTACCGCAGGGACAAGTACCTGGCCATCCTGGACCGGGTCCGCGCGGCCATGCCGGGCGCCGCGATCACGACCGACATCATCGTGGGATTCCCCGGCGAGACAGAACGAGACTTTTCCGCCACTCTCGATATCGTCCGGCAGGCCCGGTTCGCCGGCGCATTTACCTTCCAGTACTCGGTCCGCGCGGGCACTCCCGCGGCCGCGATGGACGGCCAGGTCCCCGCCGAGGTGGTCCGGGAGCGGTACGAGCGGCTCGCGGCGCTGGTGGCAGAGACCTCGCTGCGGGAGAACATGCTCCTCGCCGGCCGCGAGGTAGAGGTGCTCGTCGCCGACGGGGAAGGCCGCAAGGATGAGGCGACCCACCGCATGTCCGGCCGGGCGCGTGACAACAGGCTGGTGCACTTCGCGCCATCCGGCGCAGCGCCGCGGCCCGGCGACATCGTCACGACCGTCGTGACCCGCGGCGCGCCGAACTACCTGATCGCCGACGGCGTTCCCGTCGCGGTTCGCCGTACCCGCGGCGGCGATGCCTGGCAGGCTCGCCGCGCCGGCCAGGCCGGCCGCGCCCCGGTGCCCGTGCTGCTGGGCATGCCGGCGCTCGGCCGTCCGGCCTGAGCGTGCTCGTCGCGGCCGCCGTCTGCCCGCATCCGCCGTTGCTGGTGCCCGAGGCGATGGGCCTCGCCGGGCTCCCGGCGGCCGGCGGCCCGCCGGGACGCAGCCCGTCGGCGGGCAGTCACAGTGACCTTGGCGACCTGAGCGACGACGCGCAGATCCGGGCGCTGCGAGCCGCCTGCGGCGCTGCCGTGGCCGGCCTCGCCGCGGCGCGCCCGGACCTGATCGCGGTGGTCGGCGGGGCAGACCAGACGGCGGATTACGAGGCGTCTGCGGCGGGAACCCTGCGGAGTTTCGGCATCCCCTTCACGACCGGCACGGGACAGCCGATGCTGCCGCTGTCCCTGACCGTGGGCAGCTGGCTGATACGGCGTTTCCTGGTAGCAGGCTGGCAGGCTGCCGGGGCCGGCAGCGAAACGTGCCTCGTGCGGCTGCAGGCAGTGCGGCAGTCCTTGCCGCCCGCGGAGTGCCTGCGCCTGGGCGCCGATCTCGCGGGCCTGGCGCCCCGGGTCGCGCTGCTGGTCCTGGGCGACGGCTCGGCGCGCAAGGCCATCGGGGTGCACGGCGCCGCCGACCCGGCAGCGGACGAATATGACGCGGCGCTGACGGCTGCCCTGGCCGCTGCGGACGCCGGCGGCCTGGCCCGGCTTGACGCCGCGCTCGACGGTGAGCTGATGGTCGCCGGCCGGGCCGCCTGGCAGGTACTCGCCGGGGCAGGGGCCGGCGCCCGGCTGCGCGGCCAGGTCCGCTTCGCGGCGGCGCCGCTCGACGTCACCTACCTGGTCGCCTCGTGGGCTAGCTGACGGGCGGTTTCCCCGGGCACCCGCGAACGGCCGCAGCGCATCCTGCTGGCCGCCGGCGGCCATATAGGATCTTGCACTCTTGTTACGCATCGTGATATATATTTCACTTATAGTGATTAAGCAAGGCGAGCTGGTTCTGGTCTGCAGGATGGCCAGGCGGCGCGCGCGGGCCGTTGCGGGGCTTCGGGGGAAAGTTCCGCCAGTGCCTTGGGCACTTGCGAACTTTGGGGGAAAGCTATGCCAGTGCCCAAGGCACCGAGATCAGCAGTTCTCGTGGAGGTCTCCGTTCTGCGCTCACAGTGACCGACGTCGCGGCACGGCAGACGCCTTCTGGCCCAACGCTTGGGGATGATTCACATGATCAAGCTCGCTAGGCCGGGCACCGCCGTGCGGCCACTGCTGGCCCTGGCCGCCGAGCCGTTGCTGCCGGACGCGGTCATCGGCATTACCCGGGCCGGCATCGTGAGCAGCTGCAATCCGCCTGCGGTGCTCCTCTACGGCTACCTGCAGGAGGACATGGTCGGCCGCGCTGCGGACGTGCTGTGCCCGCCGGAGGTGCGAGCCCGTGAAGCCGAGATCCTGCAGCTGGTCATCTCGGACGGGCGGACAGAGCGGTACGAGGCGAACCGGGTCTGCAAGGACGGCACGGTGATCGCCGTGTCGCTGACCGCGGCGCCGATCGTCAGCAAGGCAGGCACCATCACCGGCGTGACCATGGCGTCGCGGACGCTGGCCGGGTGGCAGGATGTTCACGATCAGGTCGAGGCCGGTGCTGAGAGCGAGCGCCGCGACTCGCGTGCGGCCCAGAAGCGCTTCGACGCGAAGGTCGACGCCGAGCGCCGTGCCGCCCGCGACGCCCAGGACCAGGTAGAGCAGGAGATCGAGAGCGTCCGCCGCGCCGCCTGGGAGATTCAGGACCGGTTCGACGCGCGGCGCGACGGCGAGCGCCGTGCGGCGCTGGAGAAAAATGAGCAGTTGCAGGCACGATTGCAGCAGGCCCAGCGACTGGAGAACCTCGGCCAGCTGGCCGGCGGGATCGCCCACGACTTCAACAACATCCTGGCCGTGATCGTCAACTACGCGACCTTCGTCTCCGATGAACTCGACGGCGCGTCCGAATCGGACTGGGCGCAGCGCTGGGAAACGGCCCGCGGCGATGTCGGACAGGTCAAACTGGCCGCCGAGCGGGCGGCGCGCCTCACCCATCAGCTGCTGGCCTTCGCCCGCCGCGAGGCGGTGCGGCCGCAGGTTCTCGACCTCGACCAGGTCATCTCGGCGATAGCCGAGATGCTGCGCCGCACGATCGGCGAGCATGTTGAACTCGTCACCTCACTCGCCGGTGACCTGTCGCCGGTGCTGGCCGATCCGGGCCAGCTGGAGCAGGTGCTGGTGAACCTCGCGGTCAACGCCCGCGACGCCATGCCCGGCGGCGGCACGCTGACCATCGAGACCGCCAACATCACCGTCGAGGACGGAGCCATCGACGGGGCGTCCCCGGCGCTGCCCGGCCGGAACGTGCTGCTGCGGGTCAGCGACAGCGGCACCGGAATGCCCGCCGACGTCATCGAGCACGCCTTCGATCCTTTCTTCACGACCAAGGCGGAGGGCGCTGGAACCGGGCTCGGCCTGGCCACCGTCTACGGCATCGTCAGCCAGGCCGGGGGCCGGATCCAGATCCACTCCGAGCCCGGTGCCGGCACGACCTTCAGCATCACGCTGCCGGTCACCGCGGAGATAGCCGTGCTGGCGGCCAAGCACGTGCCCCACCAGCGCTCCCCCAGGGGAGAGACCGTCCTCGTCGTCGAGGACGAGGCACCGCTGCGTGAGGTGACCAAGCGGATCTTCGCCCGCAACGGCTATCACGTGATCACTGCCGGGAGCGGCCCGGAAGCGACCGAGATTGTCCGCGGTTACCAGGGCGAGATCCACCTGCTCGTCACTGACGTGGTCATGCCGCACATGCTCGGCAAGGAACTCGCGGCGGAGATCCTGGCGATCAAGCCCGATATCGGGGTGCTCTTCATCTCCGGCTACGCCCAGCCGGTCCTCACCTCTCAGGGCATGCTCGACCCCTACGCGGCCGCGCTGGAGAAACCGTTCTCCGAGGCCGGCCTGATGGACAAGGTCGCCCAGGTACTCAACGGCCACCTCCAGGGCTTCCGGGCTATCGAAGGCACCCCGGCCTGAGCCAGCCGGGGGTGACCCAGGCCGGGTGCAGGCGAACATGCCGCAATCCGCCTTTGCACTTTGTTACGCATAGTAATATATAATTCACTTATAGTGATCAAGATGGGCGAGCTGATCCTGGCCTGCGGGATGGCGCAGCTGGCGCCTTCCGCCCACTACGTGGGGATGATTCATATGGTCAAGCCGACGAGGCTGAGCTCCGCCGAGCAGGCAGAGCTGGCCGCAGACGCCAAGCAGGCAGCGCGGGCCGCGGACGCGAAGCCGTCGTCGCGGGACGCGATCATCGGCATTACGCGGGCCGGCATCGTCAGTAGCTGGAACCCGCCCGCGGTGCTCCTTTACGGCTACCTGGAGGAGGAGATCGTCGGCCGCGCCGCGGATGTCATCTGCCCGCCGGACGCGCGAGCCCATGAAGCAAAGATCTTGCAGCGGATCATCGCGGGCGGGGCGGTAGAGCGGTTCGAGGCGGACCGGGTCTGCAAGGACGGGACGACGGTCAAGGTGTCGCTGACCTTGGCGCCGATCGTCAGCGGGGCGGGCGCCATCACCGGTGCAACGATGGTGTCGTGGAAGGTCGGCGGGCGGCAGGGAGTTCACGACCAGGTCGAGGCGGGAGTGGAGAGCGAACGCCGCAACTCGCGCGAGGCTCAGGAGCGGTTCGACGTCAAGGTCGACAGCGAGCGCCGCGATTCCCGCGATGCCCAGGAGCGGTTCGACGCGAAAGTCGACAGCGAGCGCCGCGATTCCCGCGATGCCCAGGAGCGGTACGACGCGAAAGTCGACAGCGAGCGCCGCGCATCCCGCCAGGCGCAGGAGCGTTACGACGCGAAGGTCGACACCGATCGCCGCCATTCGCGTGACGCTCAGGACCAGGTCGAGGAGGAGATTGAGAGCGTCCGCCGCGACGCCTGGGAAATTCAGGACCGATTCGACGCACGGCGCGACGGCGAGCGCCGCGAGGCCATCGAGCAAAATGAGCTGCTGCAGGCACAGCTGCAGCAGGCTCGGCGGCTGGAGAACCTGGGCCAGCTGGCCGGCGGGATCGCGCACGACTTCAACAACCTGCTCGCCGTCATCCTCAACTATGCGACCTTCGTCTCCGAGGAACTAGACGTTGCGTCCGACTCGGACTGGGCCCAGCGCTGCGGAACAGCCCGCGGCGACGTCGGGCAGATCAAGCTGGCCGCCGAGCGGGCGGCCCGGCTGACCCACCAGCTGCTCGCGTTCGCCCGCCGCGAAGTGGTGCGCCCGCAGGTCATCGACCTGGATCAGGTGGTCTCCGGGGTAGCGGAGATGCTCCGCCGGACCATCGGCGAGCACGTCCAGCTTGCCACCTTCCCCGGCGGTGACCTGTGGCCGGTGCTGGCCGACCCGGGCCAGCTGGAGCAGGTGCTGGTGAACCTCGCGGTCAACGCCCGCGACGCCATGCCCGGCGGCGGCACGCTGACGATCGACACCGCCAACATCACCGTGGACGACGACTCCGTCGCCGGGGGATCCAAGGCGCGGCCCGGCCGCAACGTGCGGCTGCGGGTGAGTGATAGCGGCACCGGCATGCCCGCCGATGTCGCCGAGCGCGCGTTCGAGCCTTTCTTCACCACCAAGCCAGAAGGCGCCGGAACCGGCCTC
>Ga0302181_10002071_pt1 | contig 14526 bp, 14 predicted proteins | sample I_Palsa_E3_3_FD_198786 | JGI IMG/M metagenome (GOLD analysis project Ga0302181, IMG submission 198786) | Peat permafrost microbial communities from Stordalen Mire near Abisko, Sweden - I_Palsa_E3_3 | ecosystem: Environmental > Terrestrial > Soil > Palsa > Peat permafrost | place: Sweden... | reverse complement strand
TAACTAATGGGGACCTCTATAAGCTCGCCATTCCATGCCTGGCGCAAGACCTCAGTCCAGCGCTCAGCTGTCGAGCCGTGAGGCCCGTTGGCTGGCCATAGCTGCCCAAGGCCTGAGCGCGCCGCGTCCCGCCACTGTCGGGGTCAAGCACACGCCAACAAGGACGAAGGCGCAGCTGCTCGGGGTTATGGGCCAGCTCGGCACGGTACAGCTCGACGCCGTCAACGTCCTCGCCCGCACCCAGTTCCTTGTCCCTTTTAGCCGCCTGGGGCCGTACGAGCCGGCGGTGCTGCGCAGTCTCTCGGGGCCGCAGGGTAGCTGGTTCGAGTACTGGGGCCATGCCGCTTCGCTCTTGCCGGTCGAGCTGCACCCGCTGTTCCGTTGGCGAATGCAACGCTGGCGCGACGACCTGGTGGACAGCCCAAAGTCCCAAGAGAGGCGTCGCGTTTGGCGAGGGGAGCACTGCGCGTACATCGCCTCGGTCCTGGCTGAGGTCACCGAGCGGGGCGCGTTGGCTGCCTCCCAGCTCTCGGATCCCCGGCGCCAAGCCGGGGAATGGTGGGACCGTCGCAGCACCGGGCGCCGCGCGCTCGAGCTCCTCTTCGGCGACGGTGTGCTGTCGGCCTGGCGAAGCCCGAACTTCGAGCGCATTTATGACCTCACCGAGCGAGTGGTCCCGGCGACCGTGCTGGAAATGCCCACACCGGCGGACGAGGACTCCCAAAAGCAGCTGATCGTCATAGCCGCTCGCTGCCTCGGTGTCGCCACTGAGCTTGACCTCGCGGACTACTTCTGGCTGCGGCCTCAAAGAGCCCGTTTGCTGGTGGCCGAGCTGGTGGGAGAAGGTCGCCTGCTTCAAGTTGCTGTCGAAGGCTGGCCCCAGCCGGCTTACACCGTGCCGGGCGCGCGCCCCAAGGCGCCAAAGCGGGCGAGCGCGACCTTGGTCTCACCGTTCGACTCGCTCATATGGACGCGTCCACGCACTCAGCGCCTGTTCGAGTTCCACTACCGCATTGAGATCTACGTTCCGGGCCAACTCCGCACGCACGGCTACTACGTCATGCCCTTGCTGCTGGGAGACGCACTGGTCGCCCGCTTCGACCTGAAGTCCGATCGCCAGGGCGATGCCTTGTTGGTCGTAGGAGCCTTCGCAGAACCGGGGCAGGCGACCGGTGCCGTGGCCGAAGCCGCCTTGGCCGAGCTGCACCGCCTTCGGGAATGGCTCGGGCTATCGAGCCTGCTGGTAGGTCCTAAGGGAGATCTCGCACCCAGGCTCACCGCCTTGGCACGTCGGCGCTAAAAAACCACGGTCTTGTGGCCGTGCACCAGGACCCGGTCCGTCAGGTGGAGCCGGACAGCCCGGGCCAGCACCACGGTCTCCAGGTCCCGCCCGGTCTGGGAGAGGTCGCTCACCCCGTCGCGGTGCGAGACCCTCGCAGTGTCCTGGTCGATTATCGGGCCCTGGTCGAGCTCAGCGGTCGCATAGTGCGCGGTTGCGCCGATCAGCTTCACCCCCCGGGCGTGGGCCTGACGGTAGGGCTGGCCGCCCGAGAAGGCCGGTAGGAAGGAATGGTGGATGTTGATCACCTGGGACGGGTAAGCGTCGATGACTCGTTCGGAGAGGACCTGCATGTAGCGCGCCAGCACCACCAGCTCGACGTTCGCCTCGGCGAGCGCCTCGAGCAACGACTCCTCTTGGTCGTCGCGGCTCCCCTTGGTGACGGGGAGGTACTGGAATTCGATCCCGAACCGGCTCACGAGCTCGGCGTGGTCGCGGTGATTGGAGGCCACGAGCACGGGCCTGCCGGGGATCTCGTGGGCGTACCAGCGGCCCAGCAGGTCGACCAGGCAGTGCGGCTGGCGCGAGACGAGCACCGCCACGCGCCGGTCCTCGTCGGAGTAGCGGACGGACCATTTCATTTTGAGGGGGGCCGCCACCTCGGCCAGGGCCTGCGAAAGTTCCTCCCGCGTCAGCTTGAAGCCGGCCAGGCGGAACTCCACGCGCTGGAAGAACATCTCCTCTTCTTCGTCGGTGTGCTGATCGGCCTCCGTCACGTCCCCGCCGTTGCGGTAAATGAACTCGGCGATCGACGCCACGAGCCCGGGGCGGTCAGGGGCCGACAGGAGGAGCCGGGCGGTCGGCCCGCGCGTCGGCTCGGTGGCGGAGGCGGTGTGCTTGTGCTCGCTCACGGTTGACAAGCGTGCCACGATGGCGGAGGTGACCGCCCGTCCACCAAGATCTTACCCGATGCCCCTGATGCGGAGCGACCTGGTCGCGATGGAGGTGCCCGGTCGGATAGCGCGCCTGCGGGAGCTGCTGGAGGGGGCCGGCTGCGAGGCGCTCCTGGTTTCCAGTCACTCGAACATCCGCTACCTCACCGGCTTCACCGGTTCCGCGGGCCTCCTCATGGTGAGCGCGGAGGACGCCGTAATCGTTACCGACGGCCGCTACGGTGCCCAGGCGCCGGCGGAGATGGCCCTTTCCGGTGCGCCCGCCCGCGCTGAGGCCCTGGGAGCCGCCGAGCAGCTTGAGCTGTTGGGGCAGCTCGTGAAAGGCATCGGGCGGCTCGGCCTGGAGGGCGAACACGTCAGTTGGGCGCGCCTTCGCAGGTGGTCCGAGGGTTGGGGCAACGGCGTCGAGCTGGTGCCTACGAGCGATCTCGTCGAGGGGCTCCGCGTGCGCAAGGACGCCGGCGAGATAGCCCGTATCGCCGCCGCGGCCGCCATCGCCGACGCCGCGCTTGCCATCGTGCGGCCGATGCTCGAGGAAAGCCCGACCGAGGCGGGGGTGGCCCTCGCCCTCGACACCGAGATGCGGCGGCTGGGGGCCGACGAGCCTTCCTTCGAGACGATCGTGGCAGCGGGGCCTAACGCTGCCGAGCCGCATCATCACCCTTCAGCGCGCAAGATCGGCAGCGGGGAGCTCGTTGTGGTCGATTTCGGGGCGAGAGTCGACGGCTACTGCTCCGACATGACCCGGACCATTCGTACCGGCCGCGCACGTGACCTCGCGCCGGAGCTGGCGCGGGTCGCCTCGGTGGTGCTCGCGGCACAAGACGCCGGTCTCTCGGCCGTGCGCGACGGTGCCGCCGCCGCCGAGGTCGACCGGGCGTGCCGGGAAGTGGTCGACGCTGCCGGGTACTCAGAGCTGTTCGTGCACGGTACCGGGCACGGCGTAGGCCTCGACATCCACGAAGCACCCGCCCTGGGACTTCGGTCGGAGGATATACTTTGCACTGGTCAGGTGGTTACCGTCGAACCCGGCGTGTACGTCCCTGGGCTCGGCGGCGCACGCACCGAGGACACCGTCTTGGTTACCGGCGCCGGTTGTGAAATCCTGACTCTCACGCCAAAGGTGTGAGGACCGGGCAAATTTCCGAGCGACGCGAGTTCTAAAAAGAGGTTGCCACCAAAATGGTTGCTGTATCGACAAACGATCTGAAGAACGGCATGACCCTTAATCTGCCTGAGGGGTTGTTCTCGGTGGTTGAGTTCCAGCATGTGAAGCCCGGCAAGGGCGGTGCGTTCGTGCGCACAAAGCTGAAGAACATGCGCAGCGGCGCCGTCATTGACCGCACTTACCGTGGGGACGAGAAGCTCGACCAGGCGATTATCGACAAAAAAGAGATGCAGTTCCTTTACACCGACGGCGGCGCGTATGTGTTCATGGACAACTCCGACTACGAGCAGCTGACTTCGCCGCGCGAGGCGCTCGGGACCGCCGCGAACTTCTTGAAAGAGGGGGACTCGGCGCTTCTCCAGTTTTACGACGGAGAGATAATCGGCGTCGACCTACCCGCAGCCGTCGAGCTCACTGTCACCCAGACCGAGCCGGGCGTGCAGGGCGACAGGGTGTCGGGGGCACGCAAGCCTGCCGTACTGGAGACAGGGATAAGTCTTCAGGTCCCACTTTTCGTGAACCAGGGCGACAAGGTCAAGGTCGACACCCGCACTGGTGAGTACTTGACGCGCGTCGGGAGCTAGAACTGTTCGGCTTGGGGGGCCGGCGAGGGGCGCGCGAGCGCGCTCTCGAACTGCTCTACGAGTGCGACTTGAAAGAGCAGACCGTGACCGACCTGCTGGCGGAGCTGCCGGTGGCACCGCAGCCCTACGCCACCACGCTGGCAAGCGGCGTCGAAGCCCACCAAGCGCGGATCGACGAGCTGCTCGCCAAGCACGCCATCGATTGGTCGCTCGAGCGCATGCCGGTGGTGGACAGGGCGGTGCTCCGTATGGCCACCTTCGAGCTCGGATGGTGCCCCGACGTGCCGACCAGCGTCGTGATCTCCGAAGCTGTCGAGCTGGCCAAGGAGTACTCGACCGACGAATCGGCAGGTTTTGTAAACGGGCTGCTCGCAACAATTGCCCACGAGCTACGGCCCGACGAAGATAAGCTGCCTGTTCGACCGTAAAGCCAGTCCTGTGAGGCTGGCACGGGAGAGAGGAGAAGTTGTGGGCCAGCGCGAGCGAACCCTGGTCTCCCCTGTCGGGGGAGTGTTCCGGGGTCGTGCCGTTGTGATGGACGCTGAAGACGTCCGGCGGGCCACTTGGCGGATAGCTCATGAGATCCTCGAGCACAACCGCGGAGCGGGCCACCTCGTCCTGGTGGGCCTGCAGACCGGGGGAGTGTGGATCGCATCGGCTTTGGCGGAGGTGGTACGGGCCGTGTCGGGTACCGATGTCCCGGTGGGGGCTCTCGACGTCGCCTTTTACAGAGACGACATAGGGCTGCGGCCGGTGCTACCGGTGGCGGCGACCGAGATCCCTGTCGACCTGGGCGGGGCGGTGGTAGTGCTCTGTGATGACGTGCTGTTCACCGGTAGGACTGTTCGGGCGGCACTCAATGCGCTTTCGGACCTCGGCCGGCCCGCAGTCGTCCAGCTCGCCGTGATGGTCGACCGGGGGCATCGTGAGCTGCCGATACGTCCCGACTACGTCGGCAAGAACCTCCCCACCCGCCGCCTCGAGATGGTCGACGTCAGCCCCGAAGGCGTCGTCCTCGGGGACATGGTTTCTCCCGGGGACATGGTTTCTCCCGGGGACATGGTCGCTCCCGGGGGCCTGGTCGCGTCCGCTGACCGGGCTGGGCTGGAAGGCGAGGCCCCATGACCCCGCGGCACCTGCTCAGTGTCTCCGACCTCGGGCTGGACGGGATCGACGAGGTCCTCCGCCTTGCTGACACATTCGTTGAAGTCGGCCGCCGGCCGATACCGAGAGTCCCGGCGCTACGGGGCAAGACGGTCGCCTCTGTGTTCTTCGAGGACTCCACGCGCACCCGGCTCTCGTTCGAGACGGCTGCCAAACGGCTCTCGGCCGACGTGATGACGTTCACGAGCTCGTCCAGCTCGCTCAACAAGGGCGAGTCCCTCCGGGACACAGTGCTCACCCTCGAAGCGATGGGCGTCGACGCCTTCGTCGTGCGCCACTCCTGCGCTGGCGTGCCCGCTCAGGTGGCGGGATGGCTGGAGAGCGCGGGCGGCCCGGGTGCCGGTGGCCCAGGTGGGCAGGCTGGCAGCGCGGCATCGGTCCTCAACGCCGGCGACGGCGCCCACGAACACCCGACTCAGGCGCTCCTCGACTGTTTCACGATCAGCCGGGAACGGGAGCGCCGCTTCGGGCACTCCCCGGCCAGGCCGGCGGTGTTGTCGGGGCTGCGAATCGCGATCGTCGGCGACATCCGCCACAGCCGGGTCGCCCGGTCCAATGTGATCGCCTTCTCGACCCTCGGTGCCAGCGTGACCCTGGTGGCGCCCCCGACGCTGTTGCCGCCTTCGCTGGCGGGCTGGCCGGTCGAGGTGAGCCACGACATGGATGCGGTCGTAGCCAAGTCAGATGTCGTCTACCTGCTGCGACTTCAGAGTGAGCGAATGAACGAGCAATTTCTTCCCTCCCTCCGCGAGTACACCGCAACCTTCGGGCTCACTGCCGAACGAGCCCGCTTGCTTGGCCCATCGGCGCTCGTGATGCACCCGGGCCCGGTGCGCCGCGGCGTGGAAATCGCAGCCGAAGTGGCCGACAGCCCTTCCTCGGTGATCACCACCCAGGTGGCCAACGGGGTGGCCGTGCGCATGGCTGTGCTGTACCTACTACTCGGATCGGGGGCCCAGGTTGGCGCGTGAACGGCAGGTATTGCTGCGGGGCGGCACCGTGGTGGACGCCTCCGGGAGCCGGCGCGCCGACGTGTTAGTGAAAGGTGAGGTCGTGGCAGAGGTCGAGCCAGGGCTGAGCGGTGGCGGGCCAGGCACCGTCGTGCTCGACGCGGGCGGCTGCATCGTCGCCCCTGGCCTGGTTGACCTGCACGCCCATTTGCGGGAGCCCGGGGCCGAAGAAGCCGAGACGATCGAGACCGGGGCTCGGGCGGCGGCGCTCGGCGGCTACACCGCGATCGTCGCCATGCCTAACACCAAACCGGCGGCGGACTCGGCCGCGGTCGTGCGCCACGTACTCGACCTGGCCAAGGGCGCTTGCTGCGACGTGCGGCCCGCTGGCGCGATAACGGTCGGCCGAGAAGGCAGGTTGCTGGCGCCGATGGCAGAGATGGCCGCGCTGGGCGTGCAGATTTTCACCGACGACGGCAACTGCGTCCAAGATGCCTCGGTCATGCGAAGGGCTCTCGAGTACGCCTCTGGCCTCGGCGTGGTCATCGCCGACCATTGCGAGGAGCCCACGTTGGCCGGAGCGGGCTGGATGAACGAAGGCGAGCTCTCGAGCCTGCTCGGCTTGCCCGGTCGCCCGGCGGTATCCGAAGAGATCATGGTCCGCCGTGACCTGGCCCTTGCTCGCCTCACGGGCGCCCGTCTTCACCTGTTGCACCTGTCCTCGGCGCTGGCGCTGGCAGCCGTGCGTGAAGCCAGGGCTGAGGGGATCGCCGTGACGGCGGAGGTTACGCCACACCACCTGGTCCTGACCGAGGAGGCGGTGCGCTCCTACGACCCGCTGTTCAAGGTCAACCCGCCGCTGCGCACATCTTCGGACCTGGCGGCGCTCCTCACCGGGCTCTTGGACGGCACGATCGACGCCATTGCCACGGACCACGCGCCGCACCCTCCGGAGGCCAAGCAGGTGGCGTTCTCCGAGGCGGCCCCCGGGATGGTCGGCCTCGAGACCGCCCTCGGGATAGCGCTCTTCGAGCTCGGGCTACCAGCAGAGCGGGTGCTCGCGCTGATGTCCTGGCAGCCGGCCGCGATCGCAGGCCTGTCGGGCTCCCACGGTGGGCCGGTAGCTCCAGGCGCGCCGGCGAACCTCTGCGTGATCGACCCGTCCCGGCAATGGAAGGTCGTAGCGGCCGCCCTTGCGAGCCGGAGCCACAACACGCCCTTCGCGGGCCGGGAGATCACGGGCAAAGTAAGGCACACGATTTTCGCCGGCGAGCCCGTCGTAATTGCCGAGGAGGCTCAGAGATGACCGCCGGACGCACTGACGCCACGATCGGCGTCCCGAACGCCGGCACGGGCGCCGCCGCTCCCGAAATGGCCTGGCGGGAAGGGCTGCTCGCTCTGGCGGACGGCTCGGTGTTCGAAGGCGAGGTGCTGGGCTTCGATTCGCCGGAGGGCCGTACTCCCGCCGCCGCCGGCGAGGTCGTCTTCAACACGGTCATGACCGGTTACCAGGAGGTTCTTACGGACCCGTCCTACGCCGGCCAGATGATCGCTTTTACTTACCCCCACATAGGTAACTACGGGGTCGCCCCGGATGACTACGAAAGTCGCCGGCCCTTCTGCCGCGGCGTGATCGTCCGTGAACTAACCGGCCGCCCCAGCAACTGGCGCGCCGTCGAGCCCCTGGCCGGTTTCCTGCGCCGCCATGGCCTGCAGGTGATCTCCGGAGTCGACACGAGGCGCCTCACCCGCGAGCTCCGGGACGGTGGCGCGATGCCGGGCGCGTTCGGGCCGGTCGACGCAGGGCCCGGTTCTTACGACGAGGCGAGCCTGGTCGCCCTCGCCCAGGCCGAGCCGACCACGGACGGCCGCGACCTTGTGGCGGAGGTCACCTGTGCGGCCCCTTACCGCTACGGCGATGGGCCGTTCGAGGTGGTCGCGTACGACTTCGGTATAAAGCGCAACATCCTGCGCAACCTGGCCCGGATAGCCACGGTCACGGTCGTCCCGGCGAGCACGCCGGCGGCCGAGGTCATCGAGATGGCCCCCGACGGGGTGTTCCTTTCAAACGGCCCGGGCGACCCTGTCGCCGTCGCGGGCGCGACCGAAACGGTCCGGGGATTGCTCGGCAACCTTCCCGTGTTCGGCATATGCCTGGGCCACCAGATCCTCGCCCTGGCCCTCGGCGCTTCGACCTACAAATTGCCTTTCGGCCACCACGGCGGCAACCATCCCGTCCGCCGCCTCGCTACCGGTGCGGTCGAAATAACGAGCCAAAACCACAACTACGCGGTCGCCCCGGGCAGCTTCGGCGGTTCCATGCAGGTGAGCCACATAAACCTGAACGACGGCGTGATCGAAGGCTTCGTCTGCACAGATGTGCCGGCGTTCTCGGTGCAGTACCACCCCGAGGCTGGCCCGGGGCCCCACGACGCCCGCTACCTCTTCGGAGAGTTCGCAGAACTGATGCGCCGCAGTGGTGCCACGGGGGCGGGCGCAGCCGGAGCCGGAGCCGCAGCCGCGGGCGCAGCCGGGCAAGGGAGCCTCAGTGCCTAGGCGCAACGACATCTCATCGGTCCTGGTGATCGGGTCCGGCCCGATCGTGATCGGCCAGGCATGCGAGTTCGACTACTCCGGGACGCAGGCCTGTCGGGCGCTGTCAGCCGAGGGCTACCGGGTGGTGCTCGTGAACTCGAACCCGGCGACGATAATGACCGACCCCGAGATTGCGGACCGCACCTATATCGAGCCGCTCGAGCCGGAAATCCTCGAGGCGGTCATCGCCCGCGAGCGCCCCGATGCCCTCCTGCCCACACTCGGCGGCCAGACCGGCCTGAACCTGGCGATGAAACTCCACGAAATGGGGGTACTGGAGCGCTACGGGGTCGAGATGATCGGTGCAAATGCGATTGCCATTGCGACCGCTGAGGACCGTGGCCTTTTCAGGGATGCGATGACCGAGATCGGCCTCGCGGTGCCCGATTCCGGCTTTGCCAAGGAGCTCGAAGAGGCGCTCGAGATCGGGGAAAGGGTGGGTTTTCCCATCATCGTCCGCCCGTCTTACATCTTGGGCGGTGGTGGCACGGGGATAGCGACGGACATAGAGGAACTTCGCGTAGCTGCGGCAAATGGCCTTGACGCCAGCCCGATCCGGGAGATCCTGATCGAGCGCTCGATAGCAGGTTGGAAAGAGTACGAACTCGAGGTGATGCGCGACCGGGCAGACAATTGCGTGATCGTGTGCTCGATAGAGAACTTCGACCCCATGGGTGTCCATACGGGCGATTCGGTGACGGTCGCCCCGGCACAAACCCTCTCCGACGTCGAGTACCAAAAAATGCGTGACGCCGCGTTCGCTTGCATCCGCCGCATCGGGGTGGAAACTGGGGGCTCCAACATCCAGTTCGCCATCAACCCGGTAGACGGTGCGATGGTCGTGATCGAGATGAACCCGAGAGTTTCCCGCTCGAGCGCCCTCGCGTCGAAAGCCACGGGTTTTCCGATCGCCAAGATCGCCGCCCGTTTGGCCGTTGGGTACACCTTGGACGAGATCCAAAACGACATTACGGGTGAGACGCCGGCAAGTTTCGAGCCGACCATCGACTACGTCGTTACGAAAATTCCTCGGTGGGCCTTCGAAAAGTTCCCCGGGGTCCCGGAGGTCCTCGGGACCCGGATGCAGTCGGTCGGCGAAGCGATGGCGATCGGCCGCAATTTCCCCGAGTCGTTGCAAAAAGCGTTGCGGTCGCTCGAAACTGGCCGCGCAGGCCTCAACTGCGACCCGGCCGAGAAGCTCTACGAACAGCTCACCGACGAGGAACTGGTGGCGAAAGCTGCCGTGGCAACTCCGGACAGGCCGTTCCAGCTGGAGGCGGCGCTGCGCCGGGGTGTGACCGCCGAACGGCTGCACGCCGAAAGTGGTGTCGACCCGTGGTTCTTGGACCAGATATCCCGGATCTGCGACGAGCGCGCCCGGCTCGAAGCACTGGGCTCAGCTGCCACCCTCGGCCGGCGCGACTGGCGAAGGGCTAAGCGGCTCGGGTTCTCCGACGCGCAGCTCGCCTATCTCTGGGGGACGACCGCACGGGAGGTGCGCTCGGCCCGGATGGGCCTCGGTGTGCGGGCGACCTTCAAAACGGTCGATACCTGCGCCGCCGAGTTCGCCGCTCGGACCCCTTATCACTACTCCACCTACGAGGACACCGATGAGGTGCTGCCCTCCACAAAGCCCAAGATCGTGATCCTTGGGTCCGGCCCCAACCGGATCGGCCAAGGTGTCTAGTTCGACTATTGCTGCGTGCAGGCGAGTTTTGCGCTCCACGACGCGGGCTTCGAGACAGTTATGGTCAACTGCAACCCCGAGACCGTCTCGACGGACTACGACACGAGCGACCGCCTCTATTTCGAGCCTGTAACTCCCGAAGACGTGCAGAACGTCCTGGACGTCGAGTCCGCCTCCGGGCACCTGGCCGGGGTCATTGTGGCGTTGGGTGGCCAGACACCGCTCAAACTTTCTTCGGTGATACCTCCCGAGCTCGTGATGGGCACCAGCCCGGCGTCGATCGACTTGGCTGAGGACCGGGAGCTCTGGAACGGACTTTGCGAACGCCTCGGCATCCCCCAGGCGGCGGGCGGCACGGCCACCTGCGTGGAAGAGGCGCTCGCGATCGCCGGCAAGGTGGGGTACCCGGTGCTGGTCCGCCCGAGCTACGTGCTGGGCGGGCGGGCTATGGAGATCGCCTACTCGGACGAGGACCTGGAGCGGGCGATGAGCGCGATGACCGCTGCGGGCTCCCTCGGGCGGGAGGGTGGCCTGTCGGCCGAACGGCCGGTGCTGGTGGACAAGTTCCTAGAGGATGCCATCGAGGTCGACGTCGACGCTGTACGCGATGCCAGCGGTGAGACCCTTATCGGGGCTGTCATGGAGCACGTGGAAGAGGCCGGGGTGCATTCCGGGGATAGCGCCTGCGTGGTGCCGCCACCGACGCTCGGGGAGGCGACCGTGGCGCTGATCGAGGGCCACACCCGGGCGATCGCAGACGCTCTCGAGGTGAAGGGCCCGCTCAACGTGCAGTTCGCCGTGCAGCGGGGGCCGGACGGGAAGCCGCAGGTATTCGTGATCGAAGCGAACCCCCGTGCTAGCCGGACGGTGCCGTTTGTCTCCAAGGCCACCGGCGTGCCGCTTGCAAAAGTGGCCGCCCGGGTGATGGCCGGCTCCACCCTCGCCTCGCTGCGGGCGCAAGGGCTGCTCAGGCCCCCCGTCACTGGCTATGTCAGCGTCAAGGAGGCCGTCCTCCCATTCGACCGGTTCCCCGACGCGGACAGCCTGCTCGGGCCTGAAATGCGCTCGACCGGCGAGGTTATGGGGATCGACAGGACCTTCGGGCTTGCCTTTGCCAAGAGCCAGCTGGCTGCCGGGGACGACCTCGCCGACGGCGGCACCGTTTTCTTCTCCGTCGCCGACCGAGACAAGCCTGCAGGGCTCGAGGCAGCTGCCCGCTTTGTGGCGGCGGGTTTCACGATCGCGGCTACCTCTGGGACCGCGGAGTACCTGGAGAAGGCCGGGGTCCCGGTGGGGACAATTGTGGGGAAGGTCACTCCGGGTGGAGACGCTGGAGGGCCCGCCGGCCCGGTGTCAGGCGCGCTCAGCGAGGCCGTGGACATCGTGGACGCTGTCGAGTTGATCCGCTCCGGCAAGGTGCAGCTGGTCGTGAACACGCCCCGGGGTCGCGGCCCACGAGCCGACGGCGCACGTATACGTAGAGCTGCCCACCAGTACAAGGTCCCCCTTGTCACTACCGTCGCCGCAGCTCGAGCCGCAGCCGCCGGCGTCTTGGAACGGGGCAAGCAGCCGTTCACCGTCAAGTCCCTCCAGGAGCACCACGGCCGGGCATCCGCCGCGCCCGGCGTACCCGGGGAACATTGAGGGAATGGCGACCTCGACCGACATGGCCGCACGGGTAGGCGAATTGTCCCTGCCCAACCCGGTCATGACCGCCTCGGGGACCGCCGGCCACGGCGCCGAGCTAGGCGCCTATTTCGACCTGTCGGCCCTGGGTGCCGTGGTCGTGAAGTCGTTGTCGGCCGAACCGTGGGGCGGGAACCCAGCCCCCCGCCTGTTGCCGGTGGCTGCCGGGATGCTGAACAGCGTCGGGCTCCAGAACTCGGGGGTCGATGCATGGGCCCGTGAGGACCTGCCGGCGCTAGCCAAGGCGAAGACGAGGACCGTGGTGAGCGTCTGGGGACGCAGTGCTGCTGATTACGCAGAAGTTGGCCGGAGGCTGACGGAAGCTCTCGCCATTGCCTCAACCGAACAGCGTTCGACGGTTGTCGCAGTGGAGGCCAACATCAGCTGCCCGAACCTCGAGGACCGCCAGCGGATGTTCTCTCACTCGGCCGAGGGGGTGGCGGCGGCGCTCGGGCCTCTCATGGAGGCCCTCAAAGCGACGGGTTTGCCGGTGTGGGCGAAATTGAGCCCGAACGTCACGGACATCGTCGCCATCGCGGGCGCTGCGCTCGGCGGCGGCGCGGCGGCGCTCACACTCGTGAACACGCTGATGGGCCTCGCCCTCGACCCCGCTACCGGGTTGCCACGCCTCGGCGGAGGGGGCGGGGGGCTGTCCGGTCCGGCGCTCCACGCCGTCGCCGTGAAAGCAGTCTACGAGTGCCGCAAAGCGTTCCCGGCGGCGGCCATCGTCGGCGTCGGCGGCGTGAACAGCGGTTACGACGCTGCCGAGCTGCTTGCAGCGGGAGCCGACGCGGTCCAGGTGGGCACGGCCACCTTCGTCGACCCGAGGGCGCCGCTGCGGGTACTCGAGGAACTGCGGGCCTGGTGTTCGTCGCAAGGTCTTGCGAGCATCTCGGAGCTGGCGGGCGGCCATGCCGCCACCCGATCAGGCAAGGCCCGGGCCGCACCTTCTTATCCGGCGAACGCGTCGAACCAAGTTGAGGTCGTGAAGGTTATGAAAGTCGTGAAGGTTATGAAAGCAGGAAAAGAAGAGGCCGAGGTAGTGACAGCCGAGGGGCACTTTGGATAGGTTCGGCGCTATATGAGCGAAGACAGGGTGATCGATATCCGGCAAATAGGAAAGGCTGACGTGGTCGAGTTCGGGATAACCGGCCCGGCCGTACCGAACGAGTTGGAGCAGTTTCGCCAGCGGCTAGTGCTGGCCCTGGACGTGGACGACTCAGTCCTGGCAATGCGGTGGGCTGCGCGGATGCAACCCTGGTTCGGAGTGGCCAAGGTGGGCCTGGAACTGTTCAGCGCGGCCGGCCCGCCGGTCGTCGCTGAGCTCATGGAGGCCGGTTTCAGGGTCTTCGTCGACCTGAAGGTGCTGGACATCCCGACCACGACCCGGAAAGCCGCCAGGGTACTCGGCGCCCTTGGCGCCTCCTACCTCACGGTACATGCCTCAGCCGGGACCGCCACCATGGCTGCAGGTGCTGAGGGGCTGGCCGAAGGCGCTGCCGGAGCGGGGCTGCCCGCTCCAGCCCTCCTTGCGGTCACGGTCCTTACAAGCGAAACCGAGGCGCCCCCCGACCTGCTCCGCTCCCGGGTTGAATCCGCCCGCGAGGCGGGGTGCGCTGGCTTCGTCTGCGCCGCCTCCGATCTCAGCGAGGCCAAGTCCATTGCTCCCGGCTTGCTCGCGGTGGTGCCGGGGATCAGGCTTGCTGGCACAGGCAGGGACGACCAAAGCCGAGCGGCAACGCCTGCCGAGGCTCTTCTCGGCGGAGCGGACATGTTGGTCATCGGGAGAGCGGTCACAGCGTCAGCTGACCCCGAAGCCGCTGCCGCCTCGATCGTCGAGGAACTCGCCGCCGCCGCAGCAAGCGTTTAGCCCCCGAACGGCCTCTGGACGGCCTAAGAGCGCCTCAACGGGGGCTCGAAGGGGCCCTAAAGGGGCATCCGATGGGCCTGGGTGAAGCTTTTGGGCCAGGATTTCACAACCTCGTGTTGCAACGCGCTAGGGTGCGCTCCATGCCTTTGCCGCCCACTCTTTCCGCAGAACAACGCCAGGCCGCCCTGGAGAAGGCCGCTGCCGCTCGTAAGCAACGAGCTGAGCTTAAGGACCGCCTCAAGATGGGCTCTGTTTCCTTGAAGGAACTTCTCGATCAAGGTCAGAACAACGAAGTGATCGGCAAGATGAAGGTGCTTGCCGTCCTCGAGAGCCTTCCCGGGCTTGGGAAGGTCAAAGCTCGTCGCGTCATGGACGAGGTCGGGATCAGTGACACCAGGCGAGTTCAGGGCCTGGGGGAACAACAGCGCCGCAAGTTGCTCGAAAAGCTGAGCTAAGACCCGGCTGGGGTGGCCTTACGCCCGCCCGCGGGCCATTTGCCACCAGGACGTCGTCTTGGACCGCTGGGAGCAGTGCCTGCGCGGATGGCTAAGGGTTCTGACCGTAGGCCCCGAAGGGTACTTTGTGAGCCC
>Ga0302181_10002060_pt1 | contig 14572 bp, 9 predicted proteins | sample I_Palsa_E3_3_FD_198786 | JGI IMG/M metagenome (GOLD analysis project Ga0302181, IMG submission 198786) | Peat permafrost microbial communities from Stordalen Mire near Abisko, Sweden - I_Palsa_E3_3 | ecosystem: Environmental > Terrestrial > Soil > Palsa > Peat permafrost | place: Sweden: Abisko... | reverse complement strand
AAGGGCACCCGCCCGCGGGAACAGGATCAGCCCGGTCCCGGTCCCGGCCGCCACTAGCAGACCAGCCGCGCTTTGGTCCGCCGAGGATCCGCCGAGCGGGGCACGCATGTCATCACCGACGGTCACTTGGTTTCCGATCTCGTCGACGCGCCGGAGCCCAGGCGTTCCGGCGCCCTTACGACTAATGCTGGCAGAAACGCAGCCATCCATCCGGCGGACCGGCCGGGTGGGAATGGTTCGGGCCAGGCTCCCCTCATGTCACCAAGGGAGCCTGGCCCTGCTGGGCTGGCCGTCAGGCGACGGCCGCTACGGCGTTGTCAGCACCGCAGTGAGGAGAAAGGACGCGACCGCGCCCTTTGCCAGCTCCGGCGCGTTCGAGCTGGAGTTGCAGTGGCCCTTCTTCGGGCCGGAGGTGTACCTCGGCGCGTACCCGGCGCCGTAGACCTGCAGCGCGCCCGGACCCGAGGTCCTGGCGAACTTGCCCGTGCTCTGGCTGCCCACGGCGGCGAAAACGACATATGTGGTGAACGAGAAGTGGCAAGTCTTGAGGTTGAAGATCTGGCTCTTGGTCGGCGGGGCGGTGACCACCACCGTCAGGTTTCCGGTCGAGGTGGTGAATTTGTGATCCTGACCCTTCGTCGGGGCGGGGCCCTTCGGGGCGAAGACGCCACGGGCGTCTACTAGCCCTCCCCAGGCCAGCGGGGTGGTGGGGTTGTCCGCGGTCGCGGGCTTGCCGTAGATCACGCCGTAGGCGGTCTCCGGGCCGGTGATGGCTTTGCTGCCCGCGTGGCTGCTCGCCAGGGCCGGCTGGCTGCTCGCCAGGGCCGGCGTCCCCGCCAACACGAGCGCGGCAGTGCCGCCCGCCATGGCTAGTGCCGCGAGCTTGATTCTGAGCTGCATTTTCTTCCCCTCTTGGGATGACGTTGATTTTGCCACGCCGCGCGGCATTTCAGCCTGCGACGGTAAGAAGCGTTAGGGATTATACGGTCGACTGCTCGTCCTGGATTAGCTCTTTGCTAAATGAATTTGGTCGCGGTTGGTGGAGCCGCAGCTTTCCGGTGATCTTGCTTCAAGAGCCACCCTTAGCCAGGCGCCACCTGGGCTGCGCCCAGATCAGCCAATACCGGCGCCGCGGGCAATCTGTGATGGTAGTGAAGGTAAAGCAGAAACCGGTTCCAAGATCGGTTTTCTCCGGTTGGTCGCATTGCTCATTCCGTGCGCGCTTATTACAGTGATCGACAGACGCCTGATCCAGATCAGTCAGCCGCATCTAGCCCCATCCCCAGAAGCAGCGCTGGCCGCCAGCATGCGCACGCCGGTCCTGTAAATCCGATCATTCAATGACGACGAACTCATGCAGCGCACCGTGGCGGATTCAGAAGAGCGCCGCGGGGAGCAGCGATCACCAACGAGTTATCGCTGGTCAGGCGGGTCACCGATGGCTGAACTAGGGCCAGCGCCCCGGCTCGGCGTCGCCCCGCACCCCAACGCTAAGACAGCCGATGGCGACTGCCGGAGTTTACTGGGAGTTGGGACAAGCGCTTAAACTAGCGCCACCCTGAGCGTCTCATCTTTATGCTCCAATCCAGGTCGGTTGTTGGCGGCAATTCTGTGACGTCGCCCGTCTCCTCGTGCTGACAACGCTTGCGGGATCTGCCGCCTTTGATAGGGATCTTCATCGGATCAGCTGTATGCATCTGGTGAAGTCCCGCTCTGCGTCGCGTAACGCCAGTTGGAACCTTGCCGCTTCTGACTGCTATGCATTTACCTATGTTGCTTCATACCGGTAACGTTCCTAGCCACGTTTGTCACGCCAATATCATGCACGAGGAAAACAGCCTAGAGGCGCCACACTTGGATCATTCTTTCCGGTATATGGCGACTAGTGCCTTAGCAGATCACGCTTGCCCCGCTGGGTTTGTCCGGCGAGTTTCTCGCTGGTGAGCGACTTCTGCTCCCGCACGGGTCTGCCCACCTGATCAGCCCCGCGGCTGGAGTGGGCCCGGAACGCTATCAGTGATAGCTGAGGAACTGCTGTATACCAGCGACAGAAGGCCTGTAGGCTTCGACCCGTGAGCGAGCCGGTCCGTGCGGATTCGGTTGGCGAGAGACTGAGAAATCTGCGCCACGGCCTCGGGCTGAGCCAAGAGCAGCTGGCCCGGCGGCTTGGCGTCTCTTTCGTCACCGTCAACCGGTGGGAATCCGGCAAGACCCAGATCTCCGCCAAGGCGGCGGCGGCGCTCGCCGATCTTGAGGCCGACGCAGCCGTCGGCGAAACCGACGGCCAAGGCACCGCGCTGCCGGTAGCGAGATCCAGTTTCGTCGGCCGCGAACACGAACTCGCCGAGCTAGCGCGGTTGCTGCGGCAATCGAGGCTCGTCACGCTGATCGGCCCAGGCGGCGCGGGCAAGAGTCGGCTGGCGGCTGAGGCGCTCGGCCGCCGCGACATCAGTGACGCCGACGTGGTCTTCGTGGGACTCGAGCAGATCAGGCATCCGCGCACGATCGCCTCCGCGCTTGCTTCCCGGCTACAGGTACACGACCAGCAGGGCACGCCGCTGATTCAGTCGCTGCGGTCAGCGCTTGCCGCGGGAGCGAAGAAGATGCTGCTGCTCGACGGTGCCGAGCGGCTGGCCGATCAGGTCGCCGAGCTGGCAGGCGAGCTGCTTGACTCGGTGCCAGAACTCCGGATCGTGGTCACCAGCAGGGTCGTGCTCGGCGTGCCAGGCGAAGTGTGCTGGACGGTGCCGCCGCTCGCCTGCCCCTCCGTGACGGCCGGGGCGACCGACATCGCCAGTTCCGACGCCGTCAAGCTCTTCATCGCCAGGGCGAGCGAACGGCTGCCAGACTTCCGTGCCGCCGACGTCGCACCGCACGCGATCGCCGAGCTATGCCGCCGGCTCGATGGCCTGCCGCTGGCGATCGAGCTGATCGCCAGCTGGGTCGGCACGCTGTCCATCAGGGAGATCCTGCAGCAGCGGGCCGTCCTGCTCGACTCCGAGCCAGCCACCCGCGTCGGCCGCCGGCTGGCCGACGTGTTGCAGGTGAGCTATGACTTGCTGACCGCCGAGCAGCGTCGGCGGCTGTGCATGCTCAGCGTCATCGCCGGATCGTTCCGGATGGCCGATGCGCAGGCCATCCTCGGCGTGGACGCGCCGACGGCGATCGCTACTGTTCGTTCGCTTGTCGACTCGTCCTGGCTTGTCGTCGCTCGCGGCGCCGAGCGGAACCTGTTCAGCCGGCTAGAGACCATCGCCACCTTCACAGGGCAGCAGCTGGAGAAGAGCGAGGACGGCCCGGCGGCCCGGCGCAGGCATGCGGTGCACTTCGCCAGCGTGGCCGTCGAGAGCGAGCAGGGGCTTGCCGGACCGGACGCGGGCGGCTGGGCCGCACGCCTGGAGGGCGCCGTCGCCGACCTGGACCTGACGATGCACTGGGCGGATGAGCACAATGACGTCGACCTTGGCCTGAACGTCAGCTCCGCGCTGTGGCGCTGGTGGCTGTCCAGCGGCCGGCTCGCCGTCGGCCGCGGCTGGCTGGCCAGGTTCCTCGCGGCGGCCGGTGACCGCCAGGACGAAGTCACCGGCCGTGCCTACTGCGCCGCCGCCGTGCTTGCCGCAGAGAACGGCGACTACAGCGAGGCGGTCAGACAGGCCGAGCTCGCCATGACGATCTTCGGCCCGCTCGAGGAGAAGCTGCAAATGACGCTGGCCGCCACCGTCATCGGCTCCGCGAACCGTTACCTCGGCAACCACGAAGATGCCAGGCGCGGCTTTGAGCGGGCGATGGAACTGCGCGCCGAGCTTGGCGACCGGCGGGGCATGACGGCGGCGATGAATAACCTTGCGCTGCTCGAGCTGGATGACGGCAACCTGAACCGCGCGCTGGAGCTGTTCGAGGAGGCGCTTGCCATCAAGCGCGAGTTCGGCGAGCAGCGGTCCATCGCCATCGGCCTGGCGAACCTGGCGGACGTGCTGATCAGGACCAGCCAGTGGGACAGGGCAGAGACGGTACTTGCCGAGGGTGCCAGGCTGGCCGGCGAGAACCCGCAGCTGATCGGCACCATCGCCTGCAACCAGGGGGCGCTCGCCACGCACCGGCGGGACTGGGCGCTTGCCGCTGAGCGGTTCGAGGCGGCGATCGCCGCCTCGCAGGCCGGCGGCCATCCGCACGACGTGATCCAGGCGATGATCGGGCTCGGCCGTGTGCACGCGAGGGCCGGAGATCAAGAAGCTGCTTTCGAGCGGCTCCGCGCCGCGCGGGCGCTGGCGACCAAGCTCGGTAACCCGCAACGGCTCGCGGAGGCGGAGGCGGCCCTCGCCGAGGTCACTAGCCCCGATGCGGCCGGCCAGGCGCCGCTTGCACCGGCCGCCCGGCCGGGTAACCTGACCAGCCGTCAGGCCGAGGTGCTCGCCCTGCTGGCAGCCGGACTGAGCAACAAGCAGATCGCGGCCGAGCTATACCTGAGCATTGCCACCGTCGAGCGCCACCTCGCCACCGTTTACCGCAACCTCGGTCTTGGCGGCCGCGTCGAAGCGGCCAGGTTCGCCATGGAGAACGGGCTGGGCGGACAGCTGTCGCCCGCTCGCTGAGCCACCGTGTTATAGCCCGGTCGGCCATGGCCAGGCCAACGGCCGCAGCTACGACGGCCACGCCCCCGTTATGGGGCTTTCGTCCCTTTTGGCCGCGCAATGAATTACATGGTTGCCGCGATTCGGCTGACCACGTGATCCGGATACAAAGGTGCAGGGCTACGTCATCATCGCGACAGGGGCAGGGAGATACCGGTGCACGATCAGCTGCTCGGCTCGACGCAGCCTGTTCTGTCTATCTCCCTAGAGCCGGGTGAGAGCATCGTCGCCGCCACGGGCGAGTTCGCCTGGATGACTGACTCGATCCAAATGGCGGACTCGATCCAAATGGCGGACTCGATCCAAATGGCGGACTCGATCCAAATGGCGGACTCGATCCAAATGGCGGACTCGGTTCAGATGGCGGACTCGGTTCAGATGGCGGACTCGGTTCAGATGGCGGCCTCGGTTCAGATGGTGGCTGGTCAGGCCGGGATGAGCGCCTACCTGGCGAAGGCCGAAGCCGGGACGGTCGCATTCGCGTCCCGGCTGCCAGGTGCCATCATGTCGCTGGAGGTAACGGCGGGGCGCGAATTCATGGTGCACTGCCGCGCCTTCCTGGCCGGAACGCCGGGAATCGAGCTCAGTACCGGTTTCCGGCAGTCACTGAGAACCCCAGGCACGACCGGAGGAGAATTCGTCCTGCGGCGCATCGGCGGCGTCGGCCGCGCGTGGGTCGAGCTGTCCGGCGACGTCGTCCGGCGCGACCTGCCGGCCGGCGTTTCCCTCCGTACTCATCCCTGGCACATCGGCATGTCCGATGCGTCAGTGGCAGTCCAGATCACCGAGCTGGAAGAACCTGCCGACGGCCAGGTCGGCGGCGACGCCCGCCAGCTGGCCGTCCTCTCCGGACCCGGTTCTGTCTGGTTGCAGTCCATGCCATTCCGCAGCATCCCGCCAAGCCACGATTTGGGGTTTTAACAACATGACGCTTCACGCAAAGGACCCGCGCCGGACGGCGATCGCGATCACGGTACTGGCGGCCGCCGGGGGCCTGATCCTAACCGGATGCGGTCCCTCAAGCGGGTCGAGCGCGGCCACCACGCAGACGCCGGCCGCCACGCACTCGTCCGGCACCAGTTCCGCCACGAGCTCCACCGGGTCCACATCGACGGTCGTGTCCTCGGCGTCCCTGCCATTCCCGACCACGCCCGGTGACACCTGGATCTACAGCGACACGAACGGCACCACGTCGGAGAACAAGATCGCGTCGGTAACGCAGGTCCCGTCCGGTCAGCAAGTGCTGATGGACAACACCTTCAAGGACAACGGCACGACCACTAGCTCCCATTATTCCTACATCATCGAGCCGAACGGAGAGATCACGCTTCCGTTTAGCGAGTTCAACTCCAGCGAATCCGGCGTCTCGGTCAAGCTCATCTCCGGCGACATGTACTGGCCATCAGCCGCCGAACTGGCGACCGGCCAGGCTTCCCACAGCACGCTGACGCTCGAGTTCACGGTCGCAGGTAAGACGGAGACGGTCGCCACGCACATCACGGCAACGGGTGGCGGCACTCAGTCGGTCACGGTCCCAGCCGGCACCTACAGCGCCACCGTCGTGAACATGCTCGAGAGCGAGAAATTCGACGGGATCAATGTGAGCACCGATATCAAGACCTGGCTGGCCAGCGGCGTCGGTCCCGTCCAGACTGAGATAGTCAACATCGATGGAACCACTCAGGGCGTCACCAACAAGGAGGAACTGACTTCCTTCGTCAAGGGCTGAGCACCTTCCCGGCATAAATGTGATGGGCAAAGAGACGGGTGCGCTAATAGCTGATCTGGGCGCGATCGGGATCGTGGCGGCTCGGGGTCGGGGAACGGGGCCGAGGGCATGAACCTGCTGAAACTGGCCACAAGGGGCCTGCGTCGCCTGGATGAGAAGGACCACGGGCGCAGCCGGCGGCTTCGGCCGGTAGTCCCGGCGGGTTAGTCGAGGGGGTACTGGGTGGGGGTGGTGGTGTGGGTGCGTCCGGCGGGGGTTCGCCATCGCAGGACGCCTGGTTCCGGCTGAGTCAGCCACCAGCCTTGGGCCTGTTTCATGCGGTGATGATGTCGGCACAAAGGAGCGAGGTTACAGGGACAGGTGGGGCCGCCGTGGTGCCAGGGGGTGATGTGGTCCAAGTCGCAGCTCGTGGCGGGCTGGCCGCAACCGGGCGCGGTGCAGGTCGCGTGGCGGGCGGCGACCAAGTGCCGCAGCGTGCGGCCGGGACGATACCCGCCCTGCGCCTGGGCGTGATCGCAGGGATCGCGGATCACCGCGCGGAACGTCAGGGTCGGGGGGTCGGGAGGACGCAGGTGCGGGCCGGGGACGCATGCGTGGGCCGCGGCGGTGCCGTCGGGGTGCAGCGCGGTGACGCACCACCGGGTGTCCCCGTGCCGGGCCGCCGCGGCCACCACGTCCCGGGCGCTGTCCGGGTCGAGCAGGCCGAACCCGGCCACCTCACCGGGAGTGGCGGAGCCGTCTTCCACGGTGGCCAGCGGCACGGTGATGGTGACCAGCGCCGCCAGGCTCGGGCCACTGTCCCGAGCCGGCCTGCCGGTACCGGTCCCGCCGGTCCCGACCGGGCCGTTACCGGGACCAGGCCCGGAGCCACCACCCCCGCCCGGGCCGCTGCCACCGGGGCCATCGCTGCCACCGGGCCCGTCGCTCTCGCCCGGGCCATCGTTCTCGCCTGTGCCGTCGCTCTCGCCCGGGCCGGTGTCTGTCCCGAAGCCGGTGTCTGTCCCGGAATCGTCTTGCGGGGTGGTTGGTTCGCCCGGCTGCTCCGGGGCCTGCGGGTCACCTGAGGCCGCGGGGTCCGTGAGGGCGTCGCGGGTGTCGCGTTCTTGGAGGAGATCGAGGTAGGCCAGGGCGCGGAGGTCCTGCAAGGTGCCGGGGACGCCGGCGGCGCGCAGGTCGCGGGCCCGCTGGTCGATGTGCTGCCAGGACGCCAGGACCTCATCGGCGGGCAGCTCGCGGGCGACCATTCCGGCGTTGCCGGAGGCTTCCCGGAACCGGCGGACGTGCGCGTCCTGCCGGGCCGCGTCCTTGCGGCGCAGGGCCGACTCCGGGTCCAGCTTGAGGACCAGCCGGTGCGCGAGGTACCGCAGCTTGCCGAACGTCGTGCCCGGGGCGACTCCGGCGAGTTTCTCGTCGGCTTCGGCCAGGTACTCCTCGGCCAGGAACGCGGTCTCATCGGCGATGATCCGGAGGTGGACCGGGTGGATCTTCCCGGCACGCAAGGCGGCCAGAGTCCGGGGCAGCCGCTCGGCCACTGTGCAGGCATAGGCGATCTGCCCGGCCGCGCCCTGCCACGTCATGCTCAGGTCCGCGGCCAGCTCATCGGCCGCGAACTCGCTGAGCGGGACCCGGGTGACCGGAGCCGGGGCGGCCGGAGACGGGTCCGCGGGGGACGGGTCCGCGGGGGACGGGTCCGCGGGGGACGGGTCCGCGGGGGAGGGGGCGGCCAGGGGCGGTGGGTCGGTGCGGCGGGTGGCGAACTCGCGCAGGGTGGTCATCTCGGCCCAGGCGGCGAGGGATTCCAGCCGTCGAGCGCCGCGGAGGATGCCGATCAGGTCATCGTCGGACACGGTCGCGAGGATCTTGTCGTTCGTGGTGGCGGCGTGGATCAGGGTAGCCAGGTCCGGTCCCGGGCACATCTGGTCCGCGGTACCGCCCTGGCCGAAGCCCGCCTGCGAGATGTCATCGGTAGTGAGCTCCTCGCCCGCGGCCGCCGCCGCCATCAGCTCCCCGATATACGCCGCGCTGTCCTCGTCATCCCCGGGTTCCGGGGCGCCGTCGCTCCCGCCCGCCGGGACCGGCTGCGACCCGGAGCCGACCGGCTGCGACCCGGAGCCGGCGGGCTCGGACTGTGGCTCGGGCTCGGGATCGGGGAACGTGGCTGAGGACATGAACCACCGTTCGTTCGGAAGAAAGAGACGAACTCTTACGAACAATCTACCATTTCGTGGGCTTAATTACGAGCTCGTAGCGAACTTTTTTTCGATTACTGTTGCGTGGTTGACGGTGCGGCTGGGAGTAGGGCGGCTAGCGGGATCGAAGCGCGGCTGCGGCTGGAGGGTTAAGGTCAGTCCGTGCAGGCACTGGGTGAGGACGGGGCGCCGCGGCGAGCGGGCTACCGGCGGTCGGCGGGGACGCCGCGCGGTGAGGCCAGGCGGCAGGAACTGCTCGACCGGGTCACCGAGGACCTCGCGGTCAACGGGCTGGTGGACTTTTCGCTCCGGCGGGCCGCGCGGGCGGCGGGCACCACGCACAAGGTGCTGCTTTACCACTTCGACGGAGTCGATGACCTGCTCAGCCAGGCGATCTTCCAGCTGCGCGAACGGCGCATCAGCCGGGGGCTAGCGGCCGCCGCAACGGGGCCGAGGCTGGCGGACCGGGTGCGCGCGATGTGGCCGGTCCTGGTCAGCGAGGAGGGCCGGGTGCTCAATCAGGCCATCGGCCTGGCGATGTACGACTCCGACCGGTACGCGGAACTGGGGCGGGGAGCGTCGCCGCAGTACCTGCCGGCGCTGCTGTCCCTGTGTCCGGCGGACTGGTCCGACCGGCGCAAGCTCGAGGTCGCGCAGATGATCCTCGCGGTGCTCCGGGGGTTCGTGGTGGACCCCCAGACCGATGGCGACACCGCGGGGGTCGCCGCGGGTTTCGAGGCCTTGAGGCGGGCGCTAGACCGGGAAGAGGCGGCCGGCGACTAGCGGATGGCGGGTCGGGAGCGGATGGCGGGTCGGGAGCGGCTGGCGGACCGGACCGGACCGGACCGGGTTGGGCCGGGTTGGGTTGGGTTGGGCGGGGTTGGGTTGGGTTGGGCCGGGTTGGCTCTGGACTTAATGTGAACCATGTGGTTCACTTCTTTTATGACACGGATCGAGCTGTCTGCGGGAACGGTCGACTATGAGGACACGGGCGGCAGCGGGCCGGTGATCGTGCTGCTGCACGGGCTGATGATGGACGCCACGCTGTGGGACGCGGTGATCGCCAAGCTCTCCGCCGGGCACCGGTGCGTGGCCCCGACGCTGCCGCTCGGCGCGCACCGGCATGCGATGCGGGCCGACGCCGACCTGTCGCTGCCCGGGATCGCGCGGCTCGTCGCGGAGTTCCTCGACCGCCTCGATCTGGCCGACGTCACCCTCATCGGGAACGACACCGGCGGAGCCCTCGTCCAGCTGCTCATCGGCGACGGGGCCACCCGGGTCGGACGAGTGGTGCTCGCCTCGTGCGACGCGTTCGAGAACTTCCCGCCCGGGCTCACCGGGAAGACGCTGGTGCTGGCGGGCAAGCTGTCACCGGGGATGTTCGGGGTGTTCATGCAGCAGATGCGGCTCCGGATGATCCGGCGGCTCCCGGTGGCGTTCGGCTGGCTGACTCGGCGCGGGGACGCGGCCACCGCCCGGTGGATGACGCCGGTGCTGACCCAGCCGGAGATCCGCCGGGATACCGTGCGCATGCTGCGGGCGGCCATGGCGGACACCAAGCTCATGCTGGCCGCGGCCGAGGGCCTGCCGGGCTTCGACCGGCCCGCCCTGGTGGTCTGGGCCCGCGAGGACCGGGTGATGCCGCCGGAGCACGGCCGTCGGCTGGCCGGGCTTTTCCGGAACGGGCGGCTGGTCGAGATAGAGGACAGTTACACCCTCATCCCGCTGGATCAGCCGGCCAGGCTCGCTCAGGTCATCCGGGAGTTCATCACGGCCTGCGGGTAGCGGCCCTTGACGCGGTCGCCCGCGGGGTCGAACGGGGGGCGCAGGTAAACGGTGGCCGGGTACAGGCGGCCGCCTACGTTCACCTGGTAGGTGCCGGTCCGGGCGACGTCGGAAGTTTTCGGGTCTCCCTGGACGTAGGCCAGCCCGACGCTACCGCCGACGGCTTGGCCCCAGGCGCCGGAGGTGATCTGGCCGACGGCGATCCCATCTCGGAGCACCAGCTCACCGCCCCAGATCATGGCGCTTGGATCGGCCAGCACGAGCGAGACCAGGCGGCGGCGGGGGCCCTCGGCGCGGGTCCGCTCGACCGCCTCCCGGCCCAGGAACGGCAGGGCGGTCTTGAGCTTGCAGGTGAACAGCAGGCCGGCCTCGACCGGGTTGTCAGCTGGCGTCAGCTCGCGGCCGAAGGCCCGGTATCCCTTCTCCAGCCGCATCGACTCGATCGCGTAGTAGCCGGCGTTGGCCAGGCCGAGATCCGCGCCCGCTGTTATGAGCTCCTCGTAGGCGCCCACCGCGAACTCAGCCGGGACGTATAGCTCCCAGCCGAGCTCGCCTATGTAGGTGATCCTGGTCGCACGGACGGTGGCGTAGCCGAGGTCGATCTCGCGGCTTGAGCCGAACGGGAACGCCTCGTCGCTGAAGTCATCGCGGGACAGGCGGGACAGTAGTACCCGCGACCGCGGGCCCATGACACCGTAGACGGCGTAAGCGGAGGTGACGTCGACCAGCGACGCGTGGCTGTCCGCGGGAATCCGCCTGGTGATGTGGTCCTTGTCGCGTTCGGTGGACGCTGCGCTGCTGACCAGCAGGAACTCGTTTTGTGACTGGCGAGTGACGGTGATGTCGGCCTCGTAGGTGCCGCGCGCGTTGAGCATTCCGGTGTAGACGGTCCGGCCGGGTTCGACGGCGACGTCGGCCGTGCACAGCCACTGCAGCACCTGCTCGGCGTCCCGGCCGGTCACCAGGTACTTGGAGAAGCTGGTCTGGTCGAACAGGGCGACGGCGGTGCGGGCGGCCCGCTGTTCGGCGGAGGACCAGGGCTGCCAGTTCTGCTGACCCCAGCTGTACTCGATGTCTGGATTCTCGCCTGGCGGAGCGAAGAAGTTCGCACGTTCCCAGCCCATCTTGGCGCCGAAACTCGCGTTGGCCTGCTTGAGCAGGTGGTACGCCGGAGAGCGCCGGAACGGCCGGGCGCTCGTCAGCTCGCGGTTCGGCCAGGGCACCGCGTAGTGCAGTCCTAGGACCTCGCTGACCCGGTCGTGCAGCCACTGGTTGTTCCCGTTGAACCGGGCGAAGCGGCGGATGTCGACCGCGGAGGCGTCCAGGCTCGGCTCTCCCGCGGTGATCCACTCGGCCAGCGCCCGGCCGGCGCCGCCCGCGGACGCGATGCCGACGGAGTTGAAGCCGGCGCCGACGAAGAAGTTCCGCAGCTCCGGCGCCTCGCCCAGCAGAAATTGGTTATCCGGGGTGAAGCTCTCCGGACCGTTGTAGAACATCTTGATCCCGGTCTCGGCCAGCGCCGGGATCCGCGTGACGGCGCTGTCCATCAGGATCGCGAAATGGTCCCAGTCCTCCTCGAGCAGCTGGAATTCGAACGGGTAGGGCAGCCGGTCGGGCGCGACCCAGGGCTTGGCCTCGGGCTCGAAGCCGCCGACGAGAAGCCCGCCTACCTCTTCCTTGATGTAGGTGTAGCCGTCCGGATCGCGCAGGATCGGCAGGTCCCGGTGCACGCCGTCGATCTGTTCGGTCACGACGTAGAAGTGCTCGGCTGAGTGCAGCGGCACGGTGACGCCGCACATCGCGCCGACCTGCTTGGCCCACTGACCTGCGCAGTTGACGACTACCTCGGCCTCGACGTCACCGTGGTCGGTGCGGACGCCTGTGACAGTGTTTTTGTTGTGTTGAATTCCGGTGACCCGGGTCCGCTCTCGTATCGTGACGCCGCGGCCGCGGGCGCCGCGGGCCAGCGCGGCGGTCAGGTCGGTCGGGTTGGCCCGGCCGTCGCCGGGCAGCCAGATCGCTCCGGCGAGGTCGTCGGTGGCCATGACCGGGTAGAGCTCGCGGGCCCGCTGCGGGCTGATCAGCTCGCACTCCAGCTGGTAGGCCTCGGCGGTGGCGGCCGTTCGCTTGAGCTGGGCGAGGCGATCCGGGGTCCGGGCCACGGTGACGCCACCGCAGCGGCGGAAGCCCGCGGACAGGCCGGTCTCTGCCTCGAGCCGTTCGTAGAGTTCGGCGGAGTACTGGACGAGGCGGGTGCCCGCCTGCGAGGAACGCAGCTGGCCCACCAGTCCGGCCGCGTGCCAGGTGGTGCCGCAGGAGAGCTGTCCCTGCTCGAGCAGCAGCACATCGGTCCAGCCCATGTGCGCGAGATGATAGGCGACGCTGGTGCCGATCACTCCCCCGCCGATGATCACGCCGCGGGCGCGGCTGGGGAGGCTGGGTTTTGGCGGTACCGGGCGCGCTGGCTCAGTCATCGTGTCTCAGTCATCGTGTCTCAGTCATCGTGTCTCAGTCATCGCGCTGGGCCTCCTCGAGCAGGCTCGTGAAGCTCGTGGCCGTGAAGCCGGCCGCCGCGCCGTCGAACCGTTCCATCGCCCACGACCAGAAGTCGAAGTCGATTGGGCTCACGGCGTGCTGGATCGCGCCCCACAGGGTCCACCCGTACATGCCGACCAGGCCGAGCAGCCGGGCGCGGGCGATCTTGCTCCGCCTTGGCTTGTGGTAATAGGCCGTGACCAGGTTACTGAGGGCATCCGGCGTGAAATGAGCCTCGGCCCCGATGTTGCCGAGCTCGAAGCAGGCGTCGTTGTTGCCCGACAGCTCGTAGTCGATCAGCCAGATCCGGTCCCCGTCGTCGATGAGGTTGGCGGCCAGCAGGTCGTTGTGGCACGGGACCGTTTCCGTGGCCTTTGCGGCCAGTGCGTTCTGGGCCGCGCGGACCCGCGGCAGCAGGTCGTCGTAGCCGGCCGGGATGCGGAAGCCGCGGGACTTTGCTACTTGGTGGTACCGCCGCTGGATGTCGAACATGTCGAAGTCGTTGCCGAAGCGCTGACCGGAGTGCAGCCGACGGCACGCCTGCGCGATGCGCGGGATGTTGTCCGCGGTGGCCACGTCGGCGGGGCCGAGCGTCCGGCCCTCGATGTAGCCGATGACCAGCAGGCTGTCCTGCGGGCGGTACTCGACGACCGGCGGCCCCGCCCCGGCGGCGGCCGCGGTCACCGCGTTTCGGTACTCACAATCGCGGTCGATGGTGAGCAGCTCAGTGCCGTTAGCCGCGACGCGCGCGACGAAGGTCCCGTCCGGCGTGGTCACGCGGTAGTTGCGGTTGGTCAGGCCGCCAGACAGCTCGCTGACCATGCGCGGCTGGCCGGCCAGGCTGTTCGTCTGGTCGAAGAGGACATCTAGTTCCGCGGAGATACCTCCCTCCAGCTGGACGGTAAGCGCCACCGTATGCCCTATGCCGTCAAAGGATCTAGACAGTTTGCGGCAGCGCTCGTACATTTGCGGCAGCGCTCGTACATTTGCGTTCAACGGGGTTTTTCGTGGGAGGCCAAGGACATGCGCGAGCATGACGGCTGAGCAGCCGATTGGCGCCGGGCGGCCGACCGGCGATGGCCGGGCGATGGGCCTGGCCAGGGTCGGAGGGCGGCGGCGGGCGCGGCCCGCGCTGCGGACGAGCACCCGGCCGCCGCCGAAGATCTCGCGCGATCCGGGGACCACGGTGCACGCTCAGATCGAGGACTGGCTGGCGGGCCAGATCGCCGGCGGCGCGCTAGTGGCCGGCGACAGGCTGCCCACCGAGCACGACCTGGCCGCCTGGTTCGGGGTCAGCCGGATGACGCTGCGGCATGCGCTGGCCGAGCTGGCCAAGCGCGGGCTGGTGACCAAGGCGGTGGGACGGCACGGCGGGACTTTCGTGGCCGCGGCCAAGCTGCAGCAGGACCTCACCACGCTGGCCGGCTTCTCCGAGCAGCTGCGCCGGCACGGGATGGTCGCGGGCGCCCGGGTGCTTTCCGCCCGGTCGCGCCCGGCGGGACCGGCCGTACGGGCCGCCCTGCAGATCGGCGCGGGCGATCAGGTGCATGAGATCCGGCGGATCCGGTTGGCCGAAGGCCGGCCGATCGCCCTGGAGCACTCGCTATTCCCGGCCGCCCGATTTCCCGGCATGCTGGACATCCGGCTGGACGGCTCGCTCTACGCGCTGCTCGAGGTCATGTACGGGCTGCGGCCCCACCGGG
>Ga0302181_10002059_pt1 | contig 14574 bp, 12 predicted proteins | sample I_Palsa_E3_3_FD_198786 | JGI IMG/M metagenome (GOLD analysis project Ga0302181, IMG submission 198786) | Peat permafrost microbial communities from Stordalen Mire near Abisko, Sweden - I_Palsa_E3_3 | ecosystem: Environmental > Terrestrial > Soil > Palsa > Peat permafrost | place: Sweden... | reverse complement strand
TTTCCGTGCAGCCTCCCTCCAAACTCAGCGTGCCCGCTTTCCAGGCACTGAGCTTTCCAGCGATTTATGCCGCGTGCGCGACGGGGTTCGCGTGGATCCAGTCATGGCACGGGGCGCAGACGATGAGTGTCTTGCGCCGCATTTTCGCCATGAGGGCGGCCCACGCGGGCTGGCCCGGTCCCGGTTTCCCGAGTTCCCTGAGGCCGGTGACCTGGTGGACTGTCACCGTGGTGCCGGTCTCGCAGAGCTCGCACTCCTGCTTGCGGAGCCGTCTGACCAGCTCCTTGCGGGGGTAGGGTGCCGGGGCGGGCACGGGGTCGCGGATGACCGCCCGCCGGTCTTGCCGCAGGATGATCCCGCCGAATCGTGCTATCAGGTCCTTCTTGCCCTCGCGGTGCCTCCTGGCCTCAAAGCAGGTCCGCAGCCCGTCCCTGGTCTCGATCTTGGCCTTGTACTTGGCCGCGGTCTTGGAGACGGTACTGTGGTGCTTGGCCGCCAGGGTCTTTAGCATCGACGTCATGGCGTTCCAGTGCAGGGTGTTCAGCCGGTAGACGTCATGGGCGAGAAGGTAGTAGTTCACGACGCCCTGGTATTCGGCCCCGTACTTCCGGACGATGTCGTAGTCGTCCAGGTTCTGGAGCCGGGACCGGTGCCACGGTTTGCCGTGCTGCCGGTAGCGGGCGCACTGGGCCTTTATCACGTCCGGGGGCACTTTCAGCGCGATATTCCCGTTGGCGCTTCTGCGCCCGTCGGTGAGTTTCGTGTTGTCATGCTGGACGGTGATGTCGTATCCGAGGAAGCGCGCCCGCTGGCTGCGGGCGTGGGTGATCAGCGTCTTCTGCCTGTTGAGTTCCAGTCCGAGGGTTTCCCGGAGGAATTCGGCTATCCTGGTCTTGATTTCCTCGGCCTCAGATTTCGGTCCGGCGTATCCCAGCAGATGATCATCCGCGTACCTGGTGTATCTTAGGCGGCGGTAACCGGGGTCTGCCGGGTCTCCGCAGGGGATGGCGCGCAGTTGCTTCTTCAGGTTGCGGGCTTCTGCCCGATTCCCCTGTCTTTTTGCGTCCTCCAGTCTTTTCTGAATCCTGCTGTATCCTGGATTCTTCCTTCGGCTGGTTCCCCGGGTGTACTGCGGGATCAGTTCCTGCTCGACAAACTCGTCGAGCTTGTGCAGGTAGATGTTACTAAGGATTGGTGATACCACACCGCCCTGAGGGCAGCCGCTGAGCGTTTCATGGTAGTCCCAGTCTTCAAGGTACCCGGCTTTAAGCATGTTTCGGATTAGCCGGAGGAACCGCTGGTCCTTGATTTTCTCTGCCATGATACTGAGGAGGATTTCGTGGTCCAGTGACCCGAAGCAGTCGCTGATATCACCCTCAACGAACCATACAGTTCCGGTCCAGGTGTTATTGATTTCCCGCAACGCGGTATGACACCCGCGGTTCCTCCGGAATCCGTGTGAGAAGGCGGAAAAACCGGGCTCGTAGTACGCTTCCAGCAGGAAGCGAACCACTTCGCCGACCAGCTTGTCGGACCATGTCGGCATGCCGAGCGGGCGGAGTTTCCCGTTCTTTTTCGGGATATGCACGCGGCGGGCCGGAGCGAACCGGTACCTTTCGTGCCGCATCGCCTCGATGATCTGGTCGATCTTTTCCTCGGACATTCCATCGGCGGTTTCCCTGCCGACTCCGGGCGTCATCGCTCCCTGGTTGGAGTAGATTTTCCCGTAGGCGGACAGGTACAGTTCCCTGTTGAACATCTGCCTGTAAAGCTGCGTGCACGGAAGACCCTTCCTGCCGCGCTCGCGGAGAACGCCAAGCACCACTTCGGCTGTCTGCATTCCGCATACCTCATGGTTTTTCATCGTTCATCGCCTGTGCCTCTTCGCCCTGTGGTCCGGCTCTCCCGGTCTCCAGATTGGGCGGGTCGTTACTCCGCCGACTACTACAGGCACTCCGTCGCCGTAGGGCTCGCGCCCCTTAGGCGATCCCATGTTCATACTGCTATACGCGTCTAGCGTGACTTAGGCGTCCCGTCCGTCTCCTTGAATACCCTGACAGGGCATCGCTCCTGCGCCCCAGAGGATTGAGGCGCGCTCGTTATTATCGCACCTCAGGGGCCGGTGCCGGTTTCATGCATCTTTCCGGCAGGCGTGTAGTTGCACCTTCTGGAGACTAGGATTCAGGTAATCCGACTTTCGCCAGTATCACGCGGATCTCCCAGCGCGCCGCCCTTGATGCCTAGGCGCGGCCGCTGGTTTTCTGCCATGCTATTTTCCCGTATCGTCCTTTCGGACTCTGGTTAGGCATCAGATCCAGAGATAATCTCCTCTCATCTCTGCCCGCTTTGCGGGCGATATAGCAGTACGCCTCATGGCGCACCAACGAACTACAGCTGCCGTAACTGAGCGGCACAGCGGTCACAGATCGGGAAACATCGACTGTAATACCAGCGGGTAATCTCAATACCCCGGCGGGGTTTAGGATTTACCCCTCATTGGTGCCGTGGTATACCCCCGCATGGCATTCCTGATACCCGCGCGGGGTATTGACACCATTACAAGATGGTCATGTTAATTGCGTGATCTGGCCGGCTGCTATTAACCTCATGCCATTGCCAGCACCGCAGGCGGCTAATCGGGCTGCCGCCATGACGGCCGGGGGTCGGCTCGGCGCAGGAAGGACACGCATGGCAAGCCAGGCGGCTGACGCCAGGGCCAGGGCCGGATGGTTGCGCGGCATCGGCGCGGTGCATGAGGAAAGCTGGACCGCGCCCGATGTCAGGCGGCGGCTGCAACTGGCGCTGGCGGGGATCTGGCTGCTCGATGCGGTGCTGCAGTTCCAGGCCTTCATGTTCAGCAGGGGCTTCTCGCAGATGCTCGGCGCGACGGCGGCGGGCAACCCGGCGGTCATCGCGGACCCGATCAACTGGTCGGCCAAGATCATCGCCGGGCATGGCACGCTGACGAACGCGGTCTTCGCGTTCATCCAGCTCGCGATCGGCCTCGGGATCGCCTGGCGGCCGACCCTCAAGCTCGCGCTCGGCGCCTCGATCGTGTGGGCCCTGGGCGTGTGGTGGTTCGGCGAGGGACTCGGCGGGGTCCTGAACGGGGCCGGCGGCCCGGCTAACGGCGCGCCGGGCGCCGTGATCATCTACGCGCTGCTCGCCGTCCTGCTGTGGCCCGGTAGCCGTGACCGGGCGGCACCCTTCGTCGCGGGCCGGTTCACCGGGGCGAACGTGGCCCGGGCGCTCTGGCTGGTGCTGTGGGGCAGCCTGGCCTACCTGGCGCTGCTCCCGGCGACCCGGGCGCCGAAGGCGCTCGGCGGCATGGTCTCCGGGATGGCGTCCGGGCAGCCCGGCTGGCTGTCCAGCGTCGACAACCACCTGGGGGCGTTCCTGACCAGCCACGGTCCGGCCACGGCGGTGATCCTGGCGATCGTGCTGGCCCTGGTGGCGGTAAGCGTCTGCCTGCCCCGGCCTGCGGCCCGGGCCGGGGTCGTGCTGGCCATCGTGACCGCCGCCTTCATCTGGATCGCCGAAGGACTCGGCGGCATGCTGACCGGCGGCGGCACCGATCCGAACTCCGGCCCTCTGCTCGCGCTGGTTGCGGTGGCGTACTGGCCGCTGGCCAGCAGTGCCTTGTCCGCCACCGGTCAGCCCAACCGGATCGCGACCACCCAGCCAGAATCGCCTGAAGGAGCCTGACATGGCCGGACCGTCCTGGCTCGCGTGGACCTTCGCGAGCGTCGTGATCCTAGTGGCCGGCTACTGCCTGACCCGGCTGGTGGCCTCCTGGCGGCGGCATCGCCCGAGTGATCACCGCATCGACGTCATCCACGTGCTGATGGGCGTCGCGATGGCCGGCATGCTCGTGCCGCGGCTGCGGGTGTTCTGGGTCGGCGGCTGGGAGGTGGTCTTCGGGATGGGCGCCGCCTGGTTCGGCTGGCTGGCGATCCGCGAGTTCCGCGGCCGGCCTACCGTGGGCGGGCGGCCTGGTCATCATCTCCAGCACGTGCTCGGCTGCGGGGCGATGCTGTACATGTTCCTGGCCGCGGCCACGGTCGCGAAGGCCGCCGCCGGGGGGTCAGCGATGGGCGGGATGGCGGCCGGCGCCGCGCACTTCCCCACGCTGGCCCTCGTCCTGGCCGTCGCGCTGTTCGGGTACGTGGTCTGGACGGCGGACCGGCTCTCCTCGCTGACGCCGGTAGCCGCCCTCGCGGCACGCAGCGTGCCGGTTCCGGTCCTGGCCGGGGCGGGCCCGGGCGGCGGAACCAGCATTGTGGCCGCGGGCGGCGAAGGCGGCCACGGCACGCCGGGTAGCGACGGCCAGGCACCGGCCGGCCAGGCCCGGCAGGCGCCGCTGTCGCCTCGGCTGGCGGCGTGCTGCGAGATAGCCATGGGCGTGACTATGGGCTACATGCTGATTCTGATGATCTGAGCTTCGGCCGCGGGAACGCCAGCGCCGGGCCGTAACCTGGCAGCACTCCGGTGCTCCCCGGCGGCCGGCGCCTCCGCAGCCCCGGTCGCGCTACGGGGCGACGACCACCATAGGTGTGCCGCACGAGCACGTATAGGCGGCGCCGGACTCGCCGGTGCAGTGACAGGCACGCTGGACGACCAGGCGGCACCCGCAGTCCTCATGGGTGCAGGTGAGTACTGTTCCCTCAGGAAAACCCGCTTCGGTCATGGTCAGTACTCCTTCTGGCTTGCCCGGCCGGGAAGGCCCGGGCTAGCTTGGCCCGGCGAGCTGGTATCCCGCTTCTTCGACCGCCGCTCGCAGGGCCGCCATCTCCGGGGCGGACTCGGCCACGATCTTGACCTCGCCGGAAGCGAGATCGACATCCACCTGGCTGACCCCGGGGATGGCCGAGATTTCGGCGCGCACCGCTTTCTGACAGTGCTCGCAGCTCATCCCGGTGACGGTGATCACGCTCAGGCTCATACCGGAATCGTATCTCCGCACCCGGGACCGGCCAGCCGTCTTGGTTCGTCCCGGAAAGGATCGGGTTTCCGCGACGGAGGTCATACGCCGGCGTGCCGGCCGGTAGCGGCTGGAGTACCTTTGCCCTAGGTTTGCGGGAGGTGGTGGATGTGGCGGCGGCGAGCCCGCTGACCGAAGCGGCGCCGGCTACGGCGGACTTCGAATTGGTCAGCGGCGGGATGACGTGCGCCGCGTGCGCGGCCCGGGTCCAGGCCAAGCTGAACAAGGTGCATGGCGCCACCGCAACCGTCAATCTTGCCACCGAACGGGCGCATGTCACGGCCCCGGCCCACATCTCCGCCCAGCACCTAGTCGCCGTGGTCGAGGCGGGCGGCTACTCCGCCCAGCCGGCCGTCCCGGCATCGGCCGACGCGGCGTTTGCCGACGATGGCGCCGCGGTCCGGCGGCTGCGCCGCAGGCTGATCCTGGCGCTGGTGTTCTTCGTCCCGCTGACCGACCTGTCCATCGTGCTGTCGCTGTTTCCCTGGGCGCGGTTCCCCGGCTGGCAGTGGTTCCTGGTGGCGCTGGCCGCGCCGGTGGCGATCTGGGCGGCGTGGCCGTTCCACCAGGCCGCGCTGCGGCAGGCCCGGCACTTGTCGTCGTCGATGGACACGCTGGTGTCGCTGGGCATCCTGGCGGCCTGCGGCTGGTCGGTCTACGCGATGTTCGTCCTGGACCGCAGCCGGACCGGCCTCGACGGCCTGCAGTCGCTGCTGCATGCCTCCGGCGGCGGGATCTACCTCGAGGTGGCCGCCTCGGTCACCACGTTCCTGCTGGCCGGGCGCCTGTATGAGGCCCGGGCCCGGCGTACCGCCGGGGAGGCCATGCGGGAACTGGCCGCCGCCGGGGCCAAAGACGTCTGCGTCCTCGGCGACGACGGCACCGAGCAGCTGATCCCGGCTGATTTGCTGCGGGCAGGCCAGCGTTTCGTTGTCCGCCCAGGGGAGCGGATCGCCGCCGACGGGGAAGTCCTGTCCGGCCAGTCCGCCGTGGACCGCAGCATGATGACCGGAGAATCGGTCCCCGTCGACGCCGCCGCAGGCGACAGCGTCACCGGCGGCACCATCGCCCTGACCGGCCGCCTGGTGGTCCGCGCGGACAAGGTAGGTGCGGACACCCAGCTCGCTCACCTGATCGCGATGGTCGAGCAGGCCCAGGCCGGAAAGGCCGGCATCCAGCGGCTAGCCGACCGGATCTGTGCCGTGTTCGTCCCGGCCGTCCTGGCCTGCTCGGCCCTCACCCTGGCCGGCTGGCTCCTAGCAGGCAGCCCGGCCGCCCACGCCTTCAGCGCCGCCCTGGCTGTCCTGATTATCGCCTGTCCCTGCGCGCTGGGGCTGGCCACCCCGGCCGCCTTGGTGGTGGCGTCCGGGCGTGGCGCCCAGCTCGGCTTCTTCATCAAGGGCTACCAGGCGCTGGAGTCCTCCCGCGCCATCGGCACCGTGGTGCTGGACAAGACCGGCACGGTCACCACCGGCCAGATGACGGTGACCGCCGTCCAGCCCGTTCCTGGCACCAGCCGCAGCGACCTGCTCCGCTACGCCGGCTCGGTCGAGCAGGCTTCCGAGCATGCCGTGGCCGCCGCCATCACCGCCCTGGCCCGGACCGAACCGCTCGCGCTGACCTCGGCGGACGGCTTCGCCGCGCTGGCGGGCCTGGGCGCCCGCGGCGTCGTGGACGGTCACGAGGTCATCGTGGGCCGGTCCCGGCTGTTCGCCGGCCGCGGGATCGAGGTGCCCGCGGATCTCGCCTCGTGGTGCCGCGCTCAGGAGGACGCGGGCTGCACCGCGGTGCTGGTCGGCTGGGACGACGAGATCCGCGGCGCGCTGGCGGTGACTGACACGGTCAAGCCCTCCGCGCCCGGAGCTGTCGCCCGGCTGCGCGGCCTGGGCCTACGGCCGGTGCTGCTGACCGGCGACAACCCGGCCACCGCCCGGGCGGTCGCGGCCGCCGCCGGGATCGACGAGGTCATCAGCGAGGCGCTCCCCGCGGCCAAGGCGCGGGTGATCACGGACCTGCAGGCAGCGGGCCGTTCGGCTGCCATGGTCGGTGACGGGGTCAACGACGGTCCGGCCCTGGCCGCGGCCCAGCTGGGCCTGGCTCTGGGTTCCGGCACGGACGTTGCCATCTGCGCGGCGGACATGATCTTGCTCCGCGACGACCTGGACGTCGTCCCCGACGCCATCATGCTGGCCCGGGCCACGTTCCGGACCATCCGCCGCAACCTGGCCTGGGCGTTCTGCTACAACGTGCTGGCCATCCCGCTGGCCGCACTCGGCTTCCTCAACCCGATCCTCGCCGCGGCCGCGATGACGCTGTCCTCGGTCTTCGTGGTGTGGAACAGCTTGCGCCTGCGGCGCTTCTCCGCCGCCTCCGCCTCCGCGGACGTGAGGTGATCCGGTGGCACGCGAAGCGAAGCTCGTGGGGTTCGTGCTCCTGCTCATCGCGATCTTCGTCGGCGCCCACGCGGCCGGGTCTCACCTGGGCCCGGTGACGACCACTCATTCCCAGGTCAAGGGTCCGGGTCTGGGCGGCGGCACGGGCGGCATGAACATGGGCCAGTCCGGCGACGATCAGGGGCCTACGCCGGCGGTGCGGCTGCGGGGCGGCCACTCGTGAGCGCCACCGGGACCATGGTCGAGGCCGAACTTGTCGTCGGCGGGATGACCTGCGGGTCGTGCGCCGCCCGGATCGAACGGCGGCTGAACCGGCTGGACGGCGTGGCGGCCACCGTCAACTACGCGACCGGGCGGGCGTACTTCTCATCTCTGGGCGGCCGCGACGCCCGCGAGCTCATCGGCGTGATCGAGTCGGCCGGCTACACGGCGGAACTTCCGGTCCCGCCGGCCCCGGACGATGCGCCGCCGGCTGACCCGGCGACCCGGGCGCTGGCGTGGCGGCTCGCGGTCTGCGTCCCGCTGGCGGCCGCGGTCATCGTGCTGTCCATGGTGCCGGCCGCGCAGTTCGCCGGCTGGCAGTGGGTGAGCCTGGCGCTGGCCGCGCCGGTGGCGGTGTGGGGGGCGTGGCCGCTGCACCGGGCCGCGTGGTATGGGCTCGGCCATGGCGCCGCGACGATGGACACCCTGGTCAGCGTGGGTGTCGGCGCGTCGTTCGGCTGGTCGGTGTACGCGCTGCTGTTCGGCGGGGCGGGCATGACCGGGATGCGGATGTCGTTCGCGTTCACGTTCGGGCAGGCCAGCGGGCAGACCCTGTACCTGGAGGCCGCCGCCGGGGTCACGACCGCGGTGCTGGCCGGTCGGTACCTGGAGGCCCGGGCCAGGGTCCGGTCGGGGTCCGCGCTGTCGGCCCTGGCCGCCCTGGGTGCCAGGACGGTCGCGGTGCTGCGCGACGGGATCGAGCAGCGGGTGCCCGCTGATTCGCTCGTCGCGGGGGACCTGTTCGTGGTCCGGCCAGGGGAGAAGATCGCCACCGACGGGGTGGTCGTGGAGGGGAGTTCCGCGGTCGACGCCTCGGTGGTCACCGGGGAGTCGATGCCGTCCGAGGTGGGGCCCGGTGACCAGGTGACCGGGGCCACCGTGAACATGAGCGGACGGCTGGTGGTGCGGGCCACCCGGGTCGGCTCCGGCACGCTGCTCGCCCAGATCACCCGCCTGGTCAGCCAGGCGCAGGGCACCAAGGCCAGCGCGCAGCGGCTGGCGGACCGGATCGCCGCCGTGTTCGTCCCATGCGTGATCGCGCTGGCGGTGGCGACCCTCGGCTTCTGGCTGGGCGCGGGCCTGCCCGCGGCGGCGGCCTGGAGCGCGGCGGTCGCGGTGCTGGTGGTCGCGTGCCCGTGCACGCTCGGGCTGGCCACGCCGACCGCCCTGCTGGCCGCCGTGGGCCGCGGCGCCGAGCTGGGCATCCTGGTCAAGAGCGCGCAGGCGCTGGAGTCGGCCGGCCGGATCCGCGCCGTCGTGCTGGACAAGACCGGCACGCTGACCACCGGCGTCATGACCGTGCAGGACATCGTGGTGGTGTCTGGCGGCCCGGCAGAGGAGGAGGCGCTGCGGTTGGCCGGGGCGGTCGAGGACGCCTCCGAGCATCCCATCGGCCAGGCCATCGCGCGGGCCGCGGCCGCCCGCCTGGGCACCTTGCCGCCGGTGACGGGCTTTGCCGCCTTGCCCGGGGCCGGGGTGCGCGGCACCGTCGAAGGCCGTGTGATTAGCGTCGGCAGCCCGCGCCTGTTCGGCGAACTGTCGCTTCTGGTGTCCCCGCCGCTGCGGCAGGCCGCGGAGGCCGCCGAGGACCAGGGCCAGACCGCGGTCCTGGTCGGCTGGGACGGCGAGGCGCGGGCCGCGCTCGTAATCGCTGACCAGCTCAAGCCCCATGCCAGTGCTGCCGTGGCCCGCATCCGCGGCCTGGGCCTGCGGCCGGTCCTGCTGACCGGCGACAACTCCCGCGCCGCTCTCGCGGTCGCGGGCCAGCTCGGCATCCCGGCCGCCGACGTCTCCGCCGGGGTGCGGCCCGAGGGCAAGGTCGAGGCCATCCGCCGGCTGCAGGCGGACAGGGTCCCGGTCGCCTTCGCGGGCGACGGGGTGAACGACGCCGCGGCGCTGGCCCAGGCCGACCTCGGCATGGCGACCGGGGCCGGCACCGACGCGGCCATCGGCGCCGCCGACCTGACCCTGGTCAGCAGCGACCCGCTGAGCATCGTCTCGGCCATCGAACTGGCCCGCGCCACCATGACCGTGATCCGCGCCAACCTCGCCTGGGCGTCCGGCTACAACCTGATCGCGATCCCGCTCGCGGCGCTCGGCTACCTCAACCCGCTGTTCGCCGGGATCGCCATGTCAGCCAGCTCGCTGATCGTCGTCGGCAACAGCCTGCGGCTGCGGCATTTCCACGCCCGGCGTGGTCCCCGGCCTGACCGCCAGCCGGGTAGTGGCGGGCAGGCCAGTCCTGCCGGGCGTTCTCTCGCGCAGGCCCGCCGGTGACCGCCACGGCAGCGCCGGGCGCCGCACCCGCGCAGACCGAACCCGGGCGAAACGTACTGCGCGACCTGGCGCGAGCCGCGTTCGGCCCCGTGATCTGCGCCGTGGTGCTGACAGGGCTGCTATCCGCCTGGGTCGCCGCCGGCGGGGCAGGCACCCTGTCCCGGGTCCGGCTCCAGGTCAGCCTGGCCGCCGTCCCGATGCGCGCCTTCACCCCCCAGGCCGCCGCATCGGCCGGCGCCGCCACCACGTTCCTCACCATCCGCAACCTCAGCGGCACCCCCGACCAGCTCGTCGCCGTCCGCAGCCCGATCGCCCGGCATGTCGTCCTGACCGTCCGCAACGGACCCGCCGGCCCGAGGGTCGTCGTCAGCGACCTGGCCATCCCCGCACACGGGACCCTCACCCTGAGCCCGTTCGGCGAGGACGTCGTGCTCCAGGACCCGGCGCCGTTCGAGACCGCCTCGAGCGTGCCGCTGATCCTGACCTTCCGCCACGCCGGCACGGTCACCCTCGAAGCAACCGTCACCGCCCCGGGCACCCCCTAACCTGCAAGTCACCGCGCCAATCACGCTCATAATCCAAAGGCGTGATCTTGAGAGCCAGCTTGATGGCGTGGAAGTTCCAGCGCTATCTGTCGCTGGTCAGAGCGTGCCGATGACCAGCGATTCTCGCGCGGTCTCGACGACTTCCCGGCTGATGATGCTCAGTCCATTTATGCGGTGGACGGCTGCGATGGCCTCGGTGTCGGCCCGGGACTCCCGAAGCTACCGCCAGAGGCAAGGTGCCCCGCGGTTCGTGCGGAGCTACTCGGCCAGGTGCCTGTAGACAGTGGCGCGGCCCCTGATCTGGTTCATGCAAACCTCGCACACACCGTCATAGGTGCCGCCGGCGTTAGATGGGAGCGCCCGGTCGGCATTCCTGCGTGGGACACTGCCGGACTCAAGCCAGCCAACTCCCGGGCAGCATGAGGACTATGCCGCGCGGTGCATAGATATGCGGGCGACGCGCTCGATTCGGCGTCACCGGTCAACTGCGTCGTACCGAGCACAGGAGTTCGTAACACGCCAGATGAACCTGTTGGGACCGGAGATCTCTACAACCAGGGCTTACGCCACGCGGACCCGGGTCAGCACCCAGCCCGCGCAAGGCTCGTATGCTGAGGCGTCAGCTACGCCGATGGAGGGGGCACCATGAGCATCCCGTCGCTCTCATCCCACCTCATTGCCTCCGCCAGGTAGTCCAGGCCCGCTGCTAACGTGTTCCGGTGCGGCGCTGAAGGAGACCGGATGCGGGTTTCGAAGAATGACACGATCTGCGGCCTCGCCGCGCCGGCAGCGCGGCAGTTGATGCGTGCCTATTTCGACGACCGCCCGGTCGAGGTCGCGTGCGACATCCTCGGCGTGAGCCAGGACGCCGCCCGGGACCAGATGCGTGCATTCGAAGCAGCAGGATACGTCGAGCCCGGCGGGCTGGCACATGCCGCAGGTGACGGCTGGTGGGCGACCACGGTCAAGGGCAACGCGCTAGCGAACGCGAGCTTCGGGAAGCCGATCAGCCGGGCAACCGCTACGCGCCTCCTGGGTCAGGTCATCGAGCGTGCCCGCGCCTACAACGCCGACCCGGCCCGGCTGCTGACGGTCACGGAGATCGTCGTGTTCGGCAGCTACCTCGATCCTGCGGCCGGCCTGCTCGGCGATCTGGACCTGGCTGTCTCGACGGCGCGCCGGGATACAGACGGCCGGCGGTACGTGGACAAGGTCCTGGAGTACGCCAGAGCCAGCGGGCGCAGCTTCAGCGCGTTCCACGACCGGCTGTTCTGGCCTGCCCGCGAGCTGCGGATGATCCTGAAGAACCGATCGAGCGCGATCAGCATCACCGACGAGGACATCCGCAGGCTCACCGACCGATTCGAGGTCGTCTATGTCACCGACAGTGATCCGGAGGCGGTCCCTCCGCCCCCAGGACTCGGTCGCCGGAGCCTGACCAGCCCGGCGCGGGACCACGTTATCCGATAGCGAGAATGCTCTGCTGAGATCCCCGCGCGCATCGGGCCTCAACACGATACGGGAGACACCGCCGAGTGATCCCGGCAGGCCAGCAGCCGGGAACTGCGCCGCCACGGCCAGCGACTGTCCCACAGGCACGCAGCGTCCTAACCGGCTGTCCCGCCGCGCCGGGACGCTCGCCGACGGCTAGCCCATTCCAGGACCACCAAGCCGCCGATGATCCGCCCCTGCCGGAACGCGCCCGGCTCCGGCACCGGGCGGATCAGGACGTTCGGCTCGGGCGACGCGTTTGCGTCAGCGTGCCTCGCCGGATGAACAGCATGATGCTCCCGCTTTCTGCTGCGCGGGCAGCGGTTCCCGCTCCGGCCGCCTCTCCCACCATCGCGCCGGGACAAGGTGATGTCAGCCCGCAAATGAGCGGGAAGCCGTCCCGGCTCCACGAGCCTTGAGCGGTCATCGCTCTTAACCGGGGGCGAGCGGACGGACACGTCCGGGAGCGCTCCCACCTGACCCAGGTCAGCAGACGCCAGTATCGCGCTCCCGGTCAGGAGCGCGACGGGGGGACAGCCTGTGGCGGCCAGCTCATGCGCCTCAACCTAGCCAGCTCTCCCTGAGCGGAACGAGTGAGACATAGCGTGCCCGCCCCGCATCATGCGGTGGCCGGCACGGACACCGCCGTCAGCGCCATGTCGGCGCGGACGGGCTCAGGTGACCGCCGCACCGGGGGAAGGCGGGCCGGCTCGTCAAAGAGGGAGCAGTCATCAAGGGACGGGCAGGTGCACCCTGCGGCGGCGTCCAGCCAGCGGCGGACGATCTCGGCCCGCTCGATGAGCGCCCGCACTTCTGGCAGCTTGCGCTCCGCGACCTGCCGGAGGTGGCGGGTCGCCGCTGGGTCGCCGGGGGACGACGCCAGGAGCAGCCGGATCTCCTCCAGCGTCAGCCCGGCACGTTGCGCGGCGCCGATGATCGCGAGCGTCCTGAGGACCTCCGGTGGATACCGCCGACAGCCGCCGATCCGCGCTGGCGCGGAGAGGAGCCCGATCCGCTCGTAATAGCGGAGGGACGATGCGGCCTTGCCGCTCGCCTGGGCCACATCGCCGATCGTGAGCAGATCGGGAGAGGAATTCATCGCGCATGCCCTTGACTTGAACCCGGCTTTAACACCGACCCTAGCCAAAGAGCAGCAGCCTTCGGGAGGACAGGGTGGACACATGGATCGGCCAGGACAGGCCGCCGGACATCGCCTGCGATCTGGGAGACGAGAAGGCCGCCACGCAAGCGGAGCGGTGGCTCCGGCTGGGACGGGAGGCAGCGCTCGGGCGTGCCGAGATCGCTCACGGCCTGGAGATCCGGTTCCGCGACGAGCCGGCGGTCGAGCGGGAATTGCGGGACCTGGTCTTCGTGGAAAGCCGCTGCTGCGCCTGGGCGCGGTGGGAGGTCAGCCGTGCTGGCGGCGAACTCGTCCTGCTGGTCAGCTCGACGCCCGAGGGAGCTGCGGCCCTGCGCGCGATGTTCGGCACCGGGACAGCACCAACCTCGACAGCGCGGGCTGGTGCAGAGGATACACCGCTGCGCGGCCCGTCGGCCGGACGGTAAGCAGGCCCGGCCCGCACCGTCCTGGCCGGCGGCGCGCTCGCCGACTGCCGCCTGAGCGCCCTGTCTTTCTTCCTGCGCATCCGAGCTGATCACCTGGCTCAGGTTCTCCGGCAGCATGACCTTGACGCCGGGTTCCGGGCCGTCAGGGTTGTTCGCTAGGTGCCGGAGCGGGCCGGCCGTCTGGCTGGCTGGCCGTCTCGCCGCGCGGGTGTGATGGTTCCGGGCTGCGTGGTTCGCGGGCGAGCAGGTTGATCCGGTCGCCGGGGGCCAGGGTGATGCCGGGGTCGGGGTCGCGGAGGGTGTGGTTGTCCAGGACCGAGACCGGGACCCAGCCGGGCGGCCAGCTGGTGCCGCCGAGTGCCTGGCCGGCGGCGGGCGAGCCGGCGGCGATGGTGATCTCCAGGATCTGGTAGCCGCGCAGCGGGTCCGGCGCCTCGCGGAAATCATCCTGCGGTCCGTGGGGCTGTGCCTGCGCGGCGCCGGCCGGGGTGGCGTGCATGTGGCGGGCGACCGCCTGCAGCACGTTCTGGCTGGTGATCCAGCCCTGGAGGTGCTGCCCGTCATCAGAGATCACGGGCAGGCCGTCGTGGCCGTAGAGCTCCAGCTGGCGCAGCGCCTGGGTGAGGGACTCACTCGCGAACAGCACCTGGGGGTCGTGCTGATGGGTGACCGGCCCGGGCAGCGCGGCGCGCTCCGGGCCCGGCAGGCCGGATGGCTGGGGTGCGATGGTGAGCGGCGCCGGGAAGGGGCGCATGGCGTCGGCGGCGGTCAGGTCCTCGAACGGGTCCGCGGAGGAGGCGCGGTCGATGTCGATGCCGCGGCGCAGCAGCTTGATGGTGTAGATGGTGCCGTAGCTCAAGGCGCGGGAGGTGGCGGTGGCGATCGCGACGGCGAGCATCACCGGCAGGGTGAGGGTGTAGTCGCCGGTCATCTCCACCACGCTGGCCAGCGACGTCAGCGGCGCCCGCGCCGCGGACGCGAACACCGCGCCCATCGCGACGACCGCGTACAGGGCGGGCTGCCCGGCGGCCGGCCCGATCAGGTGCCCGGCGATCTCGCC
>Ga0302181_10002058_pt1 | contig 14576 bp, 6 predicted proteins | sample I_Palsa_E3_3_FD_198786 | JGI IMG/M metagenome (GOLD analysis project Ga0302181, IMG submission 198786) | Peat permafrost microbial communities from Stordalen Mire near Abisko, Sweden - I_Palsa_E3_3 | ecosystem: Environmental > Terrestrial > Soil > Palsa > Peat permafrost | place: Sweden: Abisko... | reverse complement strand
GGTGGCAGACGTGCTGTCCCATCTGGGCTCGGGCGCGACCATCACCCGCGAACGCCTCGATGCCGAGGCGGACCCGGAGGTCCAGGCGATCTGGGACGCCTGGAATGCCAAGGACCCCGACGAGAAGGCGGCCGATGCCTTGGAGGCCGACAGCGCGCTGATGGCCCAGCTGGCCTCGCTCACGCCGGACGAGCGCGACCGCTTGCGGTTCGCCGTGGGCCCGATGGACCTCGATCTTTCGACGTTCGTCGGTCTGCGTATCAACGAGCACGCGCTCCACACGTGGGACGTGGCCGTCACCTTCGACGACTCGGCCACCCTCCCCAGCGACGCCGTCGGACTCGTCCTCGACAGCTTGGCCATGATGGCCCCCTTCATGGGAAAGCCGACGGGCGCCGATCGGATCTTCACGGTCCACACCGTGGATCCGAGCCGCGACTTCGAGATCACCCTCCGTCCCGACGGCGTTGCCGTCGCGCCCGGCGATGCGGTGGCCGAGCCCGACCTCGAGCTCACGGCCGATGCACTGGTCCGGCTGGTCTACGGCCGGCTGGACCCCGGCCATACCCCGGCCGTGCGGGCGGGCGCGGCCGACCTCGACGAGCTGCGACGAGCGTTTCCCGGCTTCTGACCGCGGACGCGGGAGGCGCCGGTCTGCGGGCGGCCCTTCGCTTTATTTATTCGTTCGCCCTGACCCACGACACGATGTCCCGTGCCGCGCCCGAGAGGTCCTCGAGCGGCCCGAAGTGGCCCAGATGGCGTCGCTCCACCAGCGTGCCGTGCCGCAGTCGGTCGACGACAGGAACGGCGAACGCCACCGGGCCGAGCCCGTCATCACGGCCCGCCACGATGGCGATGGGCAGGTCGAGGCCGGGCAGAACGTCCCACGCCCCGCTGCCCGCGGCGCACCGGAACACCGCGGCTTCTGTGGCCGGGGTGCAGCGCAAGGTCACGGTGCCGTCGGCCTGGGGTGCGAACCCACCGGTGACGTACGCCGCCAACGCGTCGGGGTGCAACGCATCGAGCGGGGGCTTGCTCGAGAAGTTGGCGAGCGCCTCGTCGTAGGAAGCGAACGAGGCGCGCCGACGGGCGGCCCCATCGGCCAGCGGGTTGGGTGCACCGGCACCGAGCTGCATGCCTGATCCGACGATGACCGGTTCGTAGAGCCACATGGAACGGAAGGCCTCCGGTCGTTGGCCGGCCGCCAGGACGAGGGCCGCGCCGCCCAGCGAGTGACCGATCCCGTGGACGGCGCGCCCGGGGCCAACCAGATCGCTCGCCAGCACGGCCGCCACGTCGTCGCCCATCCCCGACCAGGCCAGGGTGGCGCTCTCGGGCGTCTCGCTCAGGCCGTGCCCGCGCAGGTCAACGGCCAGACAGCGAAAGCGGTCGCTGAGGTGCGACGCCAGGGGTGACCAGACCGATCCGTGGAAACCAGTGGCGTGGGAGAACAACAGGACCGGGGCGGTGGGGTCGTCCGGCCCCCCGAGATCGTGGACGGCGACACGCACCCCCGCTGTGGACGGAACGAAGTGGGTGCTCATGACGGCGCGCCGTTCGTCATGCCACGAGGACGGCGACCGGCAACGTCCGGAGAACCTCGCCCACCTGCAGCACGCCAGTTCGGGAGTCGACCGTGCCACCGGTCAGGACATCGCTGAACGAGTGGGGCGCGGACGGGGGAAGTCGCACCGTGGTGCCTCCCCAGACGCGGGAGCCAACCGGGAAGCGCGCCGGCCCCACCCGGCCCAGGGTCAGCCGCGGCACCACCGCAACCAGCCACGCGCTCCCGCGCCGGCGGGCGATGGCCATCACGTGTTCGCGCCGCGGTCCGCGGGCCTCGAGTAGCTGATACGAGCCGCGGTCGAAGAGTGCCGGCTCGGCCCGTCGCAGGTGCAGCAGGGCCCGGAGGACGTACAACTTGATGCGCCCGTCGCTCCACGCCGAAAGAAGCTCACCCGCCCCGGCCTTCCGTTCGACCGGCGGCGCGTCGCATCGGGGAAGTCCGGCCAGGAGGGCGCGCCGGGACGCAAAGTCGACCGGGCGTCGATTGTCCGGGTCGGTCAGGGACAGATCCCACAACTCGGTCCCCTGGTAGATGTCGGGTACGCCCGGGCACACCGCCTTGAGCACCGACAGGGCCAGGGAGTTCGTGACCGCAGCGGGACCGATACGAGCCACGAGCCGCTCCATCTCCGATCCGAACAGGTTGTCGTTCGAACGAGCCAGGCCTTGGACGAAGGATCGCAGCGACCGCTCGTAGTGCTCGTTCGGGTCCACCCAGCTCGTGCGCCGTTTCGCCTCACGGGCCGCCTTGACCATGTACGCCTGCACCCGGCGGCGCTCGTCCGCCGGCAACCGCGAGGCTCCCACCGGCCACAGCGCGAACACCGTCTGGTAGGCCACCAACTCGTCGTGCCCATCGGGCCCGCCGGCCCGGGCCACGGCCCGACCGTGACGACGGTGCCACCGTGCGGTGAGCCGCTCCCATTCGTCGGGGACCTCCGAAAGGGCGAACAGTCGGGCGCGAACGTCCTCACTGCGCTTGGAGTCGTGTGTCGACGTGGCATTGAGGGACGAAGGTCGGCGGCGACCGCGCGCACCCGTCGCCGCCACGAATTCCGGCGGCGTCGAGACGGGATCCCCGGGATCACAGCCGACGTCGGCGTGGCCCAGCAAACCGGAAAACCGGTAGGTGGCGGTGTCTTCCACCCCTTTGGCGGTGACCGCCCCCGTCAGCTGTTGCCAACGTCGGGCCACCTCCAGCCAACGATCGGTGCCGTCGGTGGCCTCGGAATCGGTGTAGACGCGCAACAACCCGGCGCCGATGTAGCCGAGGGCGCGGCGGCCTTCCGCATCGAGATACGGCAGGGCCGCCGCAGCTGCCCGCTGCAGCCGGGCCCGGTCGTGGCGGTCGACGGCACCGCGGTCGAGGTAGGTGCGGTAGGCGTCGAGGTGGACCGTGAGCTCGCCCAAGGCTTCGGCGATCACGACCTCGGAAAGATCGTGACCGGGGACCTCCGCCGCCAGAGCAGCGGCGATCATGCTCACGAGACGATGCAGCGGGGATCGAAATGACCGCTGGAGAACGCCCCGCTTGGCTTCGAGGGCCAGCTGGGAGAAGGTCCGGTCGACTCCGGTGATCAGCGCGGCGGCGCGCTCGACCGCGGCGGCTCCCTCGGGTTGGACGAACAACCCGCCGCCGAGAGCGGCGAACTCGTACCCGGTCGTGCCGTCCACCGCCCATCCGGACGGCACGACTTCGCCGGCGGCGAGAATCTTCTCGATCAGGACTACGGCTTCGGGTGCGCCATGCCGCGCCAGCTCCGCCCGCAAGCGCCTGCTGTACGCGGCGGGATCGGCCAGGCCGTCGATATGGTCGACGCGCCAGCCGGCGATCCGCTCATCCCCGGCCAGCCCGAGAAGGAAACGATGCGTGGCGTCGAACACAGCGGGGTCCTCGACGCGCACGCCGATCAATCCGTCGATGTCGAAGAACCGGCGGTAGTTTCCCTCGTCGTTGCTCACCTTCCAGTACGCGGGCCGAAAGTGCTGGCGGGCGAGCAACGCTTCCCAGGCCGCGGGAGATCCGGCCTTCTGTGCCTGCGGGACCGACCCTGGCCCGAGCGGGAAACGCTGCCCGTCGATGTGCAGCTCCCGCGCGCCGGCATCGGGCACGACGGACACGGCGCCGTCGTCGAGCAGGTCGTGCAGCGGCTCGGCCAGCGTCGGCACCAGTACCTTGCCGCTCTGGGCCGGCCAGTCGATGTCGAATATCGGGGAGAACTCCGACTGCTCGCCGCGACGCAGGGTGTCCCACCACCACGAATTGGCCGGGTCTGTCGCCATGTGATTCGGGACGATGTCGATGAGCAACCGCATGTCGTGCGCCGCCAGTTCGGCCAGGAGCGCTTCGAAGTCTGCGCCCGGGCCCAGTGCCGGATCGAAACGGGTTGGATCGATGACGTCGTACCCGTGCGTGCTGCCCGGCACGGCCGCCAGTACCGGTGAGACGTACAGGGTCTCCACGCCCAGATCGTGCAGATACCCCACCAGGTCGATGGCGCCGGCAAACCCCAAGCCCGCAAGCTGTAACCGGTAGGTCGACCCGAGGGGGCGACGGCGCCGAGCGGAGCTCACCCCCCGATGCGCTCGGTGTGGCGCAACAGGAGGCTCGAGTGCGCCGTGAGGTTCACGGCATCGTTGCGTACCTGGCGTGACCACGGCCCCGGGCGGGCCGTGTTCAGAAGCTCCTCCCACAGCCCCGGGCTCTCCATGCGCGGCAGCGTGTAGGAGAATGAGCGCGCCCCGGCATTGAGGAGAAGCAGGAGGCTGTCGGCCGGTGCGGAACGGCCGCGGCTGTCGACCTCGTCGGCGGCGCGGCCGAACAGCAGCATGCCGATGCTCTGATTGTTCGGATCGCCCCACTCGTCCTCGGTCATCTCCCCACCGTTGGAGCGGATCCACGTCACGTCCTTGGTGTGCGTACCGGGAACGTCGGCCCCGGTGAAGAAGCCGCGCCGGCGCAGGATGGGATTGGTCTGCATGACGGTGATCAGATCGCGTACGAAATTGAACATGTCCCAACCGGATTCGCCGATGTCCCAGTCGAACCAACTGACGTCGTTGTCCTGGCAGTAGGCATTGTTGTTCCCCTGTTGCGAGCGGCCGATCTCATCGCCGCCGAGCACCATCGGCACCCCTTGGGCGAACAGCAAGGTCGTGAGGAAGTTCCGCTTCATGCGGTCACGCGCTCGCTGGATCCGAGCCGAGTCCGTCGGGCCCTCCGCTCCCCAGTTGCGACTGGCATTGTCCTGCGCCCCGTCACGATTGTCCTCGCCGTTGGCCTCGTTGTGCTTGTGGTCGTAGGTGACCAGGTCGGTCAACGTGAAGCCGTCGTGGCAGGTGACGAAGTTGATGCTGGCATAGGTCCGGCGCCCACTCGGCGCGTAGATGTCGCTGGACCCCGTGAGGCGGGAGGCGAGCTCCGGGACCTGGCCCGGGTCGCCCCGCCAGAAGCGCCGCACACAATCCCTGTAGGCGCCGTTCCATTCCGACCAGCCCGTGGGGAACTGCCCCAATTGGTACCCGTCCGGGCTGGCATCCCATGGCTCGGCAATGAGCTTCACTTTGGAGAGCACGGGATCCTGTTGAATTATCTCGAAGAACGCACTGGGTTGCCCCGCTTCGTAGCCGCGCACCAGTACGGGAGCCAGGTCGAAACGAAACCCGTCCACATGCATGTCGGTCACCCAGTACCGGAGGCTGTCCGTGACCAGACCCATGGCGCGCGGATGCAGGATGTTCAGGCTGTTTCCGGTGCCCGTGTAGTCGAGGTGATACTGGGGTTGGTCGGGCATCAGCCGGTAGTACACCGAGTTGTCGATGCCCCGCAGCGACAGTGTCGGTCCCAGCTGATTGCCTTCACCGGTGTGGTTGTAGACGACATCGAGGATCACTTCGAGCCCGGCCCGGTGCAGCGTCCGGACCATCGATTTGAACTCGCTCACCTGCTGTCCGATCCCACCGGTGGCGTAGCCGACGTGGGGGGCGAAGAACGCGATGGAGTTGTAGCCCCAGTAGTTGGTCAGACCCTCCTCGACGAGATGACGGTCCGCTACGAAATGGTGCACCGGCATGAGCTCGACCGCGGTCACGCCCAGTCCCAACAGGTGGTCGATGACGGGGTCGGACGCCAGCCCGAGATACGTGCCCCGGAGATGTTCGGGTACGCCGGGGTGACGCTGGGTCATGCCGCGCACGTGGGTCTCGTAGATCACGGTCTGATTCCAAGGCGTCATGGGCGCACGATCATCGCCCCACGTAAAGGACGGATCGACCACCAGGCTCTTGGGCATGGCGCCGGCCGAATCCTGCGTGTTGAACGAGAGGTCCTCCTGCTCGTCGCCGATGATGTAGCCGAAGAGCTCGTCGCTCCAGCGAATCGGCCCACTCACCGCCTTGGCGTAGGGATCTATGAGGAGCTTGCGGGCATTGAACCGATGGCCCGCCTTGGGCTCGTACGGCCCATCGACCCGATATCCGTAGAGTGCGCCGGGCCGCACGTCGGGGAGATAGGCGTGCCACACGTTGTCGGTTCGCTCTGCCATCGTGACGGTCGCGGTCGGCTCGGCGGCCGTGGGCTCGTCGAACAGACAGAGTTGCACGCCGGACGCGTTCTCGGAGAAAAGGGCGAAGTTCACGCCCTCGCCGTCCCAGGTCGCCCCGAGCGGGTGCGGAACCCCGGGCCAGACCCTCACCGATCCGCCATGGCACGAGGAAGGTGGTACACGCAGAAACCCCAGGGGCCCAAGGACGCGCTGTCACCGGGCGCGCCCTTGTCCGGCAACGTGGCGCCCGAACCACCGAACTCGGGTGCTCCGGCGTCGAGCAATTTGGACCAGCACGCACCGGCGGCTTCGGTCGGCGGGATCGGCATCGTCGGGAGGATGCCGTCCGCGGCATCGGCCGAAACATTGAAGAGCGCCACGACGACCTCGGAGAGGTGCGACCGCACCAGGGTGATGACGCCCTTCGAGCACGATGCCCGCGTCGAGGAACGGGTCGAACGCTGCCAGGCCGGATTCGAGCGACGGAGGCCGATGAGGGCACGGTGGAGGGCCCATTGGAACCGATGATCCCCCTGGTGCCGCAGCGAACGATCCAGCTTTGCGGCGCGGAACGTGGATTCGTCGGCGACATCGGGCACGTCTCCTTCGCTGGGGCTCCCGGCGAATTCGAGAGCCCGGCCGGCCCGCACCGAGGCGACGAGCTCGGGGTCACCATGGTCGATGAAATAGGGGAACGGAGCGGGATCGCCGTACTCCTCCCCCATGAACAGCAGGGGAATACCCGGAGCGAGCAGGACGAGTGCTGCCGCCAGCTGCGCCTGCGGCAGGGAGACCAAGGTCACCAGCCTGTCACCTTTCGGACGATTGCCGATATGGTCGTGGTTCTGGGCAAAAACTACGAAGCGCTCGGGCGGGATGTCAAAAGAGGGTGCACCCTGGTTGCGCTCCCGGAAGCGTGAATACTCTCCTTGGTACACGAATCCCTCGTCCATCGATTTGGCGATATCGTCGACCGGGCCGAAATCGGCGTAATACCCGAAGCGCTCGCCGGTAATGGCAGCATGCAGCGCATGGTGGAAGTCGTCGTTCCACTGTGCGTCCATCCCGACCCCGCCCGAAGTGATCGGAGTGACGATAGCCGGGTTGTTGTCGGCGCTCTCCGCGATGAGAAAGCCGGGCCGCCGCAGGCGGTCCCCCAGGTCACCGATCGCCTCGGCCAACTCGGCCAGGAAGGGCCTGGCGGTACGATCGATGATCTCGTGTACGGCGTCGAGGCGGAGACCGTCGATGTGGTAATCGGAGAACCACTGCCGGGCGTTCTGCATGAAGTAGGCCCGGACGTCATTGGAGTGCGCGCCGTCGAAGTTGATCGCCGGGCCCCACGGGGTGCGATAGCGATCCGTGAAGTAGGGCCCGAAGGCATCGAACACGTTGCCCTCGGGGCCGAGATGGTTGTAGACGACATCGAGGATGACGTCCAGTCCGCGCTGGTGGCACGCGTCGACGAATCGCTGCAGCCCGGCCGCACCGCCGTACGAGTTCTGCACGGCGAAGGGGAACACCCCGTCGTAGCCCCAGTTGCGCCGACCGGGGAACTGCGCCAGCGGCATCAGCTCGACGGCGCTCACCCCGACCTCCACGAGGTCGTCGAGGACGGCGATGGCGCTGTCGAACGTACCCTCGGCGGTCAGGGTCCCGACGTGCACCTCGGAGATGACGTGCTCGGAGAGCGGCCGCGGCCGGTGTGCGGCATCACCCCAGTGGTACGCGCCCGGGTCGATCACCTCTGACGGACTGTGCACGCCGGCGGGCTGCGAACGCGACGCCGGATCCGCATAGGGTCCCTCGCCGTCGAGCAGGTACTGGTAGCGGGTCCCCGGGGCGCACCCGTCCACCACGGCACCGTGGTACCCCCCGCCGAGGTCGGGAAGAGCCACCTGTCGATCCGGTCCCGACAAGGCGAGGACGACGCTGCGCCGGTCTGGCGCCCAGACGGTAAAGCGCGTCCGGCTCTCGTCGACCGGAACCGCTCCCAACCAGATTGGGTCGGTCATCCCGGACCGAAGAAGAGGCATCCCAACGGAGGAGCGGTCAGCGTCAGGGTCCACGGCATCCCCTGGTCCGGGACGGGCTGGGCCTCGACCCCTCCGAGGTTGCCCATGCCGCTTCCTCCGTAGTGCCCGGCGTCACTGTTGAGGAGCTCACGCCAGTACCCACCACGGGGCACGCCGACAAGCAGGTTGGGCCGTGGCACGGGAGTGAAATTGCAGACCACCAGGACGGGCGAACCATCCGACGACAGGCGCAGGAAACTGAACAGGCTCGTATCCGGCTCATTCGGCCGGGTCCAGGCGAACCCATCGGATTCGACGTCGCGTTCATGCAACGCCGGCCGCTCACGGTAGAGCCGGTTCAGATCGGCCACCCACCGCAGCATCCCAGCATGCGCGGGACCCTCCAGAAGGTGCCAGTCGAGGCTGCCTTCGTGGTCCCATTCGCGTCGTTGCGCGATCTCGTCGCCCATGAAGAGCAGCTTCTTCCCGGGCTGCCCGTACTGATACCCGTAGAGCAGCCGCAGGTTGGCGAAACGCTGCCAGTCGTCGCCGGCCATTTTCGTCAGCAGCGACCCCTTCCCGTGCACAACCTCGTCGTGGGAGAGGGGGAGCAAGAAGTTCTCGGTGAACGCGTACACGCTCCGGAATGTGAGCTCGCCGTGATGGTGTCGTCGATGGATGGCATCGCGCGAGAGATACACAAGGGTGTCGTGCATCCAGCCCATATCCCACTTGAGGCCGAACCCGACACCGCCGGCGTCCACGGGACGCGACACGCCGGGGAACGCGGTGGACTCCTCTGCGATGACCTGGACGTCGGGATGGTCGGCGTAGATCCCCGTGTTGAGTTGGCGGAGAAACTCGAGGGCGTCCAGATTCTCGCGTCCCCCGTGCACGTTGGGGATCCACTCCCCGGGTCGTCGGGAGTAGTCGAGGTAGAGCATCGACGCCACGGCATCGACCCGTAACCCGTCGACGTGGTACATCGAGAGCCAATGCTCGGCCGAAGAGGCGAGAAAGCTCCGCACCTCGTGTCGCCCGTAGTTGAAGATCAGGCTCTTCCAGTCGGGATGGAATCCCAGGCGCGGATCGGCGTGCTCGAACAGGTGCGTCCCGTCGAACATGGCCAGCGCGAACGCATCCTCGGGGAAATGAGACGGAACCCAGTCGAAAAGGACGCCGATGCCAGCCCGGTGGAGCTGATCGATGAGGAACATGAGGTCCTGTGGCGTCCCGTAGCGACGGGTGGGAGCGAAGAACCCCGTTGTCTGGTAGCCCCAGGAGCCATAGAAGGGGTGCTCCATCAGGGGGAGGAACTCGACATGCGTGAACCCGGCGTCCAAAACGTGGGCGATCAGGGGTTCCGCGATCTCGGCATAGCCGAGGAGTCGACGCGGATCCGACGGGTCGCGGCGCCAACTCCCGAGGTGCACCTCGTAGACCGAAACGGGCGCCCGCAGGTGTATGTGCTCACCCCTGGACCGCATCCAGTCTGCGTCGCCCCATTGATAGGCCAGGTCCCAGACGACCGAACCGGTCAGGGGCGGGTTCTCGGCGCAGCGGGCGAAGGGATCGGCCTTTTCGAGCACTGCACCGGAGCGGGTGGTGATGGCGAACTTGTAGATGTTCCCCGGTCCGGCCCGATCGACGGCACCCTCCCAGATGCCCGAGCTGCCACGTGGTTCGAGCACGTCGGCGTTCGCATCCCAGTGGTTGAAGTCACCGATCACCGCTACCCGATCGGCGTTGGGAGCCCAGACGCCGAACGTGACGCCGCCCTCCGGGCGCGGGTGAGCGCCCAGCTTTTCGCCCAGACGTCGATGGGTGCCCTCGTTGAACAAGTAGAGATCGTCCTCGGAGAGGAGGCTGCCCGAGGAGACGGCATCTTCACTTCGTCGGACGGCGGCCATCAGGCGACACCGACGGCGTCGGAGGGGATGCCCGCATGACGGAGCTCGGTGAGCTGGCGCAGAAAGTCGGCGGTATCGGTGTCGAGGTACGTCTCCTCGAGCGTCCGCGATGCCCTGCGTCGCCAGTTCCCAGCCTCGGTGCCCGTTCCCGGTCGATTCTGGGCATGTCGTTCTCCCCAGAGCTCCTCCAGGTCGACCATCACGAGATCTGCGGCTCCCCGGGCCAGATGGGCCAGGCATGATCGCAATGTGATGGCCGCCACATCGCCGTCGACGTCCTCCAGGTCGATGGCCCGGAGGATCGCCGTGCGCCAGCGTTCCCGGGCGCGCCGCTCTTCCGTTGCCCCGTCGGCGGACAGTCGCCCGTCGTTCTCGTCCTCGTCGATGTCATCGCCCCAGAAGTAGGAGCCGAACCGAGGCAGGTCGTGCGTACCCCACGAGGCAAGCACCGGTGCGGGAACCGGCGGCAGCGGTTCCTTCGGGGTGGACTCGAACTGCAGGACCCACGAGCGCAGCATCCGATCCTGAGCCATGCGGGCCCGCACGCCATCGGGTACCGTCCCCAGGTCCTCGCCCACAACGACCGTCCCCGCCCGGTACGCCTCCAGCGACACCAGGGCGTGAAGTTCATCGGCGCGATAGGACACGTAGGCGCCGTGCCGGGCGTCGAAGCCCTCGGGGATCCAATACAGGCGCTGCAGACCCATGACGTGGTCGACCCGCAGGTAGTCGGCATGCCCGAGCGCGCGCCGCAGGGTGTCGACGAAGTAGCGGTACCCGTCAAGCCGGATCCTCTCGGGATGGAGGGGCGGGAAGGCCCAATCCTGTCCACCGTCGAAGAAGAGGTCGGGGGGAGCGCCGCCGTGCACGCCTGGCACGAACGCGTCCGGTGCCCAGAGCGGATCGAAACCCAGAGGATGGACGCCGACGGGGAGGTCGGCGTAGAGCGGGGTCGACCGAGCAGTTGCGTCAAGTTGCTGTGCCGCGACCCATTGCGCATAGAGGTGGTAGTCAAAGGAAGGCTGGTGGGCCTGCGCGTCCATCTCCACACGCACGGCGTCGGGGGAACCATGGCCCACACGATCGCCGGCGGCGCGAAATCGAGCGTAGGCCAGCAGCTCGGGATGCTGGTCGACGAAGGCGCAGAAGGCGTCACGTCGATCCGAGGCCCCGGCGAGGAGCGCGCTCGAGAGCAGGCCGAGAACCTCTCGCCGCAAGCGGGACACCTCCTCGTAGTCCACCAAGGTCGATTCGTGCACCGACCGGAGGCGACGTCTGAACGCGTCGGAGGAGAGCAACCGGCGGGCCTCGGGCGCGGCAGCCAACTCGGGTAACGACGTGGGATCGACGAAGATCTCGTTGAAGGCCAGGCGGCTCACCGGAAGGTAGGGGCTCGGGTCGGCCGGCGGATCGAGAAACGCCGGGTAGAGGGGCAGGGCGCCCACCATCGAACCGCCGGTCCCCACGAGCCATGCTCCCAGCTTCTCCATGTCGGGGTAGCTGCCCACGCCCCAGTCCCCGTCGGTCCGCAGCGCGTGCAGCGGCAGGAAGACACCCCAGCCCCGCACCGGCGACGGGCACGGGGGGGCGGCGATCAGGAGTGCGGTCTCCCTGACCCCCGGCCATTCCACGATCACGGTGTGATATCCGGGTGGAATGGGCTCCGCCGGGTCGGGCTCGAGCTGGAATCGGTACCGGTTGAGGCCCGCCCCGTCCGCAGCGGGTTCTGCGGCCATGGCCGTGATGGCCGAGAGGAGCGCCTGGCGCCGGACCTGTCCGTTCTCGAGCTCGATGGTGCACCACACCCCACGTGGGTGCACGCGGTCGGGCAACGTCATCGTCGCCGATCCGGCTCTGCCGATCCGGTGTACGAGAATGGGTTCGAGACGGATGGCCGCCGCGGCGCGCTTGTGCTCGAGCAAGGCCGCCGCCGCCTGTTCTTGGGAAGCGACCGCCGTGCCCAGGGCATTGAGGATCGCGAGCAGGACATCTTCGTCCGCCGCGTGTGCACGTCCATCCGCCCCCGTGAATGACGTCTGCACGCCGTGCATCTCGGCGAGCTCAGCGATGGCTGTCGCCGAAGCGCCGCCTGCTGTCATGAAGGCGCTTCCAATATGTCGAGAATGCCCCGCGCCGGAATATCGACCCACTCCGGTCGGCTGTTGGCCTCGTATCCGAGCTCGTAGATGGCCTTCTCGAGAAAGAAGAAATTGAACAACTCCGTCAGCTGCGCCAAATCGGCGGGCAGGTACTCCGCTTGTCCAGCCACCTCGAGGTACGAATCGAGAAAGGTCCCCGAAATCCATCGGTGCCAGAACGACACCCAGGCGTCAATGGTCGTCCGGTCGACCGACGCCACCGACGTGCCCAGGTCGCGCGTCAGACGGAGCGCGGCGGTCCGCCCGGCATAGTGAAAAGAGCGCACCATTCCCGCCAGGTCCACCACGGCGGGACGCTTGAGGCGGCGGCGGCCGAGCGAACGACTCGGCTCTCCTTCGAAGTCGATGATCACGAAGTCCTTCCCGGTCCAGAGAACCTGCCCCAGGTGGTAGTCACCGTGACAGCGGATGCGCTCCGCCTGGATCGGCATCATGCTCAGCTTGCGCATGTGATCGATGATCTCGTTTTCGCGCCCCAGCACCTGCTCGAGGTGCGCCGATCGGATCGGCAGGGACCGCACGTCGTGAAAGACCTTACGGGTGAGGCTCCGCGCCCCGTGGTAGAGGGACTGGCGGTCGAGCGCGGTCAACGGCTCGGGGGCGAAATCCGGGTCGCGACGATCCGACGTGAGGGCCTGGTGGAGATCGGCGGTGCGACGGCCGAGAAGGGAGGCCCATTCCAAATGCGCCCCGACGAGAAGGTGGCCCGGTTCAAGCTCGCTCCGGTGTACCTCGAAGAGGTTGCGGGCCGGAGCGAGACGAAGTTCGGCGTCCTGGCGGTGGGCCAGGGCCTCCTCCAGACTGTGGGTCAGGGCGTCGACGACGTAATTCCATCCATCGTCCTCGTTCGAGATGAACTCCTCCAAAACGGCCACGGTGGTCGGCACAGATCCTGCGGCGTCTGGCCGGTACTCGACACTCCCTCCGCTCAGCGGCGCATAGCGAAAGCGGGCCCGCTCGCTCAAGAAGCGCCCGACCTCCACCCCGGGATTGATCCCCTCTTCGAAGCGGCGGATGAATTTCATGATGGCCCGGTCCCCGAGCATGACCGAGCTGTTCGACTGCTCCGCCGAAAGGGGTACGGGCGAATAGCCCTCGTCGAGGAACTCGTCGAACTGGCGTAGGGACGGAGACGGCAGCCCGAGCAGCCTGCCTCCGGCGCCCCCCAGAGAACGACGTCGGGCGAGCGTCTCGACCATGAGCCTGGTGAAATCCGGCTCGAAGATGGCATCGTAGAGCACCCCTGCATTCCCATCGGCCACGAGGTCGGCCACCACGGCTTCGGCGTGCCATTTCATCAGCTCCGCGGACGCGAACGACAAGGGCACCGCGTAACGCTCGGGGCTGCCGTGGTCCAGCTCGACCTGCACGATGAGAAGGAGGGCCACGGGCTCCGATCGCCTACCCGGAACCGCGGGCAGCGGCACGTGGTCGACGACGGATGCACTGGTGATGGTGCGCGCCTTTTGCACGAACCAGCGACGTTTGGCGAGGTAGGTCGGCAAAAATGCCTCGAACTCACGGAGGGACGGTCCATTGAAGAGCTCGTCCCATTCACCGGTGACCGCAAACGACGGGCGGAGTGGAGCCGAATCGTCGGACTCGCGTTCGAGCGAGAACCAGTAGAACCCATGGGGTCCGAGCGTGATGAAGTACGGGAGATCGCCGATAGAAGGGAATTCCGAGTTGCCGAAGAGCTCAATCGGGGTGGCGCCGCGGAACTCCGCCAGGTCGAGCTCCACGCACTGGACATTGCGAGAGAGGTTGACGACAACCAGGATGCGCTCGTCCTCATAGCGCCGGATGAAGGCGAAGACCTTCCGGTTGTCGGGGCGCAGCACTTCGAGCGTGCCCCGGCCGAAGGCCTTGTACCGTTGGCGCAGGGCGATGAGCCGCTTCATCCACCACAAGAGGGAGTTCGGGTTCTCCTGTTGCGCTTCCACGTTCACCGCTTGGGAGTGGTATTCGGGGTCGATGATGACGGGTAGGAACAGACGTTGGGGATTGGCGGCGGAAAAGCCGGCGTTGCGATCGCTGTTCCACTGCATCGGCGTGCGCACCGAGTTTCGATCGCCGAGGTAGATGTTGTCGCCCATGCCGATCTCGTCGCCGTAGTAGATGATCGGCGTCCCGGGCATGGAGAACAGGAGGCCATTCATCATTTCCATGAGCTTGCGGTCGTTGCCCAAGAGCGGGGCGAGACGTCGCCGGATGCCGACGTTCACCCGGGCTTGGGGGTCTTGCGCGTAGGCGCGGTACATATAGTCCCGCTCTTCGTCTGTGACCATCTCGAGCGTGAGCTCGTCGTGATTGCGCAAGAACAGGGCCCACTGACACTCCGGAGGAGTAGCCGGGGTCTCCGCCAGGATGTCGACCATGGGA
>Ga0302181_10002055_pt1 | contig 14579 bp, 11 predicted proteins | sample I_Palsa_E3_3_FD_198786 | JGI IMG/M metagenome (GOLD analysis project Ga0302181, IMG submission 198786) | Peat permafrost microbial communities from Stordalen Mire near Abisko, Sweden - I_Palsa_E3_3 | ecosystem: Environmental > Terrestrial > Soil > Palsa > Peat permafrost | place: Sweden... | reverse complement strand
CTGATTGCCGCCGAAGAGACGCTGGCGTTGCTGGCCGACGGTCAGCTCCGCGTGCTGCAAAGCACGGGTTTTCTGATGGCCTACGACGATCCGGTAGGCCTGGCCCGCGAGCTGGCCGCGTTCTGTGGGTAGGGTTCTGCGGGCGGGTGGGGGCCAAATAAAACCAAGGAGACCTGAATGACCGACAAGCAGCTGTGGGGCGGAGAGACCACGAAGGCCGTCTCCAACTTCCCGATCTCGGGCGAGACCGTCCCCGTGTCGGTTGTGCGCTGGCTGGCGCGCCTAAAGGGCGCCGCCGCGCTCGTCAACGGCGAGCTCGGCCTGCTCGACAAACGGCGTGCCGCGGCCATTGCCAAAGGCGCTGGTGAGATCGCTGCCGGCAAGCACGACGGGCAGTTCCCGATCGATGTTTTCCAGACCGGCTCGGGCACCTCTACGAACACGAACGCGAACGAGGTGATCGCCGCGCTCGCCGGCTCCAGCGTGCATCCGAACGACCATGTCAACATGGGCCAGTCCTCCAACGACGTGTTTCCCTCGGCCGTCCACCTCGCAGCGCTCGACGTCGCACAGAACGAGCTGCTGCCGGCGCTCCGCCAGCTGGAGCGCTCGTTTGCGAAGAAGTCGAAGAGCTTTCAGAACGTCGTCAAGTCAGGGCGCACCCACCTGATGGACGCCGTCCCAGTCACGCTCGGGCAAGAGTTCGGTGGCTACGCCGCGCAGATCGCGCTCGGCCAGGAGCGTGTGCGGTCCGCTCTGGAGCATGTCGGGCAGATCCCGCTCGGGGGCACCGCCACCGGCACCGGGCTGAACACTCATCCCAAATTCGCGGAGAAGGTCCGTGCACGGCTGAAGAAGGAATCCGGCTTGCGCCAGATCGCCGCGCCGCTGGATCGCTTCGAGGCCCAGGCCAGCCGCGACGCGCTCGTCGAGCTCTCCGGCGCGCTGAAGGTCGTGGCAGTGTCTTTGAGCAAGATCGCCGGCGATCTCGCGCTGATGGGCTCCGGCCCCCGCGCCGGGATCGGCGAGATCCGCTTGCCCGAGTTGCAGAAGGGCTCTTCGATCATGCCCGGCAAGGTCAACCCAGTGATCCCCGAGGTCGTGCTCCAGGTCTCAGCCCAGGTGATCGGCAACGACACCGCGATCACCGTCGGTGGAATGCAGGGCCAGTTCGAGCTGAACGTGCGCATCCCCCTGCTCGCGCGCAACCTGCTCCAGTCTCTGCACCTGCTGGCGAGCACCTCACGCGTGTTCGCGGAGAAGTGTGTCGACGGGATCGAGGTCAACAAGGCCGGCTGTGAGGCCTCCGCGGGGGCGACGCTCGCCGCCGCGACCGCTTTGAACTCGGCGATCGGCTACGACAAGGGGACGACGATCGTCAAGCGGGCCACCGACTCTGGCCGTCCGTTGCGTGAGATCGCCCTCGAGGAGGGGGTCGACGCGAAGCTCTATGACGCGACGATCAACCTACGCAAGATCGCCCGGGGAAATCAGTAGGACTAGAATAGCTACGAGAGCTACTCGCTCTTCCCTGCCTGTTCGGTGACGCTCGCACAACGTCCGCCGTGCAATCGGTAGACGGTCATTTCCGGGCCTGGGCGGTGGAAGGCGAGCGGGTAGTAGTCGAACGTCCAGTCGAAGTTGAATTTGACCGGGCTCTTCCCCGAGCTGTAGGGAGAGACGTGGTAGACGACTTCTCCCTGCCTTGCCAGTTCCCGGTAGTAGGTGATGGCGTGCGGCACCACCTGCGGATCGGCAAACGCGCGACCGGCCTGGGTGTAGCCGCTCACCACCCAGCAGTAGCCTTCACGCTCGTAGTAGCCGATCAGCGCCGGGCCGAGCGTGCGCTCGTAATCTTCCAGTTCGACCGTCCGGTTGGCCGTTTCGGGCTTGCCGGTCGCGGGGTTCAGGACCACCCGCAGCGCCGGGAACTTGACCCAGCGCGGGTGAGCGACCTCGTCGCCGCCGGTTTTGTCCAGCCAGGCGTTCGGGACCACCGGCTCGAGGACGATCTTCGCGCCCGCAGGGATGTGCGCGACCGCCCATGCACGCGTGAGGTTGCGCGTGTCGGGACGCGAGAGCACGAGGCCCGAATGGATGCTGTACACGACCCCCTGCACGACCAGCGCGATCACCGCCAGCGCGACGAACGTCGTGCGCAGCCGGGGAGTGCGCCGCCCCGCCCAGCCGGCCACTTCCAGCGCGAAGCTCGCGGCCAGCAGACAGGCGATCGGGAAGATCGGTAGCAGCCAGCGGCCGAAGTAACGCCCCTGCAGGCTCAAAAACAGCAGATACAGCACGGCGACCGGCACGAGCATCCAGCCGACCCGCCGATCTCTGCGCCAGATCGTCACCGCCCCGCCGAGCGCCGCCAGCGCCGGGATCCAGCCGAGCCCCCACGTGAACGACCATAGGTAGTAGACGAAGCTACCCTGCTGCGGACCACCGATCCAGGAGGCTCGCGACTGTTCGGTGTAGCTGGACTGAACTTCCAGTTCTGCGCGGAAGGCGTGGAAGTCGAGCAGCGAGTAAGGGTTGGCGATCAGGTACGCCGCCAGCGCCGCCACCAGCGCGACGCCCGTGCCGATCGCCACGTCCCGCCGATGCTCGCGTGCCCCATCGCGATACTGAGCAACGCCCGCGGCGAGCAGCGGCAGGATCATCACGCCCGCCGTGTACTTCGTCGCGGCGGCGAGGCCGAGGCCGACCCCCGCGAGCAGGTAGTCGAGCATCCGCCCCCGCCGCAGCACGCCGGCGGCGCCCAGCAGGGAGAGCGTGAGCGGCAAAAGGGTCGGCGCGTCGTTGAGCGCGAGGTGGCCGTAAAAAACCGGTAAGAAGGCGACCGCCATCACCGTGCTCGCGAGCAGGCCCAAGGCGCGATTGAACAGGCGCGCGCCGACCAGATACAACAGCCACACCGACGCCGTCCCGAGCAGCGCGACCGTCACGCGCGCAACGAGGAAGAAGCGGTCCGGATGCAGCGCGAATTCGCGCGCGATCGATGGGTGCGAGCCTGACCTCAGGACCCCGAACAGAACCCCGAACCAGACTCCGAACACGACGTGCAGAAAGTACGTCAGAGCAGGTGGATTGATGAAGTAATGGGGGTTCAGGCCATGGTGGAACATCGCCACCGCCTGGGGTACGAAGTGCCCGTACTCGTCCACGTCGTACACGTACGGCAGCCCTTGCTTGATGCCCCATAGACGCAACGCGAACGCCACCACGAGCACGACCGACAGCGGACCCCAGTAGCGCCATCGCCCGTTGCCCATCACCTCCCATCCTATGCGGCTCCGCGAACGCCCGCTTGGGCGCAGGGAAACGCAACTTTCCGGCGTATAGCTTGTTTCGATGGCCGTGCTCACGACTCTGCGCCCCACAACCACCCGCTCCCGCCTGCTGCTCGCCGCCGCACTGCTGCTCTGCGGCTGCTCGCTCGCGTTCGGCGCCGCGTTCGGCGTGCCCACGGCGCTCTCCGCCGGGGCGAAGCATCAGCCTAGGGCCCACGCCGCCTCTTCGTATCAGACCGGCATCGCCGACGAGGGGACCGAGATGTTCTCCGATCCGCTCTGGAAGCAACTGCACACCCACATCACTCGCTACATCGCCCCCTACGACGCCGCCGTCCACGGCTACTCGCTGACGAAGGCGAGGCAGTGGATCTTGGCCGCGGAAGCCCAGCATCAGCAGGTGCTGGTGGCCTTCTATCACTCCGAGTACACGCCCACGCGCATGCCGAGCATCAAGACCTACGAACAGGACACGAAGAAATTCATGCAGGCATTCCCGAACGTCCACCAATACCAACCGTGGAACGAGACCAACCGGGGCAACGTCCGCTACAGCTACGAGAAGTTCGACAGCCCCACGGCGGTCGAATCGGCGAAGTACTACCAGGCGCTCAGGCGTGTCTGCCCCAAATGCACGATCCTCGGCCTCGACATCCTCGATCAGAACCAGGTCGCTCCCACCCTCACCTACATCAATGAATTCAAGTCCGAGCTCCGCCACCTGCGCGTGCCGATACCGACGCTCTGGGGCCTGCACAACTACTCCGACACCAACCGTTTCTCGAGCGAACGCACCCGTGCGATCCTCGGGGATGTGCCCGGCGACGTCTGGTTGACCGAGACCGGCGGGATCGTGAAATTCGGCGGTGCCTTCCCCAACTACCGTGGTTCGGGTCTGAGGCGCGCGGCGAAAGCGCTCGGCTACATGTTTGCGATCGCCTCCAACTACTCGCGCATAAAGCGCCTGTACATCTACGACTGGACCGGCGGCACCTCCTCGACGATCTTCGACTCGGGGCTGACCGACGCCCATCACAGGCCGCGACCGGGCTACGTGATTGTATGCGCGCGCCTGCACGCCGCGCACTGCAACGTGAAGGTCAGCTCCCAGTGAGGCATATGTCGCGTATCCGCATACTTCTTAGTGCAACGCTTGCCTGCTCGGCGCTCGTCTGCGGCGCGATCGATGCCGGCCAGGCGCAGGCCTCGGCCGGCCAGAAACTCTACTTCGAGGGCTCGACTGATCTACTGAGCCCAATCACCCGTCCCGCGACGCTCGCGCAACTGAAAACGCTTGGCGTGAAAGCGCTGCGCGTGGAGCTCAGCTGGTATGAAGTTGCGCCGGCCCCCACCAGCGCGACGAAGCCGAACTTCGAAGCGACCAACCCCGCGAGCTACAACTGGGGCCAGTACGACCTTCTGCTCGCCGAAGCGAAGCGGCTTGGCTGGCAGGTGCTGTTGACCGTGACCGCGCCGGCGCCGAACTGGGCCACGGCGAACCACAAAGCTCCCTACACCTATCGGCCCGACCCCCTCGACTTTCAGGAATTCATGACAGCCGTGGCCCTCCACTACGGCTCGGAGGTGTCGCTCTACTCGATCTGGAACGAGCCCAACGAGCCGGCCTACCTGACGCCGCAGTGGAGCTCCAGCGGCAAGCCCGTTTCGGGATTCATCTACCGCGGCCTCTACCAGGCTGGCTACGCGGGGCTGCAGGCGGCCGGGATCGTGCATCCGCGCGTGCTGTTCGGCGAGACTGCGCCGGTCGGCTACGACACCGTCAACATCCGCAAGGAAAAAGCGGGCGCACTGCTGCATCCGGTGGCGCCGCTGGCGTTCATGCGCGAAGCGCTGTGCCTGAACGCAAAGTACAAGAAATCCAGCACCTGCAGCGAGCTGCAGATGACCGGCTACGCCCACCACGCCTACTTCCCGGCGGCCGGTCCCAAATATGTCTGGAAGCAGAAGGACAGCGTCACGATCGCCTCGCTCTCGCGCCTGTCAAACGCGCTCAATCTGGCCGCGCGCACACACGCGATTCCGGGGGGCGTGCCGATCTACCTGACCGAGTTCGGGGTCAACAGCAAGCCGAACAAGTTCGAAGGCGTCTCGGCCGCCAAGCAGGCCGAATACGACGCGATCGCTGAGCACATGGCCTACGACAACCCGCGCGTGGCGGCCTTCTCGCAGTATCTGTTCAAAGACGACCCGGTCGGGGGCCCCTTCTCGGTCAGCGCGATCGGCGGCTTTGTCGGCTTCCAGACCGGTCTGGAGTACGTAAGCGGCGCCCACAAGCCGCTCTACAACGGCTTCCCGGTGCCGCTCACGGTGACCAAGCGCGGGCACGGCTTCTCGCTGTGGGGCCTTATCCGGCCTACGGCCGGGGTCACAAAGGCCACGGTGCTGGTGAAGCTCAGGGGCGCGCACAGCTACCGCACGCTGAAGACGGTCACGACCAACGGCGCCGGCTACTGGTCCTTCAACTCCTCTAGGAAGGGAACCGCCTGGCGCGTGCGCTGGGTGAGTCCGGCGGGCGTCAAGTACGAAGGTCCGCCGATCGGCGCCTACTGATCGCCGTCCCGATGAAGCACCCCGAATTCGGGCAAGATGCCTCGGTCCGGGCAAGCGGGCATACTGAACTTCGCTTGAGCGCGTCTGAACAGGTCCGGGCCCGACGAGAATCGCCGCGCCTGCCGCGGCGCTCGCGGCTGTTGATCAACACGGCGACGGTCCTCGTCACCGTGCTCTTCTCCTACATCGCGCTCAGCGGCATCAACCTCAGCGAGGTCTGGCATGCGCTGCGCACGAGCGACTATTTGTGGCTGATCCCGGCGCTGATCGCCTTCGGGCTCGGCGACGTGGCCCGGGGGCTGCGCTGGCGTTCGCTGTTCGCCCCCGGTCGCCGTCCCCCGCGCGGGTCGGTTGTGAACGCGACGATGATCGGCTACTTCTACAATTCGATCCTGCCCGCGCGCGCCGGCGAAGCGGCGCGCGTGCTGGTGCTCAACCAACGCAGCTCAACGCCCGCGATCGAGATCATCGGGACCGTCGTGATCGAGCGACTGTACGACGTGATCGCGATCCTCGTGATCTTTTTCGCCGCCGAGCACTGGCTGCCGCATGTGAGCTGGTTCAGCGCCGCGGCGCTCGCCGCGATCGTGCTGGCAGGGCTGATCGTCGCCGCCGTCGTCCTGCTGGCGGTGTACGGCGACCGGCCGTTGCGGCTGCTGCTGCGCCCGCTGGGCCGGTTCTCGCTGTTCTCCGGCGAGCGCCTCGAGCGCACGATCGACGAGCTCAACCACGGCCTGTCTGGCCTGCGCCACGGCACGGTCGCGCTGGAAGCGTTCCTGTGGACGATCCTCGCCTGGATGCTCACGGCGCTGTGCGCCTACTTCGTGAGCGTCGCCTTCCACCTGCACCTGCCTTTCGCTTGCGGGGTGCTTGTGACCGTGGCGATCGGGCTGAGCATGATCCTGCCCTCGCCGCCGGGCGCGATCGGCGTGTTCGAGGGCGCGGCCCTGATCGCGTTGAAAGCCTACGGCGTGCCCCACTCCGAGGCGCTGCCCTACGCGCTCGTCCTGCACGCGGTTAACCTCGTTCCGTTCATCCTCGTCGGTGCTGTACTGCTCCACCACAACGCGCGCCATCCCGGGCCGAAAGGGGCCTGGCGGCTGGAGGCGCCGCAGGCCGCGCCCTAGCGAGACCGCGGCACTCATTCGCTAGAAGGAGCTGGGCGTGGCCGTCTGGATCTGCCGATGAAGGGCTTTCGCGACGGCCAACAGCGCCGGCCGCGCTACCCCGCTGGCCGTGACGAGCCCCGCGTCCCAGGTGGACTTCTTCGCGGACTGGGGGGTTCCGGGCGAGCGCCAGTGGTAGTAATAGACTCGGGTGATCCGGGGGCTGATCGAGGCGAGCCGGAAGATGTTCTTGGTGGAGCGCACCGCGTAGGTCTCGCCGTGGTAGATCAGCCGACCGTGGAAGCGCCACCAGACGATGCCGCCGACCTCGCTGAACCAGACCTGGCCGTGGACGAAGGACAGCAGTCGCCTGATCGGGCGCGAGTTGTCGGTGGAGACGCTGATGTAGGGGTTCAGCGGCCAGATCTTCGGATAGGGCCGCGCGGTGCGCAGGAACTGGCCGATCCAGGCCTCGATGTTGCCGTCTGCGTCGAGCGTGTCCGGCGCGGTGATTGTGCAGCCGGCGCAATGAGACGTCATCGCGTTGTAGTACTGGGCGGCGAGCCGCGGACGGCGCGCGGTCGGCTGACCGGCGTGGGTGGCCTCGTCCCAGGGACAGAACTCGGTGACCCAGGGGAAGAGGGCACGGAAACGGAGGAAGTCCTTGAGGAACTGGGCCTGGGCCGGCGCGCGGTCGTTGCCGTCGGCGTGCTGGAAGGTGATCAGCGGTGTGATCCCGGCCTGCTTGACGGCGGCCAGCCAGGCGGTCACCGCCGCGAGGTCGCGCGGGCTTGCGACGACGTTCCAGGGGACGACGTCGCGGGCGATGTGCACGCCGAGCTCGGCGACACGGGGGTCGGAGAACGTGGCGGGTTCGTAGTCGGCGAGCCCGAACTGGAAGCCGGCGGCCGAGGCCGGCGCCGGTGCGATCGTCGCGGCGAAGGCGAGAGCGAGGCAGGCGAGCAGCGCGATGCAGAACGCTACCGAGATCGCGGGAGTCACCCTCTCGGGGAAGGCCAGCCGACCGTCAGGCGCCACATTCCTGGCATAGGGGAGCGGCACGGCTAGCGCCGGCGTTGCGGAGAGCGAGGCATGTCAGGCCTTTAACAGCGGCAAATCGCGTTCGGAGCGGCGGCCCTCCACAGGCTCCTCTGCGGACTCGCCGCCGGCGGCGAGCATCCGCTCGAGCAACAGGCGCGCCCCGGCCTTGGAGAGCGGTTCGTTGAGGTTGCCACACTTCGGCGACTGCACGCACGAGGGGCAGCCGGAGGCACACGGGCACTCGGCGATCAGGCGGTATGCGTCGCGGCAGAGCTCCTCGAAGCGGGCGAAGGCGGTGCGCGTGATGCCGATGCCGCCGGGATGGCCGTCGTAGATGAAGATCGTCGGGCCGGCGGTCTGGGGGTGGAGGTTCGTGGAGAGGCCGCCGATGTCCCAGCGGTCGCACATCGCGATCAAGGGCAATACGGCGATTTGGGCGTGCTCGGTCGCGTGCAGCGCGCCGAGCAGCGACTCGATTGGGACGGCGATCTCCTTTGGCCTGTCGCTCGCCCCCGATCTTTCGCTCGTGGCCGACCCGGCCGCCGACCCAGCTTCGTCGTCGATTGTCAGCTCGCCCAACCCGAGCACGGCGGAGTCCAGCTCGAACCAGAGCGCCTGCGTGGAGAAGCTCGTGGGGGGCAGGTCGAGGCCGACGAGGTCGACGGGCGCGTGGTCGGACAGGCGCCGGCGCTGAAACGCGAGCACGGTGTCGGTGACGGCGACCTCGCCGAAGCTGAGTGTGACCCCGAGCGTCTCACGGCGGTCGAGCAGACGCTCGATCGCGGTATCGGTGATGCGCTTGGGCTGTGTGTACCAGTCGCCGTCGAACGGCGCGACCAGCGCGCGGCGGCGTTCCAGGTCGAGTTCGCGCACCTCGTAGGAGCGCCCGAGGTGCAGGTAGATCGCCCCCTCATGCACGGTTGAGTGGGCGCGCGCGGCCTCGGTCGAGCCGAGCAGCTCGCCGGAGGCGACGTCGACGATCGCGAAGCTCTCGGGCGAGGCCGAGCGCAGCGAGACCTCCGCCGCGGGGTAGCCCTCGGGTTTGCGGGGAACATAGGTGCTCGGCGCCGGCTGGGCTCCGTGCGCTGACCGGGCCCCGCCCGCCCGGCGGCGCAGCTCGCCCCGGCTGAGCAGAACCTCGGCGTGGGCCTCCCAGCGCGGGCCGAGGAACTCAGCGTCGCTGCCGGACAGCGGCCCCTCGTGCGCGGCGCACAAAAGGTGCCGGCGGAAGATCTCCGGGCTCTCGTAATCGAGGATCGCCGCCTCGACGGGGCGCTCCAGGAAGTCGTCGGGATGGCGGCAGAAGAACTGGTCGAGCGCGTCCTCGCCCGCGACGTAGACCGCGAGGCCGCGGCCGCGACGACCGGCACGCCCCCACATCTGCCGCAGCGAGGCGACGGTGCCGGGGAACGTGACGACGACCGCGGCGTCGAGCTCGCCGATGTCGATCCCGAGCTCCAACGCGTCGGTCGTGATCACCGCGCGCAGTTCGCCGCGGACCAGGCGCCCCTCCAGCTCGCGGCGCTGCTGGGAGGTGTATCCGGCGCGGTAGGGGGCGACAAGCTTGGCGAGCGCGGGGTCGGTGTTTTCCAAATCCGCGGCGAGCAGCTTGTGGAGGACCTCGACACCCTTGCGCGACTTCATGAAGCAAATCAGCCGCGCCCCGTCGCGTACGAGCCGCGCGAGCAGCTCGGCCGCCTCGCCGAGCGCCGAGCGGCGCTGGCCCAGCGCCTCGTCGGTCAGCGGCGGGTTCCAGACCGCGATCTGACGGCCCGGCGCCGGTGAGCCGTCCTCGTCGATCAGGCCGATGTCCTCGAGGCCGGTGAGGCGCTCGGCCAGCTCGACCGGGTTGGCGATCGTGGCGGAGGTGAGCAGGAAGCGCGGGGTCGTGCCGTAGGCCGCGGCGATCCGGCGCAGACGGCGCAGGACGTTGGCGACGTGCGAGCCGAATACGCCGCGGTAGACGTGCGCCTCGTCGATCACGACGACCGCGAGATTCGCGAACAGCTCCGCCCACGCGGGGTGGTTGGGGAGGATGCCGACGTGGAGCATGTCGGGGTTGGTGAGCACGACGTTCGCCCGCCGGCGGATGTCCGCGCGCGCCTCGCGCGGGGTGTCGCCGTCGTAGATCGCCGGGCGCACCTGCTTCCTCAGGTCGAAGGCCGCGAGCGCGCGGGCCTGGTCCTGGGCCAGCGCCTTGGTCGGGTAGAGGTACAGGGCGCGCGCTTTCGTGTCGCGACAGAGCACGTCGAGCGTGGGCAGGTTGAAGCACAGAGACTTGCCCGAAGCGGTCCCGGTGGTGACGATCGTCGGGCCGTCCCAGGAGCAGTAGATCGCCGCGGCCTGGTGGGAGTAGAGGCGCTCGATCTCCAAGCGCGACAGCGCCGCGAGCACTTCGGGATGCAGCTCCGCGGGGGGGTCGACGAGCTTGGCCTGGCCGGGCCCTTCGCGCACCTCGCGCACGAGTCGTCCGTCCTCGCGGGCCTCGTCTAACAGCGCGCTCCAGGGCTCGATCGTGCGTTGCAGGGCCACCGCTTGCGATAGTAGAGGCGATGGACTCTCCAATCCCCAGCCGCCACGAAGAAGGCGGCAACGACCGTCTTTCGAGTGCATCCAGCGCCCGGATGCGCTGCCTGTACGTGGACCTCGACGGAACGCTGCTGGGGAAGGGCGCGTCGTTGCTGCGCGACGGCGAGGGAAACGTGTCGATCGAGGGTGTGCGGGCGATCCAGGCATGCATGCGGGCGGATGTCGAGGTGGTGCTGATGAGCGGACGCAGACGCGCGCAGGTGTACGAGGACGCGCGCTTGTTGGGGCAGCGCTCCTTCATCTACGAGGCCGGCTCGTGCGTGGTGCTCGACGAGGAGGATCAATGGCTGACGGGGGATCTCCAACCGGGCGAGGAAACAATCGCCGAGCAGATCGAGCGCTCGGGCGCGCCGGCGCTGCTGCTGGAGTACTACCAGGGGCGCTTGGAGTACCACGAGCCATGGCACACCGAGCGCGAGGTCTCGCATCTGTTCCGCGGTCTCGTGGACGCCTTCGAGGTCGATGCGCTGCTTGAGGAGCACGGCCACGGGGACCTGCGACTGGTGGACAACGGCGTGGTCAACCGCCGCTCACCCGCGCTGGCGGAATTGGAGCACGTGCGGGGCTACCACCTGCTGCCGGCGGGCGCGTCGAAGGCGGGCGCGGTCGCCTGGCACCGGCGCGCTCGGGGGTACGCGCTCCAGGAGACGTTCGCAGTGGGGGACTCGCGCGAGGATCTGGCGTGCGCGGCGCAGGTGCAGACGTTCTGGCTGGTGGCGAACGCGGTGGAGCGCGATCCGTCGATCCGGGAGGTGCTTGGGAGATATGAGAACGCTCGTGTGTGTGAGGCCGGACACGGCGCGGGTGTGTACGAGGCGGTCGTGAGCAGTCTGATGAGCTGACTTTTGAGATCGTCCACGCGTGGAGTGAGGGCTACAAGCGATAAAGACGTCGGAAAGCTTGCTCTACTTTTAGAGACTGCGTAACACCATAGTTACACACATTCTCTTAAGAGTATGTTCGTCCCCCGCTCTTTATCTTCCCGTCACAGTCCTGGCGCGATTTCGACACACGCCGGTCACGATTTGATGATCCCCTCGCGCTTCTCCTCCTCGTAGAGGCGTTCGACGATGAATTCCTTCAGCAGCGTCTGGTAGCCCGTGTTGCGCAGCGCGGCGAGTGCCTTTAGGCGTTTGAGCGTGAACTGGTCGAAGCGCACCGCGATCGGCGTCGTGCGTCCCGGCCGGACCAGCTCCTGCATGCGCAGGGCCTTTTCGCGGCGAGACTCCTGTGCAAGGAACTCCTCGGGATCGTCGAACTTGAGTTTCGCCGTGGGGTCGAAGGTGGGCTCGGCCCTCGCTTTTTTCTTGGCGGGCTGGGGCATGTGTTCCTTTCTACGGCGTGAGAGCCATGGTATCTACTTTATGTATACCATAGAGATACGCGCTTGCTCTAACGACTTCCTCCGAAGACCCGGCGCCATGCGTGTCTCCAGAACCCTGGCTGGGGCCGGCGCCAGCGAGCGGGCGGGGGCACTGTGGCCCGCACCAGCGCCACCCACTCGTCCAGCGGCAACTCGCCCGATATCAACCGCCCGAGCGCGCTCGTGACCGGTGCGCCCACGCCCGCTGCCTCAAGCGCGCGGGCCAAAAGCGGCACCGACTCTAGGGCCTCCACCGCTTGGCCGATCTGTCCCGGGATCTCCGCCGCCGGTACGCCCGCGGCCAGCAGCTCACCAGCGCGACGGTTGCGGCTGTCGCGCGCCAGGGCAGTGGCGACCAGGTCGCCCGCGCCGGCCAGGCCGATCATCGACTCCGGTCGCGCTCCCAACCCATCGGCGTGACGCCAGACCTCGGCAAAGATGTGTCCGGCAGCTGCCCCCGCGGCGTTCAGGCCTTGCGCCTCCGTGGCCCCTGCCGCCAGCGCCGCGGCGTTCTTTGCGGCGCCGGCCAGCTCCACGCCAAGTGGATCGTTGGACTGCTCGCAGACCACTCCTGCGCGTGTGAATACCTGTGCAAGCGCCCGCGTGAGCTCCTCGTCGCTGGAGGCGGCAACCAGCCCCGCGCCCTCATGCACCATCTCCCGGGCGTGCGCCGGACCACCGAGGCACGCCACTCGCTGAGGACCAAACCTCGCGCTGAGGACCATAGTCGGCGGCAGCCCTTCCGGTGGGACGAGGCCCTTAGCCACCGAGACCACCGCCGCACGTTTACCCAGACCGGCCTCGTCGAGCATCGCGATCACCTCGTCCAGCCCATTGGAGGGCACAGCCAGGAACACGTAGTCGGCACGCGCCACGCCGGCGGAGGTTGGCTCGATACGAAGCTGCGTGGGCAACTCCACGCCGGGCAGGTACACGCGGTTCTCGTGCTCCTCCTCGAGGCTTGCCGCCTGCTCGGCGGTGCGCGCCTGCAGCGTCGTGCGCAATCCACCCCGCGCCAGCACCACGGCAAGCGCGGTTCCGAACGACCCCGCTCCGATCACGGTGGCGCGCTTGGCGCCCGGCGTCGGCAGCGAGAGTGCGCGCGGTCCACGCGCGGCCGGGCTCGGAGTAGGCTCGGGCTCGGTCATCTGATGAGCGAGCCTAACGATCCGCACGAGCGCGCCGTCGACTGGCGCAACTGGGCCGGCGATCAATCCTGCCGTCCCGCGGCTGTCGAGCTCCCCGGTTCGATCGAGGAGATATCAGAAGCGATAGTCCGCGCTGGCGCGCACGATCGCCGCGTGCGCGTGGCCGGCGCCGGGCACTCGTTCAGCGATATCGCTCTCACCGACGGCTCCCAACTGCACCTTGGCCGGCTCGCGAACGTGCTCGACGTCGACCGCTCCTCGGGGCTGGTGCGCGTGCAGGGCGGAATCACGATCCGTGAGTGCAATGCGTGCCTGGCCGAGCACGGGCTCGCGCTGGAGAACCTCGGGGACATCGACGTCCAGAGCATCGCCGGCGCGATCTCCACGGCTACGCATGGGACTGGCGCTCGCTTGCGCAACATCTCCGCGCAGGTGGCCGAGCTCACGCTCGTGCTCGCCGACGGCTCGACCCTGCGCTGCGCCGAAGAGATCGACGCCGAGGTCTTTCGCGCTGCACGCGTCGGCCTTGGCGCGCTTGGCGTTATCGCCGAGGTCACCCTCCGCTGTGTCCCCGCCTTCACCCTGTGCGGCGTCAACGCTCCCGCGCCACTCAACGACACGCTCGCGCGCTTTGAGGAACTGGCGCTCGGCAACGACCACTTCGAGTTCTTCGTCTTCCCGCATGTCGATACTGCGCTCACGCGCACCAACAACCGCACCGATCAGCCTCCGCGCCCGTGTGGCCGGGTCAGCGCTTACGCCAACGACGTACTGCTCACCAATCACGCATTCGAGCTGCTCTGCCGCGCCGGGCGTCGCTTCCCGCGGCGGATCCCGCAGCTCAACCGCCTCGTCACTCGTCTCGCCGGTGCGAGGGCACGGGTCGATCGCTCCGATCGAATCTTCGCCAGTCCGCGGTTGGTGCGCTTCACCGAGATGGAGTACGCGTTACCGCGCGAGCGCACGCCCGAGGCGGTCAACCGCATCATGGCGCTCGTTCGCAGCGGCAACTTCGCCGTGCCGTTCCCGATCGAGGTGCGCACGGTCGCGCCCGACGATGCGCTGCTCAGCACCGCGGCTGGCCGCGATAGCGGTTTCGTCGCGGTTCACATGTACCGCGGGATGGCATGGGAGCCGTACTTCCGCGCGGTCGAGGCGATCATGGACGAGCTCGGCGGGCGTCCACACTGGGGCAAGCGCCACTTCCAGACCGCCGCCACACTGCGCCCGCGCTATCCCGACTGGGACCGCTTCCAGGCCGTCCGCGCCCGGCTCGACCCCGAGGGACGCTTTGCTAACGCTTGGACCGACCGAGTCCTAGGACCCGTCAACCCTGTTCAGCTCACCGCCCCTGCTGATGGCTGAGGCGGCATACGAGCGTTTGGAGCGGGCCACCGCGAACCTGGAGGCGCCGTTCGCGGTCATTGACCTCGACGCGCTGTGGGCTAACGCCGAGGATCTCGTGCGC
>Ga0302181_10002050_pt1 | contig 14592 bp, 15 predicted proteins | sample I_Palsa_E3_3_FD_198786 | JGI IMG/M metagenome (GOLD analysis project Ga0302181, IMG submission 198786) | Peat permafrost microbial communities from Stordalen Mire near Abisko, Sweden - I_Palsa_E3_3 | ecosystem: Environmental > Terrestrial > Soil > Palsa > Peat permafrost | place: Sweden... | reverse complement strand
AGATGAGCCCGCTCGACACGCCGAGCGCGCCTTCATCAACGGCATCGCGCACGAGCAGCATTTGCGCTGCACCTTCGTCTGCGTCGAGCGCACGCGCCGCATCGCCCGCTATGCAGCGGCGCGTGGTCCCGAGTCCAACCAGCGACGCAACGTTGAGCGTGACGCCGCCGGCTTCGACGAGCGCGAAGAAACCGTCGAACGTCGTCCACGCGACCTCGAGCGCGTAGTCGCTCGCGGCGCGCGCTTTGGCCGCCAGGGCGAGTCCCCGCAGCGGCGCGACCGACGTGCCGCAGTTGCCGGCGATCTCGGTCGTGACGCCCTGCCGAAGCTTTCCCTCGCAGCGGCCGTCGACGAGCCAAAGTTCATCCGAATGGGAATGCACGTCGATGAAACCGGGGACCAAAGCCAGGCCATCGCAGGCGACGCGCTCGTAGGCGTCCCGATCGTCCAGAGCGCCGATCGCGACGATGCGGCCCTCGGCGACGCCGACATCGGTGGTAAACGGCGCGGCACCCGTCCCATCGAACACAGCCGGCCGTTCGAAGATGGTGGAGAGCACCGTTTAACCTAGCCTTCGCTGGGTACAGGTCCAGCGATGGGCTCTGACCTCGGGGGAGACTAGTTCCAACATGGCGATGAACGACAATCTGTCAACCAACGGCGGCGGCATGAGCGTACGCGAAGCCGGTAAACGCGGCGGCGACCGCGTCAAAGCGAAGTATGGCTCTGAGTTCTACGAGGCCATCGGGCGCAAAGGCGGCGAGGCAACGAAGAGCAAGTACGGGCCGGCATTCTACGAGGAAATCGGCGCTAAGGGCGGCCAGAAGCTCAAGCGCGCCACGAAAACTCCCAGCTGACGCATGGCCGCGCCGAAAAAGCCTGGCGCGAAGCCGAAGCCGGACAAGGTCGACGGTGAGATGTCGGTGCGCGAAGCCGGGAAAAAAGGCGGCGACACCGTTCGCGACCGGTACGGTTCGGGCTTCTACGAGGAGATCGGACGCAAGGGCGGGCAGGCGACGCGCGAGCGTCACGGTGCCGAGTTCTACGAGGCGATCGGACAAAAAGGCGGCAAGGTCGTCAAAGAAAAGTACGGTCCGAACTTTTACGAGCAGATCGGACACAAGGGCGGTCAGAAGGTCAAGAAACTGATCGCCGAAGCGAAGAAGAACGCGCGGCGCGACAGCGAGAGCTGACGCGCCCCTTTCTTTGTCCTGCGGCCTCATCGCGCCGGATCCGGCCGGACGCCGACGATGTGCCCGAGCTGTGCTTCGCCAGTGCGAAAGTCGACCGTGACCGACGCGACGGTAATGGTGGCACCGCTGTCGGTGATCGTCGCGGTGTGATCGAGCGTCAGCGTGCGCGTCATGCCGACGTAGTGCGCGCCGTTCGTAGCAAACGTCCGCGTGCGCCCGCCGCCGAGATCTTCTTTGAACGTCACCGGGCCTCGGACGGTGAGGTCGTTCGTCACCGTGTTGACGGTGACGTCGTCGGCCTGCATCAGCACGTCGGGCCGTCCGACACGATGGATGTGTCCGTCGCGCACGTGCGCGATCTGCGCTTCCGCGCCGTCGGGGCTCATCGTGACCGTATCGTAATCGAGCGACCAAGCTTCGCCGTTCAATCGCTTCCCGGTCGCGCGGCCCGAAATCAGCATCGAGGGTCCTTGCATGTGTTGGATCACGACGTCGTTGCCGGCGCGCCCCACTTCGAATCCGATCCAGCCCAAGAATGCCAGCACCGCAACCGCGATCGCCGTGCGCCAGGCGAATTTCATCGCGGTCGCCGTGCGGCCAGCGGAACGAACGCGACGAGCGCGAGCGCGACGGCGATCGGGAAGGGTCCAAGCGCCGCATAGGGGCCGGGCGCCGGCGCGCCGACATCGCCGACGATGGTTGCCGGGCCGCCGAGCGTCGTGCGCTGGGTCCAGTCGCCGTTCGGCGCGACGATCCCGCTGATCCCCGTCGCGCCCGCTTCGAGTACCCAGCGTCCGGTCTCGACCGCACGCATCGAGGCCGCCATCGCGTGCTCGTACGGAAACTCGCTCGCGCCGAACCATGCGTCGTCGGTGGCGACGAGCAGCAGCGACGGGTCGTCGCGCAGCCGCGCGTGGGCGATGTCGCCGAACAGCGACTCCCAGCAGATCAAGGGCGTGGCGCCGCCGATCGTTTCGACCGCGTTGTGCATCGGCTCGTAGGCGCCGATTTGGTCGGCGTAGGGAAGCGCGCGCATCCAGGCCGGTCCCGGAATGTGTTCGGCCATCGGAACGAGCTGCTCTTTGCCGTAGAAGCCGCGCGCGCCGGCGTACTGCGCGAGCCCCGCGGTGTGCGGGTCATAGATGTACAGGGCGTTCACGAGCCGGCCGTCAGCGAGCCGCGCGAGCGAGCCGACGTAGAGCGTCGCGTTCAATTGCCGCGCGAGCGCGGCGAATCTCGCGCCGAGCGCCTGCGCAGCGGCTGGTTCGCTCAGGTCGGTGTTGATCACCGTCTCCGGCCATAGCACCAGCGACGGGCGCGCTGCACGCAGTGCGCTTGTCATCGCCGTATAGCGCGTGATCGCGAGCGCGAGCCCGGCCGAACTCATCTTGAGCGACTGCGCGATGCCGCCTTGTACGGCGGCGACGCGCCGCGTCGGCGCTGGGGCATGGCGCGCCGGCCAGAACGTCCACGCCGCAAGCGTGCAGACGACGACCGCGACGCACGCCGCGAGGGTCACGACGGCACGCCGACGGTCGCGCACATCGAGCAGCCACCAGCCGAGCGCCGCCGCCGGCAACGCGACCGCAAACGTGATCCCGTAGCTGCCGACGAACGCGGCGAGCGGCCGCAAGGGCGAGTCGATCATCGCCACGCCGATCTGCTCCAGCGGGCAGCCCCAGCTCCCGCTCGAGCGCAAATACTCACCCAGCGTAAACGCTGCCGCGGCGACGAACGGTACGACGCGGACGTTGCACCGCTGCGCGGCGAGCGCTGCGAGACCCGCGGCGAAGGCCCAGCCGCACGCTTCGATCGCAGCGGGTCCGATGTCGAGGATCGGCGCGGCGGGGCCCAGCAGCGCGCCGGCCGTCTGGCCGAACCAGGTGAAGCCGAATGCGAAGAAGAGGAGCCCGCTCGTATATCCGATGAGAACGGCCGAACGCGGGGTAACGCTGCACCACGATGCAATGAGCCCTGCCAACGCAAAGGGTGTCAGCCACCACCATCCGGTGAGCGGGAAGGCAAGGTGCAGGACGAACGCGCACACCAGCGCGACGGCCGTCGCGCGAACGGTCGCGGAGGAGACAACGGTGCGTCGGCTGCGTGAGGCCGTGCTAGTCGCGGCGATGATCGTTCTATCCGGTTGCGGGCATCAGGTGACGGGCCTCAATTCGCCCAACGGCGGCTCGGTCGTTCCGTCGGGGTATACGCAGATCCAATTCGAGACGCAGGCCCAGCCGGATTTCACCAACTACAAGTACCTGATCGTTCTCAATGCGAACGGCGACGGCCACGCTCCCTACGCCCTCGGCTACAATTCGAACTATACCGACTGGTCCTTCGCGTTCTTCTTCGGCGGCGGCGCGGGCCTCGCCAGTGCGCCGGTTATCTACCAGTACTTTTCGGATTCGTCACAGCCCAGCGGGGTCAACAAGCGTACTCTCGGCTATGCGACGGGAACCCTGACCTTCAACCTGCTCTCGGCGACGAGTGCCGCAGCGTACGGCTTCTACATTACGTTCAACCGCTGCTTGCTCGACTACCCCTCGCCGATCAACAACACCGGCGTCCCCACCCCGGCGCCGACCTCGCATCCTCAGGGCCAAAGCTGTCCGCCGTTCTACTACCTGACGACCGACACGTGGGTCATGAACATGTTCTCGATCGACTCGACCAACACGGTCGTGGATTCGCTCGGCAACGGGCCCTCGGACACGTCGTACCCCGGCTTCACGATCCCCACCGACACGCTGCTCAACGGGAAGTCGTACATCAAACCGGTGACGGGACAATCACCCCAAAACCCGTCCGCCGCGATCTACGGCGTCGAAGTCTTCAGCACTCCGTAAATTGCAATAATCTCCGCTACCGAAGGGCGGCTTTGGGGCGTAGCCCCAAGACGCGACGGGTTCGACGAAGTCGAACCCACTTATTCCGAGTCGCAGGGGGGATGGCCGCACTCGCAGGTCATTTCCATCTCTTCGTCACTCGAGTCGCGGCTCTCGCAGACGTCGCTGCAGTACGACGCGCCTTCGAGCCCGCCGGTGACGGTGCAGTTGCACTCCTGGTACTCGCAGGGCTGGGTGTAGGTGTTCATCGTTCCTCCTCGTGGGGGAGCTGCGCCGTCAGGGTGAGATGCCGGCGCCCTGGGTGAACGCGGCGGTCGTGAGGCTGCCGGGGATGACCGAACTGAGCGACGCGGCCTGCGCGATGCCGAAGTTCGCGCTCTGCGACGGAAACGCGAGCAGCGTCACCGTGAAGAACACTTGCTTGAGGTCTTGGTTGTAGGACGCGCGGATCTCGTAGCACTCACCCACGATGTGCCGGTAGTAGATGTTCTTGCTCTCCAGGCGGCCCTTGTTTTTCCAGTCGATGAAGGTCGCGATCTGGAGGTCACTCTCATACCCAAACGGCGTTGCGAGCTGCACGTTGGTTCGATCGAACCCATTTCCGGGGCCGGGCTGAAAGCTGCCGCCGATCAGGAGCGTCGAACGCGGCGACGGGCTCGAGGTCAGCTGGTAGCCGACGGCCTGCGCTTCGCGGTTGAAAAACGTCGTTGCGGTCAGCGAGAACGTGTAGATGCTGTCGTTGAACAGGCGCAGCACGTCGTTGGCCTGCTTCAAGTTGGTGCCCAGCACGTCGATCGACTTGAACGGTTCAGCGAGCGGGCCGTTGGTCTGCGACTCGGTGTACGAGATCGTGTTGACGATGTGGTCCCACACCGGCGTGGTCAGCGTCAGGAGCTGGCCGATCTGCGCCTTCTCGTCGCCCGTTCCGTAATAGTCTTGCTGCACGGTGAGCTGCGCCGAAAAGTCGCTGTCCAGGAAATGCGCCAGCGCCGGCCCGAGCTGGATGCGCGCTTCCGCGCGCCCGGTCTGCAGGTTGGCCGTCGGATCTTCGTAGAGTCCAATCGTGTATTGCTCGGTGATCGGAACAGCCTTGAAGTTCGGGAAGATCTGATACAGCGGCCGGATGGTCAGTTCCGGCTCCTTTTGCACGTTCGAGTCCACCGACGAATCGTAGCGGTCGTAGGTGAGGTCGTAGTCGTACGCGTGCGACAAGTAGTGGACGAGGTCTTCGAAGTGCAGCGTGTCGGTCGTGCCGCCGGCGATGCCGTAATAGCCGCCGCTGGAACTGGTCGTGTAGGAGATGGCAAGGTCGTTTTGCAGCTGCTGCGAGAGCTGCAGATGGTCGGTGAACCCGTAATTGTCGGTCGACGACTGCGCGCCGGTCGACGAGCGTGAGAAGCTGTAGTCTTGATGGTCGCCGCGGGTGTCGGCGTGGTCGACCGCCGCGTTGAGCGTGTACTGCGGCGGCAGCGACGTCAGCGGCCCGTAGTCGCCGGTGTAGTTGAAGCTCACCTGGCCGCGCGTATTCCGCGAAAAGTTCTCCTGGTCGTTGAGCGCCATGTTGATGTTTTGCGTTCCGTCGACCGAGTTCTTGATGCGGTAGAAATTGATGTCGGTCTGGCGCCGGCCGTCCTTGCGGCGCAGCGTCGCGACATAGCCCAGCCCGAGCCCGATCTTGGTGTACTCCTCGACGCGGTAGTACCCGTAGTAATAGTCGCTGGGCGAGAAGCCGATGCGCAGCTTGATCCAAAAACCTTCGGCCTGCGAGTAGCCGACGAGCGGAAAAAAGCCCGGGTTGCGGCGCGATCCCAGCTGGTCCTGGCGCAGCGAGATGACGACGATCGGCAGCCACAGCACGGCGAGCGCGCCCAGATACAGCACGTCCGAACGTGCGACGGCCTTGTCGCCGGGATAGATGTCGAGGGTCTTCGACTCCATGTGGTAGCCGCCGCGCGGGTTGTCGCAGGTCGTCAAGTTGGCGTGCTGGACGTGGGTGACGCCGTCGTGATCGGTCACCATCGTCGTGCCCTTGAAATACAGCTTGCCGCGTTCGACGCCGTTGGTGGACTCGCCGCGGCCGTTGAGCAGGATCGCCTGCTGCGTCAGCGTGTCGAAGCGGATCGAGTCGGCGTAGAACACCGTGTCGCCGGCGGCGTTGCGGACGAACGTGCGGCCGGTGACGTCGATGTAGCGCCGCCCGTCGTAATGCGCGTGATCGCCGCCGATGACGCCCTGTTGGTAGAGGATCGTTACGTTACCGTCGAGGTCTTCGATCTCTCCTTTGGCGTTTTTCCCGGTGAGACGGTCGCCGAGGATCGCGTAATCGTCGGGGCCCAGCGTTTCTCCGGGCGCCGGTGTCGCGGTTGGGGTCGGTGTCGGGCGCACGACGGGGCCGGCAGATGCCGTCGCTTTGGCGACCGGCGTCGGCTCGGGCGGGAACGTCGCTTGCTGGATGATGACCGGGCCGGCGGTCAGTGTCGGGCCAGGGGTCGGAACCGGAGGCGGCGGGACGGGCGTCGTCGTCGGAAGCGGCGGCGGGACGATCGTCTGCGGACCGCCCGGCGCGATCGGCGGTCCGACCAGCGGCGGGAGGGTCGGCGTGGCGCTCGGTGAGGGTGACGGCGACCCGGCCGGTGATCCTTCCACGGACGGTGAGGCCGAGGCTTGGGCTTGCGCGACGGCCGCCGGTTCGCCGCATTGATTCAGCAGCGAGATCGCATGCTGCGCATCGTCGGTGTCGGCGGCGGCAGGCAGCGACGCCACCGTCAGCGAGAGCGCGACGCACGCCGCGCTCACTCGCCGGAGCGCCCGGATCACCGGTCCTCGCGCCAGATAAGCATTCCGCCCGCGGCGCCCATGATGACGTTCGGCAACCACGCGGCAACGTAGGGATCGAGCGATCCGTTTCGGCCGAAAGCTCCCGCCAGCGCGACCATCCCGTAATAAATGACGAGGAGCACAATTGAAAGGACGATCCCCAGCGTCCGGCCGCTCTTCCCGAACCGGACCGCCAGCGGGACCGCGATGATCACGGCGATGAACGACGCGAACGGATAGGCGTACTTCGTCCCGAGCGTGAGCTCGCGCGCCGCCAGATCCGTGCCGCCCTGGCCCGTCTGTTTGCGAAACGCGATGTCCTGCGCCAGCCGCTTCGTGTTCATCGTGTAGGTGTCGTTGTAGGCGCTGCTCAGGAAGTTCTGGCCGTTGTCGCCCATCGGCAATGACAAACGAACCTCTTTCGCCTCGACGTCGACCGCGCCGATCTGACCGTCGGCTTTGATCTGCGTTCGGATCGCATGCTCGAGAACGATCTCCGTCCCCTCGATGCGCGCCGATTTCGCGGTTAGGATCTGATTAAACGGCGAGCTGCGATCGGGCTGATAGATCATCACGTTCTGCATCGACTTGCCGTCTGCGGAGACCGACTGGATGTAGAAGGTGTCGCCGGTCGACGGATCGGCGCGGAAGATGTTGGGTTCGATCGGCAGGGTCTGCGACTTGTAGAGGATCTGATAGAAGCTGCGCGTCGAGAGGTCCGTCGCGATCGGCGCGACGTTTTCGTTGACCTCGAAGGCGGTCAGCGCGACCAGGACGCCGGCCAGCAGCGGCAGCCGGATGATCCGCAGGAACGAGACCCCGGACGTGCGCAGCGCGGTGATCTCGTTGTCCGCCATGAGCCGCCCGAACCCGAGCAGCGTCCCGAACAAGCATGCGAACGGGAAGGCCATCGGCGTGGCCTGTGGGACGCGGAACAGCAAGAAGCGCAGCACCAAAAAGACCGGCGCACCCTTATTGATGAGGTAGTCCGCCGCGAGTACGAAGATGTTGGCGAACCAGAACAGGAAGAACGCGCCCAGCGCGAAGCCGAACGGCGCCGCGACTTCGCGCAACAGGTACGCGTCGAGGATCGGCAGCCGCGGCCGCGGCGGGATTGCGCGCGCGAACGCAGGGATGCGCAGCCCGGGGAACGCCGCCATGCTAGCGCTCCCGGCCTGCGTCCGGCACGTTACTTGATGCCGGCGACGACGCGCTCGACGTAGGCACGTGTTTCCGCGAACGGCGGAATCCCATGCGCGGCGTCGACCGCACCGGGACCAGCGTTGTACGCGGCGACCGCGAGCCGGACGTTTCCTTTATAGCGGCGCAGCAGGTCGTGGAGGTAACGGGTACCAGCATCGACATTCTGATACGGGTCAAACGGATTCGCGACGCGGTACATTGCGGAGGTCCCCGGCATCAGCTGCATGAGGCCCTGGGCCCCGACGCGGGAGACGGCACTGGGGTCGCCGTGCGACTCGGCGTCGATCACCGCGAAGATCAGCTTCGGGTCGACATCGTTCGCGGATGCGGCCGACCGCACGAGGCTGCCGAGTTGGTCAGCCGCCATCGCATGCGGACCGCCGGGAACGAAGGCGCCCGCGCTGCACCCGTAGAGGAACGCGAAAGCGAGCGCAACGACAGCCCAACGGGCGCGCGGGAACACGGTAGCCGACGATTCGCCGCCCCCCGGAGGCCGCCTTGCGCGCCCCGTGCGGCGCGCCTGAATCCTGACCTATCCTCACTCCGGTGAAACGGAAGGCCCTGACGCTCTCTCAGAGTCGCCGCAGGGACGGTCGCGATACTCGACTCGTGCTTCGCAAATCGATCGTGTGCGCGCTTACCCTCGCGCTTTCGAGCTTCGAGCCGGCCGGGGCTGCCGCGCCGCTCGCCGGACTGCTGCCTGATGCTGCCGGGACGCGCGTGCATCTGCGCGCCGTGCGGACCGTTCAGGCTGCGAGCGGCCCCATCTCGACGGTGACCGTTTTCGACCTCGTGCGGCGGGCGCCGGCGACGCTCGTGCTCGAGCGCACGCGCGCGGACGGAACCCCGAACCCCTCGGTGCTGACGGTCACGAAAGACGGCGCGCTCGCGCTGGCCGAAGACACGCACGGCGCAGCCGCCGACGCGGATGCGAACGACCTGCTCGAAGGGCTGAACCTCGCGCTCGCGGCGACCCGCGAGGCCGACGGATCGACCCACAGCTGGGCGGCGACGCTCGCGACCTCCCCGGATGCCGGGGCGTCGACCGCGAGCATGATCCTCATCCCGGTGGGCATCGCGGGGAACGAGTTCGACTTCAAAGGCGACGCGCAGGCGGCCGCAGCGCCGGAACGCTCGCGGTCGGAGGCCGGCGGGTCCGGTATGGGCGCACCAGGCGGAGGCGCCGGCGGCTTTCGTCGCGGCGGCGGTTCGCGCGGCGGCGGCAGCGGCCGCGGCGGTGCGGCGATGACGGTCGCGCTGCACATCGAGGGTCACATCGCGAGCGGCCGCATCACCCGCGTCGCGGTCGCCGAGATCCGTTCCATCACGCTCGCAAACATGCCGTTCACCAACACCGGCAGCTGGGCGTTCACGATCTCCCACTAGACCGCTCGGCGATCTCGAGCAAACGCGTCACAGCGCGTCGAGCACCTGCCCGCGACGCTGAATTGTCACGTTACGTGCGACATGCGAACACACGTTCGAGTGCGCGGAGTGGCACGTAACGCTGGAAATTAACGCTGCAGCGTTGCTGCTTGGCGACCGGTGGGATATAGTGGTGCGCAGTGGACCTAAGTGGAGCGTAGTGGAAGATCTATGCCGGATCGTCCATTGTTCGCAGGCTCGGTCGACCACAACCTTGACGACAAGGGTCGTCTCGTCGTGCCCGCACGCTTCCGCGAGCGTCTCGGCGCCGGTTTCTTCCTCACGATCGGCGAGCCCGACCGCTGCCTCGCGCTCTACCCCGCGACGACGTGGACCGACGTCTGCGCGCGGCTCGAAAATGCGCCGCTAAAGGACGCCCGTTACCGGGCCTTCGTGCGCCATCTGTTCGCGCACACCGAGGAACTCAGCTGCGACGCGCAAGGCCGGCTCGTGATTCCCGCTGGACTGCGAGCCTGGGCCGGCATCGATAAGGATGTCATTTCGATCGGCTCGATGACGCGCGTCGAGCTGTGGGCCAAGGATCGATATGCCGAGCACCTGGCGCAGCGCGGCGAACTGGCCGACTTCGCTTCGGAGCTGGGGCTGTTTTGAGCCGTGCCGCATATTCCGGTGCTCGCCGCGCCGGCGATCGAGGCACTGGCGATCCGGCCGTCCGGAATTTACGTGGACGCGACCTTCGGCGCCGGCGGGCACGCGGCGCTGATCCTCGCGCGCCTCGGTGCAGCTGGCCGGCTGGTGGCGTTCGACGCGGACCCCTCGGCGGGCGCGTACGCTCCGGCCGACCCGCGCTTCACCTTGATCCACGCCAACTTCCGCGCGCTGGCAGTGGAGCTCGACGCGCTCGGGATCGGCACCGTCGACGGGGTGCTGTTCGACTTGGGGGTCAGCTCGATGCAGTTCGATGAGGCCGAGCGCGGCTTTTCGTTCCGCGTCGCGGCGCCGCTCGACATGCGGCTCGATCCGACGCAGGGCGAGTCGGCCGCGACGTGGCTTGCGACCCGCGACGAACGCGAGATCGCCGATACGATCTACCGCTACGGAGAAGAGCGCGCGTCGCGGCGGATCGCGCGCGCGATCGTCGCGCTGCGCGAAGCGGGGACGCCGGTTCGCGATACCGCCGATCTCGCCGGGGTCGTTGCGCGCAGCGTGCGGCGCGGCTCGCATGCGGCGATCCATCCCGCGACGCGCACGTTCCAAGCGCTGCGCATCGCCGTCAACGACGAACTCGGCGCGCTTGGGGACGGGCTCGAAGCGGCGCTCGCACGTACCGCACCGGGCGGCCGCATTGCCGCGATCAGCTTTCACTCGCTCGAGGACCGTATCGTGAAGCAGACCTTTCGCGAAGACCCGCGCGCGCGAGCGCTGACGCGCAAACCCCTGACCGCGGGGCCCGCGGAAGTCGCGGCGAACCCGCGCGCGCGCAGCGCGAAGCTGCGCGCGGCCGAACGCGTGGAGACAGCATGATCGCGCAGCCGAAGGTCGCCGCGCCGCCGCGCCACGTCGAGCGCGTCCGCCGTGCGACGAAGCGCCGCGTGCGGAGCACGCGCGCCCGCGTCCATCGTCCCGTCCTCGCAGTGCTGACGCTGGCGGTGCTTGCGCTCATGCCGTTGCTCGGCTATGTGAAGCTGACCTCGGACTTGACGTCGATGAATTACGCGCTGGCGTCGACCGAACGCGACCGCACGCTCTTGCTAGACGACTCGCAGCGCCTCGACGACAAAATTGCGCGCTTGAAATCACAGGAGCACCTGGCGCAGCTCGCCGTCCAGCTGAAGATGCACGACCCGCACGTCTACGCGATCGTGCAGCTGCCGGTACCCAAGGTCCAGCCGAAGCCGACCGGGATCGCCTTCTTCGGCTGGATCACGCGTCGCGACCGCTAGCATGGCGGCGCGAGCTCTCGCGCGGGTTCCTGCGGTACGGGCGAAGACGTCTCTTGTCCTGATCCTTTTGCTGGCCGCGGTGCTCATCATGCGGCTCGGTACGGTGCAGATTCGCGACGGCCCGCATCTCGCGCGGCTGGCGCTGGCGCAGCACGACGAGACCGTCGAAACGTTCGCGCGTCGCGGCGCAATCCTCGACCGCGACGGCGGCGTGCTCGTGCGCTCGCTGCCGTCGGAATCGATCTATGTGGTTCCGGGCGACGTGGTCGATCCGGCCGCGACGGCGCGCGCGCTTGCACCGGTGCTGCATCAGCCGGCAGCCGAGATCGAAATCGTTTTGCGCGACAAGTCGGCGTTCCGCTGGTTGGCGCGCAAAGTGCCGCACGAGATGGCCGAACGCGTGCAGACGCTGCACCTTGGCGGCATCGCGACGCGCGGCGAAGAGACGGGCCGCCGCTTCGTCGAATCCGGACGGCTGGCATCGACGGTCGTCGGCTTTACGGGAACCGACGAAAACGGACTCGACGGTATCGAGTACGCGTTCGACGGCTTGCTGCGCGGACGTCCGGGACGCGTGCGGATCGAGTCGGACGAACTCGAGCGCGCGGCGATCCCGTTCGGTAACACGCAGGTGCTCGAGCGCGCCGTTCCCGGCACGACGCTGATGACGACCCTCGATCCGTACCTGCAGTTCGAAGCCGAACGGCTGCTCCGTGATGCGGTCAAGAAGTGGCGCGCCAAGAGCGGCACCGTCATCGTCATGGACCCCTGGAGCGGCGAGCTGCTCGCCGTCGCCAACGTCCCCGACTTCGATCCGGCACACTTCAGCGCGTCGTCGAGCGACGATTGGCGTGACCGCGCCGTCAGCGATGCCTACGAGCCGGGCTCGACGTTCAAGCTCGTCACCGCCTCGGCGGCGCTGGAGAGCAAACGCTTTCGCTTCAACGCGCGCTTTCCGGCGCGCAACGAGCTGGTGGTCGGCGGACGGACGATCCACAACGCCGAGGACGGCTTGATGGCCGCCAACAACGGGACCGAGTCGATCGAAGACATCATCGCGTACTCGCACAACGTCGGCGCGGCCGAGATGGGGATGGCGACCGGGAAGCGCGCCATGTACATGATGCTGCAGCGGTTCGGGTTCGGAACGCCCACGCAGGTCGACTTGCCGGGTGAGAATCCCGGCATCGTCGCGCCGCCTGACGAGTGGAGCGGCTCGCAGCTGGCGACGATCTCGTTCGGCCACGGAATCTCGATCACGCCGCTGGCCTTGATTCGCGCCTACGCGGCGATCGCGAACGGCGGCCTGCTGATGCGGCCGCGGATCACGCACGCACTGCTCGATGACCAAGGGGCGCTGGTGTACCTGTATCCGCCCGAGATCGAGCGCCGCGTGCTCTCGCCCGCAACTGCCGCGATCCTGCGCCGCTACCTGCGTGCGGCCGTCGTGCGCGGCACCGGAAATCCGACCGCGCAGATCGCCGGCTATACGACCGCGGGCAAGACCGGGACGGCGCAAGTCGTCGAGGACGGCCGCTATGCGTCCGGCGCCTATATCGCGTCGTTCGTGGGGATGATTCCGGCCGAACGGCCGCGTTACGTGATCTTGGTCAAGGTCGAGCGTCCGCGCGGCGCGATCTACGGCTCGGTGATCGCCGCGCCGGTCTTCGCCGAACTCGCCCGCGCGGCGATGTTCCATGCCGGGATCATGCCGGCAGCGGCGCCGTCCCGCTTGGTCCGGCGCGGCGGAGCGTCGAAGGCAACGCATTGATGCGACGGACGTCGGAGCTGATTTCGGCGCTCGAAGACTCCAAGATCGTCGGCAGGCTCCCGCCGCTCATCGATGGTCTTACGAGCGACTCCCGCGCGGTGCGCGGCGGGACGGCATTCGTCGCGCTGCGCGGTGCGCGCGTTGACGGCCACGCCTACGTCGCCGATGCCGCCGCTCGCGGCGCGGCGTTCATCGTCGCCGAACGGCCGACCGAGGTCGCGGTGCCGCAGGTGATCGTCCGCGACAGCCGCGCCGCCGCATCGGCACTGGCCGACGTGTTCTACGACCGGCCGTCAGCCGCGCTCACCATCGTCGGCATCACTGGGACCAACGGGAAGACGACGACGACCCACCTGGTCCGCGACATGCTCGAGGCCTCGGGGATCGCGTGCGGCGTGATCGGAACGCTGGGCGGGTCGTTTCGCGACCACGCGCCCTGGCCGCTGGGAAACACGACCCCGCTGGCGCTCGACCTGCACGCGCTGCTGGCGGAGATGTGCGCCGCCGGCGCGTCGGCCGTCGCGATGGAAGTCTCCTCGCACGCGCTGGCGCTGCAGCGCGTCGACCACGTCCGCTTTGCGGCCGCGGTGTTGACCAACATCACGCGCGACCACCTCGATTTTCACGGCACCTTCGAACGCTACGTCGCAGCGAAGCGCGAGCTGTTCGATCTCGCACCGCGCCAGGTTCTCAACGTCGACGATCCGATCGGCGCACAGTTCGCGACCGCATTTCCCGGGGCGATCACGTACGCGCTCGACCGCAACGCGACGCTCCGTCCCGAAGGCCTGCGGGTCGAAGGCGACGGCTCGACCTTCACGATCGACGGGACGACCGTCGAGATCGCGCTCCCCGGCCGGTTCAACGTACGCAACGCGCTGGCGGCCTTCGGTGCCGGCCGCGCACTCGGGCTCGACGATGTCACCATCGCGCGCGGGCTTGCAACGACGCGCGCGGTCCCCGGCCGCATGGAGCGCATCGGCGCCTTCGGCATCGAAGCGATCGTCGACTACGCGCACACCCCCGACGCGCTCGAAAACGTGCTCACCGCGGTGCGTGAGACGACGCGCCGCAAACTCATCCTCGTCTTTGGGTGCGGCGGCGACCGCGATGCGGGAAAACGCGCGCAGATGGGAGAGGTCGGAGCGCGGCTGGCCGATCGCGTCATCGTCACGTCCGACAATCCGCGCTCGGAAGATCCCCTCGCGATCGCCGAGTCGATCGCGATCGATTTGGAGCGCACCGAGATCGTGCTCGATCGCCGCGCCGCGATCCGGCGCGCAATCGACGAAGCGCAAGCCGGCGACACGGTCGTCGTCGCCGGCAAAGGACACGAAACGTATCAGATTGTCGGCGACGAAACGCGTCCGTTCGACGACCGGGAAGAGGTGCGGGTCGCGTTCGCCAAGCGAGCCGTGGCACACCGATGA
>Ga0302181_10002047_pt1 | contig 14603 bp, 13 predicted proteins | sample I_Palsa_E3_3_FD_198786 | JGI IMG/M metagenome (GOLD analysis project Ga0302181, IMG submission 198786) | Peat permafrost microbial communities from Stordalen Mire near Abisko, Sweden - I_Palsa_E3_3 | ecosystem: Environmental > Terrestrial > Soil > Palsa > Peat permafrost | place: Sweden... | reverse complement strand
AGGACGCGCCCGGCGAGCGCAAGGGCCGCGCGCGGCTCGAGTCCGGCCTGCAGATACGCGCGCAGCGTGTAGCGCGTGAGTGCCGCCTGGGTCAGCGCCTCGTGTCCGTGCCCAGCGACATCTCCCAGCATCATCGCCACCTTCCCGGGCGCTGGAACGAACACGTCGTAGAAGTCGCCGCCGGCGGCCGGTCCCTCCGCGGGTCGGTAGGCAACAGAAACGGCCAGTCCACCAAGACGATCGGGCACCTTGGGCACGAGCGCGGCCTGCATCGCACCTACGTCCAGGAGCAGAGCGGCCCGCTGGCGCTCCAGCCGCCGGGCCCGGAGCGCGGCGAGGCGAGCGCGAATGCCGAACCACCCGGCCAGGAGCAGCAGCGCGATGATGATCGGCTTGCTCCAATCAGGGACCGGAATCGGGAGCGGTATGTTCCCTCCAAGACCGGCGAGCGGGTTGATCGCGGCGTGCACCACACCGCGAGGCTTTGAGCGAGACGCGCGAACAGGGTGCTTGGCGGCCGCCAGCACCGTCCCTCCGCTCGGAGCGACGCCCGCAAGCAGCGGATCGGAGTGAGCTGAGGCGCTGCTCAGAACGCCTGTCGCCGGCGCCGCCGCCGCGCGTCGGAGCCGAGTGGGGTTCTTCGAGCGCTGGGGGCCGGCGCTCGCGATCTTCGGGACCAGTGCAACACCGACGGAGGATTTGGCCGGGACGGCGACCGGAGCGGGAGCTGCCGATGGGGTCGCGGCGGTCGATGCGCTGGCGGCGGTCGCCGTGGCGGAACTTCCGGCTGCACTCGAGGTCCCCGAGGAGCTGCCCGACGAGCCCGGCGTGTTGGAGGAGCCGGAGCCGCTTGAGGAGCCGGAGCCGCTTGAGGAGCCGGAGCCGCTTGAGGAGCCGGAGCCGCTTGAGGAGCCGGAGGTGCTCGAGGAGCCCGAAGTGCCGGAGGAGCCGGAGCTGCTTGAGCCGGAGGACGTCTTGACAGGCGTTCGGCGTGAGCGCCCGGATGAGCGCTGTTTGCGCAGGCGCCCGCTCGAGCTGGACGCGTCGGTCGAGGTCCTGTCGGCTGACACGCCTGCCGTTGAAGGAGTCGCTGCCTGGGATTCCTGTTCCGAGGGCTGGGTGCCGGCGGGTTGGCCCTGAGTCGAGGACTGGCTGCTCGGCGAGGTTTCGCCATGCTGAGAGGGCGTGTCGTTGGGAGAGAACCTGCCGTGTGAAGGCCTGCCTGCCGGGGAAGGCTGGCCAGGCGGCGGGAACCTCCCGGGCGGGGGAGTCTCTGTCGGCGAAGCGCTGGTGACCGGCGGAGGCTTGCCGGGCGGCGCGGGCCTGCTGGGCTGCGCGGGCAGTGAGGCGGGCGGGTGTGACGGATTGACGGTTCGGGCGTCTGCATAGCCTGCGGCGAGGGGCACGGCGCACAGGCCGATGACGATGATCTTCACCGCTGTGCTCGCCCCACCTGGCCGCAGCCCGTGCATCAGTCGCTCCGTGCTCTTGCGCTATGACCCCTCACGGGCGGACCTTCGAGAGCCGAACGGTCGTGCCACCGGGCTCGATCTCCAGCTGGACTTCATCCACGAGGCTGGCCATCATCGCGAGGCCCCTCCCGTGATCTGAGTTCACGGGTCCGTCCATGACGGGCATTACAAAGCTCCCGAAGTCGCGGACCGAAAAGGTCACGCGGTCCTCGTCAGCGACGATGCTCAGATGGATCAGCCCCCGCTCATCGGAGGCGCCGTGACGGATGGCGTTGGTGACCGCCTCATTGACAGCCAGCACGAAGTCGTAGCAGCCGTCGGGATCGAGTCCGAATTCAGCCCCCACATCGCCTGCGTACTTCCGCGCGACGCTCAGCTCCGACCGGCGCGCCGGCAGGTGCAACTCACTTTCAGCGCGTCCTGCTGCGTCGTGCTGCTCGGAGGTCGCCATATCAACGCACGAAGGAGAGTGCCGAGACCGCCTCTTCACGGGTGCTGTGCACGGCGATCACGCTGTCGAGGCCTGTGATCTCAAAGATCTGTACGACCTTTTCGTGAGCGCACACGACCGCGAGCGACCCGCCCCCGGCTTCGTCCAGCTTCACGACGGTACCCGCGAGAACACCGATTGCCGTCGAGTCGATGAACGTTACGTCGGAGAGGTCGAGCACCAGACGCCGTCTACCGTCCTTGATTGCGCCAACCAGGCGCGCCCTGATCTGTGGGCTGACCTCGTAGTCGAGCTCGCCACCCATCATCAGGACGGCGAGATCGCCGTCGCTTGAATCGTCTTCCTCGAAGTTGTCGCCGATATAGAAAGACCGCATAGGTTCCTCCGCGGGGTCAAGGCTTAGAACTGATTGGGTAGGTACGGAACTGGGTAGGTTCCGGAACTGGTTACGTTCCCTACTGTTTCGACCGACCGGTGCGATCCCTTGAGCCGCCACCCACGAGGCTGGACGGCTCTCAGTTCCCCCTGCGAGCCGTCCGCCACGCGCTAAAACTTCTCCGATGCAAGCGGACGCGGCCGTCGTGCCAGACACCCTTGTCCTCGGCGGCGGCGGAACGCTCGGTGAGGCATGGATGAACGCCCTCCTCGCCGCCCTCGATGAGCCCGGCGGGTTCGACGTGTGCGGATGCTCGAGCTATCTGGGCACGTCAGCCGGATCGATCGTCGCGACGGCGCTGGCCACCGGTGTACGTCCGCGTGAGCGGCTCGATCGCCCCTTCGAGCCGCCCATCGTCGACGCATCCGAACACCATCACGGACCTTCGGATATCCGCCGCGCGCTCGGGACGGCGGCCGGTCTGGGAACGATTGCCGCCGCGCCGCTCGCGTCGTGGATCCTCAGCTCCACCGCCGCCGCCGCAGGCGGCGCGGCGGTGCGGCGGGCAGCCCTTGCGCGAGTCCGGCCTGGCCGCCGCGCTCTGACGGAGCTCGACGTCGCGATCGTGCGCAGCGGGGCACGCTGGGACGGTCGCCTGCGGATCGCGGTGGTCGATATCGAGAGCGGACGACGGGTGATGATGGGTGCGCCGGGTGCGCCCGAGCTGTCCGTTTCGGAGGCGGTCCAGGCCTCGTGTGCAATCCCTGGAGTTTTCCGGCCCGTGCACGTCCGCGGCCACACCTATGTGGACGGCGGCGTCTGGAGCCCTACCAATATGGATGCAGCCGAGGTCGCGCGCAACGATCGTGTCCTCTGCCTGAACCCAACCGGCGCGCTGCGACCAACACTTTCACAGCCTCTCGGTGCGCTCGGGGTTCTCTCGCGGTCACGTGCGGCAGCCGAGGCGCTAGCGCTCACGGCCCGTGGCGCGCGTGTGAGCACGATCAACCCGGACGAGGATTCGGCCAAGGCAATGGGCACCGACCTGATGGATCCGAGCCGCCGCGATGACGTGATCAGCGCCGGCCTCGCTCAGGGCCGGCGACTCGTTCAGGGTCGCACAGTGACTCGCCAGCGATAATCGCGGCTGATGGCCGTTGCTCAATCGACACCGTACAGCGGCCGCACCGCGTGGGCGCGGAATCTCGCGGCGCCCGTTCGTGACTTTCTGAGCACAGAGACCGGCGGCGCCATCTTCCTCCTCGGTGGAGCGATCCTCGCGCTGCTGTGGGCCAACTCGCCGTGGTCTCACTCTTATGAATCGGTGTGGACGACGAAGCTCTCTATCCAGATCGGCTCGGGCGGGATCTCGGCGGACCTGCGCCAGTGGGTGAACGAGGGCCTGATGACGTTCTTCTTCCTCGTCGTCGGCCTCGAGGCCAAGCGGGAGCTCGACCTGGGTGAGCTACGCGAGCGCCGCCGGCTGGCGGTGCCCGTGCTTGCGGCGATCGGCGGCATGGCCGTGCCGATCTCCATCTACCTGGCGTTCAACGCGGGCGGCGCTGGGGCGGGCGGATGGGGCGCCGCAATGTCAACCGACACCGCCTTCGCGCTCGGCGCTCTGGCGCTGCTCACCCCCCGCGGCGCCACCCGGCTTCGAGTGTTCCTGCTGACGCTCGCTGTATTCGACGATCTGGGCGCGCTCCTGGTCATCGCCACGGCATATACGAAGCACGTCTCGCCGCCCGCGCTGATCATCGCGATCGCGCTGTTCGCGGTCCTCCTCGCGCTCCGCTTTGTGCCCATCTGGCGGCGCCAGCTCTCGGTGCTCGTGGGAGTGGCGCTGTGGGTGGCCATGTTCAAATCGGGCATCGACCCCGTCATCGCCGGGCTGGCAGTTGGGCTGGTGACGAGCGCCTATCCGCCCTCGCGCGAGGATCTCGAGCGCGCGACGGCCCTCACGCGCTCGTTCCGCGAGCAGCCCACGCCCGAGCTCGCCCGCTCGGCACAGATGGGCCTGCTCGCAGCGATCTCGCCGAACGAGCGGCTCCAATACGGCCTGCACCCCTGGACGAGCTACGTGATCGTGCCGCTGTTCGCGCTGGCCAACGCCGGCATCCATGTGACGAGTGGTCTGCTCAGTGACGCGATCACCTCGCCGATAACGCTTGGAATCCTCGTCGGCTACGTGGTGGGTAAGCCGCTGGGTATCTTGGCGGCCTCGTGGCTGGCCACCCGCCCGGCGTTGCACGGGCCGCGACCGACCCTCAGCTGGCCTTCGCTCGCCGGCGGCGGAACCGTCGCCGGCATCGGCTTCACGGTCTCACTGCTGATTTCAGGCCTGGCGTTTCAGGGCGTGCACCTGAACGAGGCAAAGCTGGGTGTGCTCGGCTCGGCAATCGTGGCGCCTGCCGCGGCGTGGGTGGTCTTTCGCGTGATCAGAGCGCTGCCGACACAGGTTCGCGCGCGCCAGATCGCCGGGACCGTCGAAGACATCCTCGATCTGTCCGACGATGTTGACCCCGAGCGAGACCACATCCGCGGCCCCGATGATGCGCTCGTGACGGTCCTCGAGTACGGAGACTTCGAGTGCTCCTTCTGCGGGCAGGCGGAGTCTGTCGTGAGGGAACTGCTGTCCTCCTTCGACGACGACCTGCGTTACGTCTGGCGCCATCTCCCCCTCAACGACGTGCACAGCAGCGCGCAGCTCGCAGCCGAGGCCTCTGAGGCGGCCTCGGCCCAGGGCAAGTTCTGGGAGTTCTACGACGCGCTGTTCGCCCACCAGGGGACCTTCACGCCCCAGGACCTCGAGCGCTTCGCGCGCGAGCTGGGCCTCGACGTGGAGCGCTTCAACCATGAGCTCCGCCATCGCGTCTACACGCCGCGCGTGGCCGATGACGTCTCCAGTGCCGATGCCAGCGGCGTCTCCGGCACACCCACGTTCTTCATCAACGGACGCCGGCACTACGGCGCCTACGACGTCGACACGCTGGCAACCGCTGTGCGCTCGGCGCGACGGCGCGCCGGCCTTGTGGCCGCCTGAGCCGCCACTGCATCAGGCCGTGTTCTCGCTAACGTCGGGGGCGTTCGTTTTCGCGCTCGGCGGCCTCAGCTGAGCGGTCGTTGAGCGACGTGAGGAGACTTGAGCAGTTGCGCACGTGAGCACCGTCGATCTCGAGCCACAGGACTCTCGCCAGGTCGCTCACGGCGATCTCGAGGTCCCCGAGGAGCTGAGCGGCCGCTCGCTGCGCAGGCGGCTGCTTCTCGCGCTCGGGATCGTGCTCGTCGTTGTCGCGGTCGTGACGCTCCTGCCTGGGCTTGGTGCGCTGCGCACGAGGCTGTCACAGGCCAAACCTGCGTGGCTGTTTTTGGGCGTGGGTCTCAAGGTGCTTTCGGGCCTCGGCTATGTAGCAGTGTTCCGGATGGTCTTCTGCCGGCGGATGACCTGGCGAGTCAGCTATCAGATCGGAATGTCCGAGCTCGGCGCAAATGCGCTTTTTCCGACCGGCGGCGCGGGAGGCCTGGCGCTCGGCGTGTGGGCTCTGAAACGAGGTGGGATGCCCGCGCCCGAAATCGCCCGCCGCTCAGTCGCGTTCTTCCTGCTGACCAGCGTGCCAAATGTCGTCTGCGTGATCATCATCGGGCTCGGCCTCGCCGCCGGGGTGCTTCCCGGAGAGACGAACCTAGCGTTGACGGTCATCCCCGCCGTGGTCGCGGCGCTGGCGATAGCGGGCGCCCTGCTCGCGGGACGCACTTCCGCGCGCCTGCATCGACGGCTGGACCGCATCGAAGCAGCTGAGTCCTCGCGGCGCACACGGCGGATGGCGAAGGCTCTGGTCGCTGTCGCAGATGGTGTCAACGAGGCCGCTGCGCTGCTGCGCGAGCGCAACGCCGTGCTCATCTGCGGCCTGATTGCCTACCTCGCCTTTGACGTGCTGATCCTGTGGGCGACCTTTCACGCCTTTGGCAGCACGCCGCCGCTGGACATCATCGCGTTCGCCTACCTGATCGGCGAGCTGGGCGGCCTGATTCCCGTGCCCGGAGGGATCGGCGGGGTGGACGCCGGCCTCGTCGGCACACTGGTCCTCTACAACGTGCCGATCACCGCGGCGACCTCGGCCGTGCTTGCCTATCGCGCGATCGCTCTATGGGTCCCTGCGATCCTCGGCGCGGGCGCCTTCGTCGCGCTGCGACACACCCTGCGCGACGAGTCATCCAAGATCGCGGTCTGCGTCCCGCAGACAGAGATGGAGGTGATCGGCCTCGGTCGAGTGCGGATCGGCTCCTCGAGCGCGGACCCAGTCCGTCCCATCACCGGTTCATAGGGGTTGACGGCATGACCCGCAAAGCCCGATTTGGCGAGAATGCCGTGTATGGTCGTGACACGCAGCCGGTCAAGCTGGGCTGACACACGCAAGGCGCTGCTCGACGCGATCGAGCGGCGCGGACTGACGGTGTTCGCTCGGATCGACCACGCCGCGGGCGCTCGTGCGGCTGGCCTCGAACTCGCCGATGAGGAAGTCGTGCTGTTCGGGAGCCCGCAGAGCGGAACGCCCCTGATGCAGGACGATCGGCGCATTGGCATCGAGCTCCCCCTGAGGATGCTCCTCTGGCGTGAGGGGCAGGATGTTCTGCTCGGCTACAACGACCCGCGAGAGTTCACCGAGACCTACCAGGTCACCGGGCACCAGGCGACTCTGGAACAGATGGCGAGCCTGCTCGAGGCGCTCGCCGCCGAGGCGGCAGGCTAAGCGAGAACCTCTCCCTCCGTGTCCTCGGCCGGTTCCGCCACTTCCTCCTGCGCGCCGGCTCGCAGCCCGAACACGGCGACGACCGCTGCCGCGGCCATGATCGCGGCCATGACGCGGAGCACGGAACGGGTGGCATAGGCGAAGTCGAGCCGGAAGTAATGTGGGATCGAGGACACGCTCCCACTCTGTGACTGGGAGATGTGAGAGGCCACGGTGTGGGCAACTGCGCTGGATTGACCCTGGGCGATCAGGGACGTGACGACGTGGGAGTGCAGCTGGGAGATGAGGATCGTGCCGAGGATCGCGAGCCCCAGACTGGCGGCGTAATTGCGGACTGTCTGGGTGATGCCGGTGGCCTCGCCGTAAGCGAGGCGTGAGGCTCGATTGACCGCATCCGTGCTGGCGGGCCCGAGCATGAATCCCATTCCGGCTCCGGCGAGCACGATGTCGAGCTCCTGAGAGCTGAAGTCGAGTTTGACGACCTTCCCTGCCCATAGCCAGAAGCCGACGGCGCCGAGCACGCAGCCGATCACCACCGGGCGCTTGGCGCCCACCCGGTCGAGCATGCGCCCCCCGATCTGGGCCGCAATCACGAACCCGATGAAGAAGTACAGGAGCACCAGACCGGCTTCCGAGGGCGTCTTCCCGAGGCCGATCTGGGCGTACTCGCTGGCGAAGAAGAACACGGGTACGAACACCAGCATGGTGATGCCAAGCACCAGATTCTCGACCAGGAACGGCCGGATGCGAAAGATGTTCACTTCGATCAGTGGTGATGGCGTGCGGAGCTCGACGAAGTAGAACACGATCAGAAGTGCCATGCCCACGGCGATGGCCAGCCAGATGCCGGGGCTGCTCCAGCCCCAGATCGAGGACTCCTGGAACCCGAAGACGCTCAGGGCCACGCCGGAGGCGATCAATGCGAGGCCGCGGTAGTCCATCCGTGCCGGCCGGTGAACCGTGACGGGTTTTGAGATCACGATCAGCACGAGCGCGATGATCGCGACCGGGATGTTGACCCAGAAGATCGCCCGCCAGGTCCACTGCGTCAGGTAGCCGCCGAGGATCGGGCCGATCGCCGTGAGCCCTCCAGCGATGCCAAAGAAGATCGCAAGGGCCTTGCCGCGTTCGTGCAGGGCGAACGTGTGCACGACGATGGCCAGGGCCGCCGGGAACATGATCGCCCCGCCCGCGCCCTGGATGACGCGGAACGTGACGATCCACGCCTCGGCCAGGCTCCCTTTCGGGGTCAGCCCGCACATCGCCGAGGCGGCCGCGAACACGACGACGCCGAGCGTGACCATCTTGCGGTGCCCGACCGTGTCGGCGAGCCGCCCGCCGAAGGCGAACAGCGCCGCAAGCGAGAGTAGGTACGCGTTGATGGCCCACTGCACGCCGGTGCTCGTGAGGCCGAGCTGCTTCTGGATTTCGGGGGCCGCGATCGACACGATCGTCTGATCGATGAACGTCATCGCGACGGCGAAGATCATCGCCGCGAGGATCAGGTTTCTCGATTGCCCGCCGCCTGTCATGGCTCCGCTCGCACGTCTCGGATGAAGCATCGGGACCAGCGAACGCTCTGCTTTCGCGGCCTGCTCGCCGCCGATGTTCCCAGACAACCCAAGCGCACAGCTGCGACGATACTCCGGTGCCCCGACCAGTCGAGTTGAGCCGCAAGCAGTATGAGAAGGAGCTGCTGCGCCTGCAGACCGAGCTCGTGTACATGCAGGAGTGGATCGTCGCCGAAGGCAAGCGGCTGGTCGTGCTGTTCGAGGGACGCGACACGGCGGGCAAGGATGGCGTGATCAAGCGCCTGATCGCCTTTCTGAACCCGCGCAGCTGCCGCGTCGTTGCGATCCCGGCCCCCAGCGAGCGCGAGCGCACGCAGTGGTACTTCCAGCGCTACGCGCCCCATCTGCCGGCGGCCGGAGAGATCGTCCTGTTCGACCGCAGCTGGTACAACCGCGCGGGCGTCGAGCACGTGATGGGCTTCTGCACCAACCCCGAGTACGAAGAGTTCCTGCGGTTCTCCCCCCAGTTCGAGCAGGCGCTGATCAACGACGGGATCATCCTCGTGAAGTACTGGTTGTCGGTCAGCGATGCCGAGCAGGAGCGTCGCTTCAAGAAGCGGCTCACCGATCCGCGCAAGCGCTGGAAGTTCAGCCCCATCGATCTGCAGTCCCGCGCCCGCTGGGTGGACTACGCCGAGGCCAAGGATCGGATGTTCGCGCGCACGGACACCGAGGCAAGTCCCTGGTATGTGGTGGAGGCCGACGACAAGCGCACCGCACGCCTGAACCTGATCAGCCATCTGCTGACGCTCGTCCCCTACGAGCATCTCGATATGGCCCAGCGCGTGAAGCTGCCGCCGCGTCAGCGTCGCAAGTACCAGCGCCCGCCGAAGCGCACCGAGCGCCTCGTGCCGACCCGCTTCGAAGTGTCCTCCGACTGATCCGCGACCGGTTGGAAGAACGGACGTCGCCGCTGTCCAAATGATCCAACTGCTGGTATGGTTCCGTTTTCTAATGCGCGGAGAGCCCTCCTCGCGGCAGTTTTCCAGAGGCCGTGCCAATCAAGGCGTGTTCCGGATCAGGTTCGCGGTAGAGACGCGTGCCAGCCGAAACGCCGACCCTCGCAGCCCTGGGCCTTGGCCTCTTCACGACGACCTCCAAGAAGGGCGGTGACTCGCCCGGCAGCTGGATACGGGCTGGACTCCGCGAGGTCTCCTCAGAGACCAACGCTCAAACCCGAGGGTCCCGGCCGGCTCAACCGCAGGCCGTTCAGCCCTCACCCACTTTCACCATGAAGGGGACATGGATGAACTCAGAATGGAGGTCCGTTCATGGCACCTACCGTCGATTGCGCGAAGAAGCATCAGCTCCCCGACCGCCCGACGCCGAAGCGATCAACGTCTCGCGATGACGAGGCCGCGACACGGCTCGTCTCACGAGCCGTTTGCCGAGCGCAGGAAGGCGACCGCGAGGCGCTCGGCTTCCTGTACGCACGCTACGCCGATGACATCTACGGCTACGTGCATACGATCGTCCACGACCACCATGTGGCTGAGGACATCACCCAGCATGTCTTTGCCAAGATGATGCACGCCATCGGCAAGTACCAGGAGCGCGACGTCCCGTTCTTCGCATGGCTGCTCCGTGTCGCGCGCAACGTCGCCCTTGACCACCTCCGCCAGCAGCGGCTTGTACCTGTGGAGGACATCAGGGTTGCCGATCCAGGCTCGGCAGACTCGCGTCCGGTCAGGCGTATCAACGACCTCAAGGACGCGCTCGCGACGCTGCCTCGGGCACAGCGTGAGGTGCTGGTCCTGCGTCACTTCGCGGGGCTCTCACCAACGGAGATAGCCGCGAGGACGGGAAAGTCCGAGGGCTCCATCCACGGACTGCATCACCGCGGCCGCAGGGCGCTGTCGGCGGAGCTGATCAGCCGTGACGCCGGCCCCGTGACTGCCCGCCCGCGAACGGCAAAGCTGGATCCCCTCCCGCAACCGAGCGCGCCCCTGCGCAGCGTGGGAGCCGCCGCCCGCTAGCTGCGACTCTGCCTCAGGCCGCCGGAATTCGGCGCGCGATTCGCCCGCTATCGAGGTCGGCGACGTAGTACATGATCGCGTGGGTGGCCAATTCCTCAACGGACACGCCCATCTGGGCGGACTGTTCGGCGAGCGTCTCCCACGCGAAACCGTCGAGTTGGAGCGTGACGCTCTGCACGCCTCGAGCGTCACGGAAGTCCTCGCCGTCGTTGTCGATGATCAGCCTGATCGTTGACCTCGCCTGAGTGCAATCGATGGGGGGGCCGCTGGGCGACAAGCGCTCTGATCTAACGGTGCACCGCGTCGGGACTCGCGTCGAGCGGATCCGGTTGAGTGAAAAAGCCCGGAACGAGGGCTGAAAAACGACGATCCCTCGTGCTCGCTGTGCGTGCTCGGGGCACTGCCTGCTCACGTGAGATCCGGGCCTTGGACAACGGTCGGCGAAGAGTACAACACCGGACTCGGGAACGGAGTGGGAGGAACCGGCGGCAGGAGGAACCCGGCTCCGTGGTGCCACGTCCTCCTTGACGTCCGCGAGACCACCGCCGCCCGGTGGCCCGAATTTCGTCGTCGCGTCTGTCTAGACGAGCGTCTCGCCGGAGCTCGGTGCCGGCTTCGGTGCCGGTGAGGATGTCACCCGCTCAGCTTCTCGTTCAACCACCGGGAAACACGGTGGATTGCATGCTGTGCCCGGCGAACCGCAGGACGGCATCACCGATCCGCTGGATCTGCTCAGGGGCCATGCCGGGGAACATCGGGAGTGACAGAATCTCGTTCGCGAGCCTGCTGGCCACCGGCGCCACGTCGCGCTCCCCGGCAACCGCCCTGTACGCGCGCGAGCGATGGATCGGGATGGGATAGTGAATCCCCGTGGCGATGCCCGCTTGCGCGAGGAAGTCTTTGAGCGCATCGCGCTCCGGCGTGCGGACGACGAACTGGTGGTAAACGTGGTCACAGCCGTTGCCAGGAGCGGCGGGAAGGCCCAAATCCGACTCTAGAAGCGCCAGGCGCAAGGCATCGGCGGCCTTCCGACGCATCTCGTTGCGTCCCTCCAGATGGCGAAGCTTCTGGCGCAGGATCGCTGCCTGGATCGCGTCGAGGCGGCCGCTCGTGCCCATCATCCCGTGGTACTCACGGTGGGAGCGCAGATAGCGTAGGCGTTCGGCGATCCCTGAGTCGAAGGCCGCGACCGCGCCGCCGCCGCCCCACGCGCCGAGGTTCTTCGTCGGGTAGAACGAGAACGTGCCGACGTCACCAATCGTCCCGACCCGCTTGCCCTCATAGCGCGCGCCCTGCGCCTGGGTGGCATCCTCGATGACACGAATGCCCCTGTCGGCTGCCAGCTCGACGATCCGGTTCATCTCGACGGTGCGCCCATAGAGATGAACGGGGATCACGCAGCGCACTGCCGGCGTAATCGCCGACTCCATCGTCACGGCGGTCAGCAGCTGAGTCTCGGGATCCACGTCGGCGAAGCGCGGTACCGCGCCCACCCGGCTGACGGCCTCTGCGGTAACGATGAACGAGTTGGCCGGCACGACCACCTCATCCCCTGGGCCGATGTTGAGCGCTCGCAGGGCGAGAATGAGCGCCTCGGTACCGGAGGAGACACCGACGACGTGGGGGACCTCGCTCCACCTCGCGTACTCGTGCTCAAAGTCTTCGATCGCTGCCCCGCCCGCGAACCTGCCTGTGGCGGCCACGCATTGAGCGGCACCTATGAGCTCACCGAACAGGTCCGGGTCACCAGGGTCCATCACCGTGAGCGGGATGCCGCTGGCGGAGCTCATTCTGTCGCGCACGAGCTCTGGCCGAGAGGCTCGCTGGCCAGCGTCAGGATGCCCATCGCCATTCCACGCTCTGGATTGAGTATCAGCTCCGCCGCCTCGGCGCGGGACCGTACTTCGAGCTTGCAGTAGACCGATGAGAGATGGCTCTTGACGGTGCTCTCGGCGAGAAACAGCCGGTTGCCGATCTGGCTGTTTGTGTAGCCTCTCACGACCAACCCGAGAATCTGCTTTTCGCGCAGAGACAGCACGGGTCGCTCGATCTGCTGGCCGTGGCGATGGGGCACGCAGGTCTGGCCCGCCTGGACCGCCAACAGACACGGGCCGAGCGCGGTTGACGCCTCCGCCACGAGCACGATCCCATCGGCCCCGGCGGCCAGCGCGGCACGCACCTCCCATCCCTGGATCGAGGTGCAAACGAGCACGATGTGCGCGTCGGGCGAGTGTTCGACGAGGCTTTCGAGGGTCTTCGACAACGCCCGCCCCGAGAGGTCGCCGACCAGGACGATCAGCGACGGCGACCGATCGTGGGAGACCTCGGTGAGCGCATCGACACCGTCGACGACGGACACTTCCAGGCCCTCATCGTGCAGCGCGCTCACGATCTCGGGGCGAATCGCAGCGGGCCCCACGACGACGGCGGGCTCAAATGCCTTGATTGGACTTCTACTGAGCATTGACTCGGTCACAGCTCACTAACGCAATTCATGGCTGCAGACTTGCGTGGCCCTTGCGTCAACGCGAATCGGGCCGTCTCGCAAGTCCGTCTCGCCTCCTGCCGTTGTTCGTGCGTGCCTCACCTGGCAGAACTCGGCCGACCGATGCGACTGCGCGCAGGACTGGGTCCCAACGGCAGTCAGGGCGCTCCCGCCCAGGGTCTGCGTTTCCTTGGGCGCTCCCAGCGCGTGATTCGCTCGCGCCCGCTGGCCGTCGCCGGATCGGCTCTGGCGCGCCTTGGGCTGATCGACGCGATCGCGACATGGCCAGACGCATCACACCCTACGGTTGCCATCAGTCTCAGGGACACGACCTCGAAGACCTGGATGCAGCCGCTGCTTCCTTCGCGCGCCCGCGCCATGCGTCTGGACCCGCGGACCTGGCAGACGGCTCGGGCCAGGGCCTTGGTCGTTCCGCACGGTAGGTCGATACCGGTTGCCGCGGCAGAACATGCGCTCGGGCGCGCGCTCGTCGATCCGCATGTGTCGCTCTACTCATCGAGCGGATGCGTCACGAAGCTGACGTGCTTCATCGGTGAGGCAAGCCGCGCCGCCCCCACTGTGGTCGTCAAGGCGATGGGACGGCGAAGCGACGGATGGTGGCTTCGCGGTGAGGTGGACAACCTACGCGCGGTGCGCTCTCGCCTGTCAGGTGGAACGCGTGATGCTCTGCTTCAGCCGCCGCTGTTCGCCGGTGAACTCGACAGCGAGTATCTCGTGGTCGAAGCCTATGGAGGGTTCGACGGATGGTGTGATCGCTCGCCGCGCGCCAGCGCGCGCGCCCACGCCTGGTTGCGCGACTTTCGCCGCTCCACCACCGATGGGCAAGTCGCATGGGAGAACACGGACACCGATGGCGCCGTCGCGACGGTCCTGAGCGCCTGGAGCCTGCTCCGCCCTGGCACCACCGCAGCTTTGGCGGCATCCACCACCCGGGCTCTGAATGAGCTTTGCGGCGTGCCACTTTCTCGCTGCGCAATTCACGGCGATTTCTCACCGGCAAACCTCGCCGTGGCGGAAGGTCGTCTCAAGGTCCTGGACTGGGAGTGGTCGGGCCTGGACGGATCGCCGTGCTTCGACCTATGGACCTATCAGCTTGCGGAGCTTCATTCGTCGATGGCCGACGGACGCGCGCACGATGTCGATCGGCAGATCGATGAGGCTCTGCGCTTCGTCGAGGGGGAGCTCGAGATCTCGGGCGTTGACCCGCGGTTTGCGCTTGCCACGTTACCCGCGACGCTGTCGGAGCTCGTGTTCAGGTTTCGCCGGACGCTCGGGCGAGTGGGCCTATGGGAGCTGACGAGCGGCGATCTGATGGCGGGCGTCGAGCGCCTGATGGATCGCCACGATTTCGGCCTTTCGGGCGAATGCAGCATCTTCGGGGCGTTGAGCACCCCGAGCTCGTGACCAAGCCGCCTGCAACGGACGCCTCCGGATCGCGCCCGCGGGTCACCGAGGGTGTCTACACGCTGGAGGGCCGACCCGCCGCGAAGCTGGACTCGG
>Ga0302181_10002037_pt1 | contig 14627 bp, 13 predicted proteins | sample I_Palsa_E3_3_FD_198786 | JGI IMG/M metagenome (GOLD analysis project Ga0302181, IMG submission 198786) | Peat permafrost microbial communities from Stordalen Mire near Abisko, Sweden - I_Palsa_E3_3 | ecosystem: Environmental > Terrestrial > Soil > Palsa > Peat permafrost | place: Sweden... | reverse complement strand
CTGAGCAGCGTGGCGTTATCGCTGGCACCGCTGGCACCAGCCATGGCGGCAGGGCCGTGGCAGTTCGGCCTCGGTGCGGTGTTCGCGCACACGTTCCTCGGGGTTGCAGCCCTGCCGCTGGCGATTGCCAGCGCCGTCGCCGCACAGTCCCGGGATGATCGCGGCTATGGTCCGCCGCAGAACTACGCACCGCAAGCCGCCTATCCGCCGCCGGCATACTACCCAGCCCCGCCCGCCTACTACGCGCCACAGGCGCAGAGCTACTACAGTCCGCGCGCGGGCTACTACGCACCGGCGCCGCGCTATTACGCGCCACCGGTAAGCTACTACGGCCGGCCGGGCGGCTATTCCTACTATGGTCGGCCGACCGGCTACTACGGCGCTCGCCCGGGATACTATGCGTCGTCCGGCTACCAGGCCGCCCGGCGCTCCGGCTATTACCACTCGCGCTAAACACCCGCACCATAGGGCCGCGACCGCCAGGCCACGCGGCGGGCGTCCTTCCCGGGACGCGGTGCTGGCACTGAACGAGCGCATCCTGGATGTCGCGACCGAGCTGTTTCTGGCTCAGGGCTACGGCCTGACCACCATCGAGGCGTTGGCGCGGCGCGCGGGTATCTCCAAGCGCACCTTCTATCATCGCTTTGCCGACAAGGCGGTGCTGTTCGGCGCCGTGGTCCATCGCATCGTCGAGCGCATACGTCCGGCGCCGGGCGTGCCGCTGCTGGAAGGCGCAACGCCGCACGAGGTGCTCAAACGGCTCGCCCGCCTGATCATGCACGCGGCATTGTCACCGCCGGCCATCGCCCTGCATCGTCTGATCGTCGGCGAATCGGCCCGCTTCCCGGAGCTGGCGCGCGCGATGAACGCCGAGGGCGCGAGCCGCGAGGCCATCGACCTGATCAGCGGACTGCTGGCGCGCGAGATCGACAACTCCGATTTTACCGCGCCGGCGCGCGAGTTCGCCGCGCTGCAGTTCCTGCAACTGGTGGTCGTGGTGCCGCAACGGCGGGCGCTGGGGTTCGACCGGCCGATGGGTGAGTCGGAACTGGAGGCCTGGGCCGACTGCTCTGTCAGGCTGTTCCTGAACGGCTGCCGCGGATGGCGACGCTCGCCGTGACGGCCGCGCGCCGGTACGATGAGGCCCGTGGACAAGAACTAGAAGGAAGCAAGGGTCATGACCAGCCAACGCATCAAGCGGCTTGCGAAATCTGCGATGGCCGCGTTCATTGCGGCCGTGGTGCTCGATCGACCGGCCCCGGCCCAGGGCGCAGCGCTGGAGAAAATCGAGTTGCCGCCCTACAACGGAACACTGAGGGACGACTACTATCCGGACGACGCGCGCCAGCATTATCTGCAGGGCCGGGCACTGGTGGAGTTCAGCTTGAATGGCAGCGGCGTACCATCCGATGTGGTGGTCGTGGCTTCCGAGCCGCCGCGTGAGTTTGAGAAATCGGCGCGAATGTTGGTGAAGAATCTGCGCTTTGAAGTTCCGCCAGGCTGGGATGCAAACGCGGCTGGCGCTCAGCGATTCCACCTCGGGGTGCGTTTCCAGGTAGTGGAGTGCATTAATTTTTCGCACTGCGAAGCGGAGTCGCGCAACCCGCCGCCGGACTACGGCGAAGCCAACCGTACTTATATCGTCACTGCGCAGCGACGCGTGATGATTTTCAAAACGCCGGGATCGCCAGCGGAGCCGCAGCCACAGGGCGGCCAGCCCGCAGCGCCAGCGCCGGGTTATACACAGCCCCGCCCGCAGAACGGGCCGCCTTCATCGGCCGAACCGATCTATCCGCCGGGCTGACGTTTCCAGCGTTCAGCCCGGGGGAGGGGACGGCGGCGCTAGCACGCCGCTGCGCCGGATCGCTGCCTGCCGCTCAGTGGCTGCTGGCACCGCCGGTCGCAAATGCATCCTTGCCCAGCTGGCCCTTGTGGGTCGTGCTGGTATCCATCATGTCGAACACCTTGCTCTGATAAGCGATGTACTCATCGTGCGATACGGTGCCGTCGCCATCGGTGTCGATCTTGTGCATCATGGCTTTGGTGCGTAGTCCGCGCGCAAAGCCACCGGTGGCGATGCCGCTAAGGTCGCCGCCGGTCGGGCTGATAAATTCCTTCGCGTTGACGTTGCCCGATTTGTCCTTGTCGAGCATCGCGAAAACCTTTTCATGGAACGCAAGCCATTCGTCCTTCGACACCATACCGTCGCCGTCGGTATCGATCTTGTGCATCAGTTTCATCGAATGCAGGCCGCTGGCATAGCCTGCGGTCGCGAATGACGCCATGTCATCCGCATTCGAAGCGACGGAGTAAGTGAGTGCAAATGCGCAGGCAGCCCACAAGGCTGCGCGGCGGATCGGGCGTGACGTGAACATTTCTCGGTTCCCCTTTAAGGCAATGGTGATGGGCCGATTCTGCGTTGCATCGGCTGTGAGATGGCCCACCATCCGGTGCGCCTGCAGTCCCCCAGAAATTCATTATCCCTGTCGCCATGTTATGTATCAAGCGTGCGCAGGGTGTCAAAAACGCCTCAGTCCCGAGCCGCTGCCACCGCAGTTCCCGGCTGCTGCTGCCGCCAGTGCATGCCGATTGGCCGAGGTGCTAAAGTTGTTTGAAAGCCGGACTGGTCGCGGCGAATATAGGGCGGCCGGGGAGCAGGCCGCGATCAACTGCGCCACACCGATCACAAGCAGAACAAGCAGAGAGTAAGGGGAGAGCCAGATGTTCCATCAGATCCTGACGCCTGTCGCCGGAAACCTGCTGCTGTCGATGGTGGTGGCGGCGTTACCGATAGTGACCGTGCTGGTGGCCTTAGGCATCCTGCGCCGCCCCGCCTGGCAGGCCTCGTTGGCCGGCCTGATCGTCGGTCTGGTCATTGCGATGCTGTTCTGGCAGTTCCCGGCTGGACTGGCATTCAACAGCGTCGTCGCGGGCAGCGTGTTCGCGCTCTGGCCGGTCATGTGGCTGGTGTTCAATGCGCTGTTGCTCTACAACATAGCCGTCATTTCCGGACGATTCGATGCCTTTCGTGACTGGGTGCTCAAGCACCTGCCAAACGACCGGCGCGTGGTTCTGGTGGTGATCGCATTCTGCTTCGGCTGCCTGCTGGAAGGCATTTCGGGTTTTGGCACGCCGGTTGCGATTACCACCGCGCTGCTGATGCTGGTGGGCCTGCCGGCGCTGGAAGCGCTCACCTACACCCTGATCTTCAATACCGCCCCGGTCGCGTTCGGAGCGCTCGGCGTGCCGATCACCGTACTGGCGCAGGTGACCGACCTGCCTGCGATAAAGCTGGGCGCGATGGTCGGCCGTCAGCTGCCCTTCATCGCGCTGTTGCTGCCGTTCTATGTCATGGGACTCTACGGCGGGCTGCGTTCGATACGAGCGCTGTGGCCGCTGCTGCTGGTTGCCGGCGGCAGCTTTGCGACCGCGCAGTTCGTCACCTCCAACTTCATCGACTACTCGCTGACCGACGTGCTGTCGGCGCTGGCGTCGTTGATCCTGACCCTGCTGTTTCTGCGGGTATGGTCGCCGAACATCGACGAAGAATTTGTGATCCGAAAGCCGGTCGCGACGACCACCGCGGCAACTTCGAGCATGTCGCCCTGGCAGGGCTGGATCCCGTGGCTGATCGTGTCAGCGGTCGTCATCGTCTGGACGCGCATGAAGATCGCAATCATCGGCCAGCAAATCATTCATTGGCCCGGCTTGCACAACGCGGTATTCATCACGCTGTACAACAAGGCCTACGCCGCGAACTGGGTGTTCCAGCCGCTCGGCACCGGAACGGCAATCCTGGTGGCAACCATCATCACCGCCGCGCTGGTGGGCGTGGGGCCGGGCCGGTTCGTGCAGGCGATCGGCATTACCTGGAGGCAGGCCCGCATCGCCATCCTGACCGTCGCGCTGATCGTGGGCCTGGCCTACCTGATGAACTATTCGGGCATGAACTACACGCTCGGCCTGGGTGTTGCATCGGCCGGGATCTTCTTTCCGATGGTGTCGGCATTCCTGGGCTGGGTCGCGGTGTTTCTGTCCGGCAGCGATACCTCGGGCAACGCGCTGTTCGGTAACCTGCAGGTGGTCGCGGCGAACCAGCTCGGCCTGAATCCGGTGCTCATCGCCGCGACCAACTCGTCGGGCGGTGTGATGGGCAAAATGATCTCGCCGCAGAATATTGCCACGGGAATATCGGTCACCAACCTGAAGGGCCAGGAGGGTCTGGTGGTCGCGCGGACCTTCAAGCACAGCATCATCCTGACGCTGCTGCTGGGGGTGCTGGTGGTGCTGCAGCAGTACGTGTTCCGGTGGATGATCCCGTGACGGCCGACTGAGCGCTGATGGGCCGCCCGAGCGTAGCCGACAAACGGCGCGAGTTTCATCGGTTGCATCTTAGCGGCTGCTTTGTGATTCCCAATCCATGGGACGTGGGTAGCGCGCGCTACCTGCAGTCGCTGGGATTCAAGGCCCTGGCTACCACGAGTGCCGGCTTTGCGTGGTCGCAGGGTTATGCCGACGGTTCGGTGCCGCGCGAGCAGATGCTGGCGCATCTGCGCGAGATCGTCGATGCGACCGATGTGCCCGTGAATGCCGACTTCGGATCAGGCTTTGCCGCCACGTCCGCGGAGCTCGAGGACAGCGTGCGCCTTGCGGTCGAAAGCGGGGTGGCGGGGTTGTCGATCGAGGATTCGACCGCGGATGCGGCGCAGCCACTGTATGACCTGCCCACCGCGGTCCAACGCATGCGCGCTGCCCGCCGCGCGATCGACCGCAGCGGCGGCGATACGCTGCTGGTGGGACGGGCGGAATGCTACCTGGTCGGTCGGCCCGACCTGGAACAGACCATTGCCCGGCTCAAGGCCTATGGGCAAGCCGGAGCAGACTGTCTGTACGCGCCGGGCGTCAAGGCCAGGGACCATATCGAGGCGCTGGTGCGCGCCGTGGCCCCCAAGCCGTTCAATCTGCTGCTCGGCTATCCGAGTGAGCTGACCGTAGCGGACGCCGCCGCGCTCGGTGTGCGGCGCATCAGCGTTGGCGGCGCACTGGCGCGTAGCGCCTGGGGCGGCTTCATGCGTGCCGCCCGACTGATTGCCGAGCAAGGCAGCTTTACCGGTTTCGCCGACGCCGCGGCAGGCAGGGACCTGGATGAGATGTTCGCAGCGCCGGGCAACAGCCAAGTGGACAACAAGTGACCACCGGAGCGACACTAAGGCCAACTCTCGAATAAATTCTGTTAAATCGTCGCGCGCGGCGACGCTGAGGTCGTTAACCTGTCATCCGGTGACCGCAGAATAATTTCAGGCGTCGTCTGCGGGTGACCACATCGGGCATGGCAGGCTTCAAAGAAAGGTGAGCGCAACTCGTTTGCGAGAACCTTCGAGGGGCCTGCCACCTAAGGCCAAGCTCTGATATTTGACAATCTTAAGGGGAATAACAATGCGTGTCTCAAGATTCCGATCACTGAAACTGGCGAGCGGCGCGGCGATTGCGCTCGGCATGCTCGCGATGTCGCCCGCCAACGCCTGGGATTGCTCCCAGTTACCCAGTCATTATGCACTCAGGATGGCGCTCACCAGTGCACAGATGCAGTCCAACGGCGGCTTCGGTCTGGAGATGTGGGGCGCGATGGTGGACCGCGATGGTACGGTGTGTGCGATCGCCTACACCGGTTCCGACCGCGGTGCGCAATGGCCCGGCAGTCGCATGATTGCGGCGCAGAAGGCCTACACGGCCAATGCCTTCAGCCTGCCCGGCCTCGCGTTGTCTACTGCCAATCTGTATTACGCAACGCAGCCCGGCGGCAGCCTGTACGGTCTGCAGCACAGTAACCCGGTGGATCCGGCACTGGCCTACCTCGGCCCCGCGGCCAATTTCGGCACCGCCTCGGACCCGATGGACGGTTATCGGGTCGGCGGAGTGAATGTGTTTGGCGGCGGACTGGCTCTGTACAACAAGAAGGGCGTGCTGGTCGGAGCCATCGGAGTCAGCGGCGACAGCTCCTGTGCCGATCACAACATCGCGTGGCGAACCCGAAACAATCTCGGCCTCGATTACGTGCCGGGCGGGGTGAGCGGCGACCCGATGCGTCCCGATAACATCGTGTTCGACCTGGTCGCGCAGGCCGGCCAGCAGTCGGGGACCAGCATGAGCGGTTGGGGACATCCGCTGTGCGGTGTGACGACCATGGAGAAATCGGACGCGGCCTCGCTGCCTCCCATCAGCAAGTAACCCGGTAAGGCGGAGCCCGCGCGTCAGCGCGGGCTCCGATGCTTCGCGCATCATTCGCGGTGCGACGCGGCCAGTAAGCGCGGCACATCCAGCGCGCTTTCGACCGCGTCGGCCAGCCGTTCCAGCATCTGCTCGCGCCGGGCCGGATGATTTACGCCGAGCGGCTGCGCCAGTCCGGCCCAGCGCAGCAACGCCGCGCAGGCCGACGGCCGTTCGAACAGGCCGTGCAGGTAGCTGCCAAGGATCTGGCCGTCGGCGGAGATCGCACCATCGCGGCGTTCAGCCGCTAGCATGACGGCTGGATGATCCAGCGCCCGGCCCTCGCTGCGGCCGGAGTGGATCTCATAGCCGCTGACGGGCGCGCCCTCCAGGCACAGGGTGCCTTCAACGTTGAGCAATTGCTTGCCGCGTTGCAGTTCCGTGCGCATATCAAACCAGCCAAACCCGGCGCTTTCTCCTACCGGCCCTTCAACGCCGTGCGGATCAGCGATGCTTTGCCCGAGCATCTGAAATCCGCCGCACACTGCCAGCAGTTTGCCGCCGTAGCGCAGATGACGCTGCAGGTGCTGCTCCCAGCCATGCGCGCGCAGCCAATCCAGATCGGCGCGAACGTTCTTCGAGCCCGGAAGAATGATCAGATCGGCACCCGGCGGGCGCTGCGTCCCATCGACAAAGCGCAGGTCAATCTGCGGATGCGATCGCAGCGGATCGACGTCGGTGTGATTGCTGATCCGCGGCAGTACCGGCACCACCACCCGCAGCACAGCGTGCGTCGGCGTAGCGGGCGGCTCGCGGCTGATGCCGTCCTCGGCGTCCAGCTGCAGGCCGTGCAGATACGGTAGAACGCCGAACACCGGTTTGCCGGTGTGCCGCTGCAGCCAATCCAGTCCAGGTTGCAGCAGGCCCAGGTCACCGCGAAAGCGATTGATCACGAAGCCGGTCACACGCGCCTGCTCGCTCTCGCTGAGCAGCGCCAGTGTGCCCACCAGATGGGCGAACACGCCGCCGCGATCGATATCCGCAATCAGCACCACCGGGCAGTCGACCGCCTCGGCAAAGCCCATGTTGGCGATATCGCCCGCGCGCAGATTGATTTCTGCGGGCGAGCCGGCGCCTTCTACGATCACGGTGTCGTAGGCCGCCTGCAGGCGTCGGTAGGAGGCGAGCACCGCCTCGCGCGCCAGGCGCTTGTAGTCGTGGTAGTCGCCGGCGCCCATGTGACCGATGGCGCGGCCGTGCACGATGATCTGCGCGTGGGTATCGCTTTCGGGTTTGAGCAGCACCGGATTCATGTCGATCGTGGCGGCGATACCGGCGGCCTGCGCCTGCAGCGCCTGGGCGCGACCGATCTCACCGCCATCGGCGGTCACCGCGCTGTTGAGCGACATGTTCTGCGGTTTGAACGGTGCGACGCGCACCCCCTGTCGCCGCAGCACGCGGCACAGTCCGGCGACCAGCGTACTCTTGCCGGCGTCCGAGCTTGCGCCCTGGATCATCAGCGTACGCATGCTTTTAGCCTGCAGTCTGGCGCGCGCAGTCGCCGATGATGCGCTGCAGTTGCCGCAGGCCGTCGGTCAGCGCCGCCGGACCGGGCTGCAGGATGTCGCAGGATTTGATCTCCGCCAACCGCCCGTTGCGCACGGCGGGCATCGCATCCCAACCGGCTCGTTCGTGCACTCGCGCCGGATTGAATTTCTTGCCGCACCATGAGGCGATCATGATATCCGGTGCCCGGCGCACGACTTCCATCGGGTCGGCGATGATCCGACCGGCCGCGAGCGACTGTGTGGACAGTTCGGGGAAGCAATCCTCGCCGCCGGCGATGCCAATGAGTTCCGCGACCCAGCGGATGCCGCTGATCAATGGCTGGTCCCATTCCTCGAAGTACACCCGTGGCCGGCGCGGCAAGCGGGCCGCGGCCTCGCGCGCCTGGTCGAGGCGGTCCTGCAACGCCGCCAGCAGCGCTTCGGCGCGCGGCTGCGCGTCGACCATGGCCCCCAGCATGCGTATGAATCCGAGAATCTCCTCGACACTGCGCTGGTTGAAGACGTGCACCTCGATGCCGGCGCGAATCAGCCGTGCGGCGATGTCGGCCTGCAGATCGGAAAAGCCCAGCACCAGATCGGGCTTGAGCGCCTCGATGCGCTCGATTCTGGCACTGGTAAAGGCAGCGACGCGCGGCTTCTCGCGCCGCGCACGCGGCGGACGCACGGTAAAGCCCGAGATACCCACGATTCGCTCCTGCTCGCCCAGCAGGTACAGCGTCTCGGTGGTCTCCTCGGTCAGGCAGACGATGCGGCGCGGGCCGCGGCGTACGCTGCAGCCGTCGGCTTGCTTCACGACTATCGCGGCTCTTTTGAATGGGCGGATCATGAATACTATACTCGCCGCTCCGATGCCGCCGCTTAAGGCCACGATGTCAGCGCAACCGATTCGACGGGCCGCGATGCTTGGGCTGGCTGCGATGCTGCTGTCAGGCGTGCCGGCGATGCCGGCCGATGCCGCCGATGCGCCGCCGCCGATAAAGATTGGCATCATCGGCGCCGGCAAGATCGGCGGCACACTGGCCACGCTGTGGATCAAGGCCGGCCAGGAGGTGCTGATCTCATCGCGTCACCCGGACGAGCTCAAGCCGTTGGCGCAAACCCTCGGGCCCAGGGCCCACGTCGGTACGCCACGCGAGGCCGCGGTGTTCGGTGACGTGGTGCTGATATCGGTTCCCTATGGAGCGCTGCCGCAGCTGGGTCAGGACCTCAAGAGCGAGCTGGCCGGCAAAATCGTTCTCGACACCGGCAATCCCAAACCCGAACGCGACGGCGAGATGGCACTCGAAGCGCAGCGTAAGGGTACCGGGGTGGCCTCGGCCGAATTCCTGCCCGGCGTGCGACTGGTGCGCGCATTCAATGCGATCAACTACAAGAGCCTGCAGAGTGAAGCGCACCGCCCCGGTGAGCCGGTTGCGATACCGCTCGCCGGCGACGATGCGCAGGCGCTCGCGGTGGCCTCGGAACTGGTGAAAGACGCGGGTTTTGAACCGGTGGTGGTCGGGCCGCTGTCGAGCGCGAAACTGTTCGATGTGGGCTCGCCAGTGTACGTGCAACTGTTGACGGCCAAGCAGCTGCGCGCGCGGCTCGGTCTGTAGCGACTTTCGGCCGCCGAGGCTTTCAGCTGGCGAACGACTCGGCACGAATCTGCCGGTACCAACGCTGCGCAGCGCGCGCCTGCTGCGCGCCAGAGCTGACGCCGCTCGACGCGGGCGGCAACTCGAGCGCGGCAATCCGCTCATCCTGGACCTCGAAGCGGCCAGGTATCGATAGCGCGCTGTCGGGCGCGAGCATGCTGTAGCACACGCTGTCGAACGCTGGGTCCGGGACCTCCTTGCCGCCCAGCAGCGCGACGATCGCGCGGGCGCATTGCTTCGCCTGGCTCACGGCGGCGGACGCGGATTTTGGCATCGCGTCGGCGATGCAGGCGTCGCCGATGACATGGACGTTGCCAATCAACTGCGACTCAAATGTACGCGCTGCTATCGGACACCAGCCATGATCGGACGCGAGGCCTGCGTCGGCTGCGATCTGCCCCGGGGCCTGCGGCGGAATGACGTTGGCGACCGCGACCCGGTGCGCGGCATTGGCGGTATACAAGGTCATGCTGGCAGGATCGACGCGCAGCACGGCGCCGTCCTTGGTGGGCGCGATCCATTCGATCAGGCCCGGATACCGCGACTGCCAGGCATCGGTGAACACATCCTGACGCGGAAAATGATTGTTGGAATCCAATATCAGTAGCTTGGAGCGCGGCTTGTGGCGCGACAGATAGTGGGCGATCAGGCTGGCGCGCTCGTAAGGTGCGGGCGGACAGCGCATCAAGCCCGAAGGAACGCTGATCGCGACCACGCCGCCATCGGCCATGGCGCGCAGCTGCGTCGCCAGGCGCCGCGTCTGGTCACCTGCCTGCCAGGCGTGCGGCATAGTGTGCGAGGCGGCTGCATCGTAGCCGTCGGGCTTGTTCCACAGGAAGCGGATGCCGGGCGCGACCACCAGGCGATCGAAGGCCAGCGTTTGGCCGCCCTCGAGCCGGACATTGCGTGCGCCGACGTCGATGGCGGCGACACCATCGCGAACCAGCCTGACGCCGGCGCGCCGCACACCGGCGCGCGACACTGTGATTGACGCCAGATTGCGCAGGCCCGCCAGCACCTCGTTGCTCATCGGGCAGGTGGCGTAGTAATCGAGCGGATCGACCAGACTGACATCGATCGAGGCATCGAGCCGGCGCAGCTGCAGCGCGCAGGCTGAACCGGCAAAACCAGCCCCCACGATCACTACCCGGCCTTTGACCGGCGTGCGCGCAGCTGCAGCCAGCGCCAGTCCGGACACGCCGCTGGCTGCTGCCAGTGCCGTCAGGCGCAGGAACCGACGGCGGCCGATCACTCCCATTCCAGCTGCTCGTAGACGCGCGCCACGTTGCGCGCATGGGTACTGTCCCACAGCAGCCAATGCGGCTTTTCCGTCGCGGCGACCTGCGCGATCGCCTGCTGCATCGAGCCGCCCTGCGCCAGTTCATCGCGCACGCCGTCGATCAGTGCCCGCAGGTAGCGGCGCTCCGCATCCAGCGCCGCGGCGAGGTCGGTAGCGACCGGCCCGTGTCCGGGCACAGTGCGTGTCACCCGCAGCAGCGCCAGCTGATCGATCACCGCTAGCCAGCCAGACGCGCTGCCATCGAGCGCCGGCAGGCGATCGCGAAACAGCAGGTCGCCGGTCCACAGCGTGCCGCTGCTGTCATCGAGCACTGTCAGATCGCAATCGGTATGGGCGGTCGGCCATGCCTGCAGGCGCAGCTGCCGGCCACCCAGGTCGAGCTCGAGGGTGTCCTGCACCGCCCGGTCGGGCGCGATGATCTCTCCCGCGTCCGCTGGCTGATCGAGATCGTCAGCATAGTGCTGCAGAAAAAACTCGCGGCTGCGCGCGATGGCCGCGGCCAGCTTCCAATGGCCGACGAAGCTCGGCCGATCCTGCCGGAACGCTGCATTGCCGAGCACATGATCGACGTGTACGTGGGTATTGATGACATAGCAGATCGGCCGCGCGGTGCGCAGCCTGACGGCGCTGCGCAGTGCGCGGCCGATGCGCACGGAGCCGCCGGTGTCGATGACAGCCACACATTTGCTGCCGACGATGAAGCCGATGTTGGCAATGTCGTCGTGGCCCGGGGCATCCAGCGCCAGTTGCTGCCCGAGATGCACGAACACGCCCGGCGCCAGTTCCAGCATCGCGAGCGGGTCGGTGGCGGTCGGCGCGCCGAAAGCCAGCGGTGCCAACGGCCACAGCAGGGCGCACCAGCAAGTGAGCGATGCGCGAAGTCGGATGCGGCTCAACGGCTGGTCGCGGCGCTCTCGGCGACACTGCCGCGCCAGCTGGCATTGAAGTGCGCGTCGCGCGAGTCGACCACCTCGAGCGTCAGCGGCGCCGGCAGCGGCTGGTCGGAAGCCAGGCGCAGCGTCGGGTTCTCGCTCAGTGAAATGCCGGTATCGGCCTCGAGCAGCGTGTGGCCGTCGGTGCTGAATCGCAGGTGCGAGACGTAGTGCGATGGGATCGGCTCACCGCTGCGTGGATCGATCTGGAAACCGGAATTGTTCGGGTGACGAATGCTGATCAGCATCGACTTTGCGTCCGGCGACGGGCGGAAGCGGATCTCGCCCAGCGTGCCGGCGGTCGCGGCACTCGGGGGCGCGGAACAACCGCCGCTGGCATTCACCCAGGTACTGCGCATCTCCAGTGTGCCGTCGGTGGTTTCGGCGATCGCACGCACCGAAGTGAACCGGTCCACACGCACGCGCAGGCCGATTTCGGCCACGCGGGCGCCAGGGGCGAGGTCGAAGGTTGCCGCCACCGGCGACGGATTGTTATCGATGATTACCCTGACCTGCCTGATGTGGCCGAGCGCGGCATCGCCGAAGCGCAACGTCAGCGGTGTCGCTGCCGGATCGGGCGTGTTCGCCGGAGCTTCCAGGCTCATGTAATTCTCATCCAGCAGACCGATGCCGCGACCGGGGTAGAACTGCCGCTGCAGGTATTCCCAAGCGCCGCTGGCCGGCGTCTGGCCGTCGCTGACTGCCAGTGATGAGCCGCAGCAGCCCAGCAGCAGCAGCGCGAGCACGCACCGGCGCAGCGGCGCTGCCTGCCAATCGATCAGATGAGAATACACGGCGGTGGTTTCCTTAACTGTCAGTCACGCTCGATCCCATATCGATTTTACTCTTTAAACGGGCGCGCAAAGCTGCCGCCCGGTGGGCTCGTTGTCTAAATTAAAATCCTTTAATTATCAATCAGGTAGCAGCTTTTCATCGACCCATTCTATCCAGTGCCGCACCGGCAATGCCGTGCCTGCGGCCAGATGCGCGATGCAGCCGATATTGGCGGACAGGATCACCTGCGGCTGCCCCTGCTGCAGGTGGCCGAGCTTGCGCGCTTGCAGCTGCAGCGCCAGTTGCGGTTGCAGCAGCGAATAGGTTCCGGCCGAACCGCAGCACAGATGCGGCTCGGCCACCGGCAGCAGTTCAGCGCCGAGCGCCTGCAGCAACTGTTCGAGCCGGTCCCCGAGCTTCAGGCCGTGCTGCAGCGTGCAAGGCTTCTGCAGGGCGATCCGGGTGACGGCGCCAGGAGCGGTGCGCCGCTGCAGTGGCTCGAGCTCAGGCGTCAGGAACACGGCCAGATCGCGCACGGCGTCGGTGACACGGCGCGCCTTGGCGGCATACACCGGATCTGCGCGCAGCAGTTGCGCATATTCCCTGACCATCACGGTGCAGCCCGAGGCATTGACGACGATGGCCTCGATGGCGCCGGATTGCAGCTGCGGCCACCAGGCGTCGATATTGCGCCGCGCATTCGCGAGCGCTCCGTGCGGGTCGTGCAGATGGTGGCGGATGGCGCCACAGCATCCCGAACGTGCATCGATCACGGCCTGCACGCCAATCGCATCAAGTACGCGGGCGGTCGCGGCATCGATCGATGGTGCCATCGCCGGTTGGGTGCAGCCGTTGAGCAGCAGCACCTTGCGCGTATGTGTGCGGCACGGCCATGCACCGGCCGCGCGACGCGGCCCAAGCTTGGCGCGCAGGGCTCGCGGCATCGCAAAGCGCAGCGCGCGCCCGAGCTTAAGTGCGGTGCCGAACAGCCAAGGCCGCGTCAGACCTTCGCGCAGCAGCCAGTGGAAGATGCGTTCATTAAGGGGACGTCGCAGTTCGGATTCGACCACCGCGCGGCCGATATCCAGCAGATGTCCGTAGTCGACGCCGGACGGGCAGGTGGTCTCGCAGGCGCGGCAGGTCAGGCAGCGATCGAGGTGCAGCTGTGTGCTGCGTGTGGCGGGTGTGCCCTCGAGCACCTGCTTGATCTGGTAGATGCGCCCGCGCGGGCCATCCAGTTCGTCGCCCAGCAGCTGGTAGGTGGGGCAGGTCGCATTGCAGAACCCGCAATGCACGCAGGCGCGCAGGATGGCGTTGGCGGTATCGCCCTGCGGCGTAGCCTTGATCCAATCGGCGAGCCTGGTTTCCACGATGATGCCTTACAGATCCGCGATCAGCCGGCCGGGATTGAATATGCGGTGCGGATCGAAACGCTCCTTGAGCCGGCGGTGGATCGCAAGCACCGTGGGCGAGAGCGGATGGAACCGTTGCCCGGCCGCGCCGCCGCGCCACTGCAGCGCGCTGCCCCCGGCGGCCGTGGCCAGGGCTCGCAGTTCCGCCGCCGGCGCATCGCCCGTGCACCAGCGCAGCGCTCCGCCCCATTCGATCAGTTGCGTGCCGGCGCCGGCCAGCGGCGCGGCGGTGGACGGCAGCGACAGTCGCCACAGCGGGCTCGCTTCGCGGAAGAAGACATGCGTCTGATCGCGCAGGCTGCGCCACCAGTGCTCGGCCAGCGCGGCGTCGATCAGCTCCCCACCCAGGCGAGTGCGCGCAGCGTGCAGCGCGGAGGGCGCGCCGGACAAGCGCAGCCACGCCTGCCCGTTGCACCAGCCGCTGGCCGAGATCGGCAGCGGCTGGCCCGCCCAGCGGTTGAAGCTCTCCAGGGCGGCGGCTGCCGTCATCTCGAACCGCAGCGTCTGCTCGGCGCGCGGCAGCGGCATTACCTTGAGCGACACCTCGGTGATGGCGCCAAGAATGCCGAGCGAGCCGCACAGCAGGCGGGCGACGTCGAAGCCGGCGACGTTCTTGATGACTTTGCCGCCAAAATGCAGCAGCTGCCCGTCGGCGCTCAGCAGTACTGCGCCCAGTACGAAATCGCGCGCGCCGCCGGCCTGGGAGCGCCGCGGCCCCGACAGCCCGCAGGCGATGATGCCGCCGATGGTGGGATCGGCGGCGAACGAGGGCGGCTCGAAGGCCAGGAATTGCTGGTGGC
>Ga0302181_10002029_pt1 | contig 14655 bp, 13 predicted proteins | sample I_Palsa_E3_3_FD_198786 | JGI IMG/M metagenome (GOLD analysis project Ga0302181, IMG submission 198786) | Peat permafrost microbial communities from Stordalen Mire near Abisko, Sweden - I_Palsa_E3_3 | ecosystem: Environmental > Terrestrial > Soil > Palsa > Peat permafrost | place: Sweden... | reverse complement strand
CCGACGAAGCCGATGGCGTCCAGGACGTCCCCCTTGCGCGTGGCCGCGCCGAGTTTGGAGTGCTCGTGCACCATGGCGACGTTGTCGAACACCGATAGTTCCTCGATCGCCTGCTCGGTCTGGAACGTGCGGCGCACCCCCCACCGCGCGCGCCGGAAATGAGCCATCGAGAGCAGGTCTACCCCGAACGCGCGGACCGTGCCCGCGGCGGGCCGGACAAAGCCGCTCAGCACGTTGAAGAAGGTGGTCTTGCCCGCGCCGTTCGGTCCGATGAGGCCGCAGGTACCCTGCTCGAAGGTCAGGCTCATGTCGTCCAGCGAGGTGACGCCGCCGTAGCGGACGGTGAGGCCTTCGACTTCGATCATGTCGTTTTCCCTGGTGCGGGGGTGCGCCGGCCCAGGAGGCGGCTGAGCAGGCGGGCCAGGCGGGCCAGGTCCTTGGGCACCTGGTCGGCCAGGCCGGCCGGCGCGGTGGTCAGCACCTGGAGCACGCCCAGCCCGAACAAGATGGTGAGCCAGTCGGCCGAGACACCCCAGTTATTCAGCAGGGCCGGCAGGAACTGGTACAGCAGCGCGGCCACCACCGCGCCCCACATGCTGTAAACCCCGCCCATCAGCGTCACGGCCAGCAGGGTGATCGAATCCTGGGTCGGGAAGCCGATGGAGTACAGGTAGTGCACCGCGCCGGCCAGCACACCGCCGGCCACGCCGGTGATGAACGAGGCAAGGGCCAGCGCCCACAGCTTGTACAGCGTGGTGTTGATGCCCGCGGCCAGCGCGGCCGGCTCGCTCTGCCGGATCGCGGCCCAGGCGCGGCCGGGTTTGGTCTTGGTGTGCGCCAGCACGAGTAGGAACATCAAGATCGCGACGATGACCGCGTAGCGGAAGTAGGCCGGGTCGCTTCCGGCCACGCTGGGGCGGCGGATCGGCGGGATGTGCACCAGGCTGCCGTTGTAGCCGAGGAAGCCGTGACCGCCGTTCGGGAAGTTCACCGTGGCGAGCACCACGGTGATCGCGCCGGCCAGCATCAACGTGATCAGGGCCAGGTACAGGCCGCGCAGCCGGAGCGCGGGCAGGCCGGTGACCATGCCCGCCACCATCGTGATCAGGCCCGCCTCGAGCAGGATCACCGGGTAGGGCTGGGCGGTGGCGAACAGCAGGCGGGCGGCCACCCAGGCGCCGATGGCGAGCACCGCGACCTGGCCCAGCGAGACCAGGCCGACCCGGCCGACGAGCACGCCGAGCGCGAGCGTGACCATCGAGTACACGGCCACCTGGGTCATCGTGTCGATGTAGTACAGGCTCAGCAACTGCGGGAAGCCGAACAGGACGAACAGCAGCAGGACGGTTATTACGGCGGCTCGGATCAGCTGGGGGCGGCCGGGTCGCCGGCGGCTGGTCTGGCGGCCGGCCGTGCTGCGGAGGCCGAGGTCCGCGCCCACTAGGCCTCCTCGCGGGATTGGGTCATGACCCGGCGCCGCGACATGACCAGCAGGCCCGCGGCGGCGAGCACGAACGGGGTCATGTTCTGGTAATTGCTCAGCGCCGTGATCGGGGTCAGCAGGTCATGCAGCAGGCCGATCAAGATCGCGGCCGCGAAGGTGAGCGTGATCGAGCGCAGCCGGGCGATCAGCACCGCGGCCAGCGACGAGATGACCAGGAAGGTGAGCGTGGTGGCGTCCAGCGCGGCCAGGTCGGCCAGCAGCAGGCCGGCCACGCCCGCGAGCACCCCGCAGCCCAGCCAGGCCGCCGCCTCGACCTTGCGGACCGGGACGCCGAGGGTAGCGGTGATCTCGCGGTCGTTGGCCATGGCCCGCATCGCCGTGCCGAGCTTGGTGTAGCGCAGGAACACGCCGGTCCCCACGGTGATCACCACCCCGGCCGCCAACGCGATCACCTGCGTCCAGTCCACTTGAATCTGCCCGATGGAGAAGCCGCCGTTGTCAGTGGGCAGGCTCTCCGAGCGGGCCTGGCCGCCGCTGCTCGTCCACAGCAGGTCCATCAGGCCGTACAGGATCAGGGTCAGCCCGATAGTGGCCACCGCCTTGACCAGCGGGTCTCGCTTAGCCAGGGCGGGGCCGAAGATCAAGCCGTAGCCGAGGGTGATGACGGCGGCGGCGGCGATGCAGACCAGCCAAGTCAGCCAGCCGGGCACGTTTTCCCGGCCCAGCGACCAGGCGATCAGCGCGCCCATGGCGCCGACCGCGCCGAAGGCCAGGTACAGCACGCCGGTGGCCCGGTACAGCACCACCAGCCCGACCCCGGACAGGGCGTACACCCCGCCCAGGGCCAGGCCGCTGACGATGAACGGCTCGAAGTCAGACCAAGGTGGCATTGATCTTCTAGGAGGCCGGCGCGGCTGCCGCGGTGCCGGCCAGGCTGCGGTACTGCGCGATCTGCGGGTCGACCGACGAGATCTGGGTGCAGCCCTGGGCGGTGACCATCTTCCCGTTGTCCGGCGTGACCGTGGAGTCGTCGTTGTTCGGGATGTGCAGGCTGTAGCTGCCGTAGCTCCACAGCTGGCACAGCATGCCGGTATTGAAGTTGCTGACCGCCTGGAACGCGGCGTTGACGCTTTGCACGGTATAGGCCCCGGTCACCGAGTCCAGCGCGTGGACCGCGATCTCGGCCTCGGTGAAGCCCATCTGGCTGAAGCTGCCGATGCCGCCTGAGACCGCCGAGCCGTACTGCTTGAGGATCGCCTTGTACAGGTTCATCGTGGTCGTGTTCGTGACGTCCGGCGGGAGCAGCTCCGCGTTGACGAACAGCTTGTTGTTCCACTTGGGTCCCAGCGACTGGGCCAGGAAGTCGGTGTTGCACGGGGTCGAGCAGCCCCACAGCTTGACCCGGTCCTCCAGGCCGAGCTTCTGCGCCGCCTGCAGGATGACCAGCGCCTCGGGCGGGGTGAAGTTCAGCACCACGGCACCGTTCGGGCCGGCGTCGTCGACTTCCTTGATCGCCACCGAGTCTGCGTCGGAGATCGGCACGTTCTCGGTGAGCTGGACGATCGGCACGTTCGCCGCCTTGGCCAGCGCCGCGGGGCCGGCCGCGATGTAACCGGTGCCGGGGACGTTCGACTGGTCGAAGACGATCTTGTTGACGTGCTGACTCAGCGCGTACTGTACCGCGCCGTCGGAGCTGTACCGCGGGCCCATGTTGACCGCGGCGCTGTTCGGCGTCGAGTAGCACTCCGGGGCGATCCCGGAGTCGATGATGTCGTAGCCGAGCTTCTGCCAGTAGCTGCTGTCGACCGAGCACTCGATGATGGACGTGTTGCCGACGATGCCGACCACGTGGTCGGTCTGGACCAATTGCTTAGCGTCGGCCGCGATCTGGGCCGGGTTAGTCTGCTCGGTCTCGATGTAGAGCTTGATCGGGTGGCCGTTGATGCCGCCGTTGGCGTTGACGCAGGCGAAGTACGCGTTGGCCATGTTCGGGATGTCGGTGAATGAGGTCCCCGGCTGGTTGGTGACGATCGCGCCCAGCGCGATCGGCGTGCCGGTGGCCGCCGCGCCCGGCTTGGTGCCGCACTGCGACGTGCTGACCGCGCTCGTGCTGGCCGGCGCGCTCGCGGTGCTGGTGGCGGTGCTGGTGGCGGTGCTCGTGGATGTGCCCGTGGTGGAACTGGAGCTTGAGCTGCTGCTGCAGCCGGCCGCGGCTATGGCGATGGCTGCGGCGAGCACGATCGTTCTTCGCGCCTGGACGGCCCGCGGGGCCCTCGGCATCTGTGCTCTCATCTCTCCCCCTCTTCGGTGGCGAGTTCTCATCTGGCGTTAATCAACGGTCACCAGGACCTTGATGGCGTCCGGTGGCCGGTTCATGGCGAATTCGAATGCTTCGGCCGTACGGGTCAGCGGGAAATGATGGGAAAAGAGCGCCGCGAGCGAAGCGCGGTTTGCGCGCACCAGCTTTATGGCGTTGCGGAAATCCTCGGCGGTCGCGCAGCTAGAGCCGACGACGTCTATTTCCTTCTCCGGGAAGGCGCCCGGCCGGATCGGGACGGCGGCTGACGACATGCCGACCACCACGACCCGCCCGGCCGCCGAGACCAGATCGATGGCGTGGCGCAGGACTTCGGGTTCGCCGCTGGTCTCGACGATCAACGGCGGGCCGTCGCCGCCTGCTTCGTCGCTTACGGTTTGGGCTGGAGCCCAGGTCGCGTGCTCGGCGCCTAGGCGTTTGGCCAGGTCGCGCCGGGCTGGTACCGGGTCGAGCGTGGTTACGCGCGCGCCGGCAGACGCCGCGGCGAGGGTCGTGGCCAGGCCGATCGGCCCGGCGCCGAACACGACCACCCGCTCCCCGGGTTCCAGCCGGCCGCGGGCCAGGGCGTGCACCGCGACCGAGGCGGGCTCGACGAAGGCGGTGCAGTCGGGGTCCAGGTCACCAACGCCGAACACGGTCGACGCGGGGACCTCGAGCCGTTGCTGCAGGCCGCCGTCGAGGTGCACGCCGACCAGGCGGAATCGCGGGCATACATTGGGCCTTCCGGTCCGGCAGGGATAACAGTCCCCGCAGGGCAGCAACGGCCAGATGGCGACCCGGTCGCCGTGTTTTACGGTCGCGGCGTCCCCGGGATCTTCGACGATCGCGGACACTTCGTGGCCCTGAATCCGCGGATAGAAGTGGCGGGCGCCGGAAAGCGCGCCCACGTCACCGGAAAACAGATGGAAGTCAGATCCGCAGATGCCCACCGCCTCAGGCCGGACGATAACGTTCCCGGCACGGGCAGGTCCCGGATCGGAAACGTCCTCCAGCACCATCTCACCAGGTGATCTGGTCACTGCGGCCAGCACAGGCGGCCCCTTCCTCGCGGCAGCCACCAACAGCGTGAATGGTGGGAAAACTGGGCATTGCCGCACGCTAATGCGGAGATTCCCACGGCCGTTCCAGCTGGACAATGACACGGCACCCAAAAAGGACCTGCGAATTCCTGAGGCCGGCCACAAGAGCGCCTGGGCTCGCTTGCGGCGCTGGTCGGGTCAGCCCGTGACCAGGTGCGGGATGAAAGGGTGCCAGGTGCGGCCGGAGTTGGTGGTCTCGTAGAGGGGCGGGGGCGGGACGCCTGCGGTGTTCCCGCCGGAGTTCCAGGCGAAGCCGGCCTGCTGGCTGGCGAAGTCGATGGCTTCGCCGTACTGGGTGAAGTGGGTGCCTTGCCGGACCGGCGTCCAGGACTGGCCGCCGTCCGTGGTCAGGTAGAAGATCCGGCCGAGCGCCTGCTGGGGGCCTGCCGTGACGAGCACACCGTCCGCCGGGGTGAAGAACTCGACCTGCGGGTACTGACCCGCGCGGGATGGCAGCTTCAGGAGCTGCCAGGCCTGGCCCCGATCCGGGCTGTGGAGCAGGGACGGGGTGCCCGGCGGTTGCGGGGCCACGGTCAGGAACCCGGTGCCGCCGGTGAACTGTGGTCCGGTCAGGAACGCCGGGCCGTTCGGCGGACCGAGGGTGCTCGCTGAGAGCGGCAAGGGCTGGGCGGCCCAGTTGCCGCCGCCGTCGTGGCTGACCAGGAATTCGGCCTGCGCCCGGCAGCCGATGGAGACCCAGCCCGTGGCCGCGGTCAGGAAGGTCAGGTTCAGTGGCTGGCAGAAGCTGTTCGTCCCGTAGTTTCCCGGCGGCGCGAGGGCGGCGGCCGGGGACCAGTGCAGGCCGCCGTCGGATGTCCGGTAGAGCCAGGTCACGGGCTGCCCCGGTCCCCTGAAGGTCGGGCTGAGCAGCAGCCAGCCGTGGCTGGCATCGGCGAAGCTCAACCGGGCCGCTGGGGCGCTGGTCTGGAAAACCGCCGACTCGGTCCAGGTACGCCCGCCGTCGGCCGTGACGAAGACCGCGGTCGTGCTCACCGGGCCGCCGTCGCCGGAGTCCGATGTCGCGCGGCTGACCGCCAGGTAGGCGTGGTTGCGGTCGACCGGGTCCAGGGCCTGGAAGGAATACAGCGTCGTCAGCATCGGGCGTGCCGCGGCGGGCGTCACGTCGCGCCAGGTACGCGCCCCGTCCGTGGTCCGTGCGAGCAGGATGTGCGCGTTATCGGCGATGACTCCCGGGTTCGCCGACCAGACCAGCGCCCACCCGGACGTGGCCGACGTCATCTGCAGCGACTGGAACCACATCGGCTTGGGTTGCGAAGCTGGCGAGCCCGGCAGTGAAGCTGGCGAGCCCGGCGGCGAGGCTGGCGCGCCTGCCTTCGGGGTAGCCGAGGCGCAGCCGGCCGACAAGAGAAGGATCACCGCGGCCGTGCACCACGCACCCGCCGTTGTTCGCCGCGTCATCGGCGCGCCTCTTTCCGGTCCGCTTCCGCTTACCGTCGCTTAATGGGACTTTCCATGGGGCCGTCCGGTTGCGGCTTTACGTGTAGTTAGGCTACAGATCGTGGGTGGTCTCGGCCTGATCCTGGGTGAGTGGTACCGGAATCCGCTGCGCCGCCAGATGCGGGCACAGCCCATCGCGTACCGGACCGAGTTGTACCGGGTCAGGTTCAAGCTCTCGATGACGAGGAAATACCTCCTCGAGGATGTCTGGAACGCCCTGGTCGCCGCGGGCGCGGTCCCGACGTCCGGCGGGCCCGTCAGCGGGGGGTCCGTCAGCGGGGGTCCGGATGAGGCGGTGCCGGGGGCGTGCGCCACGCTGCGTTCGGCTTAAATAAGGTTGGCGTCGGAGCGCAGGGCGGTGGCCTGGTCCGTGCGTTCCCAGGTGAAGCCGGGCTCGTTGCGGCCGAAGTGGCCGTAGGCGGCCGTCTGGCGGTAGATCGGCCGGCGTAGGTCCAGGGCCTGGATCAGGGCGGCGGGCCGCAGGTCGAAGTGGTCGCGGACCAGGTCGGCGATCAGCGGCCGAGGGACCTTCTCGGTGCCGAACGTCTCGATGAGCAGGGACAGCGGCCGGGCCACCCCGATCGCGTAGGCGACCTGGACCTCGGCCCGGTCGGCGAGGCCGGCCGCGACGATGTTCTTGGCCACGTGCCGCGCCGCGTAGGCGGCGGACCGGTCCACCTTGCTGGGATCCTTGCCGGAGAAGGCGCCGCCGCCGTGCCGGGCGAACCCGCCGTAGGTGTCGACGATGATCTTGCGGCCGGTCAGCCCGGTGTCGCCGACCGGACCGCCGATCACGAACCGCCCGGTCGGGTTGACGTAGAACTCCCGGCGCAGGGCGCCGGGGTCGTAGCTGTCCGGGGGCAGGACGTGCGTCACCACCTGTTCCCACAGCGCGTCGGGGAGCTTGGCCTGCACCCCGTCCTCGTGCTGGGTGGAGATGAGCACCTTCTCGACCCGGACCGGCTGGCCCGCCGCGTCGTAGCGCACCGTCACCTGGGTCTTGCCATCGGGCCGCAGGTACGGCAGCAGCCCGTTGCGGCGGACGTGCGCGAGCCGCTGGGCCAGCCGGTGCGCGAGGACGATCGGCATCGGCATGAGCTCCGGTGTCTCGCTGGTCGCGTAGCCGAACATCATGCCCTGATCGCCCGCGCCCGCGGCGTCGAACGGGTCGGTGCTGCCCGCTCGTTGATCGTGGGACGACGCCACCCCGCGGGCGATGTCGGGTGACTGCCGGTCCAGCGCCGTGATCACGCCGATCGCGTGGCCGTCGTAGCCGAACTCGCCGGTGTCGTAGCCGATGTCGCAGATCACCTGGCGGGCGATCGCCGCGAAGTCGAGGACCGCGCTGGTGGTGATCTCGCCGGCCAGGACACACAGCCCGGTGGTCAGCAGGGTCTCGACCGCCACCCGCGACCCGGGATCCTCCGTCAGCGCGGCGTCCACGATCGCGTCCGAGATCTGGTCGGCTACCTTGTCCGGATGGCCTTCGGTCACCGACTCCGAGGTGAACAGGAAGCCATCGCTCATGTCGTGCCGCCTTCCGCAGGCACCGTTGCGGGCGCTTGCGATTCGGTTGGCACAAGCTCGGCCCGGACGGCCGCGACCCCGGCCACCATGGCGCGCAGCTTGCGCCGGGCTACCTCGGGTGGGAGGTGCCGCAGCCCGCAGTCCGGGTTGATCATCAAGCGGTCGGCCGGGACGTACTCCAGCGCCCGGCGGATCCGTTCCGCGACGAGCTCGGGCGTTTCGACCTCGGGGCTCTTGACGTCGATCACGCCGAACCCCAGCCACCGGTCCCACCCGTGCTGGCGGATCAGCCGCAGGTCATCCAGGCCCTTGCGGGCGAACTCGAGCACGATCTGGTCGACCCGCGCCGTCTTCACCGCGGGGAACAGGAAGTCGTAGTGCCCTTCCCATGACGGCCGCGCGTACCGGTTGCCGTAGCAGACGTGCAGCGCCCAGGTGGCATCTATGTTCTCGGTGACGATGTTGACCGCCTCGACGGCCAGCTCGACCTGGTCCGGGTACCCGGCCAGGAACGGCTCGTCGATCTGCAGGAAGTCGGCGCCGGCCGCGGCCAGCGTGCGGGCCTCGGCGTTGAGCCGGCGGGCCAGCGCCCGGACCAGGTCCCCGGGCTGCTCGTAGGCGCCGTCGCGGATCCGGCGGGACAGCGAGAACGGGCCGGTGAAGGAGAACTTGACCGGCCGCTGGGTGAGCTGGCGGGTGAACGTGAAGTCTTTAGCCAGTTCCAAGGTCGTGTCATGGCTATCGGGTAGCGGCCGGGTGACCTCCGCGTCGTAGTAGTCGAAGTAGTCGGTCTTGGCCCGCTGCGGGATGTGCACGCCCGGGATCCGGGCCAGGAAGTAGTCCACGTCGTTGTCCCGGCGCAGCTCGCCGTCGGAGACGATGTCGATGCCGGCCAGCTCCTGGTCCTTGACCGCCGCCTTGATCGCCACCTCGTGGATCTCGGCCAGGTGCTGCGCGCTGATCCGGCGCTGGTAGTACTCGGTCTTCAGCCGTTCCAGCCATTCCGGGACCGAGTAGGAGCCCACCACGGTGGTCGGGAGGAGCATTTAGTCACGCGCCTGGGCGGTAAGGGTGGTGATGTTCGAGCCCGGCCGCTGGCGGAACGGCGCGAACTGGACGCCGAACCCGCGCCGGCTCGCGACCAGCTGCAGTAGCGGCCCGTTGACCCAGTTGACCACCGAGCCGTCGTACTTGCCCGGCCCGTAGAAACCGGTGCGGTACTGGTGGCTGCCGGTCAGGAACAGGTCGTGGCACTGCACCCGGCCGAACGGGTGCAACAGCGGCAGCGTCCCGATGAAACTGGACAGCGCGCCGTTGCTGACGTGCATCCGGATGTCGCCGTCCGCCTCGATCAGCGGATGGAGCATCTCGCCGGTCAGCTCCCCGGTGAGCTGGTAGCTGTCCAGGCCCTCCAGCGGGACGTACCGTTCCCGGAGCCGCAGCGCGTCCCACACCGCCCGCCAGAAGCCGACCGCGTTTTCCGGAGCGGGGAACTGGCCGGGCGCGGACTCGCTCAGCAGCTCGGGGCCGATGCGCAGCAGCCGGTCGACGAGCTTTGCAACTGCGGGCCGGTCGATGCCGAACCGGCCGGCGATCAGGTCGGCGTCGTCGTCGGTCAGGAAGGCCTGGGTCTGCACCTGGTAGGTGCGCCCGTGGATGCAGGCCAGTTCGTCGGTGGGCAGGTTGTCGTACACGTTGGAGATGTAGACCAGGAACGCCTTGCTGCCGAGGAATCCCAGCGTGATGTCCGGGCGGGTGGCCTCGACGACCAGGGCGCTGATCCGCTCGCTGTGGTGGGCCACGGCCCGGCGGGCCCGTTCCAGCACGTGCGGAGAGTAGTCGCCCATCAGGTACCGCAGCCGGCGATAGTACTCGCGCCCGTGCCTGCGGTCCAGCTGGACGAACTCGTCTAGCCAGGTGCGGGCCTGGTTGCCGTTGCCGACGCCGAGCTCCAGGATGTAGAGCTCGTCCGGCAGCGCCCGGCGGGCGTCGAGCTCGTCCCAGATCCGGAACAGTTCCAGGATCAGCTCCCGGGCCGCCTCGGCGTTCCGCGCGTCGCTCTCGCCGCCCGGCAGCGACTGCTCGTACTCTTTGCCCGTCGCCTGCTCCCAGTCGGACAGGGCCTGCCAGTACAGCGCGTTGAACCGCCAGATGCAGCTGTCCCGGCCCGGTACCCAGGATTCCAGCGCCAGTCCGGCGGGGTCTTCGAGCGCGTGCTTGATGTCGGCTTCCAGGTCTATGCCGGTGCTGCGACGCAGGTCGATGGCGATCTCGGTCTCGGTGGTGCCGATGGGGCGGGCGACGACGGGCTCGCGGAAGTTCTGCTTGTACTGGATCCAGTCGCACACCAGGCGCAGCCTGGACAAGTCGGCGGGCGAGGCGCAGACCGCCTCGATGATCGGGCCGAGCGCCGACCGCGCAGCGGCCGATTCGCGCAGCTTCTTGACCGGCCGGAGGTCAACTTCCATCGTGGCCTCCCGGCTCCCGGCTGATCCGGACGCCCGCACGGTCCAGGATGTCCGGGACGGCCCGCTCGTTCCCGGTCACCAGCAGGTGCACCCCGGCCACGCCGGGGATCTCGGCCACCTGCTGGACGATCTCGGCCGCGAGCTTGACGCCCTCGGCTGCCTGTCTATCTGACGGCACGGCCCGCAGCCTTTGGTAGACATCGTCTGGCACCTCCACCCCGGGCACGTGGTCCCGCATGTAGTCCAGGGCCCGCACGGAACGGACCGCGCCGACCCCGGCCAGGATGGCGCACCGCTCGGGCAGCCCTAGGTCGCGGACCTGCGCCAGCCACCGGGCGAAGGCCGGGACGTCGAACACGAACTGGGTCTGCACGAACTGCGCGCCGGCCGCGACCTTCTTGCCGAGCCGGTCGGCGCGGAACTCCCCCGACGGGGCGAACGGGTTCTCCACCGCGCCGAGGAAACAGTCCGGAGCCGGGTCGAGCCGACGCCCGGACAGCAGGACGTGCTGGTCGCGCATGGTGCGCAGGGTCCAAAGGAGCTCCACGCTGTCCAGGTCGAACACCGGCTTGGCCTCCGGATGGTCACCGAACTTCGGGCGATCTCCGGTCATGACCAAGATGTTGCGGATACCGAGCGCGGACGCGCCGAGCAGGTCGGACTGCAGCGCGATGCGGTTGCGGTCCCGGCAGGTCATCTGCATGACCGGCTCCAGCCCGGCGGCCAGCACGGCCAGGCTGCCCGCCCAGCTGGCCAGGCGCACGTTGGAGCCCTGGTTGTCGGTGACGTTGACCGCGTCCACCCAGTCCCGCAGCAGCGCCGCGGTGGCCGTGATCTTCTCGGTGCTGGCCCCGCGGGGCGGGCTGATCTCGGCGGTCACCGCGAAGCCGCCCGAGGCCAGGCGCTCGCGCAGGCTCACGGTTGCGCTCCGGGGTTACCAGCGTTAGGCCGCTGGACGTGCTGCCGCTGGCGGGCCACGCGGGCCCCCGGGCGCGGATGGACGGGAACTGGTGACGCAGTGGTCATGCGCGGCCCAATCCGATTCGCCGGTATTTGGCATAACAGCCGCGAAAAGGACGAATTGCGATAACGCTTTAGCGGCTACATTTACTATGATCGAAGCAACCACACCGGAAATCAACGACACCCGCCACAAGCTTCCTTCCGAGTCCGTTGTGCAGGCACACAAGCAGATCCGGGTAAGTCAACTCCGAATGCCCGGGCGGCACAAAATCCGCGGACCGCAATTTGTGGGCGGGCACAGCCGGACCCGCCCGCCGTTAGCGGCCGACCGTCCAGATGCCCTGGCTCGCGGTGATCTGGACGAGCTTGCCGGTGACTGCCAGGATGAGCCCGGGAAGCGCACGAGACGATCACTCACGTATTCCCCACGCCTCAGTGAGCTCCTGCCGGGTGAACGTGGGAGCGGGCTCGCCCGGGCCGCGATCAGTCTGGATGCGCGCCTTGGCCACGCCTCGCTCGACTTCCCGCCGCAGTCGCTTCAGCTCAGCCTTCAGCGCATCCAGTTCCGCACGGGGGATACTGACCAGCTCGGATGCTTCTGCGCTCACGCGGCTCCCTCAGTTCGGCGCTTCAGGTCCAAGTGTAGATCGATGGACCAGACCCGGGTCACCCTAGCTGATCACAAGTTCATCGTGGCTTCGATGGTCAACCGGCGCCTAGGCCGGACGTTTCCAGAGTTGGCAGGGTTCCCTCTTCCGGGGCCGGTATGCCCTCGGCCGGGTGTGCGGAGCGGCAGCGTCCCGCGTAACGCCTCTCGCCTCCCACCCGCACCAAGATCTGGGAGCATTCGGGCTTCCGGGAGCGCTTTGGGTACTGGGGTGCACCTGCGCTCACTTTTTACTCCCGGAAGCCCGGATCTTCCCGGTAAATGATGCTCTGGTTGACTAGCGGGCACGATGTGCCGCTGGAGACAGCCCGGAGCCATCACAGGTTCACAGTGGCCTCGATGACCAGCCGCTGGGCGGGCCGGATGTGGGCGGAGTTGGCGTGACCCCTCTTCCTGGGTGGGTGAACACGCGGCCAGCAACACGCAGCACACCAGCAGCAGCCCGGACCGCCTGCTCATCGTCGGTGTCCTGGGTCCAGCCGCGATCAATCTCCGTCCTGTCCGCCCAGGGCCTTCCGCCTGCATCCGGAGGTACTCCTGTTCTTCCCGCGCTGGCGGGCTCTTCCCGGCTGGCCGGGCTCACGTGCGAGCACGGCGAATCAGACCCTGACCAACGCCGGCTCCTGCCCCAAGCAGTGCCAGGAAGCTACTGCATCTCCGACCGGCAGGGCGGCAGACCGCTAATTTGACTTTGACCCTGGGGGAAGCCGCACAGTCTGGAGAGCCGGACGTGGGCCCGGCACGAGGGAGCCGTCCGTGAACCTGATGAGCATCGGTGAGTTCGCCAGGCTGTCCCGGCTGTCGGCGAAGGCGCTGCGCCTGTATGACGAGCTGGGACTGCTGCCGCCCGCCCAGGTCGATCCGGACTCTGGTTACCGCTGGTATGCCGCCGGTCAGCTGGACAACGCCCGGCTGGTCGCGTCGCTGCGCCAGATCGGAGTGCCGCTGGCGCAGATCCAGCTGATCCTCAGCCTGGAGCCGGAGGCCGCTGCGGCGCAAGTCGGCGCTTACTGGTCAGGGGCGGAAGCCGATCATGGTACCCGCCGGGACCTGGCCGGCTACCTGGTTGACCGGCTGGCTGGAAAGAGGAACGTCATGTACGAGGTCAAGGTCCGCGATATCCCCGCCCGCAGCCTGCTCTGCCTGCTGCGGCATGCCAGCACTGAGCAGGAAGTCTGGGACCTGGGCAAGGAGGTCATCGGCATGATCAAGGCCCACCCGACGCCGCGGGTAGACGGCATCGCCGGGGCCGCGTTCCTGATCTACTACGGGGAGGTGAACCAGGACAGCGACGGCCCGGTGGAGTTCTGCTGGCCGGTGCCGCAGGACCTAGCCGGCCAGCTCGCCGCCAGTTTCCCCGGACTCACCCTGCGCACCGAGCCTGCGCACCAGGAGGCCTACATTCAGCTGCCACAGGACCCGATGACGGCGGCGCAGGAGCAGCTCATCGGGGACTCGTTCACGGCCTGGGCGGCCGAGCAGCAGCGGCAGTCCGGTGACCTGCCCCTGCGCGTTACCCTCCTGACTACCGCCGCGCCAGTGACCGACCTCAGCAGGCGCGCGGGCGCCGACTTCGCCTTCCCGCTGCGGGCCCGGTAGCGAACGGAGGGGTACTTCGATGCGAGTGGTTGACATCGTGATCGGCGTGGGCTGGGTCATCTTCTGGGTGGGCTGGTTCGCCGCATCCGCCGGGGTCAAGCGGGGACAGCGGGGGCGGGGCAACTGGGCGCGCTTCGCGGGCGTCCGGGTGGTGCTCATCCTGGTCGTCGTGCTCCTGGTCCGGCTGCGGGTGCTAAAGGGGCATGGCGTCGGATACGTCACAGACCCGGTCCTGTGGGGCGTTGGCCTCGCCATCTGGGTCCTCGGCCTGGGACTGGCCGTCTGGGCGCGGATCTATCTCGGCCGGAACTGGGGAATGCCGACGTCCACGAAGGAAGACCCCGAGCTGGTCACATCCGGCCCGTACCGGACGATCCGGCACCCGATTTACGCCGGCATCCTGCTGGCGCTGATCGGCTCGGCGATCGCCGTCAGCGTCTGGTGGCTGATCGCCGTGGCACTGATCGGCGGGTACTTCATCTACAGCGCCTTCGTGGAGGAGCGCAATATGACCAGGCTCTTCCCCAGCGCCTATCCGGAGTACCAGCAGTCCACGAAAATGCTGATCCCCTTTATCTTCTGAGGACGCGCGGCGCGTGCTGGCGGGATGGGCCGCGCCGAGGCACGCATATTGACCCTCCAGACCTCAGGTGAGGTGGCAGCTGATCTGACCGATCGCGAGGTCGAGTGCCGCTTCGAGGGGACCGGTATCGCGTTTGGCCTGGGTGAGCAGCAAGCCACCCTGCAGGGCAGCGAGGGTTCCCAGCGCGAGCCGGTCGACATCGGTGTTGCCTTGCAGCTCGCCCCTATCTCGCATGCGCCGGAGCCCGTTGCGGATCGGGGCTTCCCAGCGATCGAAGCTGGCGGCGAGCGCGGTCCGGGCGGGTTCGTCGGTCTCGGCAAGTTCGCTGGACAGTGACCCGAGCGGGCACCCGCCCTCGCAGTGCCGTTGTCTTTGCAGGTCGACAAGCATGTCGCGCCACTGCCGGAACGCGGCGAGAGAGTCCAACTGGTCGAGCAGCGGCCGCTGGCCGTCGATGATCCCGTCGGCTTGATGCTCGATCACGGCGTGCACCAGCGCGTTCTTGTCGGGGAAGTAGTGGTACAGCTGAGAATTGCTGACATGCGCGGCC
>Ga0302181_10002026_pt1 | contig 14665 bp, 14 predicted proteins | sample I_Palsa_E3_3_FD_198786 | JGI IMG/M metagenome (GOLD analysis project Ga0302181, IMG submission 198786) | Peat permafrost microbial communities from Stordalen Mire near Abisko, Sweden - I_Palsa_E3_3 | ecosystem: Environmental > Terrestrial > Soil > Palsa > Peat permafrost | place: Sweden... | reverse complement strand
GGGCGGGTCTGTCTTTGTCGTGGGAGGATCCGTCTTGGCGACCGCCGCTTTCGTACCGGCGGCCGCGGTGGATGCGCCCGAGCGGGCGTTCCCCGCTGAGCCGCCGCAGCTCGAGAGGACCGCCACGACCAGCAGGCAGCCACAGCCGGCGAGCCACCGGCGCACCAATCCGGTCTTCGAACCCGACGCAGGAAATCTCACTCCCGTAAGGCTAGCGGGGACATCCCCCCACTCGTGCCGCTACCCTGAGGAGCATGCGCGACGAGGCGACCGCCGTGGAGATTCGCACGCACATTCGCCTTCTGCACGGGATGCGCAAGCCGGCGAACTGGTTGCAGCTGGTGCGCTTCGGCCTGGTGGGCGGCGTCGGCTTCGTGGTCAACCTGATCGTGTATGCCCTGTGCGTGCACTTCGCGAAGATCGACTACCGCGAGGCGAACGTCGTCGCGTGGCTGGTCGCGGTGGTCAACAACTTTGTGCTCAACCGCCACTGGACGTTCGACGCGCGCGCCGGCCGCGCGCACTTCCAGGCGATGCGCTTCTTCGTGGTGAGCCTCGCGGCCGAGGGCTTCAGCCTGCTGCTGCTGACCGGACTCGTCGAGGGGGCGGGCGTCGCCAAGCTCCCCGCCCAGGCGCTGGCGGTGGCGGCGTCGATGCCGCTGAACTTCCTCGGCAACAAGCTCTGGAGCTTTCGCGCGTAACCAGAGCGAGGTACTCTGGGCTCTCCCCCATTGGAGGTTCTGTTGCAGGAGATGGTCATCTACGGCGTGAGCTTCGACATGGTCGGCAAGCAGCCGATCGTGCTGTTGAAGACGGCCGACGGCAACAAGTTCCTGCCGATCTGGATCGGCCACCCCGAGGCCGCCTCGATCCTGATGAAGCTGCAGGGCGCCGGCACCCCCCGCCCGATGACCCACGACCTGCTGTGCGACATCCTGGGCGAGCTCGACGTCAAGTGCACCCAGGTCGCCGTGACCGAGCTGCGCGAGAACACGTTCTTCGCCTCGATCACCCTGTCCGTGGCCGGCCGGGAGCTCGAGATCGACTCCCGCCCGAGCGACGCGATCGCCCTCGCCGTGCGCTCCGGCGCCCCGATCTACGCCGCCGACGAGGTACTCGCCGAGTCCGCGATCGAGTTCGAGCACAACGTCGACGAGTCAGAGGACGTCGTCGAGAAGTTCAAGGAGTTCCTGGACCATGTCTCTCCGGAGGACTTTGCGGCGGGCGATTCCTAACGGGTGAAGGCGCTTGCGAGGATTCGACCAACCAGATCGTCAAACCAGATCTCCGCGGCGTCGGCGGCGAGCGGCAGCAGGCTCGTTTCGGTCAGTCCCGGCCCGACGTTCGTCTCCAGCACCTGAAGCTCACCGGTCTCGATGTCGAGCATCAGATCGACGCGGGCGACGCCGTGACAGCCGAGCAGTTTGTATGTAGCCAACGCCAGCTCTTGTGCCCGCTGGGTCGTCTCGTCTCCCAGCTCAGCGGGGCATACGAACGTCGTCATCCCGATCTCGTAGCGTGACTCGTAGTTGTAGAACTCCTCTTCGCGCGGAATCGCCTCGACCACGGGCAGGGCTATGGGCTTGCGGGCGGGCGGGCTTCGATTATCCGCGTCAAGCACCGATACAGCCAGATCGCGCCCCTTGACGTAACGCTCGATCACGACCTTGCGGTCGTATGACAAGGCCCCCACGATCGCGCCAGGCAGCTCCTGCGCCGAGCGCGCGAACTTGACGCCCAGGGCAGAGCCCTGGCTGGCGGGCTTGACGACCATCGGAAATCCGATGCTCCGCTCCAGCCCCGGCAGCGCGGACACGACGCCCAGGTCCTTGACCGCGCTCTCCTTGAACGCGGCGAACTCTGGCGTGGGCAGGCCCGCCTCGCGCATCAGGTACTTCGCCAGGGCCTTGTCCGTGCAACGCATGCACGCCGCCGGGCCGGAGCCGGTGTAGGGAACACCGATTGCCTCCAAAAGCCCCTGCACGGTCCCGTCCTCGCCGTCGCTGCCGTGCAGCGCGATGAACGCCGCGTCGGGTCCCAGCTCGAGCAACTGCGCCACGAGACCCGGCCCGGCGTCGATCGCCGTCACCTCGTGTCCCAGCTGGCGCAGCGCGCTCTGTGCCCGAGCGCCCGAGCGCAGCGACACGGTTCGCTCCAGCGACCCTCCGCCCTCGAGGACCGCGACCTTCTTCGCGCCGCTCATCGAGCTCGCCACTGGAGTCGCCCCGCTATCGCGGGCTGTGGAAGGCTGCTCATCGACCCTGCTCGCGTACTCGGCTCCGATCGGGCCGGCGCGGCAGCTCCAGGACGTCCGCCATCTCGGCGTTCTCAGTGGGCGCCGGAGCGGGTGTGGCAGCGGGCGCGGAACCGGTCAACGCCCCCATCAGCCCAGTATCTGGGCCCATGATCTCGCCGATCCGCCGGATGCCCTCGCGAATGTCCTGATCCCGCACGCCCGCGAAATTCAGCCGCATCGAGCTGGAGCCGCTGCGCCCGTCCATGTACGCGGACCGCCCCGGCACAAAAGCGACGCCCTTGGCACGTGCCATCAGATCCGTCGTGTCCACGCCGTCGAGCGTTGCCCAGATGAACAGTCCGCCCTCCGGCCGTGTCCAGCTCGCCCGCCCGGCGAAGTGCTCCTGCAGCGCCTCCAACATCACGTCGCGCCGCCGCCGGTACAGATCTCGCAGGCGCTCCACATACTCGACCCAGGCGGGGCCGCCTGCGGCGCCGCGCTCGGCGAAGTAGGCGGCGACGAACAGCTGGGTCATCGGCGATGAGCACAGGTCTGTGCCCTGTTTACCGAGGTTCAGCTTCTCCAGCACCGCCCGCGGCGCGACCGACCAGCCGAGGCGCAGGCCCGGGGAGAGGATCTTCGAGAACGTGCCCAAATAGATCACCAGGTCCGACGACACCCCGTCCCCGAGCAAGGCGTCCAGCGAGTACAGCGTGGGCAGCGCGTCGCCCTCGTAGCGCAGCAGGCCATACGGGTTGTCCTCGAGTACCAGCAGCTCGCGCTCGCGCGCAACTTCGACCAATCGCCGCCGCCGCGGCAGCGACATCGTCACCCCGCCCGGGTTCTGGAAGTTCGGGATCGTGTAGATGAACTTGGGATGGCGACCTTGTGAATGCAGGCGATCGAGCGTCGCCTCGAGCTCGTCGATCGGCATACCGCCTGAGTCCATCTCGATCTGCACGACGTCGGCTTGATAGGCCCCAAACGTCGGCACCGCCCCCGGATAGGTCGGCGCCTCCGCGACGATCACGTCGCCCGGGTCGATCAGCGTCTTGCACACGAGGTCGATCACCTGCTGTCCGCCGGTCGTGACGATCACGTTCGCAGGGTTGATCTCGGTTCCCTCGGCGGCCATCACCTCGACAATGCAGTCGACCGTGACCGCCATCCCCTCGGTCGGGCCGTACTGCAGCGCGCGAGCCGTCGACTCCGCCGCGACCTGCGACATCAGCTTCGCGTACAGCTCCGGCGCGAACGTGCTCGTATCCGGCAGGCCGCCGGCGAGCGAGATCACGTCCGGGCGTTCGGTCAGCGCCATCATCTCGCGCATCGCCGAGCTTTTCATCCCACGCGTGCGCGCGGCAAACAGCGCCTCGTAACGCGCGAGCTCGTGCGCGGGGGGCCGTGCCCGCCGGCCTCCTCCTCCGCCTGATCCGCCGATCGATCGATCCATTTCCCTGAGCCTCTATTCGGCGCCGCGCTCGCGGAACCCTGCGCCACGATCGACTGAACCCTCGGGTGCGTGGGCTATCGTCATGGCGCCTCGCACGGTAGCGCACCCCATACACACGCTCACACGCCGCACGAACAGATGAACGGTCTCGTCTTCTACATAGGGCTCGGCATCGGCCTCGCCGCCGCCTGCGGGCTGCGTCCCTTCCTGCCGGTGCTGCTCGCGGGTGTCCTGTCCTGCACCTCCGCGCTGGGCGTCAGCTTCGCCGACGCCCCGTTTCGCTTCCTGATGGCGGGCTGGTGGCTGGCGATCGTCGCCGTGACATTGATCCTCGCCTACGTCCTGCAGCTCCGCCTCCATCTTGCGCCGACCCTCGACCCAAGCGATCGATCCGGCCGCGCCGATCCGCTCGCCGCTTCGCTTACCGGCCTGGCGTTCGGCGCCGGTGCCCTGCTGTTCGGGGGCACGCTCGCCGCGCACGGCGACAGCGCCTGGCCGGGCTTGCTCGGCGGATTCCTGGTCGTGGGCATCGCCCAACGTGCATCGGCGCCAATCGTCCTCGGCGCCCGCAAGCGCCTGCCCGACCGCGCAGCGCGCGAAGCCCTCACGATCTATCTCGACGCCGTCTCGTTGCTGTTCGCGGCGCTCGTGGCGCTGCTGCACCCGCTCGGCTATGTGCTGCTCGCCCTGCTCGCGGTGCTTCTCCTGCGCACACGACAGCGCGCCGGCGAGAAGTACGCCGGCCTGCGCATCCTGCGCCGGTGAGCAACAAGAAGCTCGTCCTCTGCGTGATCGACGCGATGGCGCCCGCGATGCTCGAGCGCGCGGTCGCCGAGGGGGTTGCGCCGATGCTTCAGACGTTGATGGCGCGCGGGCGCTACATCCCCGACTGCGTGGCCGCGTTCCCGTCCGTGACCCCTGTGTGTGCCGCCTCGATCGTCACCGGGGTCGCGCAGGACGAGCATCTGATCCCCGGCATGAACTGGTTTCACCGTGAGGAGCACCGCTACGTGGAGTACGGCTCGAGCCTTCGCGCCGCCCAGCGCTTTGGGATCGTGCGCCAGTTGACGGACACGGTCTACAACATGAACCGCGCGCACCTCTCCCCGGACACGCCGACCGTGTTCGAGACGCTTGATGACGCCGACCGATCCGGGCAGATCGGCCAGCGCACGGCCGGCACGACCTATCTGATGTACCGCGGCCGCCACCGCCACGAGCCGCAGAAAGACACCGCTCTCACCCGCTTCGCCACACGCCTGATGCGCCATCCGGTGATGGGCCCGCGCGAGCTGTTCTACGCCGACATCTTCGCCTCGCGGCCGACCGGCTGCCGTTCTGGCCTGGGCATGCCCGGCGTGCGCGACCGGCACGGCGGCTGCGTCTCGGCCTACATGGTCGAGCACGACCTGTTCGACTTCCTGCTGCTCTCGCTCCCCGACAACGACTGGTACTCCCACAAGCACGGTCCCGAGGGCCAACTGCACTCGATCGCCCAGGCCGACCTGCAGCTGGCACGCGTCTTTAATGCCGGCGGCGGGATCGATCGCTTCCTGGATGAGCATGCGGTGATCGCGATGGCCGACCACTCCCAGGCGCCGGTGCAGAGCACGATCTCACTCCAGCACGAGCTCGCGTGGCGGGGGTGGGTGGGGCTCATATCGCTGTGTGTCCCTCTCAGCGTGGGGCGATGGTGTACGCGCTGCACGAGGCCGAGCGCGACGCGATGCGCGCGTCCGTCGTCACCCGCGCGCTGGCGCTCGACGGCGTTGACCTCGTCATCTGGCTGGCGCGCGACGCGCACGACGTCCCTCGCGAGGCGGTGATCGCCAGCCCCGAGCGCGGTGAGCTGCGCTTCGCGCCGGGGGGTGCCGTCTCCGACGCGCGGGGGCGCACGTGGAGCATCGAGGGAGAGCTCGCCGCGCTCGGCGCGGATCTGCGCGATGGCCTGTTCGTCTCGCCCGACTACCCCGACGCGCTCGCCCGTGTGTGGTCATCGCTGACCTGCCCCACCTCGGGTGAGGTCCTGCTCAGCGCTGCGCCCGGCTACGAGTTCCTCGACTGGGGCGGTGCCGCCCACGTTGGCGGGGGCAGCCATGGTTCGCTGCACGCCTCGGACTCACTCGGCGCGCTCGTCCTCTGCGGCGTTGCCCCGGTACAGGAGCGAGCCCAGTGGGCGATCCGCGATGTCGCTTCGATCGTGCGGCAGCATTTCGGCCTCGCCTCCGTCTGAGCAACCCAAACCGCCGCTGGGGCCCGCGTCGAACCCTTACCCTCGGCAGATGCGCATTCGGGTACTCCTCGCGGTTGCCGCCTCGCTTGCACTTCTCGCCCTCCTCGCGTCCTCGGCAACCGCGGCCAAGACGGTGAGGACTGCCTCTGCCTCCCAGGCGACGATCGCCGAAGCTCCGGTCCCCGTTCCCGCGTCGATGATCCCGCCCGCCGGGCGCCATCTTTCCGCCGACCGTATCCTGGAAATCGCCGAAGCGCTGCCGAAGATGCGCGCCGTGCGCAGGAAATATCGTGGCTCCTACGGCGGCGCGTATTTCAAGGGCCCGCTGCGCTGGCAGGTCAGCTTCTTCTCCGTGAAGGGCTCCAAAGAGATTGGCCAGGTGATCATCGCCGACGGCACCGGCCGTGTGCTCGAACAGTGGACCGGATTCCAGGTCGCCTGGACGATGGCGCGCGGCTACCGCGGCGCGTTTGGTGAGCATGTCAATGCGCTGTATGTCTGGCTGCCGCTCTGCCTGTTGTTCCTGCTTCCGTTCATCGACTGGCGCCGGCCCTTCTCGCTGCTGCACCTCGATCTGCTCGTGCTGCTCTCGTTCTCGGTCTCGCTCGCGTTCTTCAATCACGCGCACATCTACGCCTCGGTGCCGCTCAGCTACCCACCGCTGCTGTACCTGCTCGCCCGGATGCTCGCGCTGTTACGCCGCCGCGCGCGACCGTCAAGGCCCATGCGGCTACTCATTCCGGCGCCCTGGCTGGCGCTCGGCGTCGTCTCGCTGCTCGGCTTTCGAATCGCGCTCAACGTGACCGACGCGAACGTGATCGACGTCGGCTATGCGGGGGTGATCGGCGCGCAGCGGATCACCGACGGCAAGCCCCTATACGGCGGCTATCCCGCCGACAACGAACACGGCGACACCTACGGCCCCGTCAACTACGAGGCCTACGTACCGTTCGAGCAGATCTTCGGCTGGAGCGGGACCTGGAACGACCTGCCGGCCGCGCACGCCGCGGCGGTCTGCTTCGACCTGCTCGCGGTCGCGCTCCTGTTCCTGATCGGGCGCCGCATGCGTGGCCCGACCCTCGGCGTCGCGCTCGCCTACGCCTGGGTTTCCTTCCCCTTCACGCTGTTCGCACTCGAGAGCGACTCCAACGACACGCTCGTCGCGGTGATGATCCTCGCCGCGCTCTACTTCGCCGGCTCGCCGCCCGTGCGCGGGGCGTTCGCGGCGCTCGCGGGGCTGACCAAGTTCGCGCCGCTCGCACTCGCGCCGCTGCTGGCGACCCACGGCCTGCGCGACCGCGACGGGTGGGTGGGCATCTCGGCGCTGCGTTCGCGCTCGTTCGCGCTGTTTATGCTCGCCTTCGTTGCCACGGTCGCGCTCGTGTCGATCCCTGCGCTCGCCCACGATTCGCCGCACACGATCTTCGAGCGCACGCTCGTCTACCAGGCCAATCGCGGCTCGCCGTTCTCGGTATGGGGCCTGTACGGCCTACCCGGACTCCAGCGGGTGGTGCAGCTCGCCGCGGTCGCGCTCGCCCTCGCCCTGGCGGCGATCCCCCGCCGCGATGACTTAGTCGGCCTCGCGGCGGCGTGCGCCGCCGTGGTCATCGCGGTACAGCTCGGGATCGACCACTGGTTCTATCTCTACATTCCGTGGTTCTTTCCGCTCGTGATGATCGCGCTGCTGGGACGCTTCGGCTCGCCGGTTCGGCGGGAATCCAGTGCCTTCGAGCATCTGGCCGAAGGCTCCGCGGATCCCGAAGATCCCGAAGGCGCTACGGGCCACATCCGGCTGCCCGCGGAGGAGCGGTACGGAAGTCTCCGGATGACTGGCTTCTGAGCCCGAGGGCTACTGAGAGGGGACGCTGGGCCGGGGCATCAGAATCTGCTCGATCGAGTCCGCTCGCAACCGCTCGGTGGCCAAGCAGCGGATCAGCACGGCCATCAGCCACGGGTCCTCGGCGGAGGTCTCGAAACGCACCGGCATCTGCGTCAGCAGCGACTCGATCGCCTGCTCGCGCTTGACTCCGATCACCCCGCCGCGCGGGCCGGTCATGCCGACGTCGGTGATGTAGGCGGTTCCTCCGGGCAGCACACGCGCATCCGCGGTCGGCACGTGCGTGTGGGTGCCTACAACAGCAGTCACGCGCCCGTCCAGATGCCAGCCCATCGCGACCTTTTCCGAGGTCGCCTCGGCGTGCATGTCGACGAGGATCTGATCGACGCCCTCCAGTTCGCCCAGCGCGGCCTCGATCTCGGTGAACGCGGAACGTCCCGCGCGCAGGTACAGGTTCCCGCTGAGGTTGACCACGCCCAGCCGGGCTCCATCGCGCTCCACCACGCAGACGCCGTGCCCGGGCTGGCTGCGCAGGAAGTTGGCCGGACGCAGGATCCGCGGCTCGGAGTCCAGGTAGGGGTAGATCTCGCGGCGATGGTAGGTGTGGTTGCCGAGCGTGATCGCATCGACACCACCCGCGAGGAGCTGATCGGCGGCCTTCGGTGTGATTCCCAGGCCGCCAGCGACGTTCTCCCCGTTGACCACGACGAAGGTCGGATCGAAACGCTCGCGCAGCGACGGCAGGCACTCGAGCAATGTGCGCCGGCCGATGCCACCGACGAGATCGCCCACGAACAGGATGCCCATCCCTTTGCTGGCCTGTACCTCAGCCATACTCTGGCGATGGTGGGAGGCAGATGATCGGCAGGTCCAAGCGCGCTTCTGAGGCGGACGAGCACGAGCGCCCGCTGGTCAACGGCGGCTCCCCGCCGCGCGCCGCGCCACCGTTGAAGGAGGAGCGCGAGCTGGTGGAGGAGCCGATCCCACCGATCGCGGGGCCGCCGCGCGTCGTGGTCCCCCGCTGGATCCAGCTGGTGCTGCTACCTGTTGCGCTGCTCGCGACTTGGGCGCTCGCGAAAGCGGCGGGGAAAGTGCTGTTGATCTTCGTCGTCGCCGGGGTCATCGCGCTGATTCTCAACCCGGCCGTCCACCTCCTGCAGCGCTCGCGGTTTCCGCGCGGCCTGGCGGTGTTCACCGTGTACCTCGCGTTCTTCCTCGCGCTCGCCGGGATCGGCGTGCTGCTGGCCAATCCGATCTCCAACCAGGTGAAGTCATTCACGCACAGCCTTCCACACCTCGTCAACGAAGCGAATGTCACGATCGTCACCTTCGAAGGAGACCTCCATCGCCTCGGTATCCACGCGCGGCTCGCCGAGCAGGGCAAGACGGCGCTGCAGACGCTTTCGGACAAGCTCTCCAAGAGCGGCGGCTCGATCGCCTCGTTCGGCGGCTCACTGCTGACCGAAGCCGCGAGCGCGATCTTCGACCTCGTGCTCGTGTTCGTGCTCTCGATCTACATGCTCGTCTACGGCGAGCGGATCGGCAAGCTCGTGCGTCGCGCGATGCCCGCCGGCGATGGTACGCGCGCGGACGATTACCCGACGCTCGTCCAGCGGGCGGTCTCCCACTACGTGCAGGGCCAACTCCTGTTCAGCGTGATCATGGGTAGCACCGCGGGCGTCGCGCTGTATCTGTTCGGCGTGATCGGGATCTTCCCCGACGGTCGCAAGTATGCGGTTGTGTTCGCGATCATCTTCGCCTTCATGGAGTTGATCCCTTACCTAGGGCCGTTCCTCGGAGCCCTCCCGCCGATCATCGTGGCGCTGCTGACAGACCCGATTACCGCGGTCTGGGTCGCGCTGCTGTTCGTCGGCATCCAGCAGCTCGAGGGCCACATCGTCGCCCCGCAGATCTTCGGCCACTCGCTGCGCATCAATCCCCTGCTCGTGATCTTCGCCCTGCTCTTCGGTCAACATCTCTACGGGCTCGTCGGCGCGCTGCTCGCGTTGCCGATCCTCTCGATCTTGCGCGAGACCGCGCTCTATCTCAGCCGTCACCTGACGCTCGAGTCGTGGGAGCACAGGCGAGACGGAGTCCTGTGAGCGAGTCGCCGGCGCCAGCGCGGACCTCGCCGAGCGTTCTCGGCGTGTCGAATCTCGTGATGCGCTACGGCGAGCGTGAGGCGCTCCGCGACGTCAGCTTCGAGGCCGCCGCGGGCGAGCTCGTGGCGGTCATCGGCCCCAACGGCGCCGGCAAGACGACGCTGCTTTCGATCCTCGCCGGCATCCAGCGCCCCAGCGCCGGCAGCGTGAACCGGGCCCCCCGCGAAGTCGGCTGGGTGCCCCAGCAGCCTGCCCTCTACTCCAAGCTCTCGGTCGCCGAGAACCTCGCCCTGTTTGCTCGTCTGGAGCGCGTCGCCGATCCGGATGGCGCAGTCGAGCGGATGCTCGAGCAGACCGGGCTGCGCGAGCGCGCCTCCGAGCAGCTGGCGCGTCTGTCGGGCGGCAACCGCCAGCGCGTGAACGTCGCGATCGGCCTGCTCTCGCGCCCGCCCGTGCTGGCGCTCGACGAGCCCTCCACGGCGCTCGACCCCGGCCAGCGCGAGCGGCTCTGGAGCTTCATCCGCGGCCTTGCCTCCGAAGGCACGTGCGTCGTGTTCTCCACGCATGACGTCCACGAGGTGCAGCGCTACTGCACACGCGCGCTTGTGCTCGCCGATGGCGCGCTGCTGTTCGACGGCACCCCGGCGGCGTTCCTCGCGCAGGCCGCCGCCGATCGGCCGGGTAGAGAGGGCGGGGATTTCGAAGGTGGCCCCGCCACAGGCACGGGCTCCGGCCCGGGGACCGGCGGTGATTCGCCGGAGGATTCGCGCGGCGGCCGGGGGGCGGCCGGGTATCCGATCAAAGACTTCGAGGATGCGTTCGTCTCGTTCCTGCGTGCGCGAGGCCACGAATGATCTCGCTGCTGCGCAAGGACTTCCTAATCCTTCGCCGCTCGCGCTTAACGGTGGCGCTGCTCGTGATCTACCCCGTCGCGATCGCGCTCCTGATCGGGCTGGCCCTCTCTCGCGGCCCCACCAAGCCGCGCGTCGCGATCGTCGACGAAACCACCCCCGGCGCGAGCGTCCAGGTAGGGGGCCGCAGTGTCGACGTCAGCGAATACGCCAAACAGCTCTTCGACCAGGTCGAAGCCGTGCCTACCGCCACGCGCGCGCAGGCGATCGCAAAGATCCAGTCGGGTGATGTGCTCGCCGCCGTGGTGATCCCACACGACATCGCCGCCCGGCTCTCCTCAGATGTCTCCAAAGCGCATCTTGAAGTGCTTTACAACGGCGACGCGCTCGAGCAGTCGCTCGTGCAGTCTTCTTTGAGCTCCGCGCTCGCGCAGGCCAACCTCGGTTTCTCCGAACAGATCCAGCAGGCCGCCGCCCAGGGCATCGGCCTGCTCTTGCGGGGCGGCAATCTCGGTGTCCTCGGTGCGCCTGCCAACCTCGTCGGGCTCAGCCAGATCCCGCCGCTGCTGCGCGGCGTGATCGCCCACCAACCGCCCGGCGCCGACCGCGCCGCGCTGGAACGGACGCTCGCCTTTGCCACCTTCGCCGCTCAGAACCTCGCGCTCTCGAAGACCGTCCTCTCGACGATCAGTCAGCCGATCGCCGTCCACAGCACGCTGCTCCACGGCCGCCGCACGCCGCTGAACACGTTCGCGGTCGTGGTCGCCGTCACCGTCTCGCTGATGTTCATCTGCCTGCTGCTCGCCGCCGGGGCCGTCGCGCTCGAGCGCGAAGAGCACGCGCTCGCTCGTCTGCTCCGTGGGGCAGCTGGGAATCGGAGGCTCGACCGCCCGGGTGGGGTGCTAATTTCACGCGAGGGACTGCTCACCGAGAAGGCTCTCCTCGCTGCCTCCTGCTCGTTCGTCGTAGCTTTCGCGATGCTTGCCGGAATCGGCGCCTTCGTGCACCTCGAGTGGACGCGCCTTCCCCTGTGGCTGGCTGCGCTCGCGCTCGGCGCGGTTGCGTTTGGAGCGCTCGGCGTATCGATCGGCGCGCTCGCGCGCGAGGTGCGCGCCGCCTCGCTGCTCGCCTTTCTGCTCTCGCTCCCGCTTGCCTTCCTCGCGCTCGTCCCGTCGGGATCGGTTGGGCGTGGCCTCTACGACGCGATCTCAGTGGTCTCGTTTGTGTTCCCTTTCAAGGCTGCTCTCCAGGCGCTCGACGCCGCCGTCAACCAGTCTTCCCCGGGCCTCCCGATCTCGTTGGTGCATCTCGCGGTTCTCGCGGTGGTGTTCGGCGCGCTCGCGCGCGTGGGCCTGCGACGTCTGGATTGACCAGGGGTATCCTGAGGAGGATGGCCTTTCCTCAAACGCGTATGCGTCGCCTGCGATCAACCGCTTCCCTACGCGGACTCGTGCGCGAGACCGAGCTCCGTGCCGGCCAGCTTGTGCTGCCGCTGTTCATCTCCGAGGTGAGCTCTTCGCGCGAGCCGGTCGCGACGCTGCCTGGTATCGAGCGGCTGTCGATCGCCGCCGCACTAGAAGAGGTCCGTGAGGTTGCCGCACTCGGCATCGGCGGAGTGATGCTGTTCGGGATTCCAGCCTCAAAGGATCCCGAAGGCACGGGCGCATGGGACGAGGAGGGCGTCGTGCAGACCGCGGTCCGTGCGCTCAAGGGCGCGGTGCCTGAGTTGCTCGTTCTGACCGACGTGTGCCTCTGCGAGTACACCTCCCATGGCCACTGCGGCGTGCTGCGTGAGGACGGCATCGTCGACAACGATGCATCCGTCGAGCTGCTCTCCCGGGTCGCGGTCAGCCACGCCCGCGCCGGCGCCGATCTGATCGCCCCTTCGGACATGATGGACGGCCGCGTCGGCGCAATCCGCTCAGAGCTCGACTCCGAAGGCTTCCCCGACACCCCGATCCTTGCCTACTCCGCCAAGTTCGCCTCCGCCTTCTACGGTCCCTTCCGCGACGCCGCCGGCTCGGCGCCGGCACACGGCGATCGCCGCGGCTACCAGATGGACCCAGCCAACGGTCGCGAGGCAGTGCGCGAGGCGCTGCTCGACGTGCAAGAGGGCGCGGACATGGTGATGGTCAAGCCGGCGCTCGCCTACGGCGACCTGATCCGCGCGGTCAAGCGCGCCACGCGCCTGCCGGTGGCGGCCTACAACGTCAGCGGCGAGTATGCGATGGTCAAGGCCGCCGCCGCCGCCGGCTACCTCGACGAGCGGGGCGCGGTTTTGGAGATACTCACCTCCCTTCGCCGCGCCGGCGCCGACACGATCATCTCCTACCACTCCAAGGATGCCGCCCAATGGCTAGCCGAGTAGAGCTGACAGACCAACAGCAGTCCGCCGAGCGCCAGGTGACGCCTGCGGACGCAAACGGCGCCGCGCCGAACGGGGCTCGCGCCGCGCCGAACGGAGCTCCCGATCGTGCGAGCGCCGCGATTCCGAAGACGCGCTCGCGCAAGGACGGCGCGGCCGTTGCGCTCGACGACCTCGACCGCAAGCTGCTCAACCTCATGCAGGGCTCCTTCACGCTGCAGCCCCGGCCCTTCGCGGCGGTAGCGACCACCGCCGAGGTCTCCGAGCAGGAAGTGCTCACGCGCGTGCAGCGCCTGCTCGACGAGCGCATCATCCGCCAGGTCACCCCGATCTACGACACGCGCGCGCTGGGCTACGGCTCGATGCTCGTGGCGGCCAAGGTCGATCCGGAGAACCCGTGGCAGGCGGCGAAGATCGTCAACTCCCATCCCGGCGTTTCCCACAATTATCTGCGCAACCACGACTTCAACATGTGGTTCACGCTCGCCGTCGAGCCCGATTCGACGCTTGGCCTGGACGGCACGCTGGACGTGCTCCAGCGGCTCACCGGCGCCGAGTCGATCCGCCAGCTGCCGACGCTCAAACTGTTCAAGATTCGCATGGACCTCGAAATGGAGGGTGGCACCAAGGCGCTCACCAGCGAGGGCGTCGCGGTCGAGCCGGTCGACCTCGAGCCCGTCGCCTACGACGAGCTCGACAAGGACGTGATCCGCGCCACGCAGGGGGACATGCCCGTGATCTCAGAACCCTACGCCCCCGCCGCCGCACGTCTGGGGATGGACACCGCCGCGCTGCTCGGGCACATGCAGGGCATGCGCGAGCGTGGTCTGCTGCGCCGCGTCGCCGCGATCCTCTACCACCGCCGCGCCGGGTTCTCCGCGAATGGGATGGGCGTCTGGAAGGTCTCCCCGGATCAGATCGGAGAGCTCGGCCCGCGGATGGCGTCCTTCCGCGGGATCTCCCACTGCTACGAGCGCCCCACCTACGAGGACTGGCCCTACTCGGTCTTCACGATGGCTCACGGCCGCTCGAAGGAGGAGTGCGACGCCGTGCTCGACGCGATCGCCGAGCAGACCGGCATCCACGAGCGCGCGACGCTCTACTCCTCGACCGAGTTCAAGAAGATCCGCCTGCTCTACTTCACCGACGACTTCAAGAACTGGGAGTCCGAGCACGCGTGAGTAGCCGGTCGCGGCTCTCCTGCAGGACACCGCCCCGTGCCCCGGAGCGCTCCGACACCGCCCGTGAGCACATCGCTCGCTGACGCACGCTCGGCGGAGCTCTACCGCCGCGCGCTGGAGGTGCTGCCCGGCGGCGTCAACTCGCCCGTGCGCGCGATGGAAGCGATCGGTCGCTCCCCGATCTTCGTCGATCGCGGCGAGGGCGCCGAGCTGATCGACGTCGACGGCAACCGCTTCGTCGACTACGTCTGCTCGTGGGGTCCCCTGATTCACGGGCACGCCCACCCCGAGGTGCTCGACGCGCTCGCCAAGGCGGCGGCGAAGGGCACGAGCTTCGGTGCGCCCACCGCCGCCGAGGTCGAGCTGGCGGTGGAGGTCGCGCGCCGGTTCGACGGCATCGAGATGCT
>Ga0302181_10002025_pt1 | contig 14666 bp, 16 predicted proteins | sample I_Palsa_E3_3_FD_198786 | JGI IMG/M metagenome (GOLD analysis project Ga0302181, IMG submission 198786) | Peat permafrost microbial communities from Stordalen Mire near Abisko, Sweden - I_Palsa_E3_3 | ecosystem: Environmental > Terrestrial > Soil > Palsa > Peat permafrost | place: Sweden... | reverse complement strand
GGCGAACCCGGCGGTGGTCGAAGCGTATCTGGGGAGCGTCTGATGTCGGCCCTTGCCGAACCGCGGCTCGCGCTGCTCGAAGCGCGCGGATTGCGCGGCCGCTACGGCGAGATCGAAGCGATTCGCGGCATCGACCTCATCGTGAACGACGGCGCGATCGTCGCGCTGCTCGGCGCCAACGGCTCGGGGAAGACGAGCACGCTGCGCGCGTTGACCGGCGCGATCAAAACGACTGGCAGCGTTGCATTCGCCGGATCTCCGCTAAACGGCGCGCCCGAAGACGCGGCGCGGCGCGGGATCGCGCACGTTCCCGAAGGCCGCGGGACCCTGAGCACCCTGACGGTTTGGGAGAACCTCAGTCTCGGTGCCTACCTCACCAACGATCGCAAGCGTTTTGCGCAGCGCTACGAACGCGTCGCCGGATACTTTCCTTGGATCGCACAGCGCAAGGCGCAGTGCGCCGGTACGCTCAGCGGCGGCGAACAGCAGATGCTCGCCATCGCGCGCGCGCTGATGATGGAGCCCAAACTGCTGCTGCTCGACGAACCGTCGCTGGGTCTGGCGCCGATGATCGTCCGCGACATCTTCGCGCTGCTGCGCACGATCAACGAGCGCGACGGCGTGACGATCCTGGTCGCGGAGCAGAACGCGACGATCGCGCTCGAGAGCGCGCAGTACGCCTACATCCTCGAGTCGGGCCGCATCGCGATGCACGGCCCGAGCGCCGAACTGGCGCAGAACGACCAAGTCCGCCGCTCGTACCTCGGGTACTAAACCGCTCGCTCGTCCGAGGAATTCGCCGGCTCAGCGGCGCAAGGTGGGCGCACGCTCGCATGGTATGTACGGCGGCTTCATCGCCGCCGCGCCGGCGATCGGACGGAGGCGAGCATGCCGGACGACGAGACCCGACCCGACGTTCTGAGTCGGCGGCGTTCGTGGATTTCCGTGTTCGGCTTCGGCGCGCTGTGCGTTCTGAGCGTTGTCTTGGCACAATGCACCACGTCGACGGGTCCCGGCAACATCTCGCCGAGGCCGCCGACCAGTGCCCCGCTGCCGGCGTCGACGTCGACGGTCGTCACGGTTGGAGCCTCGTCGGTTGCCGGCGCGTTAGGTCCCGTCCTGGGCGGGTTCAGCAGCAGCTTCACGGTGCCGCCTGCGTCGGGCGCTGCATCGGTCACGTTCACGCTGAGCGCCACGCAGCCCGGCGGCTCGCCGGTGGTGCAGTCTCTGCGGCGTTCGCCGCAGACGATCGGCGGGACGGGAACCACGCCCGTCGTTTTCATGACGCTCACCTCGACCGTCACGGTCACCCTCGGCGCGACGCCGTCGTACTCGTTCACCGTGCCGGCCGGGACGATCGGTGCGGGCGAGATCAGCTATCTTGCCGTCTACGATCCGACGGCGAACCCGCAGACCGGGTGGTCGACGTTCGCGGGCCCCGGCACGGTCAGCGGGAACACGGTTACGTTCGCCGGGACGGCGGGAAGCGATCAACTGACCTCGGGCGTCACCTACGACATCGTTCTGTTTACCGTGACCAGCGCGCTGCCGACCCCATCGGGAGCGCCGACCGCAACGCCGGTGCCGACGCCGTCACCGACGGCATCGCCGTCACCAAGCCCGACGGCAACCGCGTCCGCATCGTCGTCGCCATCGCCGTCACCGACGCCGACCTTGACGCCGGAAGCCTACCAGTTCGGGCTCAATCCGGCCGGCAGTTCGATCGGTATCCCTGCCGTCGGCACCCTTCCCAACAACTATTACGGCGTCACGTTGGGCTGGCCGTCGAGTAATGCCAGCGGCGTGCTCGTCACGGCAGTGTTATACGCTCTCGAAGATTACGCACCGCTCCCGGGTGGCAACGTGTTCGAGATGACGCTGACGCTTTCGGGCGGTCCCGTTACCTTCGGCAGCGGTTCGAATCAATTCACGCTGCAGAGCCCGCTGCTGAACCTGGCGGATGAGTACACGATGACGGTGAGCGCTGCCGGCAACCCAACTACGACGACGATGCCGCAGCTGCCGACGATGGGCTTCCCAGGGACGTTCCTGTTCTTCCCTTCGCCGTTCAATGGCCTCACCGTCGCAAGCGGCGGGACCGTCACCGTGACCGTCTTTCAGCAGTAGCTGCGACGAAGCTCAGCGGCGTTTGAGTTCGTCGAGTTCTTCGAGCGTGCGCGGCCAGTCGGACTTGAGCAGGCGCGAGAGGCTGCGGTCAGCGAGCAGTTTGCCGCCGGTCTGACAGCGGGCGCAATAGTTGGTCTCGTTGTCGGCGAAACGAATGCGCTGCACGGGTTCGCCGCAGCGCGGACACGGTTGTCCGAACCGGCCGTGAACCGCCATGTCGTCGCGAAAGGCGGTAACGCGCTCGGGAAAGCCGTCGCCCGCGTCATTTCGCAGGCGGTCGATCCACAGTTGAAGCGTCGCGCGCGTGGCGTCGTACAACCGTTCCCATTCGGCCGCTGTGAGCTTCTGCGTAAGCGCGACGGGCGACAGCTGCGCCGCGTTGAGGATCTCGTCGGAGTACGCGTTGCCGATGCCGCTGACGATGCGCGGATCGGTGAGGGCCCGTTTCAGGGTGCGATTCTCGACGGAAAGCGCGCGCCGGAATTCCGCCAGATCGGATGCGAAGACGTCGATCCCGCCGGGGTCGATCGCCTGCAGCGCATCCTCGCCGCGCAGGACGTGCAGCGAGGCGCGGCGTTTGGTGCCTGCTTCCGTCAGAACCAGCGTGCCGTTCGGGAAATCGAACGCCGCCAGCTGGTTGCGGCCGCCGAGCTTCGCTCCCGGCGGTCGCCAGTGAAGGCGGCCGGCGATCATCAGATGGAGCACCAGCCACAGGTCGTCATCGAAGCCGATTGCGATACGCTTGCCCACGCGCCGCAGTTCGCGCACGACGTGTCCCTCGACGCTCGCGATCGGCGGCTCCGCGGTACGTAAGAGGAACGGGTTGGCAAGACGAACGCGCTCCAACGGCCGGCCGACGATGCGGGGCTCGAGAGCGCTGATATAGGCGGCAACGTCCGGCAGCTCCGGCATCGCTGGGGTTCTGCCCGCCGGCTTGCGAAAAATCCTTACTTGGTGAGACGTATGCTCGCGTCCGGGCTGGCGATCGCGCCGTCGCCCATCCACGGCAGGGGGTGCTTCGCGACGGTCCGTTTCGCGCGCCGGAAGAAGATCGCCGAGTATACGGGTGAGCGGATCACCAATGCCGAGGCCGAGCGCCGCGGCCGCCGCCGACGCGTGCTGCGGATTTCCGGGCTCGACGGACGCTGGAGCATCGACGGCAGCGTCGGCGGGAACGGCACGCATTACATCAACCACTCATGCCGGCCGAATTGCTTTCTGCAAACCGTCCACGGCCGATTGCTCGTGCTCGCGCTGCGCGACATCCGGCCCGGCGAAGAGATCACCCTCGACTACGTCGACAGCATGCACTCCGACCGCAAGCGCTGTTCGTGCGACGCGCCGGGCTGCCGCGGCACGATCAACAAACGCGGCGCACGCCTCCCCCGGCGGGCTTGAAGTTTCCAGCCTGAATCGTTACGTATAAGGCCCGTGCTAGCGGGCGCCGAGAGGAAGGAACATGGACGAAGATCAGAAGCCGCCGCAACGCGTCAGTCGCAAGACGTTCGTGGCGCTGTCCGGGGTCGGCTTGGCGTCGGCGGGCCTCGCGGGATGTACGACGGCCGCGAACACGACCGCCGCGAACGCGCCGGGCACCGCCACGGCCGCCAACGGACCCTTGGGCAACGAGCCCGAGGCGTACGTCTTTTTTGTGGTGCCGGAACAGCGCTTCATGGAGGCAGCGGTCGAGCGCCTTATCCCCGCCGACGAACTCGGCGCCGGAGCGCTGCAGGCCGGCGTCGCGTTCTACATCGACCAGCAGCTCGTCGGTGCGTACGGATACGCCGCCAAGATGTACATGCAGGGTCCGTGGGGAGAAGGCGTTCCCGAACAGGGGTACCAGTTGCCGCTCACGCCGCGCGAAGTGTACCGGCTCGGCATCTCGGAGACGAACGACCATTGCAAGCGCGCGTACGGCGGCCAGACGTTCGATCGGCTGACGCCCGATCAGCAAGACGCGACGCTGACTGGTCTCGAGAAGGGCACGATCGACCTTCCGAACGTTCCGGCGGCCGTCTTCTTTGGAATGCTGTACGGCAACACGGTCGAGGGGTTCTTCGCGGATCCACTCTACGGCGGCAACCGCGACATGATCGGCTGGAAGCTCGTGGGCTTCCCCGGCGTCGCCGCCTACTACCGCGCTGCGCTTCCGACCTACATCAATAAGCCGTACGTCGTCGCCCCCGTCAGCATCGCCGGCGCCGAACAGCAAGAGCAGATGGAGATGCAATCGCCGGCGGGATCGAGTACGCCGGCCCCCAGCGGGACAGCGGCCGATCATACGCCGTTGCGCCTGATGGCGATGCGGCTGCGCGAGCGGAGCTGAGAGGAGAAGAAGATGGCTACGAACCTCAAGCCGGTCGACGCAGTCTGCATCGGCTTCGGATTTACCGGCGCGATCGTCGCCGCGGAGTTGACGAAAGCCGGCCACACCGTCCTCGGCCTCGAGCGCGGAGAATTTCGCGACACGAATCCCGACTTCACGATTCCGCATGTGCACGACGAGTTGGCATACGCCGTGCGGTATAAACTCTTTCAAGACGCAAACCGCGAGACCCAGACCTTCCGCAATAACTCGCGTCAGACCGCGCTGCCGATCCGGCAGTTTGGTTCGTTCCTCCCCGGTGACGGTCTGGGCGGCGCGGGCGTGCACTGGAACGGCGTCACGTGGCGCTTCCTGGAGTGGGACTTTCAGACGCGCAGCCGCTCAGAAGCGCGCTACGGGAAGAACTTCATCCATCCCGATTGCACGTCGCAGGACTGGGGCGTGACGTACCAAGACCTCGAGCCCTACTACGACTACTTTGAGAAAGTCTGCGCAGTCAGCGGCAAGGCCGGGAACCTGCGCGGGAAAAAGATCGCCGGCGGCAACGTCTTCGAGGGGCCGCGTTCGAGCGAATACCCTAACCCGCCGATGCAATCGACGTATGCGATGCAGATGTTCGAGGACGCCTCGCATCAGTTGGGCTATCACCCGTTCCCGCAGCCCTCGTCGAACGCGCAGAATCCGTACAAGAACCCTTACGGCATCACGACCGGCGCCTGCGCGTACTGCGGTTACTGCGAACGATTCGGGTGCGAGATGTTCGCGAAGGCCAGCATGCAGACGACGATTCTGCCGTTCCTACGCAAGCAGAAGGGCTTCGAGCTCCGCACGAACGCCAAGGTGATGCGGATCAACACCGACAGCACGGGCAAGCGCGCCACCGGGGTCACGTATATCGATCCGCACGGCAAGGAATACTTTCAGCCGGCGGAGATGGTCTTCTTGACCGCGTGGGCGCTCAACAACGTCCACATGTTGCTGGTCTCGAAGATCGGCAAGCCCTACGATCCGTCGACGGGGCAGGGTGTCGTGGGCCGGAATTACGCCTACCAGCTCAATACGAACGGCACGTTCTTCTTCGACAAAGACAAAGTGTTCAACCCGTTCATGGCCGCCGGCGCGCTGGGTGCGATCATCGACGACTTCAACGGTGATAATTTCGACCACCGTAACCTCGGCTTCATCGGTGGTGCGGACGTCGGCCAGAGCACGACCGGCGGCCGGCCGATTCAGTTCCATCCCGTGCCCGAAGGCACGCCGACGTTCGGCGCGCAGTGGAAGAAGGCCGTCGCGCATTGGTACAACCGCGCGTTCGGCATGAACGCACAGGGCGGGGTGCAGGCGTACCGGCAGAATTATCTCGACCTCGATCCGACCTACCGCGACATCTACGGTCAGCCGCTGCTGCGGATGACGTTCGACTGGGGCTACAACGAATACAAGCAGACCCAGTTCATGGCCGGCATCCTCCGCAAGTACGCAAAGCAGTACGGTGCGACATCGTCGATCATCTCGCCGCTCGACACGCCGTACAGCGTCGTACCGTACCAGAGCACGCACAATACGGGCGGTACGGTGATGGGCCGGGATCCCGCGACGAGCGTTACCAACATCTACTCGCAGTCGTGGGACGTGCCGAACCTCTTCATTACCGGCGCGGGCCTGTTCCCGCAGAACGCGGGCTACAACCCCACCGGCACCGTCGGTGCGTTGGCGTATCACATGATGAACGCGGTCGTCAAGCGCTACATCAAGAGCCCGGGGCACCTCGCCTAAGGTCGTTGCTGGTCACGATTCTCGCCGGCTCCGTCACAACGTACGGCTCCTACACCAACGCGGTGCCGATCAAGCCGTTCGTCGTGACGAGAGCGGCGAGTTCGGCCTCGTTGAGGGTTTCGGTGCCGGCCGGACGTTCCGGGATCACGACATAGCGCACTTCTGAGGTCGAATCCCAGACGCGAATCTCTTTGCCCGCCGCGAGTTGGACGCCGAACTCGTCGAGGACGCCACGCGGGTCGCGAACCACGCGCGAGCGATAGGCTTCGCTCTTGTACCAGGCCGGTGACGGCCCGAGCAGCGAGAGCGGATAACACGAGCAGAGCGTGCATACGATGACGTTGTGGAGCACGGGCGTGTTCGCAACCGCGCGCAGCCGCACCGGCGCCCAGTGGCTGAGGTCGATGCCCAGTTCGGTCACGGCTGACGTCGCATCGGCAAGCAGCCGCTCTTTGAAGCGCGGATCGACCCACGCGCGGGCGACGAGGCGAAAGCCGTTGGCGGGTTGGGCGGCGCCGAGAAATGTGCGAATCGTGCCGTCGATCGCGTCTTCGGTGAGCAGTGCGCGGCGCTCGAGGGTAGCAACGAGCTGCTTGACGCGATTGGAGATCGCGGCGCTCGCGTCGTGATCGTGCTCGTGGTCGTGCTCGTGATCGTGCGGGGTCATGCCGGCGCCTCCAAGTAACTTTCAAAGAGGTCGGCGGTCAGCGTCTGCGTCGTGTCTGCGTCGCGGCCCCACACGTCGCGAGCATCGAACAGCACGGTGTAGAGCTGCTCCTTCTCCGCCGGCCTGCCCGCGGCGCGCACATCGCTGAGCGGAAAGGCGCCGATCCGGCTCAGGACCAGGCCCGGACGGCCACGTAAGTACACCGGGAGGCGCGTATGCCCGCTGGGATTCATGACGCGTGTCCGCACGCGGTCGCCCGGTTCAAACACCGAGCGAAAGGCCTCTCTCGGTGAGCAGCAGTTCGATCGCGGCGAGCCAGCGCTCGTAATACGAGGCGCGCAGGTAGCTTGCCGGCTCCATCCGTTCGATCGCATCGCGAAATTCATCGAGGTTGTACAAACCCGCTTGCATCAACAGGAAGTTCACGGCGAACACGCGCGCCTCCCATTCGTGGTGGAAGGTACCCGCGTCGGCGTCAATGTCGACGGGACCGAAGCCGTGCATCCCGCCGACGTCGTTGATGCGTGCCATAGCGCGCGATGCACTTCGGCACGGCGCCCGTTTGGGCCCGGCGGCCCTGAGAAGAAAAGAACCGGCCGAAGGACTGACGCCGGCCGATCAGGCATTGTCCTGGACGCCAAGCGCGTACGCTCCCCCTCGGCGAAGGATGGTACCGTTGGAAGGTGCACGGCGAACCCGCTTCCAGCAGATCGTGCTCGCAGCGATCCCCGCGATCGCGCTGACGTTCTGCGTGCCGCTGGCCAACCACACTGAGCCGCGCATCCTCGGACTCCCGTTTCTGCTGGCATACATCGTCGTCTGGATCATCCTGACGCCGGCCTTCCTTTATGCCGTCTACCGGCTGGAGCCGCGGACGTGAACGCCGTCATCGCGCTCGGCATCATCGCCGTCATCGTGATCTTCACGATCGGCGTCGGACTCTACGGCGTCCGAAACGTGCGCATGAATCCACAGGAGTTCATCGTCGGCGGGCGGTCCTTCGGTGCGCTGCTGATCTGGATTTTGCTGGCCGGCGAGATCTATACGACGTTCACGTTCCTCGGGGCCGCCGGTTGGGCGTACACGCGCGGTGCGCCGGCGTTCTACATCTTGTGTTACGGCACCGTCGCCTACATGATCGCGTACTTTCTCACGCCGGCGATCTGGCGGGTCGCGCGCGACAAGAATCTGCTGACCGGCCCCGATTTCTTTCGCGCGCAATACGGCAGCCGCTTCTTGGGTGGCCTGACGGCCGCGGTCGGCTTCATTTTCCTGGTCCCGTACGTGACGCTGCAGCTCGGCGGCCTGCAGATTCTCCTGCACATCGCCGGCTACAACGCCTTCGACGCCCGTGCCGCCGTCGCAATCGCGTTCCTGGTGATGGCGGTATTCGTTTACTTCGTCGGCTTGCGCGGTACGGCATGGGCGGCCGTCGTCAAAGACGTCTTGGTGTTGGCCGGCGTCATCTTCGCCGGGGTCGTGCTGCCGATCCACTTCTTCGGCTCGCCGGCCAACGTGATCACGAAGGTGCTCGCCCAGCAGCCGGCGTGGATGACGCTGCAAGGAACGACCACCCCAAACGGGACCGTTTGGTTCGTCACGACCGTGCTGTTGACCGCGATGGGGTTCTTCATGTTCCCGCAGTCGATGGCAGCGACGTACTCGGCGCGCAGCCAGGACACGCTGCGGCGCAGTGCGGTCTTCCTGCCGTTCTACCAGCTGATGATCTTGCTGGTCTACTTCGGCGGGTTTACTGCCCTGCTGGTCGTACCCGGACTGAAAGGCACCGAGGGCGACCAATCGTTCATGCTCGTCGTGCAGAAATACTATTCACCCTGGGTGCTCGGGTTCGTCGCGGGAGCGGGCTGTCTGGCGGGCTTGGTCCCCGCCTCCGCGCAGATGCTCGGCGCCGCGAGCATCGCGTCGAAGAACCTGTTCGTCGACTACGGCATCGTGAAGACCGACGCCGCCGCGACTTTCACGACGCGCGTGCTCGTCCTCGTCGTGGCCTTGCTGGCGTTCGGATTCTGGTTCTTCAATCAGCAGACGCTGGTCGGTCTGCTGCTGATCGCCTACACCGGGATGACGCAATTCTTCCCGGGCGTCGTGCTGTCGTTCGCCAAGGTCGGCCGTCCGAACGCGGCGGGCGTGGGCGCAGGGATCATCGTCGGCATCGTCACGCTGGCGGGTTTCGCGATCGCGAAGACGAGTACGCTCGAAGGCGTCAACAGCGGGATCGTGGCGTTGGCGCTCAACGTGGTCGTTCTGTTCGCGGTCAGCGCGCTAACGGGTGCGTACCGCCGCGGCCCGCGGCCAGAACCCGCTCGGGCGGCTTGATTCCTCGGGCACAAGAGTCCGCCGGAATCCGATGAGTCTCGCTGTCGCCGCGTCCTTCGCGCAAATCGTCGAAGCGACCGTCGTTCTGATCGGCATCTTCGTCGGGATCGATCAGCTGCGTCAGTTGCGGATTCAGCGCCGCGACACTGCCGCCGTCGAACTGATGCGTTCGGTGCAGGATGCCGAGTTCGGCCTAGCGGTGCGCTTGCTGCTTGCCCTTCAGCCGGGCGCCTCGGCAGCGGAAGTCCATGCTCGCGGTCGCGAGTGCGAGGATGCCGCGATGTTTGTGAGTCTGCGATTCGAAACGCTCGGCGTGCTCGTCTATCGGCGAGCGATTTCGCTCGACGTGCTGGAGGATCTGATCGGCGGCATCGTGGTGGCAATGTGGGTTCGCCTCGAGGATCTGGCGGCGGAGACGCGTCTCGAGCGTAATCACCCTATTTGGCTCGAGTGGTTCCAGTGGCTCGCCGAGCAATTCATGACACGCGACCGTCTGCTCAAGGCGCCCGCCTACGAGGAACATCGCAACTGGCGTCCTGACCGTGCCGGTGTCTTGCGGCTGCGGTGAGTACAGATCTGAGCACCCGCGCTGCGAACCACGATCCGTTCGATCTCGTCCGGTTTGTCGACGCGCAAGCGGGCGCGTACGAGAACGCACTGAGCGAGCTGCAGAACGGCCGCAAGCGCAGCCATTGGATGTGGTTCATCTTTCCGCAGCTGCGCGGGTTGGGGCATTCTCCTACCGCGCAGCGGTACGGCATCGGTTCGCTCGCCGAAGCGCGGGCGTATCTTCAGCATCCGCTGCTTGGGGCGAGGCTCCGCGAGTGCGCCGAGGCGCTGCTTGGGCATGCGACGCTCTCGCGCAGCGCGATCTTCGGGTCGCCGGATGACGTGAAGTTCTGCTCGTCGATGACCCTGTTCGCGCTCGCGGACGCGTCGGACGGCTCGCCGTTCCGGCGAGCGCTGGCGGGCTTTTGCGGGGGGCAGGCCGATCCCAAGACGCTGGCGCTCCTCGGGATCGCCGCCGAGGAGAAAGCGCCGACAGCCTAAGCGCCGTAACCGGCACGGTTTTCCGCGGTAGGATGCGTCATGCCGCTGTACGAGCACCGCCAAGTGTCGCCGTGGATGCTCATTCCCGTAGCAATCTACATCGCGTTCGTCGTCTGGCTCGTGGGGGTCGGACATGCACCCTACTCGCTCGCAGTGCTGTGGATCGTCTTGCTCGTCGTGATGTTCGCCTTCATCGCGCTGTCAACGCGTGTCGACGCGAATGCCGTGTCGTGGTCGTTCACGTTCGGCACTCCGCGCGGGACAATTCCTCTTGCGGACATCGCCGACGCGCAGGTCATCAAGACCGCGATTTGGGAAGGTTTCGGCATTCACTGGACGTTCACGCACGGTTGGCTCTGGAACGTCTGGGGATTCAGCGCGGTAATGATTCGCAAACGCAGCGGCGGCATCGTGACCCTCGGCACCGACGACGCGCAAGGACTCTATGATGCGATCGTTCGGGCGCGCCAGGGCGCTCAGACGTAGCCTTCGCACACCCTTCGCGCACGAGCGGTCCGAACCGCCCGGGACCGGCGGCTGGCTCGCAGCCGGAGGCGGCCGGTTGACCCTTTGGCTGGCGGCCCGATGCGAGTATGATGGATCGGCACGGGGCGAGCCGAGACGCCGCCGGCTCCCCGAGGGAGCCTGCCCGCCCGATGGCCGATCCCAGGGGCACCTCACGCTAGGTATCGCGGATCGACGAGGAGCACGATGAGTATGAACGTTGCCGATGCCCTTTGGGAGCTGCTGCATGCTGCGGGCGTTCGTCGATGCTACGGCATCGTCGGCGATGCGCTGAATCCGACGATCGATGCGTTGCGGCGCAACGGTAAAGTCGAGTTCATCCATGTGCGGCACGAAGAGTACGGCGGTTTCGCTGCCGTTGCCGATGCGTACCTCACCGGAGATCCCGTCGCCATTTGCGGGACCGCCGGCCCCGGCGTCACGCACCTCATCAACGCGATGATCGACGCGCAGAAGGAAGGCGCCCCGATCGTTGCGATCGCGGGCGACGTCGATTCGTCGATCATTGACACCGAGGCCCTCGAAGAGTTGAATCCCTACCAGTTTTTCCAAACGGCGTCGCTCTACACCGGGCGACTCGTGAACCCGGACCAAGTTCGAGCCATCGTCGAAACAGCGGTGCGGACGGCCGTCGCTGAGCGTGGACCAACCGTCATCTCCATCCCGGGCGACGTTGCGGTGAAGAAGGTCTCCTGCACCCTCGATCCGATCGTGCGCGTGAATTCTCCGGTCGTGCGTCCTACCGATGTCGACCTCCGTCGCCTCGCCGCGATGATCGACGAAGCGGAGCGGGTCACGATCTTCGGCGGCGACGGCTGCCGCGAGGCTCACGACGAAGTTGTCGAACTCGCACGCAAGCTCAAGGCGCCGGTCGGATACAGCTTCCGCGGCAAGCAATATCTCGAGTACGACAATCCTAATGCCGTCGGGATGACCGGACTCATCGGGTTCGGCGGCGCACCCCGCGCGCTCCACGAGGCCGAACTGGTGCTGCTCCTCGGCACCGATTTTCCGTTTTCGGAATTTCTGCCGGACCGCCCCGTCAAGAAAGTGCAGATCGACCGCCAGGCCAAACACCTCGGCCGTCGTACGCCGATCGATCTCGGGCTCGTCGGCAATATCAAGGATACGGTCGTTGCGCTGCTGCCGCTCATTGCGGAAAAGGCGGCGACCAAACACCTCGATCGCGCGCTCGCGATGACGCGCCAATGGAACGACTCGCTCTCCGACTACGTGAAGCGAGGCCCGTCCCTGACACCCATTCGGCCCGAATATCTCGTCGCGACGTTGGATCGCTTAGCCGACGACGACGCGTTTTTCGGCTTGGATACCGGGACCCCGTGTATCTGGGCCGCGCGCTACCTGCATGCCTCCGCGAAACGCAGCATCTTCGGTTCGTTGACCTGGGCGTCGATGGCCACTGCCGCGCCGAACGCGATGGGGGCGCAGTTCGCATCGCCGGGACGTCAAACGATTGCGCTGAGCGGTGACGGCGGTTTCACGATGCTCGGACTCGGCGACATGCTGACGCTGGTCGAGCGAAAATTGCCCCTGGTCGTGATCGTGTTCAACAATGGTTCGCTGGATTTCGTGCGCATCGAGCAGCAAGAAGCGGGCGTCCAGCCGTTCGGGACCGAGTTCCGCAACCCGAATTTCGCGCTCGTCGCCGAGGCGATGGGCGCGAAGGGAATCCGTCTAGAGGATCCGGCCAACGTCGAGGACGCCCTGCGTGAGGCGTTGGCGCACCGCGGAGGCCCGGTCGTCCTCGACGCGGTCGTCGATCCGTACGCGCTCTCGATTCCGGCAAAGATCCCACTGCACACCGTTGAGGGCTTCACGCTCAGCGCCTGGAGGCAAGTCGCCGACGGACATCCGGGACTCGTCCTCGAGGAGATCAAGCACAACCTCGGCCTCGTCCGCTCGCCGGACCTGATCCCGTAAACGGGCGGCACCGCCCGGCGAGCAAGCGAGAGTCGCGTCACGAACAGATGTTCGGTGGAGGCGCCGAGACCCGCGTGTTCTAAGGTGACGGCGACGGCACGATTGGGCCTCTGGCCGAGGTAGTCGTCGCACGCCCTCGTTCGAACATCTCTTCTTTCATCATGCTAGGAGCAGTGGTCATGGTACGATTTGCCCCCGCGACGCTTTGCGCCGCCGCGCTCGTTGTCTTCATAGTCGCAACGCCGCGTGTATCGAACGCCGCCCTCGACGCGAGCGCTCCGGCCCCCCAGACAAAGCTTACGTTTACCACGCTGACTGGGACGATCAAGGGTGGTCCCGGCGTCAACTTGAGTTGCGGCGGTACGAGCGCGCAGATTCGCGCTTCCAGCGGCAAGATCGTCGCGGATGTGCCGACGACACCGAACGGCAGCGGCGGCTGCGACTTCAAAGCGTCGGTCCCGATGGGCCTCGCATTGTCCGCTTGCGCCGGGCGCGTAGCGCTGGGTGCAGCGAACCAGCTGGTCGGCGTGAACAAAATGTCGTTGAACTTCTCGTCAACGGCGCGTTCCGTCGTGAACGGCCACGAACGACTCGGCACCCTCGGCAGCGCCCACGTCTACAGCAGCATCGCCACGATCAGTGGAAACAGCGGCGGGAATGTCAACATCACGGTGGGTACCGAGCAGTAGAGAAGCTTCGCACCACTTTAAAACTCGCGGGGTTTGTGAGCGCGCTGGTACGTACCGGCGCGCTCGCACCTTTTTTCACGTCCCGTATAGAAGCATGACGACGCGGCTCGTCACGCTGGTGAACCCGAATTTCGTGTGGCCGCCGGTCACGCCGTACGCGCTCGACATCCTCTGCACGCATCTCGAGAGCGCCGGTTTCGACGTCGACGTTCTGGACCTGACGTTTCGGCGCGACTGCTGGGACCTCGACGAATACTTCGCCGATCATGAGCCGCTGCTGGTCGGCGTGACGCTGCGCAACGCGGGCAGCGTCCAGCCGCAGGAGCAGCGCGTGTTCTTGCCCGGCCACCTCGGCGTGATCGATGCGATCCGCAGCTTGACGAGCGCACCGATCGTGGTCGGCGGGGCCGGCTTCTCCTCGATGCCCTACGCGGCGCTGGAGTACTTCAAGGTGCCGTTCGGTGTGAAGGGACCCGGCGAGAAGATCCTCTGCGACCTTGCCGGCGCGCTCGCGTCGGGCCGCTCGCCCGAGACCGTCGCGGGTTTGCTGCGGTGGGACGGCAACGCGGTCCATGAGTCGGCTGCAATCGTTCCCAAGGCGTCCGCAGTCGAGACCGCTCTCGTGTATCAGCGCCGCTCGGGCGTCCCGAATCGCGTCGACAACCGCCGGTACTACGAACGGGGCGGCTTGGGCAACGTGCTGACAAAAAACGGCTGCCCGTTCGCGTGCAATCATTGCGTCGAACCCGACGCCAAGGGGTCGTCGATGACGCTGCGCAGCGTTGCCGCGGTCGTTGACGAGCTGGAGTCGCTGGTGGCGCAGGGTATCTACGACATCCACACGACGGACAGCGAGTTCAACATCAAACCGGCTCAGGGGAAACAGCTGCTGCGTGCGATCATCGAGCACCGGCGCGTCGCCGCCAATCCGCTGCGCAATCTCCGGCTCTGGATCTACGCCCATCCGGTGCCGTTCGATGCCGAGCTTGCAGACTTGTTGGCAGAGGCCGGCTGCAAAGGCGTCTCGTTGTCCGCCGAGCACGCGTGCCGCGAGCATTTGGCCGTGTGGCAGCCGCCGCGCGGCCGCGTCAGCCTCGCCTACACGATCGACGACGTGTGGAAGGTGACCCGGCTACTCGCCGAGCGCGGCATCATGATCACGACCGAGCTGCTCCTCGGGCTGCCGGGGGAAAATCTTGCGACGCTCAAGCACACGATCGACGAGTCG
>Ga0302181_10002024_pt1 | contig 14667 bp, 18 predicted proteins | sample I_Palsa_E3_3_FD_198786 | JGI IMG/M metagenome (GOLD analysis project Ga0302181, IMG submission 198786) | Peat permafrost microbial communities from Stordalen Mire near Abisko, Sweden - I_Palsa_E3_3 | ecosystem: Environmental > Terrestrial > Soil > Palsa > Peat permafrost | place: Sweden... | reverse complement strand
TCAATACCGTCGCGGTCCACCATATGGCTCCTTGCGTGTCGTGCGCGGCCTATGACCGCATGCGTCCATCGAAGTCATCCCTGCAGTACGCGTGGCCGGCGGATGCGGAGGAAGCGCGATGCTACCACGCGATTGGACAAGCTGTCCATTGTGTTTGTGCGTCGATCGGGCGGATCGGGCCAGCGGAAGTGCGCCGCGAGGCGGCCCTCGGATGATCGTGTTCGCGTTTTATGGAAGAGTGCTGACCGAGTTCACGTGCCCATCACCACCGCCGCCGACCAAACGCCCAGCTTCCAGCGAATTCTCGATGCGGGTCGTGAGCTGTTCGTCGAGAACGGCTTTCCGGCGACGTCGATGGAGGCGATCGCCCGTCGCGCGCGTGTCGTACGCGCGACCGTCTACAACAACTTTCAGGACAAAGAGGCGATCCTCGATGAGATCATGCGTCAGTACGTCGAGGGGTACGTCGAGATTCCGCGCCGCTTGCGTGAACAAGCGCGCCCAGAGCAGACGTCCTTCGAGTTGCTCGAGGAGATGATCCGCAGCGCGATCCGCTGGCGCATGGAAAACGCGCAGCTGCGCCCGCTCATCGATCTCGCGAAGCACCTCCCGAACTCGGCGTGGCACACACTCAACGCCCAAGCCGACGAGGCGATGCTCGGCTGGGTGATGGAGATCCATCGCCGTGATGCAGAACTCGGTCGGATCCGTGACGACGTCGACCTTGACTTTGCCACCTCCGCGCTCTACTCGATGATCGAGGCGGTGATCGCGTCCTTCGACGTCGGGACGAAGCCCGACCGCGCTGAGCGAGCGGTTCGTCAGCTCGCGATGTTACATTGGCACGCGATTTACCGGCTCGAGCCTGACGAGCTCTCTGATCCCTGAGCCTCAGGCGAGTGCTGCCACAGCCTGTTCGGCACGCCTAAGCGTCTCGTCGACGTCGACGTCGTCATGGACGGTCGACACGTACCAGATGTCACGTGGCGTCGGCTTGGTGAACACGCCGCGGATGCGCAGTTCCCGTTTGAGGTCAAACACCTTCTCGGGGTCGTTGTGCCACAGGTCGCGCATGCTCGCGCCCGGCCCTGGTCCAAAACCAGTTCCAAAAATGGTGCTGGTCCCCTGGACGTAGCCACCGAGCGGCGCGATCAGCTCAGACAGGCCAGTTCGCAGGCGCATCGAGAGGGCCTCCATCTGCTCGTAGACCCCTGGTCGTGACAGCTCGCTCACCACAGCGGGGACCGCGGCAAGACACAGCGGGTTTCCGGCGTAGGTGCCAGCGTGGAATACACGCCGGTCGGTGATCAGATCCATGATCTCCCGCCGCCCGCCGACCGCGCTGACTGGGAATCCACCGGACAGGGCCTTGCCCAAGCAGGTGAGGTCGGGGGTGACCCCGTAGCGGGCCTGCGCACCGTGCAGCCCGATACGAAACCCGGTCTGCACCTCATCGAAGATCAGCGCGGCCCCGGCTCGGTCACAGAGCTCACGCAGGCGATTCAGGTATCCGGAGACCGGCTCGATAATGCCGAAGTTGCACATGATCGGCTCTGTGAGGACGGCTGCGATTTCGTCGCCGCGCTCCGCAAACAGCTGCTCGAGATGCTCGGCGTTGTTCCACTGGGCGATGATGAAATCCTCGTACGCTCCTGGCGATTGCCCGTCGGACCCGGGCACCGTTGCCGGGTGCGCAGGATCTCCTGCCTGCTCGGTGGTCGGCGCATAGGAGATCGCGACCTGGTCCAACCAGCCGTGGTACTGGCCCTCAAATTTGACGATCAAGCGGCGTCCGGTGGCAGCTCGGGCCAGGCGCATCGCGGCGAGAACCGCCTCCGTGCCCGATTGACAGAACCTGACCATCTCAATGCTGGGGAAGAGGTCAACGAGCATCTCCGCGACCTCCATCTCAAGCGCGACCGGGATCCCGAATACCGATCCATTGCGGAGCTGACGGCCGACAGCTTCGGTAATCGCGGGGTGGGCGTGCCCGAGCACCAGCGGTCCGTAGCCGAGGAGATAGTCGATGTACTCGTTGCCGTCGACGTCCCACATGCGGGATCCGGCGCCGTGACTCATGAATAGTGGATGAGGATCGACGAGCCCGCGATCATTGGATCCAACGCCCCCGGGAATGACATCGCGCGCGCGTGCGAGCATGGCCGCCGACTCGCCGAAGACATACGTTTCGTCGAGCAGCATCATCCGGTCATCAGCCATCCACCGTCGACTTGCAGAACCTGACCGGTGATATAGCCACCACCGTCGGAGGCGAGGAACAGCGCCGACTCGGCGATCTCACGCGGGCGACCCATGCGTTTCAGGGGGGTCATCGCCACAGCAGCGTCAACGTGCTCCTTGGGGATCTCCCAGTCAGCTTCCCAGTTGGCCTCGATCGCTCCAGGCGAAACGGCATTGACCCGAATGAGCGGAGCGAGGTCACGGGCAAGCGATGCCGTCAGTGCGCGAACGGCGCCCTTCGCGGTGCAGTAGCCCACGGCGACGGAGTTGACGAGATTCTCCTGATCCACGCCGTTGCCGTAGGACCCGGAGAAGTTGACGATTGAGCCCCGCCCTGCAGCCTGCATGTGCGGCGCAACGGCGTGACACATGCGCACGGTTCCGAGGACATCGACATCAAACAGCGTGCGGAGTCCCTCGACAGAGATGTCACTGAACCGAACCGCGTCGGCGGGATCGATACGACCCGCAGCGTTGACCAGAACGTGTATCGCGCCGAATTGCGCGAGGACCGCGTCAACGAACGCAGTCACAGACGCGTCGTCAAGCACGTCGAGCTTCGCGGCGAGCGCCTGGCCGCCGGCGGCTTCGATTTCAGCGACCCTGGCGTGAGCTTCTTCGGCCGAACTCCGGTACCCCACGGCAACCTTCGCGCCTTCTCGTCCCAGCGCCACCGCGGTCGCGCCGCCAAGTGCCCCACCGCCCCCAGTCACGATGGCGACGCGTCCGCCGAAGCGATGACCATCGTTCCAGTTCGGGTCTACGTCGATCGGAGTCGATCTCGTCGATGACACGCCGTGAAACCCTATCGGTGATTAGACATCTTGTCCAGAGACCGATGCGACCGTGTCAATCCGTTCGCTCGGCAGAGCGTTTTCCGGCGAGCCCTGGTGGCGTCAGCGAGCTCGCCGACGACCAGTAGGGTGTCTAAGACACGGGTGTGGCGAATGACGACGTGGAGGCTTGAGCGGCTAATGCTGCGGCTCAGCGGCGGGCGGCTGAGCGCCTCGCCCGGACTCCCGACCGCGCTGCTGCAGACGCGCGGCGCAAAGACCGGACGGAGTTGGTCGACGGGCGTGATCTACTCCCACGACGACGGCGCGGTCATCGTTATCGCCTCCCAGGCGGGGTATCCCGGAAACCCAAGCTGGTACTACAACCTCCGCGCCCATCCTGACGTGCGCCTCGGCGGACACGCGTTCTTGGCCGAAGAGGTGGCCGACGACGTTGAGCGCGCACGCTTATGGCCGCTCGCCGACCGCGTCTTTCCCGGTTTCGCGACCTACCGGCGCGAAGCCGGGGCGTACGGCCGCAGCGTGCCCATCATCCGACTCACACCTCGCTGAGCGTCTCAGCAATCGGTATCTCGTACGGTGTGAGCCCGGACCTCGGCTTTCGCGGGAAGCGGAAGCTCCGAGTCGAGTGGTTTCACGAACCTGCGACAGCTTCCGCCGGCGTCGGCAGCGCCGCTGGACTGCTGCTCGTAGGCTGGGCACGAGGGAAGCTGAAACCATGATCTCGCACCTCCTGATGCGACATCGGAGCTGTCTTGATGTGACTGGTCAGGCGCTTCGCCGCGGAACTGCCGTCGGGACAGCTCCGCGTCTGTCGGTCGCCCGCCCGGTGTCCAGATGGTTCGGGATTGGTGGCTCGGGCGGCCAGAGCTTGTCGGCGTTGATTGGGAGCGGACGAAACAGCCGGTAGCGGTGCACGACGATCGGCACGCCCTCGAGTACCAGCAGGCCCGCTGGCAAGAACGTCGGTGGGACCGTGGCGCAGATCGCGAAATCCAGCTCGCCTGCAGCCGGAGGCTGAAGCCCTGGAGCGAGCCCGGATGGCACTCCGCGACACAAGACGAAAGGCGAACCTGGCCGCCCTTCGGTTCGCTCTCGCTCGGTCAGGGCGGTCCCGTCGCAGACACGCGTCAGCCCGGTCGCGGTTCCTCCCTGCCAGCTGCCCCGTGGCCCGGTCAGGTGCTTGAACGCCAGGACGTAATGCCGGCGGATCGCCGCAACTCGCTCGATGCTATTGCTGACGCCCGTCAGGTCCTCACCCTCCGCGACCGAGAGCTCGGGCAGTACGGATCGCCAATGCTCGGTCTGCTCGGGATCTCCGATCTCATCCGAGCATCAAGGCTCATGATCCGAGACTACGGCGCCGACCGCGACTCCTTCGAGTCGGCGACGATCACCAGCGGCAGTCGCAGTCTCGTGGCTGGTCCGGCGACAATCCAGGAGTGAGCGCCAACCGACCTCGCTCAGCGGAAGGCGGCGAGGAACTGGTCGCGGATCGCCCGTTGTTGATCGGGCAGCATCTGCCGGTATCCGATCACGCGCTGGTGAAGCTCCCCGGGCTGGCGTGAGCCGCGGCGGCCGTGTGCCACGAGAAGATTGTCGAAAATCAGCAGCTCGCCGGACTCAAGACAGACCTCGTGCTCGATGTTGAGCGGCACCCCGCGTTCGCTGAAGAATCGGAACTCCTCGGCCAAGCTGACGAACTCCAGACCACATCGAAAGCCGGGTGTTGTCTTGACGCTCGGGAGCACCGGCTCGGCGCCGGTGGCCGCTTCAACCACCCGGGCAAGACTTCCCTCGAGATATCCGGCGGTGTCGTCCCAGGCACCGTGGCTAGAGCCGTAGGCGGCGAAGCGGTCCACCAGCTCGTTTTGATCGGGCCACGTTCGGCGGGAGAGCAGCGGCGCAAGGCTCACCAGCCGCGTGTGCGCTTGGCTCGGTCGCGCATCAGCAGCGGCGTAAAGCGCCGTGAACCGCGCCACGTCCGCCGGCTCCCCCGGCGCGAGCGGCACTCCGAAGTCGATGTGGAGGGTCTGAAATGACCGGCTCGCGGGCCCCTCAACGGGCGGGATCACGAACTCCCCGATCACCTCAAGGCTCTCGTCGCCGCACACCGACTCGATCACCGTCATTGTCGCCACCCACGCCGCCCCCACCGAGGCGAACGCCTCGCGAACATGCACATAGCCGGACCGCAGGCCATGAGCCGACTCACATGCAGACCGTGCGTGCATCGCACCGAGCGTAGACCCCCCGGACTCGCTGACCCTGCGCTGAGCTCACTTGCTGCATCGACGTCACGGCTGGATGACTGTATGGACGACAAAGGGAGCATCCAGCTACGAAAGTCCGCGGGTTGAGCTTGCACGTTCGGTACGTCAGAGCAATCTGCAGTGCGCGGCGGCGGAGGTCTCTCTCATCCCGCTCTCATCGAGCAAGAGGACTCTCTCATCGAGCGTTTAGCACCCCCTGAGTGAATCGGCCGAGATTGATCTCAATGTCAAGTGACACCCGCACACCGCGCTATCTCCGACCTCTCAGGCGGTCCCGCCAGGCCTCCGAACGGGGCCCGGAAGACAAACCCCGTGGGCGGCGTCGCAGGCTGACCGCCGGCGGCACCGACGGCAACGAGCGGCTGACCGTGATGACCGGCGTGGTCTTGATCATCCTGACCGCGGCGATCGGGGTGACGATCGTCTGGATCGGGCAGTTGATGTGGCTGCACCTGTTCCTCGGGCTCGCGCTGATCGGCCCGGTGGCGCTGAAGCTCGCGAGCACCGGCTACCGGTTTGTGCGCTACTACACCCACGACCCGGCGTACCGGCGCAAGGGGCCGCCGATCCCGGTGCTGCGCGTGCTGGCGCCGCTGGTCGTGTTGCTGACCGTGGCACTGCTCGGCACGGGGGTGGCGCTGCTGTTCGCCGGGCGCGATAGCGGGCCGCTCGGGGAGGCGCACAAGATCTGCTTCTTCGTCTGGATCACGTTCACGGCGATCCACGTGCTCGGCCATCTGCCCGAGATCCTGCGGGTGCTGTCGAGTTCGACGGACTCACGCCGTCAGATCATGGCGTTGCCAGTCGCTGGACCGGCGGGCGTGCGACCGAACGCAGGGATCGCCGATCGGCCCGCGGGTGGCCCCGGGCGTGCCGGCGCGTTACTGATCTCACTGCTCGCCAGCCTGGTGCTGGCGACGGCGCTGATCGGCCAGTTCTCGGTCTGGACACACTCAGCCGCCCGCGAGCGCCCAGCACACAGCCCGTGGGCTCGCAGGCGATCGGGTCGACCTCAATCCACATCCGCGGCCGGCCGTCGCCGCGTAAGCACGGGCACCTCGAGCAGCTCGCCGCCCGCGGCAAATCTCGCCCGCGGCTGTGGCCGGAGGTATGAGCGGTGGCCCTCGGCGCGTCAACCCACGCCTGGTTGTGAGCTGCGGTTAGAGGGTCGGTACCGCGACGCCGGCGGCGGCGCGTTGCGTCTGCGCATCGCGTCCGGGTGATGCGCCGAACATCCGACGGTATTCGCGGTTGAACTGCGACGCGCTCTCGTACCCGACTGCGAATCCCGCGCCGGCGACGTCGCCGGGCTCGGCGAGCAGTCGCGAGCGGGCTTCGTGGAGACGAACTTGCTTTTGGAATTGGATTGGCGTCATGTCGGTGACCGCCCGGAAGTGCCGGTGTAGCGAGGACGGGCTCATCGCGGCGAGCTCGGCGAGCTGCTCGATCCGGATCGTTTCGGAGAAGTGCTCGCGGATGAAGCGGATCGCGCGGGCGACGTGGGTAAGGCGGCTGTCGGAGAGGCCGATCTGGCGCACGAGCGCGCCTTGGGGTCCGGTCATTGCGCGCCACAGGATCTCGCGTTCATAGTTGGAGGCTAGGGCTGCCGCGTCGGCGGGCTGCTCGGCGAGCGAGAGCAGGCGGGTCATCGCATCCAGCAGCGCCGGGGTCGCCTCGCTGACCGCCAAGCCGAGCGAAGGTCCGTCGGCGGTGGGCCGGGACGGGCCGGCTTCGAGTAGCAGCGCCGCGATCGGGCCGGGGTGAAGATCGATCCCGATGCCGAGGAACGGCGCCGCGGGCGTCGCCTCGGTGATGTGCGCGACGATCGGCAGCGCGACTCCGATGACGAGGTAGTGACCTGCGCCGTAGCGCAGCCGGCGGTGGTTGAGGCGCGCGACCTTGGCCCCGCCGGCGACCAGCGCCAACGATGGTCTGACGATGTGCCCGAGCGGCTCGGTCGGAGTCTCTGACCGCATCACGGACAGCCCGGGGATCGGGGTTGTCGTGATGCCGTCGCCGGAGTGGCGGGTGATGAGCGTGGCGAGGTCGTCCATGACCTCGCAGTCAATCAGGGGTTGAGTCTGATCACAGCAAGCTTGACAGGATCAGGCAAGAGCTGACGACGATCGTTCTACCGCTCGCGTGCGTGTGGTGCGACCGTTGCAGTCATGACCACATTGGACTCTTACATCACGCTCGGCCGGTCGGGGCTGCGCGTCTCGCCTTACTGCCTGGGCACTATGACCTTCGGCGAGGACCACGGTTGGGGTGCGTCGGTCGCCGACTCCGAGGCGATGCTCGACACCTACCTTGACCGTGGCGGCAACTTCGTCGATACCGCCAACGTCTACACCGGCGGTCATTCCGAGCAGATCCTCGGCGACGCCCTCGCCGTCCGGCCGGGATCACGGGACCGGATGGTGCTCGCGTCCAAATTCTTCGCCAACCTCGAACCAGCCAACCCTAACGGCGGCGGGACCGGCCGCAAGGCGCTGCTCGGCGCGTTGCAGAACTCGCTGCGGCGTCTGCAGACCGACTATCTCGACATCTACTGGATCCACAACTGGGACGCGCGGACGCCGCTGGAGGAGACGCTGCGGACACTTGACGATCTCGTGACCGCGGGAACGATCCGCTACATCGGTTTCTCCGACCTGCCTGCCTGGGTGTGCGCGCGGGCCCAGACTCTCGCTGAGCTGCGTGGCTGGTCGCCGGCGATCGCGCTGCAGCTGGAGTACTCGCTACTGGAGCGCACCGTCGAGGGTGAGCTCGTGCCGATGGCGCGGGAGCTCGGGATGGGGCTGATGCCGTGGAGTCCGCTGCGCAACGGCTATCTCACCGGCAAACACGCGCGTGGATCCGCCGCTGCTCGAGGTGGGATCGTCCCGGGACCCACCGACGCCGAGTGGGAGATCATCGATGTCTTGGCGCAGGCCGCCGACGACGCGCACACGACGATGGCCGCCGCGGCGCTGGCCTGGGTGCGCGAGCGGCCCGGTGTCGCCTCGACGGTGATCGGCGCCCGCTCGGTCGCTCAGTTGCAGGCCAACCTGGACTCCCTGACGCTCGAGCTGTCCGACGCCCAGCTCGAGCAGCTCAATAAGGTCTCGACTCCGTCGCTCAATTTCCCGGCCGACAACAACGCGCGCTTCGGGCCGATGCTCGCCTTCGGTGGAATGACCATCGACGGTGTCGCAATCCCATCACGCTCGATCGCCGCCGAGCCCGCAGCGCGGTAGCGCAGGCGCTGCTGGTCACCAATGGACGCCGGCCTCGAACACCTCCATCGACTGCCGCTCTCCGACTACTGACGAGCCAAGCGGCAGCGATCCGCTGGTGGCCGGGTTGGCGACTGAGAATGAGCAGGAGTCTCGGATGAGCGCCGCAGAGTTCTGCCCTCGACCTTCGTCAGCGGTCAGCCTGCTAGCGGGCAGAGCGATGCGGGCTCCGGTTCCATACTGATGAGTGTCAGGGGCGCCGGCGGGCTGCCCGCCGCGAGAGCAAGCACACGAGCTCCAGATATAGCCGCCTCTGACAACCACCGGTTGACATGACAACCATAGGTTGTCATACTGGTCGCGTGGTCAAACATTTCCAATCAGCGGCTCATGTCGAACTCCTCGATGAGTTGAAGCGCGTCCGGGCAGAGGCGATCGAACACACCCAGGCGGCGCGTGAGCTTGCGCGGCAGCGCGGCCGGCTGATGGACACGCTCGTGGCCGAAGGGTTCTCGCAAGCCGATCTCGCCAGGGAGTTGGGCGTCACCCGCCAGGCGATCCAGAAGATGGTCGCGGTCGGGCAGGATCCGTCGCGGCGATAAGGCGCAACGGCGTTCTCGTCGGCTATGTGCCGGGCGGGATGAACTGGCCCGGACCACACCCCGGCGCTCCTGCACTGGGGCTGGGGATCATCACGTCAAGATCCGCGGTCGGGACACCAAGCGGCTGGCTGCCGCGTCCAAAGACGCCCTGCGGCAAGACCCGGAAGTGTGGCTCTGCCTGAAGCCGGGTACAAGTCCGCAGACACCACCTTGCCACATCCGGCGCGCCGCCGCAGAGGGACTGCGCGCCCGAAGGTCCGGGCGCCTGAGCGGCGCCGGCAGCGTCGGCGTCGACTTCCGCTTCGGGTACCCGTCGATCAAACCAGAAGCGGCGACGTGGCGGCCGGTCCGGCGACTTTGCAGAAGCAACTATTGGAGCATCCGCCGGGGCCGTTAGCGCACCGGGCCTGACCGGGATCTTTGATGAGTTGCCCCGGTTGGGCGTGGGGTTGGTGGGCTTGAGCTGTCGCGGTTTGGTCCGGCTAGGCGTCGATGCTTCGGTAGAAGTCAAGGAGCGCCCGCGCGAGCGCGTCGGGGGCTTCCATTGCTGCGTAGTGGCCGACGCCGTCAAGCGTGGCGGCGCTGACGTGGTCTGCGACCTGGGTCATGGTGTGGTGGGTGAAGTCCCGGGATCCGGCGCCGATCGCCAGGACCGGTATCTGCAGCCTGCGCTGCGTGGCCAGCCGCTGGATCTCGTCGCCCTCTTTGAGGATGGAGCGGTACAGGCCGCCCGCGCCGCGAAAGCCATCCGGTCGCGCGAAGGTGCGGGTGAACTCGTCGACGTCCTGGTCGGTGATCGCGCCCGGGGTCGCGCACATCGCGGGGTAGGCGTAGCCGGCCAGGAACTCCCGTTCGCGGTCGGCGAGCAGCATCTCGGGGATCCCGGGCGCGGCGAGCACCCCGATGTGCCAGGCGCCTCCGTGGGTCACGTCGGCGAGCGTCTCCAGTCCAAAGCCGGGCAGGCCGGTCTCGACCGCGGCGAAGCTCCGGATCAGCTCGGGATGAACTGCGGCCAGCCGGAAGGTTGTGGGTCCGCTGATGTCCTGGCCGGTGAGGTGCATCGCACCGAGGTCCAGCTCCTCGATCAGCTGGCGCAGGGTCTGCGCCGCGGTGGTGCTGGTGAGTTCGTCGGGCGCGTTAGCGGAGTCCCCGAACCCAGGCAGGTCGACGGCGATGACGCGGTGCTCGGCCGCGAGGCGCGGGATCAGCTTGTGGAACGCCCACCAGCTCTCAGGGAACCCGTGGACGAGCAGCACCGGGGTGCCGTCAGACCCGGCGCTGACGTAGTGCAGGTCGGTGTCGTTGAGGGTGGTGTGGTGGTGGGTGACCTCGGGGATCGAGGCGCCGGTGGTGGTGACGGTCATGCGCGCTCCCTTGATGAGACAACTTGGTTGTCCCACAGAGACTAGCAACCAGGTTGTCGCTGATGCAACCTGGTTGTCTATGCTCACGATATGTCTCGCTCCGGGGCCGATCTCGCGTTGCTGCTCCTCGGGGGGTTTCGTGCCCTGGCAGACGCCGCCAGCGTCGAGCTGGCCGCGCGTGGGCATGAGAAGATCCGCCCGGTCCACGATTTCGCGATCCGCGCGATCGACGCTGGCGCCGATACCGCCTCAGCGCTCGCGCGCCAGCTCGGTGTCTCCAAGCAAGCCGCCGCCAAGACGCTCGGCTTCCTTGAAGAGCGCGGCTACGTCACCGGCAACGCCGACCAGCGCGACCCCCGCCGCCGCCGGTTCGCCGTCACGCCAGAAGGCCACGCGCTGCTCGCCACCGGCGAGCAGGTCTTCGATGAGCTCCGCGACCGCTGGGCACAGCGCATCGGCGTCAACGAACTCGAACGCCTCGAAGAAGCACTCGCCGACCTCGGGATCAAAACCCCCTCTCGCCTCGACGCTCCAGGCTGGCTCGCCGGCGCATCTCCGCAATGAGCCTCAACAGAGCCGGCGATTCGCGACAGACCCGCTTTTCACTGAAAAATCGGCATTCTCAGCGGCACCGAATCGCGTGCAGCAGGCTCCTGCTATCAGCCGGATCCAGCAGTGCCGCCCAGAGCGCGGCTTCGTTCATGACGAGCACCTTCCCGCGCGCGGACAGAGGCTTGCTGGGGCGGAGACTCGTCTGGCGGACGATCGCTTACGTCCTACCGCTGGCGGACACCACGTGAGCGCATTGGCGACGAAGATCGTCCGGCGCGTTGGCGACCCGACGAGTCCTTTGCCGCGGAAGCGGTGGTCGGCTTATTGCCCTGGCGCACGGGTCCTTCGGCGACGACGAGGCGGCGAGACCGTTCCGACCCGACCCACGGCGATCGGACCTCAATGTGCTACAAATAGCACCATGGCGAGTGTGGGAATCAGAGAACTTCGCCAACGCGCGAGCGAGTTGCTACGTCGTGTCGAGGAGGGCGAGAGCATCGAGATCACTGACCGAGGACGGCCGGTGGCAGTGCTTGCGCCGCTACCGACAGACCCGGTTGAGCGGCTCCGGGCTGCCGGGGATCTGCAGGCCAGCGAGGGTGATATCTCTGAGCTGCCGGAGCCGCTGGTGACCCCTTCGGGTGCGGAGCTGCCGTCCGACGTTCTGGCGCGGCTGCGGCGTGATGAGCGCTGAGACGCGGCTGAGCTACGTCGATTCTTCGGCGATCGTCAAGCTCGCGGTCGCTGAGCCGGAGTCAAGGGCGCTCCGTTCCTACCTCTCGCGCCGCGTGCCGCTTGTGAGTAGTGCTCTAGCGCGAGCCGAGGTAGCGCGGGCGCTGCTGCCAAGTGGTCCTGAGGCGGTCGCGCGTGGCGAGGAGGTGTTGCGGCGGGTCCAGCTGCTGCGCGTCAACGACCGTGTGCTGCGTGAGGCTGGACGGATGGGGCCAGCGGAGCTGCGGTCGTTGGACGCGATTCATCTCGCAAGCGCTCGCGAGCTTGGGCCGTCGGTCAGGCAGATCGTCACCTATGACGAGCGCATGGCGGACGCGGCCCGGGCGTCTGGCTGGGCGGTAGCCTCGCCACGCTGAGGATCGCTTCCGTCGGCATACCGGCCGGTGGGAGCGCCATCCGCGACTCGGCCCTAGCCCGCGGGTCGACCGTCTGCTCGGCGAGTTGGCCCAGGATCCGATCTGCGTGTTCTGGGGCTGACGCCGCAGCAGGACGGTCGGGCGCGGTCACGGAGGCTCGGATGCCCCGCGTCCGGGGGCCAGCCCAGCGGACGCGTGCTCCAGGCGAAACCGGGTAGTGGCCGAACCGTCGGCATAGTTCGGCAGCGGTCCCAGCCGTCTGCTGCATGTCGTCGTCGCGGCTGTGGGGGTCCCCTGCCACGACGCGGCGGGATTGTGGCGCGTCCCGGTGGGCCGTCAAGGTCGGGTCTTCGGCCTGCGCTTCGCGGACCGCTGATATGGGGACGCGTTTGTCGCTCGCCACTTCCGAGCCGCCCTGGGGCGCGCGCGTTGCTGGACGACGTACTCGCCATCGCGGGACGGATCGTCGCGCGGGCAACATCGGAACCCGTCGATCGCGCCGTCGTCGTCAGCTCGCTACTGCACACATCCGCGCTCGACCTCGCTGCAATGGTCCGCCACGACGGGATGCCCGAGTCGGCACCGACGAGACGCGCCTGAGACGACCCCCACCAACAGCATCACCGAACCCAGCGTGCGTCGCATCGTGGACACCCCCAGGCCGCACCCCTGCTCGGCCAGGGCCTCGACTCCGAGCGTCTAGATCCGTCCTCGAAGTCGGCCATGCCAAGGCATGGGACAGCTCAGACCCAGATCCAAACCCGGGAGGAAATTCGGGAGGAAATCGCGCTTTCGACGGCCTCGCGCGGGCCTCAGCCAACAAAAAACTCCCTGTTTCCAGGGAGTTTTGGGAAGCGGCTGAAGGGACTCGAACCCTCGACCTTCTGCATGGCAAAGGGAAAAAAACGGCGTTGAATCGCGATCGAATCAGGAGATTCCCTGTGTCTACGGGGCCTAGAAGAGGGCGAAATCGTGCCAAAGTGGTAGCGCCGGTGGTAGCGCCGAGATATCTAAGCATTTAGACTGCTCGCTTATGGGCGCCCGCAAGCCGACCGGAGCGATCCTGTTTCGGCCTGGCAAGGGGAGCTCCGACGACGTCGTCTACGCGGTCGCCAAGTGGCGAGACTCGACTGGCCGTCAGAACTACCGGCGGGTCGGTCGCGCGTGGGTCAGCTCCGACGGCAACGGCAGCTGGCGCCGGCGGCGGGGGAGGCCCCCGGAGGGTTACCTCGACCGCCGCGCGGCCGAGCGCGCGATGGACGCCCTGATTGACAAGACCGAGCGTGAGCTGGTCGAGATCCAGCCCGACCGCAACGCGACCTTCTCCCAGGCGGCTGCCGAGTGGCGTGAGTGGGCCGAGCACACTCGCCGGCTACGGGCTTCGACCCTGCGCAACTACGACGCGATGCTGTCGCCGCCCGGCGAGCGGGCGCGGGGAGGAGGCCAGCGGGTGGCGCGGATCATGCGCGCGTTCGCCGACCGGCCGATCACCGAGATCACCAGCGCCGAGATCGAGCGGTTCCTGCGTGACCTGGACCGCCAGGGCTTCACCGGCCGCAACGTCAACTCCAACCGCCAGGTGCTCGCCAACGTGTTCGAGTACGCGACGCGTCCGGACGCGTTCGCGCTGCCAGTGAATCCGGTCCGCGCGGTCGACAAGCGTCGCGAGGACTACTCAAAGCCGCCAGAGACCTTCAATGCCGAACAGGTGCTGGCGCTCGCGCGCGCCGCGCGTGAGGGAAAGCACGTCAGCGGCGGGCGGCGTTGGGCTAGCCACGAGGAGGACTTCGAGCAGGAGCGTTTCAATCGCCAGGACGCCGCGATTTACATCGTCGCCGGGTTCACGGGTCTGCGCCAGGGCGAGCTGCGCGCGTTGCGCTGGCGCCACATCCGATTCGCCGACCGCACCCTGGTCGTCGTCGCAAGCATGTCGGCCGGGCAGGAGTCGAGCACCAAGTCCGGCAAGTGGCGAGCAGTCCCGCTCACCCGCGAAGCGTTCGTCGCGCTCGATGAGCTCAGCCGCCGCGAGTGGTTCACCGGACCGGACGACTTCGTCTTCTGCGGGCCTGCCGGTGACCCGATCGACGACTCGGCGCTGCGCCGCCGCTACAACGCCGCCCGCGATGCCGCCGGGCTGCCGCAGTTGCCGTTCCACCACTTGCGCCACACGTTCGCAACGCTCGCGATACGGGGCCTCGATCCGGCGACCGTCCAGACGCTGCTCGGGCACTCGAAGATCACCACGACCGAGCGTTACCTGCACGCGAGACCGCTCAATGAGCTGGCCGAGAGGATGGACGCGATCTTCGCTGTCACCCCCGCCGCCCCGTCGGTTCTCAGCGACGAGGCGTCTGCTGCGGAAGACCCTTGATCGCCTGCTCGAGCTCCGGCCGCAGGAACCGCCAAGTCCGCCCGAGCTTGCGGCCCGGCAGGATCCCGCGGCGGGCGTACTCCTTGACCGTGTACGGCTTGAGCTCCAGCAGCCGGGCGACGTCGTCGACCGTCAGGACGTCCTCGCGCGTGATGCTCATGTCC
>Ga0302181_10002023_pt1 | contig 14671 bp, 8 predicted proteins | sample I_Palsa_E3_3_FD_198786 | JGI IMG/M metagenome (GOLD analysis project Ga0302181, IMG submission 198786) | Peat permafrost microbial communities from Stordalen Mire near Abisko, Sweden - I_Palsa_E3_3 | ecosystem: Environmental > Terrestrial > Soil > Palsa > Peat permafrost | place: Sweden: Abisko... | reverse complement strand
CCCTACGGCATCACGGACTTCATGGTCAAGCACACTGGGGAATACAAAGATGGCTTGGCGATACCGACCGGCATCGTGACGCATGTCAGGGTCGATGTTGCTCCCGGCCTCGCTACCAGCCCGGCGGCTGTGCCTCAATGCACCATGAAAGAATTCGAAGGAACTGAAGTTGCCACAGGAATCTTCACTGCCCCCACATGCAAAGGAGCAAAACTCGGACAAGCCGGCATCGGACCAGCGAGCACAGTGATCGGCGAAGAAACCGCCACCGTGTACGACCCGGAATTGAAATTTGACCTTGTCCTGAAAGGTGAACTATTCAACCTCGTGCAGCCTGAAGCTACGAGCACGACGCCGGCCCGCTCCGCGTTGTACGGGGCGGCGCTTGAACTTCCGGGCAAAGGGGTGTACGTACACACCATCGTCGAAGGCAACGTCGAATGGGGCAAGGAAGCAAAGGGGACCGAAAAGGCTGACTACCACGACTACTTCGAAGTCAAGGTCTCTCCCGCTCTCCCCCTGATCAGGTCGCGACAGCTCGACTATGGTAGGGCCGGTAATGGCGCGTTCATCACGAATGCAACCAAATGCAACGACGAAGCGAACCAGGTCACCCGTCTGAGCTTGGAAGGCGTCACCCCGAAAAGCAGCACAGAAACCAAAGAAGAAACGGAAAAGCTTTTAGCAGGCCCGCAGGAACTGGCGCAAAAAGAATACAAAACGCTGCTCGGTCTCAACGAATGCCAGCTCGTACCCTTCGCGCCGACGACCGCGCTGCTCCCGGAAACCACGCAGCAGGACCAGCCCGATGGCGTCATGACCGATCTGGCGGTGCCCCACACCGCCGCAAATGAAATCGACTCGTCGCAGCTGTCCGCGTCGACCTTCATCTTGCCTGAAGGCATGACGCTCAACCCGTCGGCCGCGGCTGGCTTGGAAGCCTGCACGGCAGCCCAGGCCAGGATTCACAGTCCTGTGTTTGGGGTCGCGTGCCCAGAAAAATCGAAGATCGGCACCGTCTCCCTGAACGTTCCCACCCTTCCCGAAGTTCCTGGAGGGATCTTGACGGGGAACATCTACCTCGGTGGCGAAGGTGAAAGCGCGTCGCTCACCAAACCGCCGTTCACGGTCTACGTCAACGCTGAATCGACGAGATACGGTGTCGACGTGCGCCTGAAGGCCCTGGCCACGCCCGATGAAACGACGGGTCGAGTGACGATAACGTTCACAGAAGCCCCCGAACAGCCGTTCAGCGACATCAAACTGGCGCTCACCAAAGGCGCGCTCGCTCCCGTCGCCAACCCGCTGACATGTGGGCCCGCGACCAGCCAGGCGAGCTTCGCCCAGTTTGCCAACTCGACCATGCTGGCGTCGCCTCCAATCACGCCGTTCACGGTCGACAGCAACGGCAAAGAAGGCGCGTGCGTCTTGCCGCCACCGTTCGTGCTCACCCAGAGCACCATCAACCAGGCTCCCGGCACCGCGGGCGCTGCGACCTCCTACACGCTGAATGTCGGCCGGACCGACGGTCAGCAGTACTTGTCGCAGATCAAGACCACCCTGCCGGAGGGTCTCGTCGGGTTGATTCCGACGGTGACGCAGTGCGGTGAAGCGGAAGCGAACGCGGGCACCTGCCCGGCGACCAGCAAGATCGGCGTGGTTGGGGTGACGGCGGGCGCGGGCCCGACGCCGTACGGGTTCACGGGCAGCGTCTACCTGACGGGTCCGTACAATGGCGCCCCGTTCGGGCTGTCGGTTGTGGTGCCGGCCGTCGCCGGGCCGTTCAGCCTCGGCAACGTCGTGACTCGCGGCACGCTCACTGTCAATCCGTACACCGCGCGTGTAACGGCGACGACTGCCGTGCCGACGATCTACAAAGGCATCCCTCTACGCATGAAGAGCATCAGTGTCAACATCAACAAGCAGGGATTCCTGCTCAACCCGACCAACTGCAGCGCGCTCAACACCGAATCCACGTTGAGCGGCACGATCGCGCCCAATCTCGCGGCGGGTGTGACGCAGAATCTGTCGAGCCCATTCCAGGTCAATGCCTGCGGTGGCCTCTCCTTCAAGCCGTCGTTCAAGTCGAAGACCAGCGCGAAGACCTCCAAAGCCAACGGGGCGAGCCTCGAAACGACCCTCAACATCGGGGCGGGGCAGACGAACTTCAAATCGGTCATGGTGCAGCTGCCCAAGCAGCTCCCGTCACGGCTGACGACGCTGCAGAAAGCATGTCCGGAAGCGGTGTTCGCCACGAACCCCTACAACTGCCCCAGCGGCTCGTTTGTCGGCGGCGCGCGGGCGAACACGCCGACGCTCCCCGGCAAACTGCAGGGGCCGGCGATCTTCGTCTCCCACGGTGGGGCGGCGTTCCCGGATCTCGACCTGGTGATGGAAGCCAACGGCGTGCGCGTGATCCTCGTCGGCAACACGAAAATCTCAAACGGGATCACGACCACGACCTTCGCGTCGCCTCCCGACGTGCCGGTCTCGAGCATCACCGTCAACCTGCCGATCGGCGGCCACTCCGCGGTGACGGCGAACGGCAGCCTCTGCATCAACCCGCTGACGATGCCGACCACGATGATCGGGCAGAACGGCTTCAAAGTCACGCAGAAGACGAAAATCACGGTGACCGGCTGCGGCGTCAGGATCGCCGGGAAGAAGGTGGTCGGCAACACCGCCTACATCACCGTGCAGACCTACTCCGCCGGACGCATCAGCGGCAGCGGGTCGAACCTGAAAACGGTCTACCGGCACCTCAACAAGGCCGAGAAAACCGCGACGTTGATGGTGCCGCTCTCCAATGGCGGCCTGCGCAAGGGCAAGCCGCTGAAGGTCAAGCTGCGGGTCGGCTTCGTCCCGAAGACGAAGAGCAACGGCAACTCCGCGTCGACGACGACGGTCGTCTTCGGGTAGCGCATATGTAGTGTCTTTGTTGCCCGGGTGGTAAGGCATTTTTATTATCCTTGTTGGGATTGACGATTAGAAGTTGAAGAAGCGGGTACCTCTCCTCTGGAGTCCAATGGGTTCAGAGGAGGGTAGATAAAGGATGAGACACGCTGCTCGGTTTGTAATGCTGCTCGGTGCGCTGGCAAGTACGGCCATGTTCGCCACGGCACTCGCCCCTGCCGCCCAGGCCTCCTTTGGTGTGACCGAACCCAACTTCGAAGCGGGCACATGTACGGTCGCCTCCTGTACCTATGCGACCACGAGTGACTTCTATACCCAAGCAGCAGGACACCCTCCTTTTGGGATAACGAAGTTCGAATTGAAACACAGCGGGAACGATGTCGAAGGAGCTGCGCTAAAGCGTATTAAGGTCGATGTTCCCCCAGGACTGGCCGCCGACCCAGAGGCCCTTCCGAAGTGTTCGCAGACGCAGTTTAAGAACAACGAATGCTTGCCGGAAACTCAAGTGGGCACGACCGAACTGGATGCGGTTGCGGCGGAAACGTTGGTGCTCGACGGGTTGAAAGGCAAGGTGTACAACCTAGAACCACCGACTGGCCTTCCACTCGACTTCGGCATCGATGTTGAAGCCGCCGGTGCGCTCACGGCGCCGGTTCAGCTCTATCTGGAAGGCCACGTCGATTGGAGCGGCGACTATCACGAGTATTTCGAAATCAACAATGTACCGGAAGAAGCCGAAGTCAAACTCCTTGTGCTTCCGATAAAAGCAAAGCTCAAGGTTCTGATGTCCAAGCTTATTTTCGATGGTACCTCGGGTGAGGGCAACTTCCTAACCCTCCCAAGTGTCTGCTCGCCGAGCACGACCTCTTATTTGGAAGTCGAATCTTCTACGGGCGAAATCTCGAAAACGGAAACCCACACCCCGGTGGGCGTAGAAGGCTGTGGCAATGTCCACTTCAAACCGACGACCGAAGTGACCCCCGAAACGGCCGCGTCCGACCAGCCCGACGGTGCCACTACGGTTGTCAAGGCCAAGCAGTACATCGGTGCGGAAGAAATCAACACGGCCGATATTCAAAATGCACGCGTCGTGTTGCCCGAAGGGATGACGCTCAATCCCCCGGCGGCTAACGGGCTCGGGGTGTGTACGCCCGCGCAAATCGCGATCGGTAGTTCAGGCCTGAGCACCTGCCCAGAATCTTCCAAGGTCGGGACTGTCACGATCGAAACTGACCTGCCCCCAGGCTCGCTCACGGGCGGCGTGTACCTGGGGGATCCGGCAGGAGGTCCGATCACGAAGCCCCCGTACACGATCTACTTGGACGCCGAGAGCACCCTTGGTGTGTCCGTCAGGCTGCAGGGTTTGGTCGAACCAAATCCGAGTACGGGCCGGCTGGAAGTCACTTTCGCGAACAACCCCCAGCTGCCCTTCAGCGAACTTCGCCTCAGTCTGAAAGGAGGCTCACGGGCACCGCTTGCGAACCCGCTGGTCTGCGGCAACGCGCTTACGGAAGCGATGTTCTCGCCTTACACGACGGGCAAACCGCAAGCGCTGACGCCGAGCCCCTTCGTGACCACCGGTTGCCCGAACCCCGTCCCGTTCGTCCTCACCCAGACCGCCCTACCCGCCAACACCACCGCCGGCGCCTACAGCCCCTACACGTTCAACCTCACCCGCGCTGATGGCCAGCAGTACCTCTCGCAGATCTCAACGACCCTGCCCGCGGGCCTGCTTGGCGACATCCCCTCCGTGACGCTCTGCGGCGAACCGCGGGCCGCGGTTGGGACCTGCCCGGCGGCCAGCCGGATCGGGGTCGCCAAGGTTACTGCGGGCGCGGGGTCGGAACCTTTCCCGCTCTCCGGGAACGTCTACCTCACGGGCCCCTACGACAACGCTCCCTACGGACTCTCCATCCCCGTCCCGGTTCTCGCCGGGCCGTTCAACCTCGGCACGGTCACGACCCGCGCGACGATCAAGGTCAACCCCGTCACCGCGCGGGTAACCGTCGCGACGACCAACCTGCCCACCATCGTGGGAGGGGTCCCGGTTCGCCTAAAGACGCTCAAAGTCGAAGTAAACCGACCCTCATTCATCTTCAATCCCACCAATTGTGGCGCTCTGGCAACGGAATCGACGCTCACCTCCACGTTTAACGCGACCCAGGGCCTGTCGAGCCCGTTCCAGGTCGGCAACTGCAGTGCGCTCGCTTTCAAACCGTCGTTCAAGACCGCGACCAGCGCGAAGACCTCGAAACTGAACGGCGCCAGCCTGCAGGTCAGCCTCACCCAGCCGGCGCATGAGGCGAACATGAAATCGGTGTTCGTGGAACTGCCCAAGCAACTGCCCTCACGCTTGACGACCCTGCAGAAAGCCTGTCCGGAAGCGACGTTCGCGGCGAACCCCGTCAACTGCCGCGCGCTGGGCTCTGAAGTCGGGTCCGCCACGGTCGTGACCCCGGTGCTGCCCGGCCACCTGAGCGGTTCGGCCTACCTGGTCTCCCATGGTGGGGAGGCGTTCCCCGATCTCGACATCGTGCTCGAAGGCGACGGCGTGAAAGTGATCCTGACGGGGAACACAAAAATCACCAAAGGGATCACGAGCTCGACGTTCGCGGCGATTCCTGATGTGCCGGTTACGAGCTTCGTGCTGAACCTGCCCGTCGGCCCACATTCTGCGCTGACGGCGATCGGGGGCCTCTGCCTCAAGCCGCTCGAGATGCCGACCACGATCACGGCTCAGAGCGGCGCACAGGTCAAACAGAGCACACGGATCTCCGTGTCCGACTGCGGCGTGCGGATTCTCAGTCACCGCGTCGTCAAGCACAAGCTGATCATCAAGGTCAGGACTTTGGGTGCGGGGCTCATAAAGTTGAAAGGCACGGGTCTTCCCACTGTTTCCCGGCGTGTAAGCAAATCTTCAACCGTCACCTTCAAGTTGCCGCTCACGCGTGGCGGCCTGAAGGCGCTGAGCAAGGCGCGCCGTAAGCATCGCAAGCTGAAAATCAGCGTGCGCGTCGCGTTCACGCCCAAGCAGAAGGGTCAGTTCGGCTCCGCGGCTGCGACGACTGTCACGTTCAAGCGCTAGATTGCAGGGATGGATGTAGCTACGGGTACGGATACCTCGAAGCTGTCGGTCGGCGGAGATCCCCTGCTGGCGGGCGTGCGGCGTCTGACGCTGCTGGCAGACAGCGCGCAGGACTCGGAGGCGATCTTCCGCACGCTTGCCCGCGAGTTGATGCATACGCCGGGCGCGGATGAGATCCACGTCCACCACCTGTCTGACGACGATGGCGAGCGCGAGCAGACGGTCATCTACCTGTTCGAGGGCGAAGGACGGCTGAGCTACCTCACGCCACGCGAGGAGCGACCGCCGGGCGTCAGCTGGGTGGCGAGTACCGGTCGCAGCTTCCTCGCGGCCGACGGGAGGGAGCTTGCCACCAGCGTGCCGCGGCTCGCACTGGTGGGAGGTTCGTCCGAGCCGCCCGGCTCGCCCGCGCCGACCGGCTGCGCGCTGCTGCTGCCGCTGGCCGTTAGGGGCGAGGTCGAGGCCGTGGTGCTGCTCGCCCGCCGCCGCGCGGAGCCGTTCACCGATCAGTCGATCGAGCTCGCGAGCACGCTCGTCGACCAGGCGGCCACCGCGCTGGCGCTCCTGCGAGCGCGCGCCGAGGCCGGCACCGACACGGTGACGGGTTGCATGAACCACCGCGGGATGCGCCGGCAGCTGCACGAGGAGGTCGGTCGTGCCGTGCGCGCCGGCAGCCCGCTGTCGTGCATGCTGATCGACCTCGACAACTTCAAGCTCGTCAACGACCGCCACGGGCATCAGGCCGGCGACGCGATGCTGCGCGAGGTCGGCCAGACGTTGGTGCGCGAGTTCCGCGCCTTCGACCGCGTCGCGCGCTACGGCGGCGACGAGTTCGTCGTGATCCTGCCCAACGCCGAGCTCCAGGCTGCCGCCGCGGCGGCCCAGCGCGCGCTGGAGCGGCTGCTGGCGATCCCCTCTTTCGATCGAACCCCGGGCGCATCCGCCTCGATCGGCGTGGCCCAGTGGCAGGCGCCGATGACGATCGACGAGCTGCTCGAGGCCTGCGACGCCGCGCTGCTGCGCTCCAAGCGCCAGGGCAAGGGACGCGTCACGCGCGCCTCCGCGCCGGCCGCGCACTGATCCACGGCACTCTCAACATACGCCGGCGTAGGTTACGCCGGCGTATGTTGGATACACGTGGTGGGATGGAGCACCAATTGATCCGCTCGGCGGCGTACCGCGAATAGATGGGCAGTGAACACCTACTGGAGGTTCAAAATGCCTGTCGATTCTGCAACAGAGAATGAAGTCCCACCGCAGCCGATGGGGATCGTCGAGCAACTCGTGCGCGACGATTCCGACCGCAAGCGTTTCCTGAAGATGGCCGGCAGCGCCGGCGCCGCGAGCTTCGGCGCCTTCGTGCTCGCCGCGTGCGGAAGTAGCAGCAGTAGCAGCAGCTCGTCCTCGACCGCGGCCGCACCTGCGGCAACGACAGCGTCCTCGAGCGCCAACACGAACGACATCGGCATCCTCAACTATGCGCTGACGCTCGAGTACCTGGAGACCGAGTTCTACGCGAAGGTGATCGCCGCGAAACTGTTCAGCGGCTCCGTCGGCAGCCTGATCAAGACCTTCGGCGCGCAGGAGGCCACGCACGTGGCCGCGCTGACCGCCGCGATCAAGCAGCTCGGTGGGACCCCGGTGGCGAAGGTGGAAGGCAAGTTCCCGATCACCACCGCCGCCGCGACCGCCGACCTCGCCTACACGGTCGAGAACCTGGGCGCCTCGGCGTATCTCGGTCAGGCGCCGTTGATCCAGAGCAAGACGGTGCTGGCAGCGGCGCTGGCGATCCACACTGTCGAGGCGCGTCACGCGTCCACGATCGGCACGCTGGTGAAGAAGTCGGTCACGCCGGATGGCGGATTCGCCAAGCCGGCTGACATGTCCGAAGTCCTGGCGGCGGTCAAGCCGTTCCTGGCCTGAGCTGAAGCGTGGAAAAGGAGTCATTTGAAATGTCTACTCAAACTCAAGAATTGACAAACCCGGAGTTGGCTGAGGTCGAGGTGCACGGTCTGACCCGCGCGAGCTTCATGGTGCGCGGTGCGCTGGCGGCCGGCGCTGTCTATGGAATGTCGGCGGTCACGCCGTTCGTCTCTCAGGCACTCGCCGCGGGCGGTGGTGGCGATGCTGAAATCCTCAACTTCGCCCTCACGCTCGAGTATCTCGAGTCGGCCTTCTACAACGAAAAGGGCAAGACGGTGGGACTCAGCGGTCAGGCAAAGACCTACGCCACCGATTTCGGCGCGCAGGAGGCCGAACACGTGAAGGCTCTGACTGCCGCGATCAAGTCGCTCGGCGGTACGCCGGTGGCGAAGCCGACGTTCGTCTTCCCGGTCTCGAACCAGAGCTCGTTTCTGGCGCTGGCCTCGACGCTCGAGAACACGGGAGTCGGCGCCTACAACGGAGCGGCGCCGAAGATCTCGAGCAAAGAAGTACTCGCCGAGGCCGGCAGCATCGTCCAGATCGAGGCGCGCCACGCGGCCGCGATCAACCTTCTGATCAACAAGAGCCCGACGCCGAACGGCGGCTTCGACAAGCCGCTGACCGAAGCGCAGGTGCTCGCCGCCGTCAAGCCATTGATCAAGGAATAGACACAGCTCAAGGCGGCAGCTGGGCGACGGCCTCGGAGTGCATCCGGGGCTGTCGTTCGTTGTGGGTGCGGGGCTTCGCGGAGGACTCTGCGAGACTGCGGTTAGACCCTGTAGATCGGCCCGGGAGATGCGATGTCGGACGACAGTTTTGGCGCGAGAGGAACACTTGAGGTAGGAGGACGGGAGTACGAGATCTTCCGGCTGGATGCGCTGCAGCAGCGCTTCGATGTCGCGCGTTTGCCGTTCTCGCTGAAGGTGCTGCTCGAGAACCTGCTGCGCACCGAGGGCAACGGCGCCGTCACCGGGAAGGACATCGAGGCGCTCGCGAGCTGGGACGCTAACGCCCAGCCGAGCAAGGAGATTGCGTTCACGCCCGCGCGCGTGTTGATGCAGGACTTCACCGGCGTGCCCGCGGTCGTCGATCTGGCGGCGATGCGCGACGCGATCGCCGAGATGGGGGGCGATCCCGCGAAGATCAACCCGCTCGCGCCGGCCGAGCTGGTGATCGACCACTCGGTGCAGGTCGACGCCTTCGGCACGCGCGACTCCTTCCGCTTCAACGCCGAGCGCGAGTTCGAGCGCAACCAGGAGCGCTACGCGTTCCTGCGCTGGGGGCAGGGGGCGTTCGACGAGTTCGCGGTCGTCCCGCCGGACACGGGGATCGTCCACCAGGTCAACCTCGAGTACCTGGCGCGGGTTGTGTTCCAGAAGGATCCGGACGGCTCCAACCCAGGCCAACTGCCGCGGCTGTACCCGGACACGCTTGTCGGCACCGACTCGCACACGACGATGGTCAACGGACTGGGTGTGCTCGGCTGGGGGGTGGGCGGCATCGAGGCCGAGGCGGCGATGCTCGGCCAGCCGATGTCGATGCTGATCCCGCGGGTCGTCGGGTTCGAGTTGCACGGCGAGCTGCCCGAGGGCGCCACGGCGACCGACCTCGTGTTGACGGTCACGCAGATGTTGCGCGAGCGCGGCGTGGTCGGATCCTTCGTCGAGTTCTTCGGCGCCGGCCTGGCGGGCCTGCCGCTCGCCGACCGGGCGACGATCGGGAACATGTCCCCGGAGTTCGGCTCGACCTGCGCGATCTTCCCGATCGATGCGGAGACGCTGCGCTACCTGGAGTTCTCGGGGCGGTCCAAAGAGCGGATCGAGCTGGTCGAGGCCTACGCCCGCGAGCAGGGCCTGTGGCACGATCAGAGCTCGGAGCGCACGACCTACTCGGACACACTCGAGCTCGACCTCGGCGACGTCGTGCCGAGTATCGCGGGGCCAAAGCGCCCGCAGGACCGCGTCGCACTGAGTGAGGCGCGCGATGAGTTCCGCCGCGTGCTCGGCGGCTACGTCCCCGACTACGACGAGCGCGATGAGGCCTCCGCGGAGAGCTTTCCTTCGAGCGATCCGCCGGCCAACGGCAACGACCATCCCGTCGGCAACGACGGCGGCCCCAGCTACGCGCACGAGCCCGCGGACGCGGGCGCGGGCGCGACGGCGACCGCCGAGCGCGGAGCGGCCGGGGCCGGGAGCGGGAGCGCTGTGGCGGTGACGCTCGCCGACGGGACCGAGACCGAGCTCGACCACGGACACGTGGTGATCGCCGCGATCACGAGTTGCACGAACACGTCGAACCCATCGGTGATGGTGGGCGCGGGCATCCTCGCGCGTAATGCCCTCGCGCGGGGTCTGCGCTCCAAGCCGTGGGTCAAGACGTCGCTGGCGCCGGGATCGAAGGTCGTGACCGAGTACCTCAACAAGGCCGGCCTGACCGAGCCGCTGGAGGCGCTCGGGTTCAACCTCGTGGGCTACGGCTGCACGACCTGCATCGGCAACTCGGGACCGCTGCCGGAGGAGATCTCCAAGGCGGTGGGCGAGGCGGATCTGGCGGTGGTGTCGGTGCTGTCGGGCAACCGCAACTTCGAGGGGCGGATCAACCCGGACGTGAAGATGAACTATCTCGCCTCGCCGCCGCTGTGCGTCGCCTACGCGCTGGCGGGCACGATGGACATCGACATCGTTCACGAGCCGCTGGGGCAGGACGAGCAGGGGGAGGATGTTTACCTGCGCGACATCTGGCCGGGCGAGCGCGAGGTCGCCGAGACGATCGAGCAGGCGGTCCAATCGGACATGTTCCGCAAGAGCTACGGCGAGGTGTTCGAGGGCGACGAGCGCTGGAACTCGCTGCAGGTGCCTACAGGCGATCGGTTCGCCTGGCAGGCGGACTCGACGTACGTGCGGCTGCCGCCGTACTTCCAGGACATGCCGGCGGAGCCCGAGCCGGTGCGCGACATCGAGGGCGCGCGCGTGCTGGCCAAGCTGGGCGACAGCGTAACCACCGACCACATCTCCCCGGCCGGCTCGATCAAGCGCGACGGCCCCGCGGGCAAGTACCTGCAGGAGCTGGGGGTCTCGCCACGTGACTTCAACTCCTACGGATCGCGCAGGGGCAATCACGAGGTGATGATGCGTGGCACGTTCGCCAACATCAGGCTGCGTAATCAGATCAACACGAGCCCGCCCGGGCCCGCGCTCGGAGAGGGCGGCGTGACGCTCTACTTCGGCGCTCCCGGATCGGACGCGGAGGCCGAGCAGATGTCGATCTACGACGCCGCGATCAGGTACATCGCGCAGGACGTGCCGCTGGTGGTGCTCGGCGGCAAGGAGTACGGGTCTGGCTCCTCGCGCGACTGGGCCGCGAAGGGCACGAAGCTGCTTGGGGTGCGCGCGGTGATCGTGGAGAGCTTCGAGCGCATCCACCGCTCGAACCTGGTCGGGATGGGCGTGCTGCCGTTGCAGTTCCCGGATGGGCAGAGCGCCGACTCGCTGGGATTGACCGGCGAGGAGAGCTTCTCGATCGAGGGGATGGCCGCAGCGATGAATGATGGCGGCCCACCCACCACCGGACCCCCGCGCGAGGTGGATGTGGTTGCGAGTCCCACAGACGGTGAGCCGGTGCGGTTTCTAGCGCGCGTACGGATCGATACACCCCGAGAGGCCGAATATTTCCGACATGGGGGTATTCTGCAGTTCGTTTTGCGTCAGCTCCTGAGCGGGAAGTAAACCGCCTGCACACAGCGGTGTAGCGGTAAAGGTTGGAATTATCAGTGACGATAGCCATGCGCAGACTGAAAAAAATGAGATGAGCCCTACCACCCCGAAAAAGAGCGCCGCCAAGAAAACGGGCAAGACCCCGGCAATGGCGGCGGCCCCCAAGGTCCTACTCGACCTGCTGAATGCGTGCGGACCCTCCGGCTACGAGACCGCCCCGGCGGCGGTGTGGCGTGACGCGGCGAAGGGCTTTGCGAAGGTCAGCACCGACGTGGTCGGCACACCGCTTGCGCTGGTGGCCCCGAAGCACGACGCCAGGAGCCCGGCGCGGCGCCTGCTCGTGATGGGTCATATCGACGAGATCGGGTTGATCGTGACGCATATCGACGATCAGGGCTATCTGTGGTTCGGCTCCGTTGGCGGCTGGGACGCGCAGATCCTCGTGGGCCAGCGCGTGGTCCTCGACACACGCGCCGGTAAGGTCACGGGCGTGGTCGGCAAGAAGCCGATTCACCTGCTGCGCGAGGACGAGCGCAAGAAGGTGGCGGAGATTCGTGACCTGCACATCGACATCGGCGCGCGCGACGGCGACGACGCCCGCGAGCGGGTGCGGATCGGGGACGTGGCGGTGATCGACGCCGGCCCGGTGGAGCTGCCGAACGGCCGGTTGCTCTCACGGGCGCTTGACAACCGCCTGGGCTCGTTCGTGGCGCTCGAGGCGGCACGGCTCGTGGCAGAGGCCGGCGGCGCGGAGTGGGAGCTCGCGGCGGTGGCGGTCGCGCAGGAGGAGATCACCTTCGGGGGCTCGCGCACGAGCGCCTATGCCCTGCAGCCGGACGCGGCGATCGTCGTGGATGTCACCCACGCGACAGACGCCCCCGGCATCGACGTGAAGGAGATCGGCAAGCACGAGCTCGGCTCGGGGCCGGTGATCAGCCGCGGCTCGACGCTGCATCCGCAGCTGTTCGAGCTGCTTTACGAGACGGCCGAGCGGGAGAAGATTCCGTTCACGGTCGAGGCGAGTGCCCGCGCGACGGGCACCGACGCCGACGCGGTCCATATCAGCCGCGCGGGCGTGCCCACGGGCCTCGTGTCGATCCCGATCCGCTACATGCACTCCCCCGTCGAGCTCGTCCAGCTCGACGACGTCCACGCCTGCGCCCGCCTGATCGCCGCCGCCGCCCTACGGTTGGACGGCGACGCAACGTTTTCTCGCTGACAAGCGTCGATAGGAGCTGTGCTCCTAAGGTGCCGATGAGCAAGCGATGCAAGGACGCAGGAAACGTGGCGTGCTATGCACGCGAGCGACCGAGGACGCCGCAGCGCGCCGCTCAGCGGTGCCTTAGGCCGCGGTCAGCTCGGTCATCTCGGGTATCTCGTAGGCCTTCCCTGGGCAGCCGCCGATCACGAGCATCTGCAGGCCATCGGGACCCGAGTGGACCTTACGCTTGACGCCTCCGCCAACTCGCACGAACGTGTCCTGGTCGAGGTCCACGCGCTCGCCGTCGATGTCGATCCAGCCGGAGCCCTTCAGCGGTAGGTAGACCTCCTCCTGGCCGTCATGCTCGTGATCGTGCTCAGGGTAGTCACCGTAGTCGGCCGGCATCCTGATGACCTGCATGCCGAAGGAGGTGACCCCGAGCTCGGCCCGGGCCTTGACGAACCCGCCGCCGAATGCGGCCTCCATCTCGTTGATCTGCTTTGCGGTGTAGTTGCTCATGCGTTTTGCTCCTGTCTTGGTGTGGTGGTGTCTAAGTCGCTCGAGGACAGCGTGGGCGCCAGCACCGGTTTGTCGGTCGGCATGATGATCCCCAGCTGACGCGACTGCGCGAGCACCGCGCCGTCGGGAGCCCAGATCACGCCGTCCTCCTCGAACAGACCGTCGTGAAGCAGGCGCGTCTCGAACACGCCGAGGCACAGCGCGGCCGGGTCGCAGTCGCACGCGGAGATCGGCTGGCGAAAATGGATCGTGAGGTCAATCGTGGGACTGACCGCAGGCGAATCGAGCGCGATGAACGACGGCGGGAACCACGCGTCGCAGAACAGCGCAAGCGCGAGCGCGTCCACCGGGCGCGGCTCGGGTAGCCCGGTCCAGCCTCCGACCCGCATCGGAGCGCCGCTGCCGGTAAACGGGATCGCGCCGACGCGCGGCTGCATCACGAGCTGCTTGGTGAACTCAGGAGCCCCCTTGAAGATCTTCGGCGTCGAACGTCGCTCGGCGTCCGGCGCGCCGAGCTCGGGCATCGGCAGTTCGTTGGCGCCCGGGGCCGTCCACGGCACCGAGAAGGCCGCGAGCGCGAGCGCGATCACGCGGCCGGCCTGTTCCATGCGTGCGGACAGCGTGCTCAGCGAACGCCCCGCGCGCTCGACGGTCGTGCGGATCTCAACGGGTCCCATCTCGGGGGAGGCGGCGTAGTGGATTGTCAGGGATCGGGGCGTGCGTTCAGGATCGTCCACCGCGGCCGTGAGCGCGCGGAGCAGGATCGCCGCGAGGTAGCCGCCGTGTGGACCTCGTCCGGCCCGCCAGCCGGGGGCGATGTCCGCCGCGAAGTGCGCCTCGGTGGCGGGAAAGCCAGCGCCATTGTCAGATGGCGCGTTGCCGTCAGCCGCGCTCTCGATGCGCCTGACGGCCGTGTCGCGGTCAAACACCGTGTCCATGAATCGGCGAGCATATCGGTCGCCCGCCAGGCTGGCCGCCTGGCCAGCCGGGTCCTCAGCTGCGTGTCCAGTCAGGCTTCGGTGTGTCCTCAGCCGCGGACGAGCCGCTTGTAGGTGATCCGGTGGGGCCGGTCGGCGGCCGCGCCGAGCAATGTGTGGCGGTGCTCCTCGTAGGCGTCGAAGTTGCCCTCGAACCACGTCACCTGCGAGTCGCCCTCGAACGCGAGCACGTGCGTGGCAACACGGTTCAGGAACCAGCGGTCGTGGGAGATCACCACCGCGCAGCCGGGGAATTCCAGCAACGCGTTCTCCAGCGCGCGCAAGGTGTCGACGTCGAGGTCGTTGGTGGGCTCGTCCAACAGCAGCAGGTTGCCGCCCG